>ERZ651768.362-NODE-362-length-34612-cov-4.986912_pt1 | contig 34612 bp, 34 predicted proteins | sample MGYA00514754_ERZ651768 | MGnify/ENA metagenome assembly ERZ651768
CCGCCCCCGCCGCCTGGCCCCAACTGGGCGCCCAGGCCATACGCCTCGGATAGTACGGCCAAAAGTCCCTCTCCCTACGCACGGGAGAAAATTAGGATTGGGACGCTTCCCATTATGCGCATCGCAAGTTGGTTCCCAGCGTTCGCCATCAGCCAAGGCCAGGTCAAACTCGGCCTGTCAGGCAACTGGCGTTAGATCGCCCTGTTGGTGGCTACCAACATGTTCGTCGGCGGGATGATCGGCATGAAGCCCACCATCCTCCCCGCCCTGGCCTAGGCCGCTTCCAACCTGCTGGTCGGGCCCCTTGCCCAACGGTTCACCCGCCGCCGCATCCTTATCGCCATCGCCGGTTGGATGATTGGCATCCCAGTTCCGCTACTGTTGATCTGGGCGCCCGACTGGGGTTGGATCATCGCCGCAAACCTGTTATTGGGCGTCAACCAAGGGCTTGCCTGGTCCATGACGGTCAACATGAAGATGGACCTAGCCGGGCCCCGGTAGCGGGGCCTGGTGTTGGGCTTCAACGATTCGGCCGGTTTTCAGGCGCAGTGCGTTGCGATTCTGAGTCATGAGAAGTGGACATTGCATACCCAATCCAGTAACTACGGGATCGATGTGTATTGTACCGAAACATCGGAAGAGCAAATAGTAAACGGCAGGAGAAAGTTAGGTCTCCTGATGCATCGAAAAGACGCTCGACGGAGTCGGAAATGAGGGCTATTCATCCCGGATTAACCCATCTCTCAGAGAACCAGTATCCGCCCCTCAACCCGCCCCGGCTCCAGTTCCAGCAGCCCGATGGACGGCACAACCTTGAACCGCCGCTTGCCCGCCGCGCCGGGGTTGAAAAAAGTCAGCCCGCCCAGATGCTCCGTCTCCCGCGTTTCATAAAAGGCCATGTGGCTGTGTCCAAACACAACGGCATCGGCGGCATGCTCCAAATAGGGCGCCAGTCCCGCGTCGTCCCCGTCTTTCGGGACCTTCACGATATGGGTCAGATAGATGCGGCAACCGCCCAGTTCAAGGGTCTCGATCTCGGGGAATTCGGACTCCGGCCCCTCGCGGTCGTTGTTGCCGCGCACCGCCGTTACTGGCGCGATCTCCGATAACTGCTCGATGATCTGGCCTGTGCCTATATCGCCCGCGTGGAGGATGTGCTCCACTCCTTTAAGGAGCGGCGGCACGCGTGGGTCATAAAAGCCGTGGGTATCGGATACAACGCCGATTAACATGACGCCCATTATACTAAGCTGTGTCTCCTACGATATGGATGACTAGCTCGAAGCGCCAACGCAATAAACCAAACGCCGATTGCATCGGGCGGGTATATTAATGTCATGCCGGAAGCGCCTGACTTGGAAGTCATAAAGGACTATCTGAACGCCAACCTCCGGGACGCGAAGGTGGCGTCCTGCAAGGTTCTGCGGCCCACGGTGGTGCGGTCCTTGGCTGCGGAAGTCACAAGTGACCTACCTGGCAGGACGTTTCTGGACGCCCAACGGCTGGGCAAGTTCCTGACCTTGCGGTTCTCCGGCGGACGCAGTCTGGTAATCAACCCCATGCTCACCGGAGCATTTCAGCACTGCGCCGATAGCGTCCTGATCCAGAAGAAGACCTGCATCACCTTCAACATGGGCGGCGGGATGGACCTGCGCTACCTGGACGACCGGCAGATGGGCAAGGTCTACTATATCGACAACGGCGAAAGTGACGGCGACGCCCAGGACGACCTGGTCCCCCAGTACACCGGCCTTGGCCCAGACGTGCTCGCCGGAATCAGCCTGGAGGAGTTCCAAACCCGACTGAAGAAGTTCAACGGCGAGATCAAGGGCGTCCTGACCCGCGGGGTTTTTATATCCGGCATCGGCAACGCCTACTCGGACGAGATACTATTCGCCGCCGGCATCTCGCCCTTCAAGAAATGCCGGGCCCTGAAACCGGACGAACTTAAGACCCTCCACACCCAGTGCCGCCGGGTGCTGGAAGAAGCCACTGAGACCCTCAGGGTGCGCATGGGCGGCGACATCCACAAGAAGGTGCGCGACTTTTTGCAAGTTCACAACAAGGGCGGCCAGCCCTGCCCCAAGTGCGGCGGAAACATCACCCAATTGAACGCCAACCAGCGCATCACCAGCTACTGCCGCCACTGCCAGCCAGGCCTGCTGATCCGAAATTAATCAGCTAAGGGTTTTAGGCCAACTTCCCGCGCTCAATTAGCGTTTTTCCGTCCGCTTTTACCGTGGCGTCGGTCAAGAACAACCAGTGGTGATAGCTGGAGATGACATCTCCGCCAGACTCCTGGTTATCTCCCAAGCTCAACCGGATAACACCGTCGCCGTACCCAAAGTAGGGGACAGATTCAGGGTATTTCGGTAGATTCGGCAGCCCTGGGCTGACCCCTAGGTTGAACTCGCCGATGCGGTCTTTGTCTCCCGTCTGAATGCCCGGAACAGACTGGACATAATCGTTATGGTGCTGGGACTCGACGCTGGTGATGCACCCGTTTTCAAAGGTGTAGACCAGCGTTCCCACCTGCCGCCCGAAAAAGGTTTCGCCGGAGCAGACCAATCGTCTTTGAGCATCGGAGATGTCAACCGTGCGTATCGCGCCAGCCGGCAGATCCACCTCCCGGTCTCGTGCGCTACCCGGTCTGGAGTAGGAGGAGATAAACTCTTTGGAGGCTTGGCCGCTGCCCCGGTGGAAGTGTGCCTCTTTAAAGCGTGAAAGTTAGGTACCTCCCAGCCGGATTCGTTATCTGCACTGTGCTATTGCGCAGGGTGGCGATCAACTCTAGCTGCCGGAAGTCTAAGGCCGCATAGTAGATGAACAGCGCTTTTTCATACATCTCTGAAAGCAGGCCGAATTCCACCGGGTCATTGGGGTCTATCACCCAATTGAAGTGGATGGAACGGCCGGGCCAAGTCTTGAGGATCTTCTCGGTCTGGCCTGGATTGATCAGCCAAAAGGAGGGCAACCAGATATAAATGTCCGCCAGGTCGAACATCGACGCCATGGCCTTGTCTTCCATGTCTACCAACACAGGATCTTCCCGCCGGCGGTGACTGCGGCGCACGGCTTCAAGCCCGCCCGAGTTGACCATCTGCACGCTTAACTCAACCGCACCGGCGCGGGCCAACTCGATTCGGACTTGCTCGGTGAGGGCCTGAGAATATGTTGGGTCGGCGTGAATAATCACCTTTTCGCCGGGTTGGGTCTTGAGTGAATCGTGGACAATCAATCGCGCGATCTTGCCCTAGTCGCAGGCAAACTCCACCGGAATCCCTGAGTTTGCGATCGATGGGATCACCGGCTTCATTATCGGTCGGCCCTCCTGTCCTTAAACCTAGTCTATCGGGTGGCCAAATATTAGCATGGTGCAATTTCCGGGCGGGCAAAACCGCGGCCTCCAACCAGCTAGCGCCACCACTCTCAGCCAAGACTGCTGGTCCGCCTTAATCATTGTGCACCGAACAATCTCTTTCTTAATAATTGGTATTTTCTTATAAACCGTCCATCGGGTCCGGCGGGCTAGCCTCAGATTAGCAGATATTGAGTATTGACATTGCCCCTACCAGATTTTTAGAATACAGGCGTATTTCGAATAATCTTTAGCTAGTTTTCCTCTAGCGTAAGGTTCGCCAACCGCAATTCCGGTCGTTGAAGGTATCACACGGCCCTTCGATCAACTGAGAACCTAGATACCCAAAAAAGAATTTCCATTTCCACCGAAATGTGCACCGTTGAACAGGAGGAGTGAATGCCTGACCAAGAGATTGCTTTGATGGCCCACCTTCTGCGCCGCGCCGGTTACGGGGCGAGCCGCGACGAGATCGAGGCCAGAGTAGCCCAGGGCTACGACAGCGTGGTCAAAGAACTTCTGAGCCCGGGCGACGACCCCGGGATAGAAGAAGACCTGATGTACCGCGCCTACCCGTCCTACTTCGATAAGGCCGCTATCGAGACCGGCCAGACCGAGTGGGTCTACCGCATGATTAACAACAAATACCAGCTCAAAGAGAAGATGTCCCTCTTCTGGCACACCATCCTTTGCGCCGGCGACAACAAGGTGGACAACGCCCGGACCACGGCGATCCAGATCGACAAGTTCCGGGAATACGGTATGGGCAACTTCAAGGAAATGCTGATGATGCTTTCGACCGACCCGGCCATGCTTTACTACCTGGACAACATCGAGAGCCACAAGACGGCAGTCAACGAGAACTATGGCCGGGAACTCTTGGAGTTGTTCTCCATCGGCGTGGGAATGGACAACGAGTTCAACTACACCGAGGACGACGTCAAGGCCTGCGCCCGCGCTTTCACCGGCTGGAACCTGGCCCCGACAATCCCGGTGTTTCCCTACGGCCGCACTCCCTTCGAGTTCCGCTTCGACCCGGCGGACCATGACTACGGGGAAAAGACTTTCTTAGGCGAGACCGGCAATTGGGACGGCGGCGACATCGTAAACATCATCTGCAAACAGCCCGCCACCGCCCGGTTCGTCGCCCGAAAACTCTACGACTTCTTTGTCGCCGACGAGCCGCCTGTGCCTTCATGGCGTCTGAGCGAGCCGCGGGACATGGCAGCCATCAAGGCCCTGGAGAAGGCCTACTTCGACTCCGGGTACGAGATCACCGCTATGCTGACCGTCCTGTTCAACTCAAACTTCTTCAAGGACGAAGCGGTCCGGTTTGCCAAGGTCAAGAGCCCCGCGGACGTGGTCATCGGCACCATGCGCATGGTGGGCGACCACCTTGAACCCAAGCCCGGCCTTTTCTTCGTGGCCATGGAGCCGAAGTACATGGGCCTGGACCTGATGAACCCCCCGACGGTGGAAGGCTGGCATATGGGCCGCGAGTGGATCAACAGCGGCAGCCTCATCGACCGAATCAACTTTGCATCTTCAATGCTGGGCAACACTGAACTGCCCGGCGTCCGGTCCATCATCGACCGGCTGATGGCCCTGGGCGATGTCCCAAGCTCCGAGCAGTTCCTAAACGGTTGTTTGGACCTGCTTGGTCCCATGGACCTTGCCCAAGAGACTCGTGGCCAACTGACCGACCACCTGGATGCCGGCGGGGCTTTGAAACATGGCAACGAGAGCGAGCAGAGCGAGTTCTCCCGCCGTGCGGGCGAGACTCTCCAAATGATTGCCACCACATCGGAGTTCCAGTTCGGCTAGGAACTCGCCAATGACATCGACCAACTGATTCTTAAGTATCCGGCTACCAAGCGGAGGAACAGAAATGGTATCAACGGTAAAAGACCCGGTTTTGGCAGTAATGTCACTGTCCGGTGGAAACGATGGCTTAAACACGATCATCCCGTACAACGATCCTCACTACCGGGACTATCGCCAATCCCTGGGCATTCCTGAGGACCAGATCATCCCCATCACGGACCAACTGGGGTTCCATCCGGCCTTGGCCGCGCTGAAGAAGTATTGGGACGAAGGCCACCTGGCCATCATCCAGGGCATCGGCTACCCCAACGGCAGCCTGTCCCACTTCCGGTCCATGGACATCTGGGCCACCTGCGAGCCCGATGAACTCGGTCTCACGGGCTGGTTGGGCAGCGTCATCCAAGACGTCGACCCCAACGGCGAGAACGTGCTCACCGGCGTGAACTTCGGCCGTGGCCTGCCTCGCTCCCTGGCCAAAGAGGGCGTGGCGGTGGCATCGGTGGGAGACCTGGGTTCCTACGGCCTGCTCACCGAGATCGGCGCCGAGGCCCAGCGGACTGAGGCTCTGGACCTGTTCGGACGCATGTACGCTCCGGCCATCGGCCAGGGCGCCGTCGACGACTATATCCGCCGCACCGGTATCGAGGCCCTCAAGGGCGCAGATATCCTGACGACGGCCCCCGGCATGTACAAGTCCGAGGTTGAGTACGCCAGCAGCGCAATCGGCGGTTATCTCCGCGACATGGCCCAAGTGCACAATGCCGAATTCGGGACCCGCGTGTTGTTTACCACGGCTCCCTATAACATTTTCGACACCCACGCAAACCAGGCGGTGGGGCACGCCAATTTGTTGCAGGACGTGGCTGTCAACGTCGATTCGTTCATGACCGACATCCGCCAACTGGGCAAGAGCGACAACGTGACGTTGTTCTTCTACTCCGAGTTCGGACGGCGGGCCATGGACAACGGCTCGGGCACCGACCACGGCACCGGCGGAGTGGCCTTCGTCCTGGGCGACCACGTCAAGGGCGGCCTCTACGGCGAGTACCCGTCCCTGGAGCCCAACAAGTTGGAAGACGGCGGCAATCTGCAACACAACGTGGACTTCCGCAGCGCCTACACCACCCTGCTGGACCAATGGATGGGTCTGGACGCCAAGGCGATCGTCGGTGGTAACTTCGAGCCTGTTCCGTTTCTTTAGGGAGCCGGCAGCTCGGTAAAACGGGTCTTTCGCAACAATTCTAGAAGATTGGCCCCTGCGCCTGGGAAAACAAGGCGCGGGGCCCTGAACCCTAAGGAGAATAGCTATGGCTAGTGTATTCCTGGGAATCAACGACCGGACGTTCACCTACAGCTTTACGGCTGGACGATCCGAGTTCCAGGGCACCGGGTTCCGCAACCCGATGGACTTTGCCTTGGGTCCCGACGACCTGGTCTATATCGTCAACCGCTCCTATGAGTCGCGGTCTGACGGCACCCGCATCAATATCTTTCGCATCGGAGAGGACAAGGAAGAATACATCACTGAGTTTGGCTCCTACGGCGAGAAACCCGGCCAGTTCATCTGGCCAATGGCCATCGCCTTGGACAAGGACACCAACGTCTACGTCACCGATGAGTGGACCCACCGCATCACTGTCTTCAACAAAGACGGTGAGTACCAGAGCCATTGGGGCGTCTACGGTTCCGGCGACGGCGAATTGGACCGCCCGGCCGGCATCACCATCGGCCCCGACGAGACGGTCTACGTAGTCGACAGCCGCAACAACCGCGTGCAGAAGTTCTCCCTGGACGGAAAGTTCCTGGGCAAGTTCGGCACGGCCGGCTCCGGCGATGGCGAGTTCAACCTGCCCTGGGGCATCTGCCTAGATAAAGAAGGGAACATCTTCGTCGCCGACTGGCGCAACGACCGTGTCCAGTCCTTCAGCAATGACGGCAAGTGGCTGGCCTCCTTCGGCAGGCCCGGCACCGGCGGCGACTGCACAATCGCCAAGGAAGAGGGCGGCATGCGGTATGTCGATGTCCCTGTTGGCGAGTTCAACCGCCCCACCGGCGTCTGTGTCGATGACGACGGCGACATCTACATCGCAGACTGGCTGAACAACCGGGTCCAGGTTTTGACGGCCGAGGGCCGCTTCATCACCGAGTTCAACGGAGACGCCACGCTCTCCGGCCTGGGCACCGATAAGATCAAGTCCAACCCGGACATGGTCCGGCAGCGCAACGGCGTACGGGACTTCACCCCGGAGAAGGTTCTGTGGGCCCCCTGCGCAGTGCGCGTTGACCACCGGGGCCGCGTCATGATCGCGGACACCACCCGGCACCGGTTCCAGATCTATCAGAAGAACGCGGAACCAGTACTGGTCTAACCGCCGGCACAGCCGGTTTTACTGGAAACACTCTGGCGCTTGGGATTGGATTGCTATCCCAAGCGCCAGTATTATTCTGCGACCCATCGGCGAGGGGGATCATGACTCAAGGAAACCGGGCTACCGGCAAGGACTGAGTCAGGCCGTGATGGCTAGTTGTCCCGGTTAACGGTTCTGGTGGAACTGGCGGGCCCGGCGCAGGAATTCGCGCTGGTCGGCGGGCATCTTGAACTCGTCGAAGATGGCATTCACCGGACAGACCGGCTCGCAGTAGGTGCAGTTGATGCAGGTCTCCGCGTCGATGTGGTACATATCCTCTTCATCGGTGGAGGAGATGCAGCGCACCGGGCAGACCTCGACGCAGGACGCGTCCTTAACCCCGATACAGGGTTTCGTGATAACGAAAGTCACAATTCCCTCGAATCAACGAACACGGCGAGTCGCCCCGCCGTTCTTTTAAGATTTCCATGGCCTGCCGCTCGCGGCCTGCCAAGTGTGATTATACAGGCCCAGGCGCGTGACCGGAGTGGTCGTTCGCTCCGAAAAGATTGATGAACTGCCCGGTCATGTCAGCCGGAGCGTGGGCCGCCAAGAACAACGCCGCCCGGGCGATATCCTCCGGTTGAGTCCATTCGGGACCGGCGTTGGGCGGGATCTGACCGTCGGTCATATCGGTATCGACCCAGCCTGGATTTAGGCCGTTGACCTGCACGCCGTGCTCCCGCACTGACTTGGCCAGCGATGTTGTGTACCCGATGACGCCCCATTTGGTTGCGCCGTAGGCCCCAGACATGTCCTCGGGAATGGTGCCTGACGAAGAGCCGATGTTGATTACCACGCCGCTGTGCCGTTCAACCATCTGCGGCAAGACATAATGGCAGCAGAGGAACGTGCCCCGGAGGTTGATGGCCATCTCTTCGTCCCATTCCGAGATGGGAGTGTCCCACACCGGGGTGTCGTGATGAATGATCGCCGCGTTATTCACCAGGATATTTATCCGGCCCCACTGGTCCAATATCTCTCGAATGGTAGCTTCAACGGCGGCCTCGTCGGACACGTCCATCTGCCAGGATGCCGCCTGACCGCCTGCTTTCTGAATTTCGCCCATGACATGGTTAAGCCGGGGAACGTTCCTACCGGTCAGAGCGACCTTCGCGCCTTCAGCGGCCAACGCGATGGCGATGGCCCGCCCGATGCCCCTTCCGGCGCCGGTCACCAAGGCGATTTTGTCCACTAATAAATTAATCAAAGCAAGATCTCCCTAGATAAAGAGGAGGTGTTACATAAGCGGAGGAAACCCGCCTGTGGAGGAGGCTGGTCGGGGTGGGGAGAATCGAACTCCCGACCTCCTGCTCCCAAAGCAGGCGCCCTACCGCTGGGCTACACCCCGATGTATCTGAGTTTACCACGCCTATTGGCGGCAGATGGAGTGGTGAGCTAGTCTCTCAAACAACGAACCAGCCAAGGCCAGCCGGCACCGTTAACATAATCTGCTAAATCAGGAAGTCCACGAAGTTTTTCACACCCATTGCTAGTATTTGCCAGGTTACGATTGTTGACTAGGTTAATTCCGTTATGTAAACAGATTCGTGTTCCCGATGGCGGTTCACAATACCCAGAGGGAGCCTAACGTACCAACAAATACCCCACCGAACGATCAAAGATTTTCTTCGTGTGGTTCGTTTAAATAAACATTCGTAAACTAGCGATGGGGACGGAGACGAGATGGTAGCGATGTCAACTTTTTATCAATTGGGCGACCTTGTCCGCGTTAAGACCGGGGACGGGGCCCTCATTGGCCAACCGTCGGACGATGCAAAAAGGAAGGCGTCGGCTGACAGGGGCGCCAAAAACCGCCAGCATAATATGGCGAACCGGTCTGAGTCGCCGGGTTCGGGCGAGACCACCCTGGCGAAGACGTTCAAGAGGACGCCGGTCGCCAAAACGGCCCAAGTTTGTTGCAGCAGGAGTGAATATTCCATAGATTCGGCCCGGCTGAGGAATACGATGGAAAGTCCCAAGACGATCCCACTGATCATCAGAATCGTATCGTTCAGTTGCTGGGCCGCGGCGAAATTAACGCGATTCTCTTGTACCAATCCCTTTTCCTTCCGAATATCCGATGCTCTAATCGATCGTGATCAAATCAATCGTACCCAACGTTTCGGGTACGTTCAAACATACTTCGATACATAGTCGGATAGCAGACCTAGACGGCAAGGCGAGAATTCGTCGGAGGGACGGGCGCGCGAGGCAAATGGTGTAGGAAAACGGGGGAGGCATGAGGGAACGGGGGAAGTGGTACCCCCGGAGAGGGTCGAACTCTCGTCTCCGGCTCCGGAGGCCGGCACTCTATCCACTGAGCTACAGGGGCACTACACGACTAGAATAGCATGGTTAGCGAGGGGCCAACAAGGTTGCGCCCGGTACCTCCGTCCTCCCGTTTAAGCCCTCTTCCGGTGGACAAACCCCACGCCCACCACTAGACTAGTGGCACTTTCCCTCCGAGGTTGAAACATGCCCGTTTTTACGCCCGAATATCTGCATAAAGTTGCCTACCACATCTACCGCGCAAAGGGTACTCCACACGACGAAGCCGAGACCGTGGCGAGACATCTGATCAAGGCTAATTTGTCCGGCCACGACTCCCACGGAATCATCCAGACTCCGACTTATGTGGAGCGCATCGACGTCGGACACATCGTCCCCGGCGCGCCCTTTGAGATTGTCCAAGAGGCCCCCTGTACCGCTGTCATCAACGGCAACTGGGGCTTCGGGTTCGTGGTCACTGAGAAGGCCACCCGCATGGCCATCGAAAAGGCCAAGACTAATGGCGTGGCCGCCATCACCGTCCACCACCAGAGCCATATCGGCCGCTTAGGCGACTACCCGACCATGATGGCCGCCGAGGGCATGATCGGCATGATCACCGCCGACTCCGGGGCCGCGCCCAAGCACGTGGCGCCCTTTGGCGGCGTGGCCAGGAAACTGGGCACCAACCCCATCTGCATCGGCATGCCAAGCAACCTGGACGGTCCAGTACTCATGGACATGGCCTCCAGCACCGTGGCCCTGGGCAAGATCGCCCTGGCCCGTAACCGCAAGGAACAGATACCCGTGGGCTGGATCGTGGACAAAGATGGCAACCCCACGACCGACCCCAACGACTACTATTCCGGAGGGGCCATCCTTCCCGTCGGCGTCGACCAGGGCCACAAGGGCTATGCCCTCTCATTCATGGTGGAAGTCTTCTCCGGCCTGCTAACTGGCCTGGGTTTTGGCATCGACCCGGAAGGCCGTCACAATGACGGCGTGTTCATCGCCGCCTTCAACCTGGAGCACTTCAGGCCTCTGGAAGAGTTCAAGAAAGAGATAGGCGAGTTTGTTGAATTCATTAAGGACTCACCGCCCGCCGCCGGCTTCACCGAGGTGCTCTACCCCGGCGAGATCGAGTGGAACAAGGAGCAGGTACGCCGCAAAGAGGGCATCTTTGTGGAGGACGAGACCTGGGCCCAGCTCAGCGACCTGATGAAATCGCTTAACGTGGAAGCTGAAGTCGGCCAGCCGTAATCCGCAGGGAGAGATCATGAGCGATCAAGATATAAGGGAAACCTATCTGGAAGCCGGTGAATACTTCGCTAGCGTTGTCGACCAGGTCGACATTGACGGCTGGGACGAGCCTGCGCTGGGCGAATGGTGCGTCCGCGACCTGACCGGGCACACCTATCGGTCATTCACCACCGTGCTTAGCTACTCCGACAAGCCCGCCGAGAAAGTCGAACTGGGGCGGCCGGTTGACTTCTTCCTGAAGGCCTTTGAGTCTTTGGCCGACCCTAAGATGGTCGCCGAGCGGGGCCGGGCCGCCGGGCTGGAGATCATCGACGACCCCAGGATGATGGTCCGCGGCTTCGCTATGTACGTCAAGAACAAGCTGGAAGAGCTGAGCGACGATCACGTCATGGGCACGCCGGTGGGCGGGATGCGGCTAATCGACTATCTGCCCACCCGAACCTTCGAACTTATCATCCACACCATGGACCTGGCCAAGGCCGTGGGCGTGGACTCCGCTCCGCCGGATAGGGGCATGGAGACCACGCTGGGGATCCTGGGACAGATAGCCCTCTACCGGGGCTGGGCGCCCTCGCTGGTACTGGCCGCCACAGGCCGCGGAGTGTTACCAGACAGTTTTTCGGTGCTGGGTTAGGGCCCGAATCAAGCATCGGATTCGTTGACGGAATCCGTCGCACCGCGTTGCCCGGCCACAGGCCTTATGCTATAATCTCCGAGACGTAAAAGAAGAGAAGAGAGAAGCGAACACACATCAGATGCTAGACGGAGACACCAAAGCACGGATCATCAAGGAATACCAGATAAACGACAAGGATACCGGTTCCGCGGAAGTCCAAGTCGCCGTGCTCACGGAAAATATCAAACAGCTAACGGAACATCTGCGGCAACACAAGAAGGACGTCCACTCACGGCGCGGGCTTCTTGGTATGGTTTCCCAGAGACGTAGGCTCCTCAAGTACCTCGACGCAGAAGACGTAAACCGCTACCAGACACTGATTTCCAGGCTCGGCCTGCGGCGTTAACTCCCCTCAGAACAACACCCATCTAGGGTGTTGTTTCTCGTCTAGCTCTCCCCCATCTATCGATTGCGCACGTTATTTATTGCGAGGTTGCCCTAGGCATATTATGGCTACAGAAATAGCTAATCCCACGTCGGTCTCAAGAGAGATCGGCGGCAAGACCCTTACCATTGAGACCGGGAGGCTGGCTAACCAGGCCCACGGCAGTGTGACTGTCACTTACGGCGAGACCATCGTTCTCGTCACCGCAGTGATGTCCAGCAGGCCCCGGGCTGAGGACATCGACTTCCTGCCCTTGACGGTCGACTACGAAGAGAGGATGTACTCCGTTGGCAAGATCCCGGGGAGTTTCTTCCGCCGGGAAGGCCGTCCCGGACAGGACGGTATCCTGGCCTCCAGGCTCACCGACCGGTCCATTAGGCCCTTGTTTCCCAAGGGTTTGCACAATGACATCCAGATCACCCTGACGATCCTTTCGTCCGACATGGAGAACCCGCCCGAGGTACTGGGCATGATCGGCGCATCAGCCGCAATCTCCATCTCCCAGATTCCCTTCAACGGACCCATCGCCTCCTGCCGTATCGCCTACATCGGCGGCGAATACGTCGTTCATCCGACCTATGAGCAGAGCAAGGAGAGCACGCTCAGCATGGTGGTCAGCAGCTCCCGTGACGCCATCTTGATGGTTGAAGCCGGCGCCAACGAGGTCTCCGAAGAGGTGATCCTGGAGGCCATCGGCAAGGCGCAGGAAGCAAATACCGCCGCCATCGACATGATTGAAGAGCTTGCCGGAAAAGTCGGCAAGCCCAAGGTTGAAGCCGACTACGACCAGGCCGGCGCCGAAGCCATCATCGCCAAGATCAAAGAGGTCGTCGGCTCCCGCTGGAGCGACCTGCTCGCCCGCAACCCCGGCATGTATGAGATGGACGACGGCGAACACGAGATCTCCGCGCTGGTAACTGAAGCGCTTAAAGACGACTACTCCAAGAACGCCATCGGCGACGGCTTCAAGGCCGTGTTCCGGGAGGCCGTTCGAGGCCGCATCCTGCAAGAGCATGTTCGTTCTGACGGCCGTGCACTGGATCAGGTCCGGCCTATCACATGCGACACCGGCATCCTGCCCCGCACCCACGGCACGGGGCTGTTCACCAGGGGCGAGACTCAGGTTTTGTCCATCGTTACGGTGGCCTCTCTGAGCTTGAAACAGACCATCGACTCCGTCGGCCCTGACAACACCAGACGGTTCATGCACCACTACAACTTCCCGTCCTACTCCACCGGCGAAGCCCGGCGGGCCATGTCCCCCGGACGCCGGGAGATTGGGCATGGGGCCTTGGCCGAACGGGCCATCGCGCCGGTACTGCCTTCCGAAGACGACTTCCCTTACGCTATCCGGATCGTCTCCGAGTGCCTGAGCTCCAACGGCAGCACCTCCATGGGTAGTGTCTGCGGCAGTTCGCTAAGCCTGATGGACGCCGGCATCCCGATCAAATCCCCAGTGGCCGGAATCGCCATGGGCTTGATCACCGGCGACGACGGCGAGTACGCCATTCTCAGCGACATCCAAGGTTTGGAAGACTTCCTTGGCGACATGGACTTCAAAGTGGCGGGCACCGACGCCGGCGTCAACGCCCTCCAGATGGACGTCAAGACCACTCATCTGACCCCGGCGATCCTGAAAGAAGCCTTGGAGCAAGCGCGACAGGGCCGGCTGCACATCATGGGTAAGATGAACGAAGCGATATCCGAGGTGCGGGGCCAGATGAGCGAACACGCCCCCAAGATGATCCGCATGAAGATCGAAGTCAGCAAGATTGGTGCCCTCATCGGCCCCGGCGGCCGCGTGATTCGGGCGATCATCGAGGAGACCGGCACCAGCATCAATGTGGAAGACGACGGCTCGGTGACCATCGGCGGTGTGGACGCAACTATGCTGGAACTAGCCCAGTCCAGGGTTGACGCCCTCACCCGTGAACTGGCCATCGGCGACATATTCACCGGCAAGGTGGTCCGCCTGACCAACTTCGGCGCCTTCGTCGAACTGGTCCCCGGCAAGGATGGCTTGATCCGCAACGGAGACCTTGGCGATATGGAAGAAGACCTGGCGGAGGGGCAAGAGCTCACGGTGATCATCCGCGAGATCGACTCCCAAGGACGGGTCAACCTGTCCCGCAAGGCCCTGTTCGGCGACGACAGCCCCCTTGCTCCTAGACCCGAGCCCAGCGGCGGTTTCAATAGAGACCGGGGCGGGGATCGGGGCGGAAGCGGTGGCTTCGGCGGAGGACGCGGAGGTGATCGTGGGGGTCCTGGCGGCGAAGGCCGTGGACCGAGTGGACCCGGCCGTGGTCCCGGAGGCCCGGGTGGCGGCGGACGCTTCCAAGGCGGAAACCGCTAATCGCACATCGATAAACTAGCAAACCAACAGCCCCGTGCTTCCGCAAGCGGAAGGACGGGGCTGTTTTTTCGCGTTCTAAAGGCTACCGGTTATCACGTGCTATTATCAGAAGTGGACTGGCCCGGTGAATTTTGGCTTATGCGGAGAGGTGGTTCGACGTGCTCACCACGAACGATTCTTACACACCGTTCGTCCTGAGCCTGTCGAAGGGTGCGCATAAGTCATGCTAGGTGTGATTAACCCCGCTCAGCAGAAACTCCATTTAGGAGCAAACATGGCGTCGATAAAAGTTGTGATCAGTGGAATAACCGGGAAGATGGGCCTTGAAGCGGTGGCCGCTGTGTCCCGCGAGAGCAATCTCGAATTGGTGGGCGGCACTTGCAAACAAGACCGGGGATGGCCAACCCTGAGCACTCTCCACAGCACGGCGGTCCCTCTTTCCACCGACCTGGACGCGATGCTGGAACAGACCAAGCCGGACGTGTTGGTGGACTTCACCAACTCCGCCGTGGCGATGGAGGCTGCCGCCAAAGCCGCCGTCCGGTCGATCAACATCATCATGGGCGCCAGTGGGTTCACCGAGGACCAACTGAAGCAGCTCGACGCCATGGCCAACGACAACGGCGTCGGCATCATCGTCGCGCCTAACTTCGCTCTGGGAGCCATCGTCCTCAAGAAGTTGGCGGAACAGGCGGCGCCCTACTTCGACTATGTGGACATCATCGAGTCCCACCACGAAGCCAAGATCGACTCGCCTTCCGGGTTCGCGCTGGCCCTGATGCGTAGTCTTGGCGAGAACAAACATTTCACCCGAAACCAGCCGGAGAAAGAAAACCTGCCCAACACTCGCGGCGGTGAGCACAACGGTATCTCGGTTCACAGCATCCGCATGCCTGGCAAGAGCGCCCACCACGAGGTAGTCTTCGGCGCTGCGGGACAGACCGTGTCCCTGCGCCACGACACCCTGGACCGCAGTTGTTACATGCCCGGCGTGCTGCGCTGCATCCGCGACGTTGTAGGCCATCCGGGCCTTGTGATAGGCTTGGAGAACGTGCTCGGACTTTAGTCTGAAATCAGCCTAAAGCCAGGCACGAATCTTAGAGTTAACAGAGAACCGAAAGTGCAGGACCTTACCATCGCCGTAGTCGGCGCCACCGGGGCGGTGGGCGCCGAGTTCCTCCGCATCGTTGAAACCCGCTATCCCGACTTGCCCAAGCTGAAGCTGCTGGCTTCCAGTCGCTCGGCCGGGAAGCATATCAGCGTGGGCGGGAAAGACCTGGTTGTGAAAGAGGCGACGGAGAAGTCTTTTGACGGCGTCGATTTGGCCTTCATATCGGCCAGTTCGGCTGTCAGCCACCAATTCGCGCCGGCTGCTGTGGCCGCGGGCGCAGTGGTCATCGACGACGGTTCCGCGTTCCGCATGGAAGAGACCGTTCCGCTGGTGGTTCCCGAGGTGAATGGGGCCGACGTTGAATGGCACCAGGGAATCATCTCCATCCCCAACTGCTCCACCACACCCTTGGTGATGGCTGCCCATCCGTTACACCAGGTGAACGCCATCAGGCGCATCGTGGCGGACACGTACCAGTCGGTCTCCGGAGCGGGCGGCGGGGCCATGGCCGACCTGCGCGAACAATCAGAACGGCTGCTGAACGCCGACTCCAATACCAGCAAGTCGGGCGAGGGCCAGATAGCTTACAACGTGGTGCCCCAGATCGACCGGTTCCTGGACAACGGCTACACCTTTGAAGAACAGAAGATGCGTCAGGAGTCGCAGAAGATCCTGCACGCCCCGGAGATACAGATATCCGCCACCTGCGTGCGGGTGCCGGTGTACGTCTCGCATTCCGCATCGGTACATATCGAGTTCACGCGGCCGATGCCTGTGGATGAGGCGCGGGACCTTTTAAGAGCCATGCCCGGCATAACCGTGCTGGACAGCCCTGAGGGCGGCGAATACCCCATGCCCTGGGACGTGGCTGGCGAGGACGACGTGTTCGTGGGACGCATCCGACAGGACATATCCCATCCCAACGGGCTGGTGCTCTGGATCGTGTCCGACAACCTGCGGAAAGGCGCGGCCTTGAACTCGCTCCAGATCGCCGAGGAACTGGTATCCAGAGGCCGGCTGAAGCCAAAGCACACCAGCGGAGTGACCGGCTAAACCGTACAACGGCGGTTAGGGACACTCTGCAGAACGGCCGGTATTCGGCCGTTTTTTCTTGCATGACCCAAAGGGATGCGATGTCAGGTTTTCACGAGTATAATGCAACGAATCTAGGGCCCGGATGCTTTCCAGGTATCGACTAGCGAAGGCAACTACAGGAGGCGGACATGGCGGAGATAGGTAGGCTACTCACAGCGATGGTTACTCCCTTTGACGAAAAGGGTGCGGTCGACTTCGAGCAGGCTAAGAAGCTCGCCCATGCCCTTCTCGACTCGGGCAGCGACGGCGTCGTCCTTTCCGGCACGACCGGAGAATCTCCCACCCTGACCACCGACGAGAAGATGCGCCTCTTCAGCGAGGTCAAACAGTCGGTGGGTGACAAGGGCGTAGTCATCGCCGGGACCGGCACTTACAGCACGGCCGAGAGCATAGAGCTTAGCCAGGAAGCGGAGAAACAGGGTGTGGACGGCCTGCTGCTTGTGGTGCCCTATTACAACAAACCGCCACAGGAAGGGATGTACCAGCACTTCAAGGCCATCGCGGGCAACACTGACCTGCCTTGCATCGTCTACAACATCATGGGCCGTACCGGCGTGAACATGACCGATGAGACGACCATACGGCTCAGCCAGATCGATAACATCGTCGGCACCAAGGAAGCCAGCGGCGACATGAACCAAATCGCCCGCATCATCCAAGGCGCCGGCCCTGACTTCAGGGTCTGGAGCGGCGACGACAACCAGACCTTCTTGATCATGTCCATGGGTGGCTACGGCGTAGTCAGCGTGGTGTCTCACCTAGTGGGGAACCAGATCAAACACATGATGGGCCTGCTGCTGGAGGGGGATATCGAAGGCGCAGCAACCGAGCACCGCCGTCTACTCCCCATCTTCCTTGGCATGTTCACCGAGTCCAACCCCATCCCGGTGAAATACGCGGTAAACCACCTCGGTCTGAATGTCGGCGGACCCAGGCTGCCTTTGGTGCCGCCCAGCGAGAAAGCAATTGCCCAGATCGAGAAATTACTGGACGAATTCGATATTGACCTGCCAGTCTCGGCTTAGGCGCCGGCCGGAAAACCGATACGTAGGGGCAGGTCTCTGACCTGCCCTTTTCTTTGCCATGTTGGTTGGATAAACGAAGAGGATACGGGGAAAGCCACGTAGTGGGCGAACGTCTTGGCGGGTTGAGAACTCGCCCCTACGGGGCTGCGCGGGTGCGAGAAGAACCGACTAGGTAAATACCGGCTCCACCTGGATGGTCTCGGCGCGGCTGGGGCCGGTGGAGATTATCTGGGCCCGGCAACCGACCAGTTCCTCGATCTTGTGTACGTAGGCCAGTGCGTTCTCAGGGAGTTGGGACAGCTCGGTGGCGCTGGCGGTAGGTTTGTCCCAGCCAGGCATCTCCTCGAAGACCGGTTTGCAACGGGCCAGCAACCCAGTGTTAGCCGGGAAGCGGTCCAAACGCTCGCCGCTCACTTCGTATCCAACACAGACCTTGACCGAATCGAACTCATCTAGGATGTCGAGGCGGGTCAGCACTATTCCGGTGAATCCATTGATCAACTGACTGTATTTTGCGGCCACGCCGTCGAACCAGCCGATGCGCCGCGCCCGGCCGGTGGTTACGCCGAACTCCTGTGCTTTCTCTCGGATCTCTTCGGCCTCGTCGTCTGTAATTTCCGAGGGCATGGGTCCGCTCCCCACTCTGGTGGAGTAGGCTTTGAAAACGCCCAGGACTCCCTTGATGGCCTGGGGGTTCAGTCCCAAGCCGGTGCAGGCGCCGCCGATGGATGGAGAAGAAGAGGTTACGTACGGGTAGGACCCGTGGTCGATGTCGAGAAGGGTTCCCTGGGCGCCCTCCAGCAGTACTCTTTTGTTCTGGCCGAGCAGGTCCTGGACCAGTTGCTCGGTGGCCATGGCGTAGGGGGCCATATGGTCAGCCCAGATGCGGCATTTGGCCAGCACGTCATCCAAGGCCAGAGCCTTTCCGCCATAGACCTTGGTGATCAGGGCGTTCTTATGCTCGAGGACCTGTGTCACCATGGGAACCAAAGCTTCCCAGTCCAAGAGGTCGCCAATGCGTATGCCCATGCGGCCCGTCTTGTCCATGTATGCAGGCCCGATGCCCCGGCCGGTGGTGCCGATGGCCGCATCGCCCCGGGCTTCTTCTTCTAAGGCGTCTAAGACGACGTGGTAGGGCATGATGACGTGTGCGCGTTCGCTGATGACCAGCTTGCTGGTGTCGATGCCCCGCGCTCCGATCTCTGCAAGTTCGTTGACCAAAACATCGGGGTCGACAACCACTCCGTTGCCGATAATTCCATAAACATCGGGCCAACAGATGCCTGAAGGGACCAGATGTAGCTGGAAAGTGCCCTTTTCGTTGACTACCGTGTGACCGGCGTTATTCCCACCTGCATAACGGACTACGCTGTCAACGTTCCCGGCAAGGTAGTCGATCACCTTCCCCTTGCCCTCGTCACCCCATTGGCCGCCGATTACGGCGTATGCCGGCATCCCTAATAGCCCGCCTTACAAAAAAACATACCCGTCCCCAGGAATGGAAAAGAGCTACACGAGTATAGCAAAACCATTTTCCTTGCGAAAGGGATTGCACGCAAGGCGGTTAGCCTCGAATTGCGGGGCCGTTTCACTGGATTTGATTAGTTCGGGCGAGATTGACCGGTTGACACCCAATTTCAGCGCCAACTATAATCCGCGCGCGCTGCTCAAGGGGTAGAATGGAAACGGGGCCTCGCGGCCCAAGCAAACACCTCAGGATCGGATATTTACCATGGCTCTCAGAGAGAAACTGGAAGAAGACATCAAAACCTCCATGCGCAACCGCGATCAGGCCCGCCTAGACGCACTGCGTTTCCTAAAATTCGCTGTACAAGCCGTGGAGAAGGAACAGAAGAAGGAATTGGACGACGCCGGCATGATCGAAGTGGCCACCAAACAGGCCAGCGACCGCCGGGACAGCATCAAGGCCTTCGAAGAAGGCGGAAGGGACGCAATGGCCGCCAAGGAGTCTGCAGAGCTGGTTGTACTGGAGGAATTCCTGCCGCCCCAGATGTCCCCCGAAGAGATCGGGAAAATGATCAAAGACACCGCCTCCGAGATTGGCGCGGCGTCCATACAAGACAAGGGCAAGTTAATGGGCAAACTCATGCCCCAGGTGCGCGGCAAAGCCGATGGCACAGTAGTGAATCAGATGGCCACCGAGTATCTGGAGTCGCTGGCCTGATGGTGGGTTGCTGATATGCGATTCGGTATTCTGGTGTTCCCAGGCACTTGGAGCGACACCGACTGTTACTACCAGGTAAAGGACATCCTGGGACAAGACGCCGATTACGTTTGGCATGACGAAACCAGCTTGGACGCCTTCGATTCGGTGATCCTGCCCGGCGGATTTTCCTACGGCGACTACCTTCGTCCCGGCGCAATGGCCCGGTTCTCCCCGGTGATGGACGCCCTAAATAAATTTGTTGCGTCCGGCCGGACGGCCATCGGCATCTGCAACGGGTTCCAGATACTCTGCGAGTCGGGTCTTTTACCCGGCGCCTTGCTCCCCAACCAACACCTGGAATACCGCTGCCAGCCGACCAACCTGCGCACCGAGCGGACGGATACTCCCTTCTCACGTTCCTGTAAACCGGGTCAGCTGTTGGACGTTCCCGTTTCCCACGGGGAGGGCAATTATTTCGCCGACGCCGAAACCCTGATTCAGCTTGAAGAAGATGGGCGGGTGCTCTTCCGTTATTGCGACGCCTCCGGGCAAGTAACTGAGGACTCCAACCCCAACGGCTCGGCCAACAACATCGCCGGTATCATAAACGAAGCCGGCAACGTTCTGGGGATGATGCCGCACCCGGAACGGAGCTGCGAAGCGATTCTAGGCAGCACCGACGGCAATCTGATCTTCCAGTCCATCATCGAAAGCCAAAGGCAGGGCTAGCCAGCCCGATGGCGGCCGTTGGGCTATCTATCCTTGCCGCCTTCGGATTCGCCAGTTCGGCAATCCTCTCCCGCCAGGGCATGCAGGCGATATTTCCCCTTCCGGGAGTCATGGTCTCCCTGTTTTTCAGTTTCCTGCTTGCGTCCGCAATGGTGCTCATATTCGCGTTCTCGGACATCAGCGGAATACCTCAGGTAGCGGTACTCTGGATCCTTGCTCTGGGGGTCATGAACTTCCTGGGCGGCCGGTCCCAGAACTTTCTGTCGGTCAATCTGATCGGCGCCTCACGGGCTAGTTTGTTCGTGTCGTCGCAGGCGCCCTTCGCTGCAATCTTCGCCATCACATTCACCGGGGAGACCATCCACCCGCTGGTGGCCCTAGGTACCGTGGCAGTGGTCGGCGGCCTGCTTTTCGCCAGTGGGGACTCCATCCGGGAAGGTTGGCGGACCGACAAATCATTCTTGATCGGCTACCTGATGGCCCTGGGAGCCGGGGCTTCATACGGGGCGACCAACGTGATGGCCAAACATACGCTGGGGATATATGACTCTCCGCTGATGATGACCGCCTTCAGCATGTTAATCGGGCTCGTGGTGCTATCGCCGTTGGTAGGCGCAAGCGCTGTCCATAGCGGCGTCATCCGGCCCAGAAGCCCAGGTGGCCCGGAAAGCCATGCCTTGCTTCGGTCGTTGTTGTCTTTTAAGTACGTGGCGCTGGCCGGAATAGCATCGGGAGTAGCGGTGATCTCCTGGTACTTCGCGGTGCAAAGGGCCGATGTGGTGGTGATCAGCCCCATAGTCTCCAGCAGTCCATTGGTGACCCTCTTCCTGGCTCACCTGTTCTTGACCAGGCTGGAGCGGGTAACCCGGCGGCTGGTCTTCGGGGCTTTGCTCACCGTGGCCGGGGTTGGATTTGTGGTGGTGGGCAGCCAACTGTGAACGAGTTGGGCTGGGACTAGATGGACGCGATAGCACTCTCTCTGCTTTCTGGATTAGGGTTCGGAAGCGCCGCCGTCTTGGCCAGGTTTGGCATGCAGGGCATGAGCCCTCTGTCCAGCACTCTGCTCTCGGTGGTGGTCAGCTTCCTACCTACGCTCCTCTTAGCACTAATCTTCGCCTTCTCCGACATCAAGGCCCTGCCTGCCGTGGCGCTGTTCTGGTTCTTTCTGCTGGGAGTTATCAATTTCCTGGGCGGAAGGAACTTCAGTTACCAGGCCATCGGACGCATCGGCGCATCGCGGACGGCCGCTGTTCTGAGCACGTCCGCGGTATTCGCCGCCATCTTCGCCATCACAATCACCGGCGAACGGCCGCATTTCGTGGTTCTGCTGGGCACTTTTACCGTAGTCTTGGGACTCACTGCCGCTCTGGGCGACTCCATTCGAGATGGTGTGAACGACAACCGGGGCGCCCTGATCGGTTTGGGCCTGGCCTTGGTGGCGGCAGCGTCCTATGGAGGCACCAACGTCATAGCCAAGGAGCTGACCGAGGAGTATGGCTCCCCTTTGATGGTCTCCGCGTTCGGGCTGTTCTTCGGAATAATATTGCTTTCGCCATTGGCTGGAATCAAGACTGTCCGGGAGGTCCGGGATTCCAGAGGGAGACCGGCGTTCGCAGTGTCCGCCGGTCTCTCCGGGTTGGCCGCGGCCACCGGAGTAGGCGCTCTCTATTTTGCGTTGCAACGGGCCGATGTTACCGTGGTCTCGCCGATAGTATCCACCAACCCCATAGTCACGCTGGTCCTTGCCCAGATATTTATCTCCCGTATGGAAAACCTGACCAAGTGGCTGTTCATAGGCGTGGGCATCACGGTGGCTGGAGTGATCGTCGTGACAGTGGGAAGCACGCTCTAGCGCCTTTGCTTGCCCTGTATCGCCACGCCTGCCCAAGCTACCGGCTTTGTGGCATAATTGGGCGCAGGCCACCAATGGGCCATACCGGCCTAATTCCCATCGGAAAGAGGAGCCTCATGCCAGGAAAGATCAAGACGAAACAGATCAACCATGTCACCACCATGGTCAAAGACACCGCCCGGGCCATGAAGTTCTACAACGATCTCCTGGGCATCAAGCAGATCGAGAGTCAGGTACCGAACCCGGAGATTACCTGGCTGCAACTGGACAACGGAATCATGGTGCACTTGATCGAGACCGACGAAGCGCCGGTTAAGCCGGAGAACACGCACCACGCCTTTGAGGTCGAGGACTTTGAAGGCACCATGAAGATCCTGGAAGAGAACGGCTATGAGATTATGCGCCACGGCGTCAGGTTCGACGGCCAGGCGTTCTTGTTCACCCACGACCCAGACGGCAACCGGGTGGAGTTCTGCACCGGTTCCGGTTACTTTCCCGCCCCTGGCCGCCCCGCCTAAGCGGGCACAGCCGGGTTTAGTACGAGTCGTACTACGCCTGCCACCTTAGGATTCGGCAAGACCCGCATATTTCAAGGAGACAACGTGTTCGAAAAAATTCAACATATGGGCTATCTGACCCCGGACTTGGACGAAGCCGTCGCTTGGTTCGAGAGGTCATTTGGCGCGGTCAACGCCGGCGGCGGGCCTTTAGGCCAGAGCTATGCCATGCCTAGCGGCGGGCGCAACGCCTATATGCTCTTCGGAAATGCCGAGGCTGAACTGCTGGAGCCGGGGGACAAGACTGGCCTATCATCCGGCGAAGTCTTAGCCATGCATCATGTAGGTTACGTGGTGGCCGATATCAACCGGGCGATCGACGACCTCACCGCCCGTGGATTCAAGTTTGCCGCCGACAAGCCCAACGTGAACGTGCTGGGCCAAACGCTGCTGTATTTCGACTCCACGACCACCAACGGCGTCAAGATGCACATTACCCAGTTGCCCGGAGAGCCGGTGGCATCGAACAACGGCCTAGAGATAGAGCGCATCGTCCACGCAGGCTACCGGGTAAACGACCTGGAAAAGGCCATCAAGTGGTACGTGGATAGTTTCGACGGGGAGCACTTGGGCGGCGGTCCGTCCCGCAGCGGCGGACGCAACGCCTTTGTGAACTTTGGCCAGGTCCAGGTGGAACTGATCGAGCCCGGAGACCCCGCCAGCATTGGCAATGACCACGTCATGGACCACGTGGGCTACGTGGTTGGCGACATCCCTTCCTGCATCGGAGAGTGCGAATCCCACGGACTGAAATTCGTCTCCGACACGCCCATCACCAACTCCATTGGCCAGCAGGTGCTGTACTTCGAGACCGACACCAGCATGAACTCGCGGATGCACCTGACCCGGCTGCCTGACTAGGCCCGAGCCGAGCAGCCTCACCATGCAACCGAACCAAGTACGCAACATAATCCTGGTGGGGTTCATGGCTTCGGGGAAAAGCAGCGTGGGGCGGGCCGTTTCCCGCCGCTGCGGCTGGCCTAGGGTCGACGCCGACGAAGAGATTGTGTCCCGGGCCGGGAAACCTATCGCCGACATATTCCGCGACTCGGGAGAGGACGCCTTCCGGGAATTGGAACGGACGGTGGTGGCCGACATCTGCAGAGAAAGCGGCAGAATCATAGCCGCCGGCGGAGGGTCGTTCATCGACGACGAGAACCGTCAGACGATGCTGGACGGCGGGACGGTCTTCTACCTCAGTGCCCGCCCAGAGACCATCCATCGCCGTGTGACCAAAGGAAACCCCAACGCGCCGGTGCGGCCTCTGCTGGGCGCGGGCAATCCCCTGGAACGGATCACCGAATTGCTGGCTCAGCGAACACCTGCCTACTCTCAGGCCCACCACTCGGTAGAGACAGACGGCCTTACCCCGGACCAAGTGGCCCAGGCCATATTGAAGATCTGCGGACCGGGACTTTCGAGAAAGGCATAGGCCGGTGAAGCTATACCGAATCAGGTGTATGCTTTGCGGGCTATCGTTCATCGCCTTGATCATTTCATAAGGCCAGCAAGGCGAGGGTCATACCGTTCCGGATTTCAGCGAAACCAGGTGACCGATGCCTATTTGCTTGAATGGACACGCACGGTTCCGCGCCGGATGCGGGGCCTGTGAAGCCGGCAACTACCGGTCTGAAGGAACGGCAGGCGGCGGCGCCATAGGCCCCGTCCGAGCGGACGCACACCGTCACGTCCAAACCGGCCGAGCTGCCCGTAATCCGATTTTAAGGCCGGTTTTTGGCACGCAGTCTACGACCACATGATCGAGTCGCATCTAGGGACCATGGTTTCAGCACGTATCCAACAACACCTTGAATACCTCCTTGAAGAAAGCTCGGTCCCCGAGTTGGATGAAGAGGAATTATCAGCTTTACTTTTTCTGCCCGGGCAGGTAAACGAAAATTCCTCGGCCTTCTCTCGCCACGCTTTCGTGCCCCAACAACAGAACACGGATCTCTGTAGTCGTTGTTCAAACTCTCGCAGCGCACTGATCCACTTGATCGACGACGGATGGCACCAGCCGCAAGCTGAAACGCCCGAGCAGGACGGCCGGAACCCCAACCGTGAATGGTCCAGCGGCCCATTTCCAAGGCATGTCGTCCAGGGAACTGGAGTCTGAAAGGCAGCGGACGCTGCGTCTGGCGAAGCGCAGAGGGCACTCGAAGTGGATGCCTGTGACCGTAGTGATCCTTGGGATTGTCGGAGCGGCAATGGCTGCCGGCTATTTTCTGGCAGAGAGTGGAACTGAAGAGTTAGCCATTACCAATATTCCCAATGAGCCGGCTGATCCTTCCAAGCCGGTTGCGTAGGTTCCGAGTCCTGATAGCGACGCGATTCTGGTCCCGTTGGCAACACCCTCCAACACCCCAACCTCTAAAAGGACTCCGGTACTATTTACACCGATTCCAATTATGCCGACTCCGACTCCGACGCTCAATGAGCTGTTCCAGTTGGTTGACAGCGGACAATGGAGCGAAGAAGAAACACGTCGGGAATTGGAAAGGCGGTCTGCAGATGCCCCGATCGAATCTCCGAAGTTGGCAACGGCAGCAGTCCCAACACCGACGGCCTCGCCGCGTTCGTTGGATAGGGGCAGCGCGGAGTGGATTACCACACTCAAGTTCGCAATCCATCAGCTAGTTAATTTTGAACGTCAAAAAAGTTCACTATCAGTATTAAGCCAGGACGCGAAGCTTGCTGCCATCGCTCGCGCTCACAGCGAAGACATGGCGCTGAACGACTTCTTTGAACACGAGAACCTCGCCGGTCAAACCGCCGCCGACCGGGGGAACGATGTCGGATATAGGTGTTTCAAAGATTTCGGGAGTTTTTACACGGTGGGTATTTCCGAAAATACTTTCCAGGGCTGGATGTATTCATCATTCAACTCGCGGACTAGGAATTACATCACGTTGGAGGACCTCGCCTTTCGAATCGTTGATGAGTGGGTGAACAGTTCTGGACACAGGGAGAATATCCTGACCGAAACCTATGTCCGGGAAGACATCGGTATCGGAGCCGAAGAGTCGGTCTGGGTAAGTCAGAATTTTTGTCAGCTGTTTCAGTTTCCGTACGGTTAATGTATCGTTTGTGTATCAGAAAAATAATAGATTGAGGCGGACAACGCCTCTATATCAGAATGGAGACCAGAACATGGCCGATACAGACCTGGCGGCGGAAGTAAATCATTCGGGCGGCGCTTATCCGGTAGTGGCCGGGTGGGGCACCATCAACACCCTTGGTGACCGTTTCACGGACCTGGGTTTAACCAACACGGCTTATATCATCACCGACTCCAACGTGATGAACCTCTACGGCCGGAACGTCCAGCGCGCGCTGCAGAAACGGGGCATCCCAGCCCACTGCTTCATCATCCCGGCCGGGGAGACCAGCAAGAGTTTCGAACTGGCCCAGGGCATATACAACTGGCTGGCTGAACTCAAGGCCGAGCGCGGCCACACAATCGTCAGCGTCGGCGGCGGTGTCGCCGGAGACCTGGGCGGTTTCGTAGCCGCCACCTACCTGCGGGGCCTGCCCTTCGTGCAAGTGCCCACCAGCATGGCCGCCATGGTCGACGCATCCATCGGCGGTAAGGTCGCCGTCAACCTGCCCCAGGCCAAGAATCTGGTCGGAGCTTTCTACCAACCACGGGGCGTGTTTGCCGATGTACAGGCCCTGTCTACCCTGGGCAAAAGGGAGCTGGCCGAGGGTTGGGCCGAGGCGATCAAGCACGGCTTCATACTAGACGCCAGCCTGGTGGACGTGTTCGAGGAGCACGCCGAAGCACTGATGGAGGTGGAACCGGAGATCTCGACGGACGTCATCCGCCGCAGCATGGCCATCAAGGCCAACGTGGTCAGCCAAGACGAGAGGGAAACCCTGGGAATCCGCATCATGCTGAACTACGGCCATACCATTGGACACGCATTGGAGTCATCCACAGAGTACGGCAGGTTCTTCCACGGAGAAGGCGTCGCCGTGGGGATGATGGGCGCGGCGTCCATGGCCCAAGAGATGGGACTGCACTCCCAGGACCTGGTCGACCGGCAACGCCATCTCTTGGAGCGGTTCAACCTGCCGACATCGGCCAAGGGCGTGCCGGTGGCCGACATCCTGACCGGCATGTCCCTGGATAAGAAAAGTCAGGGCGGCTCCAACCGCTGGGTGATGCTGGAAGAGGTGGGCCGGTCAGTGGTGCGCAGCGACGTGCCCAAAGAACTGGTTGAGAAGACAGTCCGGGAGCTAGTAAGTTAGCTAGTCGTCCGCCGGGGCCAGCTCCTTGCGCTCTCGTTTCGCCCGAATCATCATTCCCGCGACGATCAGACACATGGCGCCGGCGACGCTGAGCAAGATCACCGATGCCAGGGTCGACAGAAAATCCAAATTGTCTGAATACGTCGAAACCTGGTCGAGGGCCACTGAGATACAGCCCCCCATGATGGTCACGCCGTAGAGGATGCGAATCCTCGCCGGCTCAACGAACCTGGTTGCCGCGGTCCCCAATTGAGAACCTATTGAGGCAGCGCCCAGCATGATTATCGCCATCAACGGGTCGACATTGTGGGAGAGGGCGTAGACGAAAGTTCCCCAAGAGCCGGTGACGATGATCTGAAACAGGTCGGTGCCGATGGCCACAGTCGTAGGCACGCCCATGCCGAAGATCAATACCGGCATCAAAAGGAACCCGCCCCCCGCTCCCAGCAGACCGGCGAAGAACCCGACGCTGAAGCCAACTATCACCGGTATGAAAACAGATAGCTGATCAATACCGGAAACGGGCAGGGCGACATAGGTGGGTACTCTCCCCAATCCAGGCAGCCATATGGCATGGGGAGGTATACGCATCCCTTGCACCCGCCTGGCCAGGGACGCCGTTGAGATTTCCCCCGCGGCTGCAACTGGGTTTCGGCGTTGCTTCAAGTGGTCATAGATGATGAAGCCGCCAAGGACGGCCAGGAAGACTATGTACACGTAACGGATCACCGGGCCGATGATTCCCGCCTCTTCAAGGGTTGAATTCAGTTGCTCGGCAAAAAATACGCCTGGGATTGTCCCGACCAACATGATGAGCCCCAAGCGCAGGTCCACATTGCCCAGGTGGCGGTGCTTCAGGGTGTTGATGATCGAAGAGCCCATGATCAAGGCCAAGCCGGTCCCTACCGCGAATACGGGCGGGACGCCGAAAACCAGCAGTCCTCCCGTGATCAAGAACCCGCCGCCGACGCCGAAGAACCCGCTGAGGGTCCCAACCATGACACCCAGAAGCAAGAGAAGCGCGGGATTGACGGTGACTTCGGCGTTTGGGAACCACATGTTAGTCGGCGTCCCCGGGAGTTTTCGACCGGGGACCGAGAAGGGCGGCCACCGCCCGGAACACCCCGGTCCAGAATAGGTGAAGGCTGATGGCTGCCACGGCGACCACACCGATAATCAACAACGCCCAAAGAAGGGTTTGATCGGAGCTGTAGCTGGTTAAAAACTCGTTCATCTTGGGACGCCAGACCCTGGGACGGGTGGGGTCCACGGCGATATAAATCGTCATGGAAAAGTTGATAGGAATCGCGTGTAGAGGATACCATAGGCCAAGTCCGCGACGGTTGCCTCCAGCACGGAAAACCCCGCCGGACGCAGAGGAACCAAAGAATGGCCGCACCCAGATTCAAATTCCAGTTACAGCACACCGACGGTGCCGCCAGATCCGGAGAGCTTGAGACGCCCCACGGGAAAGCTCTCACCCCTTTCTTCATGCCGGTAGCCACCCAGGCCACGGTCAAAGGGCTCACGCCCAAGGAAGTCAGTGGTGTCGGCGCTCAGGTGGTCCTGAGCAACGCCTATCATCTGTACCTGAGACCCGGTGTGAAAACCGTGGCCAAGCTCGGCGGCCTGCACAGATTCATGGGCTGGGAAGGACCCATACTCACCGACAGCGGCGGGTTCCAGGCCTTCAGTATGGGGCCGTTACGAAAGGTTACCGACGACGGCATTCGGTTCCGCTCTCACATCGACGGCAGCGAGCATCATTTCACTCCTGAACTGGCCACGGCGAACCAAGAGGGCTTGGCTCCGGACATCGCCATGTGCTTCGACCAATGCATCGCCTATGGGGCCTCCGAGAAAGAGGTGCGCCAGGCAATGGAGCGCACCCACCGCTGGGCCCAGTCCTGCTTCGACGCCCACCAGTCATCCCCCACTGGGGCGGCGGCAGGTCAGGCCTTATTCGGCATAGTACAGGGTGGGACGTTTCCCGATCTGCGGGATGAGTCGGCCCGTGCCATATCGGCCATCCCGTTCCACGGCTACGCGGTGGGCGGGCTGGCGGTGGGCGAGAACAAAGAGGACCTTTACCGGTTCACCGGCCAGGTGGCGGAGCTGTTGCCCCAAGACAAACCCAGGTATTTGATGGGGGTGGGGTCTCCCGAGGACTTGGTGGAGGGTGTGGCGAGGGGCATCGACATGTTCGACTGTGCTCTGCCCACCAGGGTAGCCCGGAATGGAAGTCTGTTCACGCCGGAGGGCCGGGTGGACGTTACCAAAGCGCGGTACGCGGAGCAGCAGGGACCGTTGGATGAGACGTGTGACTGCTATACCTGCCGGAACTACTCAGCGGCCTATCTAAGGCACTTGTTCCGGGCCAAGGAATTGTTGGGACTGCGGTTGGCAAGCATCCACAATCTCCGGTTCGTGCTGGCGCTGATGGAACGCATCAGGGCGTCGATCTTAGAGGACCGGTTCGATGCTTTCCGTCGAGATTTCCTAGCCGTATACCAGCCGGCCGACGAAGCAGCTCGGCAAGCACAGAAAGAACGATGGCTTGAAACCCGGGGCGGGTAGTTAGCCGGTTAAAAGCGGGGCAGGAGAGGGCTAAATGCCGCCGGCAACCGCCGGGACTATGCTGATCTCGTCGCCATCGCTGGTGGCGGTTTTCAGGCCATCCATGAACCGGACGTCCTCGCCGTTCAGGTAGATGTTAACGAAATATCGCAGTTCGCCTTCTTCATCGACCAAACGGTCCTTGAATCCGGGAAATTCGCTATTCAGTTTCTCCACGAGTTCACCGAGAACGGTGGAGTCAACCTCTACTTTGGCCTGGCCATTGGTCATTTTTCGCAATGGCGTGGGGATTCGGACCACGATGCTCATCTGGAATTACCCTCCTAAAACTGCGCCTCGGCTTAGAAACCAAAGGCAGGACCAAGTCCTACCCGTCAATCACATCCCCGCCAAGCGGGTCTACCCTCACCCCGGTGGAACTGACCCATTCCAGACCACGCTTTATCTCCGGCTCATCGCCGTCTAATTCCAAGACCACCCAACCCACGTCTTCGCCCACCTCGGCCCGTCGGATGTTGGTTACGATCTTGAACTTCTGGCCTAACTCGTAAATCACCGGCTGCTTCACCAAGTTTTCTTCGAAAACGAACTTAACTCTCTGCTTGCCCATTCCCAAACACCTCCCGGCTTTGTTCACCCAGTAATTTTGCTCAGCTATTTCGCGCCTTCAAATACCGATTCGAAGGAACTTATGCTGGGTTTGATGGAGAGTGGGTTCACCACTTGCTCCACCGCTTCTTGGGTCTTAAGTCCGTTGCCAGTGATGTAAACGACGGTCAGATCGTCGGGCTTGATGGCTCCTGAATCAGCTAGGTTCTTGAGACCTGAGACCGTCACTCCACCAGCCGTCTCGGTGAAGATCCCTTCGGTTTCGGCCAGCAGTTTTATGCCGTCCACTATATCGGATTCCGGCACCGCATAGGCGGAACCGCCGGACCTTTCAATCACTTTCAGAGCGTAGATGCCGTCGGCCGGGTTTCCGATGGCCAAAGACTTCGCCAAACTGTCGGGCCGGACCGGAACAACCTGCGATTGATTACTGTTCCATGCCGTTGCGATGGGTGAGCACCCTTCCGCCTGCTGCATGTGCATTTTTGTGGTGACCGCCGGGTGATGCACTGTGTTCTGGTCGACGCCGAAGGAACTGCTTGGCACCCCATCCAAAAGGCCCAGACAGGCCATTTCGTTCAGGCCCTTCCAGATCTTGGTGAACATAGCGCCTGAGGCCGATGGGACGACCACGTGGTCCGGCACCCGCCAGCCCAGTTGCTCTGCCACCTCGTAGCCCAGGGTCTTACTGCCCTCGGCGTAGTAGGGGCGCATGTTGATATTGACGAAGGCCCAAGGGTAGTCGTCGGCAAGCTCGCTGCAAAGCCGGTTCACCTGGTCGTAGGTGCCGTCAACCGAGACGAGCACCGGATTATAGATGGCAGCGCCGATGATCTTGCCCCGCTCCAAGTCGGAGGGGATGAAGACCACGGCACGGACGCCGGCACGGGCACAGTGGGCGGCGACGCTACAGGCCAGGTTGCCGGTGGAAGCGCAGGCGATGGTCTCGTAGCCGAATTCCAGAGCCTTGGTCGCCGCAACGGAAACCACCCGGTCCTTGAAGGAGAACGAGGGGTTCACGCTGTCGTTCTTGATGTAGAGGTTGTTCAGACCTAGGGTTTTGCCCAGGCCTCTGGCCTTGAGCAGCGGCGTGAATCCCGCCATGATGTCCACGGGGTCGTCACCCTCTGCGGGAAGCAGGTCCTTGTAGCGCCAGATGCTGAGTGGTCCCTTGGCGATACTGTCCTGACTGACTACTTCCGAGATGGTGGCGTAGTCGTACACGACCTCCAGAGGCCCAAAGCAGAAATCGCAAACGTTTAACGGTTCTGCCGGATATTCTCGGCCGCATTCACGGCATTTAAGTCCATTTAAGAAAGCCACCTGGGTAGGTTCCTCCTGGCCATAAATGGTCTGCGCAAAAGCCCAAATAAGCCTGGAATTTACTTGTCCAGGCTGCTCGTGATAGTAACAAAGCGCCTATGTGATGTCAACTTGACTCACGCCTAGGGAGGCGCTGCCTTGAGCCTGGGAAGCCTTAGATTCTGGCTGGACTTTCGGTGATATAATCCTTGATGCATCTGCCCTCAGGGGGCGATAAGGGGAACCGGCACCGGCCCCTGTAAAGATAGGATTTTGCACTGCTCCGCTCCCACCACATAACTATCCTCCAGCAATTCTCCATCCCGCTGATAATCGGCGTTATCGCTGGGTTGGTCTTTGCCAACATCGACATCCACGCCTACGAAGACATGGTGGACTTCCATATATTCGGTGAAGACACCAAGATATTCGGTAAGGCGGTGACGGTCCACTTCCTGGTCAACGAGATATTCATGGTGTTCTTCTTCGGCATAGCCACCAAGGAGATTACCGAGTCGGTGCTGCCAGGCGGTGCGCTGAACCCCATGCGCAAGGCCATAAACCCGTTGATGGGCACCTTGGGCGGAGTCATCGGGCCGGCGGGGTTGTTCTTTCTTCTGGCCTGGGTATTCTATGGCGGCGGCGATGACTTTAGCATCGTGGCTAACGGGTGGGGTATCCCCACCGCCACCGATATCGCCCTGGCTTGGCTCGTAGCCCGAATCATCTTTGGGGCCTCCCATCCGGCGGTCAATTTCCTTTTGCTCCTGGCGGTAGCCGACGATGCCATCGGGCTGGGAATCATCGCAGTGTTCTATCCCGACCCGGAATTTCCCGTGAAGCCTTCCTGGTTGTTGTTGGTGGCTGCCGGGATGGCCGTGGCCTACGCCATGCGGCGCTTTCAGGTGCCTTACTGGCCCGTTTACATCCTGATCGCCGGCGGGCTCAGCTGGGTTGGGCTCGTCAAATCGTCCATCGAACCGGCCCTGGCGTTGGTGGTTATCGTGCCCTTCCTGCCTGGACCTCCAAGCACCCACGGGATGTTTGAAGAGGAAGAGCACGAGTACCCGCACACGCACCCTGGCGGAGCAGAGGCCGTGCTGGACGACCAATTGCCAGCAGAGACCGCCCAAAACACCCAAGAGTTGCACCACCGCCACGCGCCGCTGGATCACTTCGAGCACCAACTCAAGTTGCCGGTAGATTTTGGGTTGTTCTTCTTCGCCTTCATGAATGCGGGTGTAGCGTTCGCCAGCATCACCCAGGTCACATTTATAGTGCTGGTCTCTCTAATCGTCGGCAAGACCGTTGGCATCACGTTGTTCTCTTGGCTTGGAGCCCGGTTCGGGTTCCCTCTACCCGAGGGCATGGGCACGAAGCATCTGGCTGTGGCCGCCATCGTCGCCGGCCTGGGCCTGACCGTTGCGTTGTTTGTGGCCGGCAAAGCCTACGAGGACCCGGCGTTCCAAGACCCGGCAAAGATGGGCGCGGTACTCAGCGCCGGCGCCGCGGTGGTCGCCTTTGTGGTAGGGCGCATTCTCAAGGTCAAAGACGGCCCAGACGAGTGATATACTCACGCCTGAAGATAAGTAATCTAGAATCAATTTAGGAGCCCATACGATGATCGGCGTACTCACCCACCACTGGGCGAAATCGGACAAAGTTGAAGAGGCCAAAACACTATTGGACGGCAACGGGTTGGCCCAGAGCAAGGCCCCCGGCTACGGGCACCGACTGACTTTCATCTCCCAGGAAGACCCCACCAAGATATCCACACTTGTTACTTGGGACTCAAACGGAATTTATGACGCCTGGCGGGCCAGTCCCGAACGGGCCACGGCCATGCAAGGCGCGGCCGAGCTGTGGTCTAAACCGGCGGAATCCGAAAGATTCGAGATGGCCGACTAGACTCGGGCAGATAGGAGACGGCCATGGCCAAGCGAAGTTTCTGGGCCTGGGGTCACGAGTCGGACGAACCCACCGCCAAGCAAATGAAGACTGCCGCAGGGGAACTCGCCAAGCGGTATAGAGTCGACCTGAAGCCGGTGACGCCGCCTAAGGCAAGCGACCTCTCCCTGCGCAAACCCCGCATAACGCCGCCATCGTCATTGGCTGCCATCTGCGTTAGCGGCGACCACGACCGGGCGGTCCACACCTACGGACGCAGCTTCCGCGACCGCATCCGCGCGTTCAAGTTGGACTTCCCCAATCCCCCCGACGTTGTCGCCCGCCCTCGCAACGAGCAGGAAGTAGAAGCCGTGCTGGAGTGGTGCTCGTCATCGGGTTATGCCGCCATCCCATTTGGCGGCGGCAGCTCCACCGTGGCCGGGTTCGAACCGCCCAAAGGTTACGATGGCATCGTGACCATCGATATGGAAGGTCTCGGCCAGGTGTTGGAGATCGACGACGTCTCCCGGTCGGCCCGCATCCAGGGGGGTGTCTATGGCCCGGCGTTGGAAGACCAATTGCGCCCCCACGGCTTCACCCTGCGCCACTACCCACAGAGCTTCGAGTTCTCCACGCTGGGAGGCTGGATCGCCACTCGTTCGGGAGGTCATTACGCCACCAACCAGACCCATATAGACGACATGGTGGAATCTGTGCGGATGGTGACGCCTTCCGGTCTATGGGAATCGCGGCGTCTGCCAGGCAGCGGCGCGGGCCCCAGCCCCGACCGGATAGCAATCGGCAGCGAAGGCATCTTGGGCATCATCACCGAAGCCTGGATGCGCATCCAGGCCCGGCCGGTCTTCCGGGCGTCGGCTGGGGTGACCTTCCCGACGTTCGCCGCCGGGGCCGAGG
>ERZ651768.363-NODE-363-length-34577-cov-5.481246_pt1 | contig 34577 bp, 31 predicted proteins | sample MGYA00514754_ERZ651768 | MGnify/ENA metagenome assembly ERZ651768
CTGGTGGGACTTGGTGGACGTGATCGAGGCCCACCCGGATATCCCCATGGAGGTTACGCTGGAGCGAGAGGGCCGCTCCCTCACGCTCTCGGTGACACCGGAGGCCACGCAAGAAGAAGATCCCGTGACGGGCGAGACGGTGACCGTGGGGAAGGTCGGGATCAACGGGCCGGCTGGGGAGTTGGTGTATCGGGACGTCTCGCTGACCGAAGCCGTGCAGCTTGGTTATGCCGAGACAGTGGGCATGACCGGGCTGCTCTTGGATTTTCTTGGTGGCCTGGTCACGGGTAGAGAATCACCAAAACAAGTTGGGAGTATCCTGACCATCGGTTCCATCGCCGGACAGGCTGCGGGACTCGGGATAGAGACCTTTCTGCGATTCATGGCCCTGCTTTCGGTGAATCTTGCGGTCCTCAACTTGCTTCCCATTCCCATTCTGGATGGCGGCCACCTTGTTTTCCTCGGGATCGAGGCTGTGCGTGGCAAGGCGCTTTCGCTGCAGCAGAGACTGAAGTGGAGTCAACTCGGGTTCGTGATCCTCATGGGGATCATGATTTGGGCTCTATACAACGACGTTCTTAGGCTCCGGGGGATCTGAAGGCTCCGCGGGTACTCCTTCAATCCTCCTTGTCGATCACCCTCCTAGAGCAGCGTAAACTGTGCGGGGCCCGTACGCTGGCGTAGTTCTTCGATGTCGATAAAGGCGGTGGGTTGATCTTGGAGGGCGACGTCCAAGAATCCTTCGAAACCCGCTCCACGTAACGCCTTTCCAACCACGGCCGAGGCTAGTTCCGGCCGGTTGCATTCCCGAGACAGATGCGCCAGGAGGACGCCGGCAAGGCGCGGGTGGAGAAGCTCGCAGGCCAAGCGGGCCGCAGCATGATTCGAAAGGTGCCCATGGCTCGAGGCGATTCTCTGCTGCACCGATGCCGGGTACCGGCCCGTTCGAAGGAGTTCCTCGTCGTGGTTGGACTCGAGGATCAAGAAGTCGCTGTGTTCCAGAGCGAGCCGGGTCTGAGCGTTGGGGCGTCCTAGGTCGGTGGCGATGCCCACCCGCGCCTCGGTCTCTCGGTCCACCAGGGCTACCGCCACGGGATCCGCCGCGTCGTGCACTGTCAGGAAGGGCTCGACCCGGATCGCGCCAATTTCGAACGCTCTCCCGGCCTGATACGACCTCACCGTTTCGGTCCCACGGAAAATTCCCGAGCACGCGTTATGCGTTCGATCCGTGATGTAGACCGGGGTGCCGTGCCGGCGACTGAAGATGCCGACTCCGTGCGTGTGGTCGCGATGATCGTGCGTGATCACGATGGCGTTGACCGCGCTTGGCGTCAGCCCGATCTCGCAAATCCTCCGCTCCATCTCTCGGCCGCTGAAACCCGCGTCGACGAGGATCCTCGTCCCACCCGCCTCGACGAGGGTGGCGTTGCCGGCGCTACCGGTCCCGAGAACGCAAACCTTCACCGCGGGTTCTCAGCTCGCGAGTCACTCATGCGGGTCGGATCATTGGCGTTCCGGGCGTGTCCGCTCCCACGCCCGCCGTAGAAGTGTCCGGGCAGCTTCTTCGAGGGATATTTCTCTCCGAGACATGGCCAGTGCAGCCGTGTCCAGGAAGCGCTCGATATCGTACTCCTCGAGGTTCTCCCCCATACCCCAACTGAACGCAGGGACGTGAAGCGGTGCCATGACGCCGCCGAAGAGGTTGCTGCCCACACCTATGACGCATCCCGTCGGGAGTAACGTGCCGATGCCCGTTTTCACGTGGTCGCCAAGGAAGCATCCGATCTTGATGAGTCCCGTATCGACCGACCCTTCCGGGGTGTGGACCCGCACCACGCCATAGTTGTTCTTGAGGTCGCTGTTCGTCGTGAGTGCTCCGAGGTTCACCCATCTGCCCACGTACGCGTGGCCGAGGTAGCCCTCGTGGGCCTTGTTCACGTAGCCCAGCAAGACGGTGCTGGAGACCTCGCCCCTGACGCGACAGGCGGGTCCGATGGTCACACTTCCGAGTGATCCACCTAGGACGTGGGTATCGGGCCCTACAAAGGTTGGCCCGGCCAACCGGGTAAAGGCCGAGATGTGAGCTCCGGCCGACAAACGGATAGGCCCATCACTTGCGTCCAAATGAACGCCCGCTTCCAGGTGCACACCATCTCCGAGCGACACTCGCTCGGCTCCCGACACGTGAACGCCCTCAGCCAACGTGAACCGACTCTCGGGAAAGAGGACGGGCACGTCGGAGCACACTTGCTCGCCATTGCCGGCCGTGAGATCCCAGATGTTCGATAGGACTCGCCCCGGGATGTCCACTTGCGGGAGACCCATGTTGGAGCCGTCCGGGTTCAACATGTCATTCTCGTCCGGGGGTTCTGCCCCATGGGGCAGAACCCAACCGACGATCTGCCCCTCCATGGTCAGAACCGCCGGCTCGTCGATGGGAGGGGCGGGGGTAAAATCCGGCACCGCTCGGCTCAAGAACAAGATTTGCGCCCTTCCTGCCCCGGTGTCGGGGGCCGAGTCCAACGTGTTGATTTCCAGGACAGGAGCGGCTCCAGGTTCGGTGAATCCTTGGAGGCCAGCATCCGCAATGTGGCCGACGCAGGCCTCTCCCCAAAAGTGTTCCGCGCGCTCCCGGAGTGTCAGGCACCCGAACAGCAGCTCCCCGGCTGGCCGTGTGAGAGTCAAGGGAATCCAGGCGCGGGCACGATCATCATCGAACAGGACGAGGGCCATCAGTCGGTGCCCCCGGGTGTTGTGGGTTCGCGCACCGAGGCGGGGAGTCGCTCGAGAAGCCGTTTCAAGTCCGGTGCCCGCTCCGTCGTCGAGACCAGAGTGATGTCGCCCGATTGCACGACGACCAGCCCGTTCACACCGAATGTCACGACCGTGCTGCCTTCCGTGTAAATGACGTTGCTCTCGCCCTCCACGACGTGCCCGAGACCTACCACGACGTTCCCGCTGGCATCGGCCTCGCGACTCCGCGTAAGATCTTCCCAGCTTCCCACGTCGTCCCAGTCGAACGTGGCCGTGACCGACGCCACTCGCGCACTCCGCTCCAGCACAGCGACATCGACGGTGGCATTGGGCACCTGGGCAAAAAACGCCTCAGAGGATTCGTCATCGATGAGCGGCAGAAGATCCCCGATCTCGGGGGCGACCTTCCTCACTTCACCCAAGAAGGCAGCGGCCGTCCACACGAAAATGCCGCTGTTCCAAAAATGCCCCTCGGTGACGTAGCGGCGTGCCGTCTCGGTGTCGGGCTTTTCATGGAACGCGGCGACTGTAAAAGCTTGAACGCCGGCAGGCGCGTCGAGCGGTTCACCGGGCTCGATATATCCATAACCTGTTTCGGGACGGTTTGGCGGGACTGAGACCGCGAATAAGCGACCGGTCTCTTGTGCCAGGTCGGCGGCGTCCCGCAAGAGCTGCAGGTAAGCAGTTACGGGCTTGATGATATGATCGGTGTGAAGCGAGACGATCACCGCAGCCGGATCGATCTTGGCGATCTCCCATGCGGCCCACGCCAGCACGGGCGCGGTGCCTCGTGCCTGCGGCTCCACCATGAACGCCTCACGACCGAGGCTGGGCAGGACCTCCAGGATCAGTTCCGTGAGGCGGTCCGACGCGAGGATTCGAATCCGCTCCTCGGGCACGAGACCGAGCGCCCGGTTCACGGTGTCGACAATCAGAGGCTCGTCAGAGGCCAGGGACAGCAACTGCTTTGGCCGGCCGGGCGTGCTGGCTGGCCAAAAGCGACTCCCGACTCCGCCAGCAAGCACCGTGACGTAGACATGAGGATCAGTCCCCGTCGATGATTTCGTGGATTCTGGCAAGGAGCTTCTTAGGGCTGAAGGGCTTGGTGAGAAAGTCGTCCGCCCCGAGGGAGAAAGCCTCTTGCCGGTCCGCGTCCTGGCCCTTGGCGGTGAGGATCACGACCGGAGTGGATCTCCTTTCGTCCAGCGCACGGATCTTTCCAAGGACCTCTAGACCGGTGGCACCGGGCATCATGATATCCAAAAGGATCAGATCGTAGTGCTCGTCACCCCTGACCGCCTCGAGCGCATCGCTTCCGTCGCGTCTGAGGTCGACTTCGAACCCAGCCATTTCGAGGACGGTCTGGAGAATACGGCGGATATGAGGCTCATCGTCGGCGATCAGAATGCGCTTGGGTGATGTAGAGCGGTGCACCGCTGTATGCATCGGTTGCAGCCCCTTTTTGGAGCAGAATCGGCGCGGGAACCTACCCAGCAAACGGTGTAGAAGTCAAGCAACTTCGACGATTGGAGCGTTGACATCGTCCCCTTGATTTGCATAGCCTTGATGCCTTCGGGCAGCCTTGAATGCTCTTGTGACTCATACAATGAATAAATCTTTTCTTTCGAGAATTCGACCGCCCGCGGTGGCGCTACTAGTCGCCTCTGTTTTGGGCATAGCCGCGTGCGGAGAGAACATCTTCGACGTCAAATGGGTTAACCCGAACCTCCAGACCGTGCTTCTCTACTCGCTGACTCGTCCCGACCTCAACGTTCCGTCGGGTTACGACTTCGTGAACCGGGTGCCGGTGGAGATCCAGGAAGCCGGGGCGACCGGCTCCTGGGACCTCCTGGTCGATATGCGGGACGGCCAATTGGTGTTCATCCCCCCGAGAGCCCTGGGGATCGACAGTGACGTTATGGTTCTGCCGATGCCGGGCATGTCCTTCGACGAGGTGCTCGAGGCTCCGGAAGATTCCACTCTGTACATTAAGGACCAGCCTATTCCTGCTGAGGTGGGCACCACGTACATCCTGAGGACCCATGAGGGCCAGAGTGATTTTGGAATACCATGTGTCTTCTGGGGGAAGTTCGAGACGACGGAAGTCCACCCGGCTGCGGAAACCGTAGTATTCATATACGATGTGAGCCCGCTCTGCGATGATCGCGGGCTGGTACCCACCGGCTAGCTCTTCAGGGGCTCGACGTGCTTGACATTCGGCTGCTCCGAAGTGAGCCCGACACCGTAAAGGCTGCCGTCGCGCGGAGGGAGACCGAGGGTCTCGAGGATGCGGTCGACGAGATCCTAGCGCTGGACGAACGCCGCCGCGCCGCGCTCCGTGAGGTCAATGAACTCAAGGCCCAGCGAAACGAAGTCTCCAAAGAGATCGGTCGGATCAAGCGTGACGGCGGCGACGGCGACGAGATGATCGTTGAGATGCGTGAAGTGGGTGCTCGGATTTCTGCCATCGATGAGGAGGTCGGCCGGGCTGAGGAGCGAATCCGGGAATTGATGCTGCTGACCCCGAATCTCCCGCTCGACGAGGTCCCTTCCGGCGGTGTCGACCAAAATGAAATCGTGCGCGTGGTCGGCGCTCCTCCGGAATTCGACTTCGAGCCTAGGTCACACTGGGATTTGGGCTCGACACTCGGACTTCTGGACCTCGAACGGGGGTCGAAGGTCTCGGGTTCGGGCTTCCCCGTACTCATGGGTTTGGGTGCCCGACTCCAGCGATGTCTCATCGACTTCATGCTCGATATTCATACACAGGGCTTCAACGAAGAGCCTGGGTGGCATGGGTACACCGAGCTGCGGGTTCCGTATTTGGTGACGCGGGATACACTGTCGGGGACGGGCCAGCTTCCCAAGTTTGCGGAGGAATCGTACCAGACCGAACGCGACGACCTGTGGCTGATTCCGACCGCGGAGGTGCCCATCACCAATCTTCATCGAGATGAAGTTCTGTCCGCCGAAGACCTGCCCGTCCGCTACGCGGCGTACAGCCCCTGCTTCCGTCGGGAAGCCGGGGCGGCCGGTGCGGACACCAGAGGGCTGTTGCGGGTGCATCAGTTCGACAAGGTGGAACTGGTGCGTTACGAGACACCGGAGCGGAGCAGAGACGCGCTGGAGGAACTCACCGCTGAATCGGAGAGCATTCTCGATCGATTGGGTCTTCACTACCGCGTTCTGAAGTTGGCGTCCGGAGACCTCGGCTTCTCCGCCGAGATGACCTATGACATCGAAGTTTGGGCGCCGGGGGTCGAGCAGTGGTTAGAAGTGTCGAGCTGCAGCACCTGCGGTGACTTCCAGGCGCGGAGGGCCAATCTACGGTACCGTCCGTCGGGCGGAGAGAAGCTGCGCTTTGTGCACACCTTGAACGGATCGGCGCTCGCGCTTCCTCGACTCATGGTGGCTCTGATCGAGAGCTACCAACAGGCCGACGGCGCGGTGCGAGTGCCTGAAACGCTTCAAGAACGGCTTGGCCAGGAAGTCATCGAGCCGCGCCCGCTCGCTGAGTAACACGGGAGTGCTGACGCCATGATTCGCATCAGGTGGCCCGTCGCACTGGCTACGCTCTTCCTGATCGTCTTTGGGTGGTACCTGGTCTACACGCAGTTGCTCCAGGACGGACTCAGAGAGAACCAAGCACTGATGAGCGAGGTGTTCGCTATCGCACAGGAGCTCATTCAGGACACATCACGCAGCGAGCGGTTGGTCGGTGGTCGCCTTCAGGACGTCCCACTCTTCGACCTTCAGGAAGTGATGATTCGATCAGGAATACCGATGATCATCATCAGCCCGGCGGAAAGCGTGGTGTCCGCGGAGAACTTGCCGTTCGAGGCAGACATTCTGACACCCGAGGGGCAGGAAGAAGTGCAGGCCTACGTAAGCCGGATCGAAGCGACCGGCCAGGAGCCTGTGCGAGGAGCCGGGGGGAACTTGATCTACCTGGGCGATCCGCCGCAGCTCTCAAACCTCCGGTGGATTCCGTGGCTTCAGGCCAGCGGGCTCACGCTCACGGCGCTCATCGGATTCTTGGTCATCCGGTACCAGCGGAGTGCTGAGCAGGACAAGGCCTGGACGGCCATGGCCAGGGAGCTGGCGCACCAGCTCGGCACGCCTATCTCCTCCCTCAAGGGATGGCTGGAACTCATGGGTCTTCCGGATGATGAAAGACCCGAGGGGGTGAAATCCGATACGGTCGCCATGGGGATCGAGAGAGACCTGGTCCGTCTGGAGCGCATCAGCCACAGATTCGAACTCATCGGTCGAGATCCGGACCTGGAGATCCTCGACATCCGAGAGGTAGTGCGAGATCTGGAGCAGTACCTACAAGCCCGATTGCCGCGCCTCGCTTCGGAAGTGCTACTGGTCGTGGATGTCCCGAAGGACATGCCCGAGATTCTGGGGAGTGAGGTACTTCTCTCGTGGGCCCTCGAGAACTTGGTGAAGAATGCCCTCGACGCGCTGGCCGGAAGAGGTGGAGAGATCCGGCTCAAAGTCAGGAAAGGTCCGTACGGTTGGCTGCACCTTCGCGTCCACGACACGGGTCCGGGAGTCGATCCGGAGTTGCGCGACAGGATCTTCGATCCGGGCGTGAGCGGAAAGGCCCGGGGTTGGGGGGTGGGTCTCACGCTGTCACGTCGGATCATTGAAGTGACGCACAAGGGGCATATCTTCCTGCTCAATAGCGAGGGAGAGGGGGCCACTTTCGACATCCGGCTTCCGACGGCGCAGGCGTGACCAGGGTCTAACCCAGGACAAGTCTCCGCCTAGAATCAGTCATGGCCGGTCATGCCCAACACTTCATCTGAAGCATACCTGGAGCAGCTGAACCAGGAACAGCGAGAAGCCGTGGACCACTTCGAGGGTCCTTTGCTGGTCCTGGCGGGGGCGGGATCGGGCAAGACACGCGTCCTCACTACCCGAATCGCCCATCTCATTCATGAAAGAGGCGTCCCGCCGGACCGAATCCTGGCGGTCACCTTCACTAACAAGGCCGCGGGTGAGCTACGAGACCGAATCTCGGGTCTACTGGGGGAGGCGCCCAAGGGCATGTGGACCGGGACGTTCCATGCGCTCGGAGCGCGCATATTGCGGCGCCATGCGCCGCTCCTCGGGTGGAGTAATACGTTTACGATTTTCGACGCCGAACAGAGCCTCAAATTGATCAAGAGGACGACGGAGGATGTGGGTGTGGACACGCGCCGCTGGAATCCCAAGGCGATTCGCGGCCACCTCAGTAGCGCCAAGAATCAGCTCATCGGCCCGCAGCAGTTCGTCGAGGAGAACGCTGACGGTTTCGACATCTTCGCACAGAATGTGGCCAAGATTTATCCGGCGTATCAGAAATCGCTTTTAGCCCAGAATGCCTTCGACTTCGATGACCTGTTGGTGAAGCCGGTTGAACTGTTTGAGTCGAACGCTGAGTTGCTGGCGATGTATCGGAGTCGCTTCCTCTTCCTTCTCGTGGATGAGTATCAGGATACGAATCGAGCCCAGTTCCGTTTTGTGGAGCTTCTGGCGTCCGAACACCGAAACCTCATGGTCGTCGGGGATGACGATCAGAGTATTTACGGCTGGCGCGGCGCGGACGTCCGAAACATTCTCGACTTCGAGACGGCGTTTTCGGGCGCCCACACTGTCCGTTTGGAGCGAAACTACCGGTCCAGCCCTGTGATCCTATCTGCGGCGAACGCCGTCATTGCGGAGAACGTCGATCGGAAGGGTAAGACACTTCGCACCGATCGTATCGACGGCGAACGAATCACATTGGTCACCACCTCCGGCGAGACGGACGAAGCCCGCTGGATCGCCGACCAGATCGAGGCCGGTTTGTCCGAAGGGCCGGGACTGGCCTACCGGGAGATGGCGATCCTCTATCGCACCAACGCGCAATCACGCGCTCTGGAGGACGTGTTTCGACGGCGCGGCCTACCCTACCAAATCGTGGGCGGTGTGCGCTTCTATGAGCGCCGGGAGATCCAGGATGTTCTGGCGTACCTGAGGCTCATTTCGAATCCGTTGGATGCGGGTGCGTTCGAGAGGGTTGTGAACTATCCCAGGCGAGGGATCGGCAATACATCGCTGGATCGGCTCTCCACCTGGGCCAAGGCTGAAGGGATCAGCCTTCTGGCGGCGGCGGCCCGGGCCGATGAGGCGCCGGATGTTCCCAAGGGAGGTGTGAGGGGTCTCATCGCCTTCGCTGGCTTGGCCCAGAAGTATTCTGCTCACGCATCCCAGATGGGGGTGGGGGAATTGTTGGAGGCCCTGGTGGAGGAGCTGGACGTTTTCCGGCACCTTGCGGACGAAGGGCCGGAAGGAGAGGATCGAGCGGACAACGTCCGGGAGTTGATTGCCGGCGCGCTGGACTACAACAGCGAGCTTCAGGAAGACCTCGAGGGCGAGACACTGGATCACTTCACGGAATTGGACTTGTTCCTTCAACAGGTGGCACTGGTGGCCGATGTGGACCGCCACGATCCGGATGCTTCAGCGGTTACATTGATGACCCTGCACAATGCCAAAGGCCTCGAGTTTCCGGTCGTGTTCATCTCCGGGCTCGAGGACGGGCTCTTCCCGCTTGGCCGTGCGTACGATAATCCGTCTGAACTCGAAGAGGAGCGGCGTCTGTTTTACGTTGGAATTACCCGGGCTGAGAACAAACTGTACCTGACCCATGCCCGTCGCCGCCGCCGCGCCGGTGAGGTCATGTACGGTCGCTTGTCGCCGTTCGTCGACGCGATTCCCGGGCACCTTGTCGAGAAGGTCACAACAGCGGTCGCGGGCGAAAGCCATGGTTATGCTGGTCGCCGAGCCGTCCGTCCGGACTCAAGCAGATCGATCGACCTCGGCATACAGGACGACGATCTCGACTTCGACACGGGACTCAACCAGGATCTGCCACGTTTTGTGAAGGGTGAGGCGGTTGTGCACGACACTTTTGGTTCGGGGACCGTCGGCGAGGTCGTGGGTTTCGGCCGAGATCTGAAAGTTACTGTCCACTTCGATAGCGTCGGCACGAAGCGGCTCCTCGTCCGGTACGCCGGTCTTCGCCGCGACTTCGACTGAAGGGACGTATCGTGTCGATCACCCGAGAAGAAATCCTCCAGATCGCGAATCTGGCTCGACTGCGACTTACGGACTCGGAGTCCGAGGCCCTTTCACATGATCTGAGCCAGATTCTCGAATACGTCGATACGCTGGCCTCCCTACAGGGGCCCGAAGGCGAGCGAGTCGCCTTGGGACCGCCCGAAGCTCCGGAGCGGCCGGTCGACCAGATTCCGCCCGACCCGATGGCGCATCCGCCCGCCGGTTCCGCTCCCGAATTCAGAGACGGATTTTTCGTGGTGCCCTCCCCGCCGTCGCTTGGTGAGTCGGACGATCCGGGAGGCTCTCCATGAGTGACATTGCCTCCATAGCCGAGGCCGTCCGGAGTGGGCAGGTGGACCCGACCGAGCCGGCGAGAGCCGCCGTCGCCCGGCTTCATGAGCAGAACGGTGGGCCCCAGGGCTTGAACGCATTCCTCGCCGCTCTGTCGAGTGCCGAGGCCTCGGCACTCGAGGTCACCGGGGATCCGGGACGGCTCCGCGGCGTGCCCATCGCAGTGAAGGACAACATGGCAACCGTGGGATTCCCCACGACCTGCGGGTCGAAGATTCTGGAGGGTTACCAGTCTCCGTACGAAGCGACGGTGGTTCGGCGACTGCGGGAGGAGGGGGCCACGATCGTAGGGAAGACCAACCTCGACGAATTTGCCATGGGTTCTTCGACCGAGAATTCGGCCTACGGGCCCGTTCGCAATCCACGTGATCCTGCCCGTGTGCCCGGTGGAAGTTCCGGTGGATCTGCAGCCGCCGTTGCGGCGGGTATCGTCCCGGGGGCTCTCGGATCGGACACAGGGGGGTCGGTTCGCCAGCCAGCTTCCTTTTGCGGGGTGGTGGGGATCAAGCCGACGTATGGTCGGGTGAGCCGCTATGGGCTCGTCGCCTTCGCCTCCTCTCTTGATCAGGTCGGCATGTTTGGCAGCACGGTGGCTGATGCGGCCGAACTCCTTCAGGTCGTGGCGGGCCACGATCCGCGGGATTCCACCTCGGTTGACAGGCTCGTACCGGACTTCTCGGACGAGCGCGACGCCGGCGCGGAGGGCCTCGTGGTGGGAGTACCCACGGAGTACTTCGGGGACGCATTGGAAGCTGGAGTGCAGGCGCGCTGTCGGGCTGCCCTCGACGCGTTGGAGGCTCGTGGATCCCGAATTCGTGAAGTGTCTCTCCCGAACACGCCCTACGCTCTGTCAGCGTACTACGTGATCGCCATGGCCGAGGCGTCAAGCAACCTCTCCCGTTTCGATGGCGTGAGGTACGGCCTCAGGGACAGCGCGGGGGAAGATCTTGGCGCAATGTATGAGAGAACCCGCACGGCCGGGTTCGGACCGGAGGTAAAACGTCGGATTCTTCTAGGGACGTTTGCTCTCACTGCGGGCTACCACGATCAGTACTATGGGCGCGCCCAGCGTGCACGAAGCCTGGTGTCCACCGACTTCGAGACGGCCTTCGGCGAAGGCGTCGACGTTCTTTTCACCCCCACCTCGCCGACCGTTGCCTTTCCGTTGGGCGAGCGCGTCGAGGACCCACTTCAGATGTACTTGGCCGATGTCTTTACTGTCACGGCCAACCTCGCCGGGCTCCCGGCTATCTCCGTTCCGGTCGGTACCTCCGATGGACTCCCAGTGGGTGGCCAGCTGATCGCCCCGAAGTGGGGAGAGTCAACGCTCTTCCGTGCAGCTTTCGCTTTGGAAGGCGCTATGGAGAACCGGGATCGAGATGAGTAAAACGGGATGGCGATTGGGGAGGGAGGGCGAATGACATGGGAGTTGGTGATCGGCCTGGAGGTGCACGTGCAACTCCGCACGGCCGAAAAGCTTTTTTGCTCGGATAGGACCGCTTTCGGTGCTGAACCCAACAGCCAGGTATGTCCGGTCTGCCTGGGCCTTCCCGGGGCCTTGCCAGTGCTCAATGGCGAAGCGGTCGATCTGGCGATCATCGCGGCGCTCGGTCTGGCTTGCCAGGTGCACGAGGTGAGCGTCTTCGCACGGAAGAGCTACTTCTATCCCGATCTTCCGAAGGGGTATCAGATCACGCAATTCTCCGAACCGCTGGCCACCGAGGGGATTGTTTCGGTGCGATCTGACGGCGAGACACGGCCGATCCGAATTCGTCGCATTCACCTCGAGGAAGACGCGGGGAAGTCGATTCATGACCGTGTTCCCGACGGAACGGCGGTGGACCTCAACCGAACCGGTACACCTCTCATCGAGATCGTGACCGAGCCGGATCTACGCACGCCGGCGCAAGCCAGGACTTTCCTTCAGGAACTCAAGCGCACGCTCGAATACCTGGATGTCAGTGACTGCAACATGGAAGAGGGCAGCCTCCGAGTCGACGCCAATGTGTCGCTGCGAGCGGACGGTAGCGATGAGTATGGCGTGAAGACGGAAGTCAAGAACCTCAACTCCTTTTCGGCGGTAGAGCGTTCCGTTGTGGCCGAAGCCAAACGGCAAACCGGGATCCTCGACGCCGGTGGAAAGATCGTTCAAGAGACCCTGCTTTGGGACGAGCGAGACGGGACGCTGCGGTCGATGCGGTCCAAGGAAGAGAGCCACGACTATCGTTATTTTCCGGACCCCGACCTCCCACCCCTCAGGTTCGACCCAGAGCGGGTCCGCCTCTTGGAGAGCGAACTCCCCGAACTCCCGGCCCATCGGATCATACGGCTGATGGAGGAACACGATCTCGATGGCCGTGACGTAGAGGTCCTCATCGCCACGCGTTCACTGGCCGACTATTTCGAGGCCCTTGTAACGGTTGTGGGTGACGCAAAGGCCGCGGCTAATTGGGTGAAGGGCCCCCTCCTGAAGGAGGCCAACCGCCTTCAACTGCCGGTCGACGATTTGGGGATAACTCCGGGGGACTTGGGAGATCTAATCGGGCTGGTCGAAGACGGCACGGTCTCGGGCAGCATGGGCCGGAAAGTTCTCGGTCAGATGATCGATTCGGGAAAAATAGCAAGGGAGATCATCGAGAAGGGGGGGTTATCACAGGTCCAGGATTCCGATGAACTCACCGCGTGGGTGGACTCCGTGATGGAAGAGAACCCCGAGGAAGTCGACCGGTACCGATCCGGAGAAACACGGCTCATGGGTTACTTCGTGGGCCAGACGATGCAGAAATCGCTGGGTCGTGCCGATCCTAAGGCGCTTTCGGCGCTACTCCGAGGTCGGTTGGATCAATAGAGCGTTTGATGGGTCAGAGTCGCCTGGCTGGTCAGGGCCGTCGAGCTAATCCCACCGAGGCCAAGAAACGAGGTCGTTCTCCGGGAAGGGGAAGAGCTCGTCGGCGCTCTCATGAAGGTGCTCCACGTCCACCGCACCCCCTCGCGCCAACGCCAGGCGCCGCACCTTGCTCCCAGCAATGTTCGGCCAAGTCCCACGGAATTTTCTTGCCTCCCATTGGAGATGAGCGCCCCTGCTGGACGCGATGAACGCGTCATAACTGGGTGCCACGCACACGACGCTCCAGTCGATACCCCTGCGCTGTATAAGCGCTAGTCCGCTGGACGCATGGTCTGTCTAGGCGGCATCGATTCCGACTATAGCTCGAATCACTCCGAAGCATCCCCGCCTCGAAGCGACTCCGGGCTTAGGAGAATCCAGGCCAAAGCTACCTCAAGGGCGGAGGTGATCTTCACGCTCTTCTCCGGCCATCGCCTCGCCCACCTCATCTTCTACCTGGTCTTCTCCCTCGTCGCCGGCTTCGGAGTCGTCGCCCCCCTCGAGCGGTGCCGGCTCTTGTGGGGCTCCTCCCGGGGCGGCTCCTACCACATTCCCGCCAACGCTCTTCGCTCCGGCCCGAACGCCCCGTACGAGGGCAGCTGTATCGAGCAGAACCGATTCGGCCTCATCCTGTACCACGTCCATTAGGGCGTTGAATTCCTCGACACGCTCTTCCATTCGCTCGGAGGCCTCTCCCAGACGATCGGACAGACCGGATATCGACGTGTGTACCTTCTGCACGTCCTGGCGTACGAGGGCCGTCACATACTCCACGTTTTCTGCCGCGACACGTGCGCGATCCGTGACCGGTCCGACGTGTCGTTGGAGCGACCCGAGCAGTCTCTTGAACTGTACGAGAAACAGGAGAACGATTACCAGGAGTATGACCGAGGTCGCGGCGATTACCACGGTCGAGACCTCAGCCGCGACCTGAAGCGCATTCGGTGCGGTGCTTGCTGCCGCTTGTAATGGAAGAACTGAAATGGAAAGCAAACGAATCATCATCCCAAAAGATAAAGGCTCAAGACGCGAATGTCCTAGTGCCCTCCTTCACATCGTCTCCATCGTCAGGTGATACACCAGCTGACGTCACGGAGGGAATCACATCGTTTCGAGAATCGCAGCCGAATTCACAAGTCATATAAATAGCATTAAGTAAATGGCTTAAACACATATAATATATGGGTTACGTATGTGACTGTATGGCTGATCAGCACCGCCGACCCGACGCTAGACCAGACTAGGCCAGGCTCGCATCCAGTGTCAAGGCGGGCGCTGGACCGGTCAGGGCCGGCTCGATTGTTGCTGTTGTCGGGTTCGCGGGAATATGTTGGCCTCCGCCAGCGGCGGGACTAGGAGAAGTGGTTGCCACGATGCAGCCCGAAGGAGAACTCGAGACACGAGAAGGAGGTTATGCCCACTTACATTGTCGAGGGCGGTCACTCGCTGAGCGGGCGGATTCGGCCGGCGGGCAACAAGAATGCTGCCCTTCCCGCCATTGCGGCGACCGTTATGGCGTCAGAGCCGGTCACACTCCAAAACATCCCAAAGATCGGCGATGTCGAGACGCTCCTGGAAATCGTAGCCTCCCTTGGAGCGGAGGTTCACTGGGACGACGAAAACACAGTAACGATCGATGCCTCCTCGGTCTCGTCGGGGAGCGTAGACCGGGCGCTGAGTGAACGAATTCGGGCGTCGCTCCTCTTGGCGGGACCACTACTTGCTCGCTTCGGAAAAGTCGACCTTCCGCCTCCCGGGGGCGACGTCATCGGGCGTCGTCGAATGGATACCCATTTTCTGGCGTTCGAGGCGCTCGGAGCCTCGGTACGGTTGGCAAGTGGGTTCGAGATCGAGGCGCGAGATCTCAGGGGAGCGGACTTCTTCTTGGATGAACCTTCGGTCACGGCGACCGAGAATGCCATCATGGCGGCTGTTCTCGCCAAGGGGGAATCCACGATTCGAAATTCCGCTTCAGAGCCTCACGTCCAGGATCTGTGCCATCTCCTCAATAAGATGGGTGGCGGAATCGAAGGGATTGGTACCAACCAACTTCACATCTCCGGTGTGCCCGAACTGGGAGGTACCACATTCGCGGTGGGTTCCGACCACATCGAAACGGGGTCCTTCGTGGGCCTCGCGGCGGTTACGGGGAGCGAGATTATGGTGGAAAACGCCCCGGTCGAGCACCTCGATTCGACGCTTTTGGGCTTTCGGCGACTTGGCGTCGAGGTAAGTATCGATGGGAATACACTTACGATTCACGGGGATCGCACGTGCAACGTGGCGAGCGACGCTTTCGGCGCGGTGCCCAAAATCGATGACGGACCCTGGCCGGCGTTCCCGGCGGACCTGACCTCGATTGCGGTCGTGACCGCTACGCAGTGCACGGGCACCGTCCTGATTCACGAAAAGATGTTCGAATCCAGAATGTTTTTTACGGACAAATTGGTGGGGATGGGCGCGCACATCATCCTCTGTGATCCCCATAGGGCGGTAGTGGTCGGACCCTCGGTGCTCCAAGGTACTGGGTTGGAGAGTCCGGACATCCGCGCGGGCATGGCGATGCTGATCGCTGCCTTGGGAGCCCAGGGGACCAGCCGCATCCAAAACGTCAGGCAAATCGAGCGGGGATACGAAAGGATCGACGAGCGGCTGAGGGCCCTGGGTGCCCGCATCGAGCGTCAGGATGTGCCATAATTGCCTTCACTAGATTCCGACGAGGTTGATGCGCGGGCTAAACGAGGGAGTGACGATGTTTGAGGAAGAAAACGGCGCGAACAAGGAGGAAGAGCCGAAGGGGGAGGAGCGAGGCGATGGTATCAAAGGTGGGATTCGCCAGGGGCTCAGCATGCTCTCGGCGATGAAGGATGCCATTGAAGAAACCCTGAAGGAGGCGAGAGAGCGTGGGGATCTGAGTCCGGACCGCGCCAAGGAGGTGATGCGTAGTACGCTCGAGAAGGCTCAGGAGAAAGCCGGGGGAGCTCGTGATGCGCTCGGTTTCGTCAAGCAGAAGGAATTCGACACGCTCAAGGAGGTCGTGGATCGGATCGAACTCCGAGTCGCTGAGATCGAGCGAGGAACGGGCACAGACGCAGAGGAATCCGCAGATTAGTAGACCGAAGGCACCGAGGATGCGAAGGCCGCCCAAGTCTTGTAAATAAAGGACATTACGCCTAGATTACGCTTTCATTGGGCCGCCCGAAGGGGAGGCGATTTTTTTAAGTGGGGGAGTTGTCGGCCCCCGCTTTTTTGTTCTCGGAGGTCTACCGTCGATCTCCGGGGTAGGAGGGGAGCATGGCTCCGGCGAGGCCGAAGATTAGGCGTGAGGCAGAGGGCCGCCTGCTGAATCTGGGGATCGATCTCGTTTCGATGGATTGGGCAGGTAGTCGGAAGCGGCCGGTCATTCGGGTCCGTATTGAGCGGAGTCCGATGGGTGACGCCCAGGTGGGTAACCCGCCGGTGACTGTGGACGACTGCGCCCGTGTGAGTCGTGAGTTGGAAGGTTGGTTGGACGAGCATGACGAGATACCCGAACGGTATGTGTTGGAGGTCTCCTCGCCGGGGGTGGAGCGGCCGCTGACACGGACGCGGGATTGGGAGCGATTTGCCGGTGAGCCGGTCGCAGTAGTGGGATATGGGGTGCTCGCGGAGCGCTCAAGCCGGCTCGAAGCCGAGTTGTTGGGGTTGGACTCTAAACCGGAACCGACGGTTCGACTCCGGCTGGGAGATGGTGCAGAGGTGGGCGTGCCCCTTACGGAAATCAAGGGAGCCCACCTTCTGTTCAAATGGAAGTGAGCGCTCAGCGCTGAGGACATTATGATCAATGCTGGCGAAATTATCGCTGCGTTTAACGACGTGGCTACTACGAAAAGCCTGTCGCCGGATGAGGTCAACGACCTCCTGAAGGATGGTATCATGGCAGGCTTGGCTCGGATACATGGCCTCAATGTACAGGCGGAGGTCACCATCGATGACGCCACGGGTGGCCTCGGCATCGTGGTACTCCGCCGTGTAGTGGAAGAAGTCGAGGATCCGTCGTCGGAGATCAGCCTCGAAGAGGCCCGATGGGACGATCAGGATTTCGAGGTCGGGGACGTGATGGAGATTCCGGTCGATTTTGCAGATTTCGGCCGAAATGCGGTGATGGCCGTGAAGCAGCGCATCATACAGCTGGTCCGCGAAAACGAGCGGGACCGGATCAGGGACGAATACGCCGATCGAGTGGGAGAGCTGTTGTCGGGCGAAGTCCAGCAGATCGAGAGAGGCAAGATCGTGGTGATGCTCAACCGCACTCCCGACGCCGACGCCATCATCCCGTGGAAGGACCAGAATCCCCGCGAACGTTTCAGACAGAGGGATCCGATCCGTTGTGTACTCAAGAAGGTCGAAGAGACACCCAAAGGACCTCGGCTGGTCTTGTCGAGGGCGGCCCCGATTTTCGTGGGTGCGCTCTTCTATCTCGAAGTGCCGGAGATCCACCAGGGTATCGTCGACATCAAGGAGATCGCGCGCGAAGTGGGCGGGAGAACCAAGATTGCGGTCTACAGCCGTGACGAGTCGATCGACCCGGTAGGCGCCTGCGTCGGTTTGCGCGGTTCCAGGGTCCAGGCTGTGGTTCAGGAGCTTGGCGGAGAGCGCATTGACATCGTTCCCTGGCATGCCGAACCGGAGGTCTTTGCACGAAGGGCTCTTGCGCCGGCTCGGGTCTCGAAAGTGATGAGTGATCAGGACCGCCAGGTGATCACGGCCATCGTTGACGAGGATCAGTTGTCGCTGGCGATCGGTCGAAATGGACAAAACGTGAGGCTCGCCTCGCAACTCATCGGCTGGCAGATCGATCTCTACGGATCGAGGGAGTGGCTGGCACTCGGTGCCGACCTCTCCCTTTTTAAGCGGGAGTCGGACGGCGATGCTTTCGAGACGTCTGACTTCGCACTCGCTGAACTCGATCTTACAGCAGAGACTTTGGCTGCCCTTGAGAGCGGCGGGTACAGTACTTTCTTGCAGATTATCGACTTCGATCGGGCCGCATTCTTGGCCATCGAGGGTTTCGGCGAAGAGGAGGCTGACCAGTTGCTCGCGCTGATCGATGAGTTGACGGTAGTCGCCGATGAACAGGCCGTTGAGGTGGCGGGCGCCGAGATCAAGGACGCTGCGGCACCAGAAGACGCGGAAGCAGTCGCACCGGAAGGTGAGGAAGCGGCTGCCCAAGAAGACGCGGACGAAGGCGAGGGCGAGACTCAGGCCGAAGCCGATGCCCAAGTAGGGGAGGACGGCGAAGGCGAGGAAGTCCCCGCGCCGGAAGATGAGAATGAGGCCCATGGGTGATGCTATGGCCCTTCTCGGGATAGCTCGACGAGCCGGAGCGGTCGCATCAGGGACCGGGTCGACGAGGCGAGCGCTCAAGGAAGGCCGTGCGCGGCTAGTCCTGTTCGCTCAGGATGCCTCTGAGACACAGCGAGACAAGGTCATGAAGCTTCTCGTTCATGGGCGGACGCCTCGTGCGATCGTCGGGACGCGTGAGGCCTTGGGATTGGCCGTGGGATCGGCGCCGGTTTCAGCGGTGGCCGTCACGGATAAGGAGCTCGCCAAGGAGTTGATTGCCCGGCTCGCTGTGAAGTCGGCAATACCAGTCGCAAATGGGTCTCGGAGGTAAACGAAGCGGATGCGGGTTGCAGAATTAGCCACCGACCTCGGGGTTTCGTCCGAGGTATTGTTGAGTCTCCTGCGTACGTTGCGGATTTCTGCGACGGACAAGGACGCATCTGTCAGCGAGGGGGACGTCGCTCTCATTCTGGCTCGCCTCGAGCGGGAGCGGCGGAGCGGGCACAAGGATAGTGCAGAGGCGATCGAGGCGGCCATCGTGGACGCCAAGCCGATTGCTGGGAAGCGCCGGCGTCGTCGTATGACTGAGTTACCGCCAGAGCCCCAGTCTGAGATGGACGTAGCGGAAGAGGTGGACGCGGCCGAAGAAGTGGACGCAGCAGAAAAGACTGAAGTGGCGGCCAGCGATGTAGACAACGATGAGGATTCCGCTGTCGTACTGGAGCCGGCTCCGGATACGGGGCCGCCCGTGGATGTGATGGACGTAGTGGACGAGGTTGTCCCAGAACTCGATATCGTTGCCGATTCCGAACCCACGCTGGAGGAGCCCGGTCTCCAGGTGGGGGACGAGTCTCCGGTAGAAGCCGAGACCGAAGCCGAGACCGAAGCCGAAACGCCCGCTACCGGAACTCTTGACTCTGTTGAGGAAGCCCCGCCGCGCCAACGGCCGGAGCCGGCTCGGCAGGTTGGATCCGAGGGACCGGCCCGTGTGATTCGTCGCCCAAAACCGGGCCCTTCTTCCGGAACGGCCGGACAGGTCCGAGTCCAGGCGGAGGGGTATACTCCCGATGGCCAGCGGAGTCAGCGGCAGAGGAAGGGCAAGAAACGCCAACGGGTGGATCAGAGTGCTGTCCAGGAGAACATCCAGCGCGTGATGGCGCAGCTCAAAGGCGGAGGAAAAAAACGCCGCCGGAAGGGGTCCGGACCGTCCAAGAAAGAGCGCGAGGCCGCGGAGGAGGAGGCGCGCGAGGAAGAAGAACGGGAGCGGAGGGTGGTTCGGGTCGCCGAATTCCTGACCGTATCGGAGTTGTCCGATCTCGTTGACGTGTCCTCGACCGCGATCATCGGGTCCGCATTCAAGAACCTGGGGCTCACGGTGACCATCAATCAGCGCCTCGACTTCCCCCAAATCGAGCTGCTCCTCGATGAGTTCGAGTGCACGGTGATTCGCGAGGAGGAATACGGCCACCATGAAGACACGGTCGAGGAGGAGGAGGCTGAGGCCGACCTGAAACCGCGGTCGCCGGTCGTGACCGTCATGGGGCATGTCGACCACGGCAAGACACTCCTGTTGGATGCGATCCGGGAGGCCAATGTGGTGGCCGGAGAGTCGGGCGGTATCACGCAGCATATCGGTGCCTACCACGTCGAGTTGGACGACCAACGCATGATCACGTTCCTGGATACGCCGGGTCACTCCGCCTTTACTGCCATGCGTGCTCGAGGTGCGGAGATCACCGACATCGTGATTCTCGTTGTGGCTGCGGACGACTCGGTCATGCCGCAAACCAATGAAGCGATCAGCCACGCTCGGAACGCCGGTGTACCCTTGGTCGTCGCCGTGAACAAATGCGACCTCCCATCGGCGGATCCTGGCAAGGTGAAACAGGAGCTTCTTCAGCAGGACGTTCAAGTCGAGGAATTCGGCGGGGACATATTGAGTTCGGACATCTCGGCCAAGACGGGGCAGGGTATCGACGAACTTCTGGAAAAGGTTCTGCTCCAGGCGGAGTTGTTGGAGCTGAAGGCCAACCCCGACCGTGATGCCATGGGAACGGTGATCGAGTCCCAGTTGGATGTGGGAAAGGGCTCAGTGGTTACGATACTGGTCACGAAGGGAACTCTTCGCGTAGGAGATGCCTTCGTCGTCGGGAACTTCGAGGGTCGCGTGCGTGCCATGCTGGACGAGCGTGGTCACAAGGTGGAGGAGGCCAGGCCGGGAATCCCCGTGCAGGTTCTCGGAACCGCAGGCGTCCCTCAGGCCGGAGACACGTTCCAGGTGATGGCCGCCACCGCGGCGAGCGAGATCGCCCAGAGCCGGATGCGCCTGGATCGGGAGAAGCAGCTTCGCATCAAGGAACGTGGGGTCAAGCTCGGGGACTTCTCCGGCATGGTAGCTGAAGGTACGGCGGACGTGCTTCCGCTCATCATCAAAGCCGACGTGGATGGCTCCGCGCAGGCGTTTTCAGACGCCTTGGAGCACCTCGGAACCGACGAGGTGAAGGTCCACATCGTTCACCGTGCGGTGGGAGCGATCAACGAGGAGGATGTGTTGCTGGCAGGCACCTCCGGGGCTGTGATTCTCGGGTTCCGGGTCCGTCCGAACACGAATGCACGCAAGAACGCCGAGCGGGATGGGGTCGAGGTCCGCGTCTACGATGTGATCTACGAGGGTGTCGACGAGATTCGCGCTGTGCTTGAAGGAATGTTGACCCCCGAGCGCAAGGAGCAGATTGTCGGGTCCGCGGAGGTTCGCGAGGTCTTTAAGATCAAGAAGGTCGGTACCATAGCGGGCTGTGAGGTCGTTGACGGTGTGGTCGACCGGAAGTCGAATGTGCGGCTCATTAGAGAGGGCGTCGTCGTCTACGAAGGCGAGGTTTCTTCGTTGAAGCGCTTTAAGGACGACGTCGCTGAGGTTCGTGAGGGTCTCGAGTGCGGTATCGCCATCGCAAACTTCAACGACATCAAGGTGGACGATGTGATTGAGAGCTACATCGTCGAAGAGGTGCCACGGACGCTCGCGGAAGCGACAGTCTAGGCTCAGCAAGAGACTGCGTGCTTGTTTCAGGGTGCTCCTGGGATCTCTCGCTTCCGGAGTGTAGATCCCTCAAGGACAAGCGGAGGGTCGTCAAGTCGTTGAAGGATCGAATCCGGGGGCGATTCAACGTCTCCGTCTCCGAAACCGCCTACCAAGACGTTTGGACCCGTGCCCAGCTTTCCGTCGCACTTGTAACCACGGACGGCGCCTCGCCGGATTCCGTTATTTCCAAGTTGGATCGATTTATCGAGGGTGAGCACCGCGTGGTGATTCTCTCAGTAGACAAGGTCCGTTACTGATTCCTTCAGGTCCATGGATAAACCCAACCGACGACTCGCCCGCCTCAACGAACAGTTCCGCCGGGAAATTACCGCGATACTACGCCGTTCGGTTCGTGATCCGCGGGTGCTGGATGTGGTCGTCAACTCGGTTGAAGTCACGTCGGACCTCTGGCTTGCTCGGGTTTACGTTGGTCTAGGCAACGATGACCAGGATCGCGCCGATGCTCTTTTGGGCCTCGAGGGAGCAGCGAATTTCATCCGACGCCAGCTCGCCGCTGTGCTGCACATACGCCGGATCCCGGAGTTACGGTTCCTAGAGGACAAGACGGCGGCTCAGGCCAACCGCATCGAGGAAATTCTCAAAGGATTGGACGTTGGCCAAGACGAGGAGGATGACGGGCCTCGCGAAGCGAACGATCGCACGGACGGCGATACGGAGGAATCGGGTGTCGCGTGATGGGGTGGTCGTGCCCGAGGGAGGTGGAGCGCTTCTCGTTGACAAGCCTGCGGGGCCCACTTCGCACGACGTGGTGAGTTGGGCGCGAAAGTCCCTGGGTGTACGAAGAATCGGTCACACAGGGACGCTGGATCCTTTCGCTTCCGGACTCCTGATCTTGCTGGTCGGCCCTGTCACGCGCCTTGCCGAGTACCTGGCCGTGCTCTCGAAGAGATACGAGGCCCGTGCGCGGCTGGGGATCCGCACGGACACGCATGACGCCGAGGGCAAGGCGGTCGCCGTCCAGGACTTCGGGGCGGAACTGACCCGAGAAAAGATTGGGGCGGAGTTGGCCACCTTCGAGGGGCGCGGGCGACAAGTCCCTCCACAGTTTTCGGCGAAGAAGGTAGGGGGCGAGAGGATGTACAAGAGGGCGCGTCGAGGAGATACCGTTCAGCTTGCACCCGTCGATGTGGAGATTTTCGAGATTCGGCTGAACGACTTCGCGCCTCCTGAGGTGGACTTCACGATGGCCTGTTCGAGCGGCACATACGTCCGAGCGGTAGCGAGAGATCTTGGGGATAGGCTTGGGGTCGGGGCCCATCTCACGGCCCTGCGCCGAATCGCGATAGGGGGGTTCTCCGTGGACCGTGCGATACCCGGCGAGCGCCTCCGAGAAGGTCTTCCAGCAGATCCGACCCATTGGGTCGAGCCGGCGACCGCAGTGAGTCACTTGGCGACGGTTCATGTGGAGGCCGGTGCCGCGTCACGACTTTTTCAAGGACAAGCGATTCCATGGTCCGAAGAGCCCCGTCCGGAGACCGGAAGCCCCGTCGCCGTTGTGGATGAGACGGGCTTGATCGGTATCGCCGAGATCCGGAACGGGCACCTCTCACCGAAGAAAATTCTTACTAGATGACGGGATACGCGATCGACCCGACGCTTCCCCCCGGACTCCCGAGGGACGGCCGCAAGGCGGTCGTCACGACCGGAATGTTCGATGGCGTTCATCGAGGCCACCGGGAGGTGCTATCGGAGATTCGGCGCAGAGCGGAGGGGGTGGGCGGTAGGAGCGTCTTGGTGACGTTCCACCCCCACCCCCTTACGATCGTGCGTCCGGAATGGGCTCCACCTATGCTGACGACGCCGGTGGAGAAGAAAGAAATTCTAGCTGAATCGGGTCTCGACTACGCCGTCTTCCTCGCGTTCACACCCATGTTGGCCGCGTACACTCCCCGGCGCTTCGTTGAGGAGATCCTGGTGGAGCGTGTCAACGTCGGGGAGCTAGTCGTGGGGTACGATCATCGCTTCGGGAAGGGGCGTGAAGGTGACGCCGATATGCTCAAGGAGCTCGGAGCCGAGTTGGGGTTTGGCGTCGATGTGGTGGGCCCGGTCACGTCCCAAGGGGAGGCGATCTCCTCCACCAAGATTCGTCAGGCCCTCCTCGAGGGTGACGTGGAAGCCGCACGAAGGGGTTTGGGCCGCCCGTACTCCCTTCGTGGGTTGGTCGTGCGTGGTGATCAACGGGGTCGGACGCTGGGTTTTCCTACGGCCAATCTCGAAGTACGGGGAGGGGGCGAAGGTGGTAAGCTCATCCCTCCGCCGGGGATCTATGCCGTGCGCGGAACGGTCCGCTCAGGCACATTCGATGGTGCGCTCCACATCGGACCCCGACCAACGTTCCGTGGATCTCCACCGACCATCGAGGTGCACCTCCTGGGTTTTGATGAAGACATCTACGGGGAAGAGGTCCGCATGGACTTCGTGAAGTACTTGAGGGAGGTACGCCCGTTCAATACGAGCGAAGCTCTCGTCCAGCAGATGAAGGAAGATGTCGAGCAGGCGCGTGAAGTCCTTCGTGTCACGTCCTAGAAGGCGTTGTTGCCACCGAGGTCTCCCGCTAGCTTAACGGCTATTCAAATGAAGCATGACGAGCTTCCCTTGTAGCGCAGACTCCTGCGGAGGCAAAGAACAAATGACGATCAATCGAGAAGAAATCATCAAGAAGCACCAGCTCCACGACGGAGACGTCGGGAGCGCTCCCGTCCAAGTGGCGATTCTCACAGCGCGTATCAATGACCTTCGGTCGCATTTCGACGCGCACAAAAAGGATCACCATAGCCGCCGCGGCCTTCTCAAGATGGTGGGCCGCCGTCGACGCCTTCTGGAATACATGAAACGCACGGACGTTGAGCGGTACCGTGAAGTTCTCGCGGATCTGGGACTCCGGCATTAGAAAGGTCTTGTACTTCTTCAACACCTTGCCAGTGATGTCGGCCAAGGATGGCGGCCATAAATGGCCCGCCGCTTTGGATTTGGAAAAGCAGGAGCCAAGAGAATCGACCCAACAAATGGCTGCATCTGGCCGGGCACCTCGTGCCCCCGCCAGGGCGCTCTGGCGCCCCCGTTGCGGCGGTCGATTTCTCTTCGGACCCCTGCCGCAGAACCCGATCGGGAATGCCCCGACGGGATCATGAGTGCGTGACGGGGTGTTCCCGTCCGCCTGACAGCAGAGAAAAGAGAATATGATCAAGAGAATCGAACGCCAATTCGCGGGGCGCACCTTGAGCCTCGAGTTCGGGCGCATGGCCAGAAACGCCCAAGGGTCTTGCCTGGTCCAGTATGGTGATACGGTCGTGCTTTGCGCCGCTACGGTGCAGGACGGTCCAAGCCATCTACCGTTTTTCCCCCTGACCATCGAATTTCAGGAAAAGAGTTACGCGGCCGGGAAGATTCCCGGTGGCTTCTTCAAGCGCGAGGGTCGGCCGAGCGAGAACGCGATCCTGTCGGCGCGCCTGACGGATCGGCCGCTCCGCCCGTTGTTTCCCAAGGGATTCCAGCACGAGACGCAGGTCGCATGTTTCGTGCTCAGTACCGATCAGGAAAACGCCGCTGACGTACTCGGCATGCTCGGCGCTTCGGTGGCGCTGAACATGTCTAAAATCCCATTCAACACCTTGGTGGCGACCGTTCGTATAGGCCGCATCAAGGGTACGTGGGTACTCAATCCCACGTTTCAGCAACTCGAATACTCCGACCTCGATATCCTGGTTGCGGGTACTGAAGACGCCATTCTGATGGTGGAAGGCGGCGCGGTCGAGGTGGGTGAGGCCGAGATCCTCGAAGGCCTGGAGACCGCACATCAGGGTATCAAGGAGCTCATCGACATCCAGCGTGAACTGCTGGAAGGGCACACGGTCCCCGACATGGACTGGTCGCCGATCGAGCCGGACCAAGACCTCGCCGCCAAGGTGACGGACATGGCCGAGAGCCGAATCGATGAGGCGTTGACTTTGTCCGACAAGGCCGAACGGAACCAGGCGATGGCCGCGGTGGCCGAGGACGTGATCAGCCGCTTGATCGAAGAGGACGAGGCGTACGGCGATCACGAGAAATCCGTCAAGACGGTGCTTCGTAACATCGAGAAGCGCTCCATGCGTACGCGTATTCTCAAACAGGGCGAGCGGGCGGATGGTCGCGGCGTGGAGGATGTTCGACCGATCACGTCGGAGGTTGGGGTGCTCCCTCGGACGCACGGTTCGTCACTGTTCACGCGGGGCCAGACGCAAGCCCTGGTTGCCACCACACTCGGAACGTCCCGAGATGAGCAGCGGATCGACAACATCGAAAGCGCCGAAGAGGTCACCAAGTCGTTCATGCTCCACTACAACTTCCCGCCGTTCTCGGTGGGCGAGGCGCGCCCCTACCGCGGTACGTCGCGGCGTGAGCAGGGACACGGGGCGCTGGCCGAGCGAGCCATCCGCCCGCTTCTACCGGCCTACGACGACTTCCCCTACACGATTCGGATAGTCTCTGACATCCTCGAGTCGAACGGGTCATCGTCGATGGCTTCGGTATGCGGCGCGTCGCTTGCGCTCATGGACGCCGGCGTACCGGTGAAGTCCGCGTGTGCAGGGATCGCGATGGGGCTGATCAAGGAAGGGGACGACGTCGCGATTCTTACCGATATCCTCGGGCTTGAGGATGCACTCGGTGACATGGACTTCAAGATCGCTGGTACACGCGAAGGTGTGACCTCCATCCAGATGGACATCAAGATCGAGGGGCTGACACACGACATCCTGAAGACCGCGCTCGAGCAAGCCCATAAGGGTCGGATGCACATCCTCGACCACATGGATCAGGCACTCGCGGAGCCGAGGAGCGACCTTTCGCAGTACGCCCCCCGGATCGTGAGCATCCAGATCAATCCCTCGAAGATCGGCGACATCATTGGGCCCAAAGGGAAAACCATCCGTGCCATTCAGGAAGAATCCGGGGCCAAGATCGATATCGATGACAGCGGTCTCGTGAAGATCGCGGCGGTCTCCGGTGAGGCCGGAGCACGCGCACGTGAGATGGTCGAAGCGATCGTCCAGGAACCCGAGATCGGGAGGATCTACGAGGGCCCGGTCAAGAACACGACCTCCTTTGGCGCCTTCATCGAGATCGTTCCAGGTGTGGAGGGGTTGTGCCACATCTCCGAGCTCGCGGAGGGCAGAGTGGAGAAGACCGAGGACGTGCTCAATAAGGGTGAAATCACCCGAGTGAAGTTGCTCTCCATTGATGAGAAAGGCCGTCTCCGTCTCTCCCGAAAGGCTGCGCTAGCGGAAGATGCCGCGGGCGGCGGTGCGGACGGCAACGCGGGGGACGACGAGGGTCAGTCCGAGGAGGCTCAGGGCTGAACTCTTGCGGGGGCCGAAATGCATGAGGCGGTGCTCGATAACGGCATACGGGTCGTAACCGAACGAAGGCCCGACGTACGATCCGTCGCTGTCGGTGTGTGGATCGCCCAAGGCTCCGCACATGAAACGCCTGAATCGGGTGGTGTCAGCCATCTGATGGAGCACCTCGTGTTCAAGGGCACGGGGCGCCGAACGGCCCATGAGATTGCTCTCTCTCTCGAATCGCTGGGGGGGAGCCTCGACGCCTATACGACTCGTGAGCACACCAGCTATCAGGCCCATGTGCTCGACGAACACTTGCCGGTGGCCCTGGACGTACTGGCGGACTTGGTTCTTCATCCGCGCTTGGATCCCAGCGACCTCGAACTGGAAAAGGACGTCGTGATCGAAGAGATCGCCGGGGTCGAGGACACGCCCGACGACATGGTCTTCGATCTCCATGGCGCCAAGTTCTGGAACGGCCATGCCTACGGCCAACCGATTCTCGGCACCCGCGAGACCGTAAGAGCGTTCGAGATCGACGATCTTCGCTCACTCCACTCCGAGCGATATCAAGGACGAAATATCGTCCTAGGATGTGTGGGCAATATCGAACATGATGACGTGGTGAGCCAGTTGATGGATCTGTTTGGTGGTGTGGGCGCGGGGTGTGTGTCGCCAGAGATCGAGGAACCGGCAGATACGATCTCGGGTCGAAATTCTGTCGTACGAGATGCCGCCCAGACTCACCTCGTGATCAGTCATGCGACGCCGTCTTTTGCCGATCCGGTCCGGAACGCACTCATCTTGATCTCGGGAGCCTTTGGTGGAGGCATGAGTTCCAGGCTGTTCCAAAGGATTCGTGAAGAGTTGGCTTTGGCGTACTCCGTATATGCCTTCCAGTCCTTCTACAGCAAGGCCGGAATGGCGGGTGTGTATGTGGGCACGAGGCCCGAGGCGTCCGAAAAGGCGTTGGAAGGGATCTTATTCGAATACGGAAAGCTGTGTGAGCACGGGGTCACGGATGAGGAGCTCGAACAGGCCAAGAGCCACGCGAAGGGACGCTCGATTCTGGCGATGGAGTCGACGGGGGCGAGACTGCTTCGTCTGGTAGGTTTTACACTACGGGGTGAGCCGTATCGGGATCTGGACGAGTCTCTCGCCCGGATCGAAGCGGTGACCCTGGACGAAGTGAACTCCGCCTGTCAGCGTTTCTACAATCCGGACGATCAGTATACGCTGACCCTGGGGCCTGCGTGACGGTGCGTTCGCTCAGACACCTCTTCCTGATTTGTTCAACCTAGGCGCAAGTCTGGTGACTGAGCTAGTGCGTTTCAAGCGGCTTCCTCAAAACCCGGATCTGCCGCTCCCTTCCCGAGCCACGCCTCACGCGGCTGGATACGATGTCCGCTCGGCGGAAAAAGACTTCGTCCTCGCTCCGCAGGAGATTCGTCTGGTCTCGACAGGTCTGGAGATGGAGCTCCCCGAAGGGATGGAGTGTCAGGTGCGGCCTCGGTCAGGCCTGGCCTTACGTCATGGCGTCACACTCCCGAACAGTCCCGGGACCATCGACCCGGATTACCGGGGCGAACTCCGAATCATTCTTCAGAATAGCGGCGCTGAGCCCGTCACTTTCACGCGCGGCGATAGAATCGCGCAGCTGGTTTTCCAACGCTTTTCTGCGCCTGAGGTGATAGAGTCGACGGAGTTGGGTGCCACCGAGCGGGGTGAAAGTGGCTTCGGAAGTACCGGAATCGAGTGAACATATGGCGTCGAACACGGAACCCACCATTTGAAAATTCCTTGACGTAAAATCTCTTCTAGGCATCTTGGGGCATGGCGCATGATGTCTGCATCATCGCGGCATGACCCGGCAAGCATCGCTCACATTAAGGACTTTCGAGAACTTTGAACTTCGCCAAGTGGTTGGAAGTGGGTCGGCTGATCCCAGTAAACGATATCGCGGTGGACCTGGGAACAGCCAACACATTGGTGTATGTGAAGGGCGAAGGGATCGTTCTCAACGAGCCCTCGGTGGTCGCCATCGAAAAGGGGACTGGGCGCATCATGGCGATTGGCCTCGAGGCCAAACGTATGTTAGGACGCACCCCTGAGGCGATCGAAGCGGTGCGGCCGCTCAAGGATGGCGTTATCGCGGACGTCGACATCACCGAGATGATGCTCCGCCATTTTCTCAAGCAGGTTACCGCCAAGCGGGTTCTCCGCATCAAGCCTCGGGTCGTGGTTGGTGTCCCGTCTGGGATCACGGAGTTGGAGCGGCGTGCGGTCCGTTCGAGTGCCATTTCGGCTGGGGCCAAGTCCGTATACATGGTCGCAGAGCCGATGGCTGCCGCCATCGGGGTGGGCCTTCCTGTCGAGACGCCCACCGGCAACATGGTAATCGACATTGGCGGCGGAACCACCGAGATCGCCGTCATCGCGCTCGCCGGCATCGTGTCCAATACATCGATCCGGGTAGGTGGCGACGAGTTCGATGCTGCGATCGTCACCTTCCTTCGCAAGAACTATAACCTCTTGATTGGCGAACCGACTGCTGAAGCCATCAAGATTCAGATCGGTTCCGCTTTCGAAGTAGGAGAGGAGCGGGAGATGGACGTGAAAGGCCGGGATTTGGTGAGTGGGATTCCCAAGACCGTCCACGTCCATTCCCAAGAAATACGTGAGTGCATCCAAGAACCGATTCAGGCGGTCGTCGAAGCAGTCCGACGGGCTTTGGAGATCACACCACCTGAGCTCTCCAGCGACATCGTGGATCGCGGCATTGTGATGACGGGTGGTGGCGCCCTCATTCGCGGTATGGATCGGCTTCTGCAGCACGAGACGAATCTGCCGATCCATGTGGACGAGGAGCCTCTCAGTTGTGTGGTGCGTGGGGTAGGCCGAATTCTGGATGACCTAGAAAAGTATCGGACGGTGCTGACCACCTAGGACTCGTCCTGAAAGACGGAAATGGGTGCTTAACGGTTGGCCTGCCGGGGCTGGGTTGGGGACTATGTCTAAGTACAAGAGCGGTACCAACGGGACCCGAAAGCCTTACGGTGCGTTCGTCGCTTTCGGCTTTGTCGTGTTGTCCGTGATCGCTCTCTTACTCCCCGATACGTCGCAAGATGGGGTCGCTTCGCTTCTACGTGACTCCGTGCTTCGACCCTTCATCTTCACTCAGGAGGTCCTGGGCCGAAGAAGTGTCCACGCGGAGGACACCGAAGACCTTCAAGCACGGCTGGACTCCCTCGTCGCCATGATCGCGAACAGCAGCACTTTGTTGGAGGAGAATGCCAGGTTACGGAGGCTCCTCGATCTGTCAGGCAGGAATCCAGATCGATACGTGCCGGCCGCTGTCATCCGCGCCGGTATGCCAGGTTCGGAGAGCATGTTCCTGCTCGATGTGGGAAGCGACCGGGGGGTGGCGAGGGACTCCCCGGTGATCACGGACCGGGGTTATCTCCTCGGCGTGGTGCGCACGGCAGGGGCTACCAGCGCGACGGGGCGGGATTGGACGCACCCTCAGTTCCGAGCCAGCGCGATGACCGAGGACGGTTCCGTTACCGGGCTGGTCCGAGCGACCCCCGGAAGGTTCCGTGGAGCCGATCTGATGCTTCTGGACGGGGTGCCGTTCCAGCAGGAATTGATGCCCGGGGTGGTTTTGGTCACCAATGGCTTGGGCGTCTATCCCCGCGGGATCCGGCTCGGCGTTGTGATCGAAGAGTCGGGCAAGCGGGAGGGTTGGAACAGATCATACCTAGTACGTCCCTTCGTATCACCCGGAGAGGCCGCCCACGTCCTGGTGCTGGTGCCCGAGGAACCGGACTTCCTTGATGCGAACTTGCGGTCGGAAGAGGGTCCCATGGTGCCAGAGCAGGTCGAGCCAGAGGAGCCTGCTCAGGGCATCGCCGACTTGGGAGCAAGAAGACCTCGGTGAAAATCCCGACGCGGGTCTGGGGTGTTGTGGGCTTACTGATACTCTTGCATTTCGGGCTTCATGTGAGCTTGGGTTTCGGTGAGGGCGCGCCGGATCTCCTCGCCGTGGGGTTGCTCATTGGGGCGAGAGAGGTGGGAATGGGGCGAGCGGCCGGATTCGGATTCGTCTTGGGGCTTCTCGAAGATGCTTTTTCCGTACTTGCGTTTGGTGCCAATACGTTTGCTTTGACCCTCGTGGGCACGGGCGGAGCGGGGACCAGGGACTTCTTCGTGGGCGATTCCCTTTTTTTTGTGATGTCCTACCTGGTGTTGGGGAAGTGGGTTAGAGATCTCCTACATTGGGTTGCTTTAGGGGAGGGTTTGAGAGAACCCTTTGTTGATACGGTGCTGATTCAATCTCCGATCTCCGCGGTGTATGCGGGTGTGATCGGACTGGTCGTGATCGCGATTAGTGGCTTGGGATGGGAGACGGTCCGATGAGATTGGTACATGCACACAGGCGCCGTCAGCGGGCGACAGGAGCACTCGCAATTATAGCCATCGCGCTCGGGTCGTTGGCCGTTCAGTTCTTCCGGGTCCAGGTGTTTCAATCGAACGACTATGTGCTCCAGTCGAGGTCGAATCGATTTCGGCCTCTTCCGGTCGCCGCGCCTCGGGGGACTATTTTCGATCGCAACGGCCGGGTGCTGGTGGACAACGTTCCGGGATACGTCGTCCTCGTCCTCCGGGAGTCCCGCGAATCGACCCGGCAGACCTTGGAGAGTCTCAGGCCCTATCTCGGACTTTCGGACGAACGGATCGAGACTCTGATGGGGCAGTATCAGCGATGGGAGCCTTTGGTCGTTGAGATCGATACCGATTTCGAGGCGGTGTCCGTCCTTCAGGAGAGGCGCGAGGACTTCCCCGGTATCGTCATCGAGATGAGGCCGAAGAGGCGCTACATCGGGGGAAGTGCCGCGTCTCACGTCCTTGGCTACGTCAACGAGATCACGGCGGAGGAACTCACCGGGCCTCGCTTTACGGAGTACGAGCCCGGCATGCTGATCGGCAAGGTGGGAATCGAGCGGCAGTATGAGGAGCGACTCCAGGGGCGCCAGGGTGTGCGATATCTCGAGGTTGATGCCTTGGGTCGAATCGTGGGGTCGCTTGCGGGCATCGAAGAGGACGCCGGTGACCCCGGCGAAGATATCCATCTCACGCTCGATCTCGAACTGATGGAGTGGATTCACAGCATCTTTCCGGACTCACTCGCAGGTGCGGTGATCGCCCTGGATCCGGTGGACGGTGGAGTGCTCGCGTTGTACTCGGCTCCTACGTTCGATCCGAACGCTTTTGTGAACGGGCTGACCCCCGCAGAATGGGCTGTACTTGAGTCGGATCCCGAGACGCCGCTCTTCAACCGGGCGGTGACGGGAACCTATCCGCCCGGTTCTACATGGAAGCTGGCGGCCGCGGCGATCGCGGTCGATCGAGGTGTGGTGGGTCCCCGCGAATTCATGCCGGAGCCTTGCAACGGGGGAATATTCATTGGCGACGATTACCGCCGTTGCTGGGATGAAGAAGGTCACGGCTACCTGGATTTGGCGGGAGCCATAGCCAATTCCTGCAACGTGTACTTCTACCAACTCGGCCTCAGGGTCGGCTTGGACCCTCTGCTCGAGGAGGGTATCCGGATCGGTTTCGCCGAACAGAGCGGCATTGATTTGCCGCAGGAAAGCAGCGGCATCTTCCCGGAAGGGCGGGAATATTGGGAACGTATCTTCGGGTATAGACCTCAGGAAAATGAGGTTCTGAATCTCGCCATCGGGCAAGGTCCCAACTCACAGACGCCGCTCAAGATGGCACAGTTCTATCTTGCGTTGGCTAGGGATGGCACGGCACCGACGCCCCACTTGCTCGAGAATCCCGATCCGACAGAGGATTGGCGTCTCCCCAATATGTCGAGAGAGAGTATGGAGGTGCTCCGGGAGGGTATGCGTGGGGTTGCGTCTCCGGGGGGGACGGCATACTTGGGGACAGCCCTCGAACACTGGGAGGTGCTCGGCAAGACCGGAACCAGTCAGAACCCTCAGGACACCTTGCGCCCGCATGCCTGGTTTGCGGGCATGGCCGGACCGCGGGGCGAGGATCCAGAAATCGTGGTAGTGGCGCTTGTGGAGTTCGGGGAAAGCGGGTCGGGTGTTGCGGCGCCGCTCGTGTCGAAGACGGCGGACTTCTTTTTACGTCGCGAACATGGGATGCCCCTCCCCGATTCGATCCAGACCCTCGGGGAGCACTACAATTTCGGCCGGCCTGCTCCCTGGGCTCGCTGATAGAATAGGGCTGATCGTCGTTAATGGGTAACCTCTTCAAGCGCTGGGTAGGCGATCCGGCTTTGTTCCTGGCGGCGCTCGTTATGACGTCGTTCGGCATCGCCATGATCTATTCGGCGGGCGTCCTGAACATCCCCAGCCCAATCACTGAAGGTGCCTGGATCCTCCAGATTCAATGGGCGGCGATCTCGCTTGTTGCGTTCGTGGTTATTTGCCAGATCGGTCCTCGGTGGATCGAGTGGGTCGCCGTCCCTGCGCACGTCCTGTGCGTAATCCTGCTCCTTGCAACCCTCTTCGTTGGGGCCGGCTCGGGAACGGCTGCTGGAGTGAGGAGCTTTCTGGAAATCGGTCCCATTCGTTTTCAGCCTTCCGAACTGGCCAAGCTCACCACCATCCTCGCTTTGGCACGGTACCTGGGAGCTCGTCCGGAACCTGCGACGCTCCGAGCACTCGTGAATCCCGCCGCCATCGTGGGAGTACCATTTGTGCTCGTCATCCTGCAACCCGATCTTGGCACGGCACTCGCCTTCGTCGGAATTCTATTCGCGGCCCTGTTTTGGGCTGGGACGCCAATCGGGTTGTTGGCGCTATTGATGAGTCCGGGTATCTCCTTGGTGCTGAGCTTCGATCCTAGAATCTGGGCCGCGTTCTTCGTGTTCCTGGTTCTTGCGTTATACCTCTATCGGTACCGTCTCTTTCTGGTGGAGTCGCTTGCGGTGGTCCTCGCGAACCTGGCGGCCGGTACGATCTCCACTCCGCTCTGGGACTCTTTGGCCGACTATCAGCAGAACCGCATTCTGGTGTTCCTGGATCCGAGCGTCGATCCCCGGGGCGCGGGCTACCACGTCGTACAGTCGATGGTGGCTATCGGCAGCGGTGGGCTGACTGGAAACGGGTTTACGGAGGGGACACAAAAACGCTTCGACTTTCTTCCGGAGCAGCACACCGACTTCATTTTTTCTGTCATCGGAGAGGAGTTGGGGTACTTGGGAACGATCCTCACTCTGTTGTTGTTCGCCGTCATCCTCTATCGGCTCGTGAGGATGGCCGAAGGAGAAGCCGATCCGTTTGCGGGCCTGGTGATCTTCGGTATCTTCGGAGCTTGGCTCGTGCACGTCTTCGTCAATGTCGGCATGACGGTCGGGATGGTGCCTGTCACCGGCATCCCCCTGCCTTTTGTCAGTTACGGCGGCACTTTCCTTCTGATGTCCTGGGTCGCCGTGGCCGTGGCGGCGAGGCTCGTCGGCGAGGACTAAGACGTCTCCTGGCGGAGCTCGCCCCACTCCCTCAATAGGTCCGTGGATGGTTTGGTTTCGTAAAGACAAGAAACCTCTGAAGTCGGATGATCGGCGGGACCTGCCGCCCGATGTCTTCGACAAATGCGAGGGCTGCGGCGAAATCCTGTACGCCGAGAAGCTCGCGCAGAGTTTCCAAGTCTGCCCGAGCTGCGGGCACCATTTTCGGCTTCCCGCCGAACGGTACGTAGAGATCCTGCTCGA
>ERZ651768.365-NODE-365-length-34488-cov-3.351661_pt1 | contig 34488 bp, 30 predicted proteins | sample MGYA00514754_ERZ651768 | MGnify/ENA metagenome assembly ERZ651768
GCTCGTATTCCGTTTTATTAGAAGGGAACTCAGCAGGCTCAACCGCAATACCGTTAGCCAAGGCAACTTCTATCACGCTTTCCATGGCGGAAAGTACCTCTGGATGTTGCCACCCGCCATGGAATCCCATGCTCGCTGCCAGGTCTCCGGGTCCGAATACCACTCCATCTACGTGTTCATTGGCAATTAACTGTTCGGCGTTTTCAACACCTTTTCGGGATTCAATTTTTAGTACTAGCATGGTTGCTTGGTTGGCTTCTCGACAGTATTGCTCTGCATCGGCATTTTGGTAATCGACGTTTGCTCCCATGAATAGCGCTCGTTCGCCGATGGGTGGGTACTTCATCCATCGCACCATGTCGTCGACCTGATCCGGTGTTTCGGCATGGCAAAGGTTGATTCCGAGTGCTCCTGCATCGAGGAGGCGCGACACCAGCATTCGATCGGTGGTCGGGACGGTAATTATTGGACTCAGACCGTTGTCGCGGGCGCTGATTATGAAGTTTGTAAGCGTGTATTCATCGTGTAGAACGTGCTCGGTTTCTATCATGAGCATGTCGTACCCGGTTTGCTTCACGATTTTAATAACTGATGGCCGTAACGCCTCGAACACGTTGAACACCAAGACAGGCTTCCTGGATTTGAGTAGGTTCTTGGCGGGATTATTGATGGTTGTTGAAGGATCGCTCATCGTTTATCTCCGGTTCAGGATTAATTGTGAAGTCTCATCTGGTCTAGATAAGTTGGCTTTTTGAATAGTTGCCAACTACTAACTCGAGCGGTGTTTCTAATGTGTTTTATATCATCTAAGGGAGTGAGGTTTGTTATTGAGGTTACATAACCATGAACATTAAGAAATTGATATATGTAATGATAGCCTTCTCAGTCCAGTTCATAGGTTCGAATGTAGTTAAATAACGAAGATTGAAACCCATTGACAAGTCGAAACAAGAAACCGTGGTCTCCTGCGGTGCCTGATTTAGTTCTGTGCATTGCAAAGTCATGGCAAATTCGACCATATCCTGCTCAACTCAGCACCCGAGTTTTTCTTATTGCTAGTGAATTGTCTTCAGGGCATCGAGCGGGAGTAGGGGATAGCAACATGACAAGGAGCTTCCGTATTGCTTACGAAAGCTCCTTGTCATTTGAAATAATTGAACCTGCCTGACTTTTGTAGGCAAGTTATTTACTTTTTGCTGTCTGTAAACGCTTGGCCGATTTCTTCAAGAGCGGCTTTGAATTCAACTGCCTTTGCCATGTCTACATGCTGTTTCACGTGTGACCCGAGCTTGCAGGCTTCCCATACCTTGGTATGGAGATCGGGGTTTGCAGCCAGGTGCTCTGGCTTGAAGTAGTCGGTCCAGATAACAAGGATGTCATCCTTGGCCTTGGTAGCGTGCTCTTCCTTGGCCGCAACGTAACGAGCAAAGGAATTGTGCTCTGCGACGCTGGATGGAGCACCCATCTCTTCGATTAACTCGGTCATTCGGATTACAGTTTGTGCTGCCTGGATGGCGTCACGGGGGTCGTAAATACCGCATGGGATGTCACAATGGGCATCGGCGACTCCGATAGGGAGTACCCAGTCGGTAATTCTTGAAATTGTTCGGAACATGATTATTTATCCTCGAAAAATGAGGGCTCGCATTACACTTGCAAGCCTCTTGCTGTCGATTGGCCAGACAAATCTAACACGTAGAAACGCGATTCTCAGTTGAATTTACTAGTTAACTTGCTAATTGAGTTGTTATCGGTCCAGTTTGTCAAGGTTAGAGGCAAGAGCATGGAACCTGCGATTGTTGAAGGTGCGTGGGTGATTTCGTCTCGGTTGGGATTTAGGCGGAGGGCTCCCGTTAGGTTTGACGTGGTACGTTTTGAAGATCCTGGAGTGGATGGACACTGGATCTTGAAACGTATCGTTGGATTACCTGGTGAGGAAGTCGTGTTGAGAGCTGGAGAATTATTTGTCGACGGACGGGCAGTTGTTGATACCTACGCCCATTACGTACAATCTCCATCCGATAAATTTGAATGGTGGCCCAGGAACGACGAGTACGTGGTTCTCGGTGACAACCGGCTGTTTTCAACTGATAGTCGAAAGTTTGGACCGGTAAAGCGTTCGGCGATTCGTGGACGCGTGAAAATAAGTTAGGGCTCCAAGCTTTTCGGTATTGAAATGACTTGGAGAGATTCTATTGTTTGTTAAATCAACCTTTAGCTAGGACCTTGGCAGCCTCTATCGCACTATACGTAATGATTAGATCCGCACCCGCGCGCTTGATGGAAGTTAGAATCTCCATCATCGATCGCTCTTGGTTTAACCACCCGGCTTGCCCGGCGGCAGCAATCATCGAATATTCACCGCTGACGTTGTAAGCTGCTATCGGCGTGTCGAAATGCAGTGACGCTTCCTTGATAACGTCTAGGTACGCGAGCGCTGGTTTTACCATTACGAGGTCCGCACCTTCTTCGATATCGGCCGCAATTTCCCGCATTGCTTCTCGACCTTGTGTCGGCGCCATTTGGTAGCTGTTCCTATCGCCGAATCTAGGTGTGGACCCTGCTGCGATGCGGAATGGACCGTAGAATGTAGAGGCGTACTTGGCGGAATATCCCATGATTGGAATATCTGAGAAATTATTTTCGTCTAGAGCTGATCGAATGGCAGCGACCTGTCCATCCATCATCGCTGACGGGGCTACCATATCCGCCCCAGCTTGGGCGTGAGAAATGGCAGTTTTTTCAAGTAGCGGGAGCGTGGCCTTGTTATCAACGTCCTCTCCATCGAGTACACCGCAGTGCCCGTGATCGGTGTACTCGCATAGGCAAACATCTGTGATCACGTAAGTGTCTGGTGATGCCTTCTTTATGGCAGAGACCGCTTGTTGTACGGCTTCAGCCGGTGAACTAGAACCAGAGCCCGTTAAGTCCTTGTTTTTCGGTATTCCGAATAGCAAGACCGATTTCACTCCGGCCTCTTTTGCTTTCAACGTCTCTTCCACCGTGATGTCCACCGACATCTGGTTGATGCCGGGCATGGGTTCTATAGGAGTTTTTACACCTGTTCCGTTGACGACGAACATCGGGTATATGAATTCCGAAGCTGAAAGGCGGTTTTCCTTGAGCATCTCGCGCAACGTCGGGTTGCGACGTAATCGTCTGAGGTTAGCGTACTGATCGTTTGTCATATGGATTTCAGTTTTGTTCGAGATGCGCGGTGATTGCTTTCACTATACCGTCGGTTGACTGTTCCTCGGCTTGCATATCGACATTTACGCCTAGCTCCCTGGCCGTTTCGGCGGTGATGGGACCAATTATGACCGTTTTGCTGGTGTTAATGAGGCTAGGATTACCATCCATTAGATCAACGAGGTTTTTGACTGTTGAGGAACTGGTGAACGTGGTGAAATCTACGCCTTCTTCGTAGGCTTTCGTGGCGAGTTCGCCGGTATCGTCGGGTGATTCCGTTGAATACGCGGTTATTTCGTCTACGGTTGATCCGATGTCACGAAGGCCCTTCGCCAGTGTTTCACTTCCGATTTCTGAACGTGGGAACAGCACCTTTTTCGGCACCGTGTCTTCTTTTTTTAGTGAGTCTACAAGCCCGCTAGCAAGGTATCGGGAGGGCATCAAATCGGCCGTGATACCTAGCTCTGAAAGCGCATTCGCAGTAGAAGGTCCGTTTACGGCGAACTTCATATGTGCAAATACCCGGGAGTCTATACCGAGATCAATCATACGGTCGGCAACACCTCGAACAGCGTTCGAACTCGTGAACACCATCCAGTCATATTTCGCAATATTTTCTAAGGCTTGGTCCAAGGGCTTGGTATCTCGCAGAGGAACGATTCTAATGCTTGGGTATTCAAGCACGTCTGCACCAAGATCCTCTAATTTTTTTACCAGCTTGCTTGCCTGTGAGCGGGCCCTGGTAACAAGAATTCTTTTACCGAACAGGGGTTTCGTGTCGAACCATGCCATCGTGTCGCGTAAGCCAGTGACTTCGCCTATGACTAGAGCAATCGGGGGACCTAAGCTGGCCTGGTCGCCCATACTTGCAATCTTGCTTATCGGCCCTGTGACGACGCGTTGCTTGGCAGTAGTACCCCACTGGATCAGTGCAGCTGGGCGTTCGCCTGGAACTCCTCGCGCGGAGAGTGCATCCACGATATCGTTTAAGTTATTCCACGCCATTACGAACACGAGTGTGCCCGGCATGGCGGCCAACGCGTCCCAGTTGATTGTCGAATCCGGTTTGCGGGGGTCTTCGCTGCCCGTAACGATAGTTAGCGAGGTTGCTATCCCGCGCTGGGTGACTGGAATACCGGCGTAGGCGGGCGCAGCGATAGACGAAGAAATTCCAGGAACCACTTCCCATTCGATACTGGCGGCAACGAGGTCCAATACTTCCTCACCGCCGCGTCCAAATACAAAGGGATCGCCGCCCTTGAGTCGGCAAACGGTCTTTCCCATCGAGCCGAGATCAACCAGTAATTGGTTTATTTCGTTCTGTGTCATCCGGTGATTGCCAGGGCTTTTTCCAACGTCGTACATGTCGGCATCTGTCCGGGCTTCTTTGAGGAGGCGTGGAGGCGCAAGGCGATCAAAAACGATAGCGTCCGCAGTGCGGAGGATGTCAAGGCCCTTTACGGTGATAAGTGATGGGTCACCTGGACCAGCACCCACTAAATAAACTTTGCCTTTATTGTTTGGCATCGATTAAACGGGGTCTTCTGATAAAAGCTGCCGTACACCTTGTGCTATAAACGATTGCCCAAGGTTAAACCCGATATTCGCTGCATCCGAAGCCATTCCTGTAACCCGTTCTCGTAGGAAAGTTGATGCGTCTGGCGTGGAGGCGAACGCGGATATCTCGATCTGCTGTGCCGTTATCTTTGCATGTGCCGAAACCGAGGAGGAGCAGCCTCCACCGATAGCTTGGAGGAAGGCACGTTCGGCCGTGATCGCTTGGCGCGTCTCCAGGTGGTTGATTTTTGCAGCCAGCGCTGTTGTGAAGTTATCATCTGCCCGTGTTTCAACAGCCAGTGCTCCTTGGCCGACCGCCGCAACGAACTCCATGCAAGGTAGGTACTGGCTGATCTGGTCTTGTAGTCCGAGTCGATTTAGGCCCGCGGTCGCCAAGATCACGCCGTCTGGGCCATCATCCTGATGGAGTTTTTCAAGATGTGTTTCGACATTGCCTCGCAGTGGTTCGACCGTGATATCAGGACGCATGCTTTTTACCAGGGCTTGCCGGCGAATACTACCCGTGGCTATTCTCGAACCTGCTGGAAGATCTTCGAGCAAGATTCCTGTGCGGCTTACAAAGGCGTCACGTGGATCCTCGCGCTCTGGTACGGCTGCGATAACTAGCTCGGGAACAAGTGATGAAGGCATGTCTTTCAGGCTATGGACAGCTATGTCGATGCGATTATCGAGGAGGGCCGCCTCTAACTCTCGAACGAACACGCCTACGTTGAGAGGCGTCTGCTGTTTCCATTGGTCTTGGTCCCCGGTTGTTTTGATAGTAACTATTTCGAAGTTAATGTTCTGGTTGGCTTGACTAAGAGCTTGGATCACGTGACCGGTTTGTGTCAGTGCGAGGTTACTGCCACGGGTCCCAACTTTGATTGGTCGGTCGTTTAGATTGGTCATTTAATACCTGGGAGAGTGTCTGATTGTAAAACCTTAGATTTTGCCGGCTGCATCGTGTGCTTCCAATGCATTAATTAGCATAGATCGAGCTTTGTCGGATTCGCCATTTTCGAAAACCTCGAGAACCTGATCGGTTATTGACTGGGCCCATTCATTCGGGGTGACCTTCAGGTGGCGGGCGCGTTGTTCGATCCGAACCTCGGTTAAGAGTGGTCCCATTTCGGCCCAGCGAAGGCACTGGCAATTACCTACGTCACTCATACGCTCCCTCAGCCGACGAGCCAATGCAGGGCTGGTCCCTGCAGTTGATATTGCTACGGTTACATCGTTTCTTTGAACTAGTGCAGGGGCGATCCATGTGCACAGGGGCGTGACATCCATAACGTTTAACAGGATGTTCCGCTCTTTTGCTTCCTTTGAAATGGCATTGTTGGTTTCTTGGGAGGAGGTGTCGGCAACTATTACGACCCATGCTCCTGCCAAATCCCCGTGTTCGTATTTCCGATTGATCCACTCTATTTCACCTGTGCTTGCCATTTTGCGCAGCGTGGGCGAGATTTCATTGTCTGGGCTGAACAGCTTCACTATTGCACCACAGTCAAGAAGGTACTTTACTTTACGTTCACCTTCATGCTGATCGCCGCCAAAGACTACCCCTAGTCGTTCCTTTACATCTAGATATATACCGTAATAACGCGGCACAGAGCCCTCCGTTGCAGTAATCGGCAGTTCGGATCGGCCGAGTTGAGAAGCCGGAAAAATGTATTGTCCGACACCGTTCGTCTGTTGTGTGCATTTGTCATAGTAGACAACCTGGGTGTGGATTGTATCCGAGGGGCACCCGAACCTGTGATTGGAATTAGGTGAACTCGCTACTTAGCGATCTCTCATCTCGCCAGGATTTCCTTGTGGTTGTATACGTCATAATCACCTAATAAAAAGGGTTCGTTATGCCTATTGGCTATCAGGCGTTGATCAGATCTTGAGCCACGCAATCAGCCGCAAGATTGCCGCTTCGGACGGCAGATTCCATTGTTGATGGCCAGCCTGTATCGGTCCAATCACCTGCTAGATAAAAGCCGGGCAATGGAGTCCGTTGTGGCAATCGCGATTCTAGTGAGCCTATAGACACTCGGAATGTAGCTTCTAGCATTTTCACCACTGTAAAACGTGTAATGGTGGCAGTTCTTGCCTCTGGGAATATACGGGCCATTTCAGTGGTGAAAATTTCTCTTAATTCCTCCTTGGATCGATCCTGCCATTCCCATGCTCCGCTCAATGAAATGACCACATGTTGTCCGCCACAGTCGTTTCTGGATTTCAACCTAGTATCGTTGAAAATCCATTGAAGAGGGCTGTCGAGTACTGCGGTATATTTCTCGCTTAGTATCGGGCGGTCGTACCAGATATGGATGGCAACTATCGGTGCTGTTTGGACGGACTCTGCTGGTTTGAAAAAATCGTGTTGAACGTCCATGGAGTTGTTTAATAAGGAGGTCATTTCCGCTGCTGGCAATGCAGAGATAACTGCATTGCCTTCAACTAATTCACCATCTTGAGTTCGAACGCCTATTACTTGACCTGATTCCATGTGAAGACTTCCTACGCTGAAACCAGGCCTGATTACTCCTCCTTCTCCTTCGATAAAATTTCGAGCGCTTTCTCCGACAAGGGAAGAAAGTCCTATCAAGGGGAAACCCATCGCCGCGTTTTGGGTTGGTCCTAAAAGAGCTACTTTGAACAATGAAATGCCGGTGTAGGCACTGACGGAATTAATATTGTCATTGAGCGACGGGAGAATGATCAGGTTCCAGAAATTTTCGATGGTTTCTTTGTTTTGATGATGAACTTTTAGCCAATCATAGAAAGTTACTTGATCATGTTGGATGTCTAGGCTAGTTCGCTTAATGCTGAATAATCCCCAGAGAATTCGGATCTTGTCAGATATCCCGATATGCCGGTAACCGAGAAGCATTGATAAGTTCGAGAGTATCGATGGTAGCTTGCGGGCTCGTATCCAACTAATCTGCTCTCGTTTAATTACAGGGAAGGCGAGTCGCTCATCTAACGTCACCTGATCATCTACGCCTATATCGGTAATGTACTTTTGGAACTGCTTGCACGCTCCTACGAACACGTGTTGACCGTTGTCGATCTCGATTCCAGTTTCTTGGTCTTTAAATGAATAAGCTCGCCCGCCCAAAAACGGTCGTTTTTCTAAAACGATCGGTTTAAGACCATGCTGTATGAGCCGTACAGCCGAGGCCAGTCCGGCTATCCCGCCGCCAACCACGATTACGGTTCTTGTTCGCATTTACTAAACGAACCTGATGCCGCGGCTGCGGAGCCAGACCCCTGATATAAGTAACAGTTTTTGGAATCTCGAGAGTCCGGTTCGATGATTTAGGACGTCGTATTTGTTTTTCTCTATTTTGCTAAGAAGAAGTTCGTAAACATTTGTCATTATTTCTGGACATGATCGAGACTGTTTATCTAGTAGAGGAAACAAACGCACACCTGACTGGAGATATTTACGTGCTCGCTCGACTTGGAATTGCATGAACCTAGTAAATTCGGGGGTCACCCTTTTTCTTCGAAGGTCTTCGATAGAAACGCCATATTCTGCAAGCTCATTGGCCGGCAGGTAGACTCTCCCGATTTCAAGATCTTCAGTGATGTCTCGAAGAATATTGGTTAGTTGCAACGCGATCCCAAGGTCTACGGCATAATCTACTGCGCGATTGTCGTTATAACCAAACACTTCGATGAGGGCTAAGCCGGTGGCACTTGCAACTCTTTTGCAATATTTCTTCAGATCCTCAAATGTCTCGTAGGTTGCCCCATCCAGATCCATTCGGCACCCATCAACTACATCAAGAAGATGTTGTACGTTGATCGGATACTTATTCAGTGTGTGGCCCAAGGCAAGCCACATATCTCCGACGCCTTTTCCGGCATATGCTTCAGTCAATTTTGTCTTTAGCGAATCCAGTGCCTCGCCTGCTCGGTCACCGAGTTCACCGTTATCAACGATGTCGTCCGCCATTCGGCAGAAGGAGTATCCAGCGTAAACTGCTTTTCTTTTATCTGGTGGCAGAGTGATAAATGCATAGTAAAAATTAGATGAAGCGGCTTTAGTTGATGCCGCTACGACTTTGTATGCTCTTGAGACCTGTTCAGGGGTCGCGGTAATTGTTGGCATGTTACTTAGTATGCCTTGCTACAGACTTGAAGGCACTCGTTGGTACTAGGTTAATGCCAAGTTTGGAGCGAATCCAAGTCGACGCTAGAATTTCCCCTTTTTCATACATGGATACTGTTGGACGTGAACTTAATACGTCAAAATCTTGACGCTCGATCTGTTGTAGGACTGACAACCCGCCGCGTGTGAAAAGAGCGAAATCAGAACGTATTGAAGGATCAAGAAATTGAGTTAACCTGTACCCCTCTATAAAAAGCTGTCGTGTTCTATCTATTTCAAATCGCATCAACGCCCTGAAGTTGTCATCCACCTCACCGAGCGATACCTGGTGTTCTGATATGCCGAACCGTTCCATATCCTCCATTGGAATATATATACGTCCCATTTCTAGGTCTCGATTAACGTCCTGCCAGAAATTTGCAAGCTGTAGACCGGTACATGTCAGATCTGCCAGCCTTTGTAGTTTTTTATCCTTGATACCAAATAGATAAAGTACTAGGTGCCCAACAGGGTTTGCCGAGTATGTGCAGTATTCCAGAAGGTCGCTAAACGTTTCTGTGCGTGATATTTTTTGGTCCCTGCGATTAGCTTCTATTAACCTTTTGAATGGATCAGAGGGAATGTTGAACAACCGTATCGTCTGATCTAACGCTATGAAATACGGGTGGGTGGGTTCCTTTGGGTCTGTGGATCCGGGGTAACAAGCATCTAGCTCTTTTTCCCATAGATCCAGTAGCGCCAGTCTGTCACCTTCTGCCACATCGCCCAGGTCGTCTACGCCACGAGAGAACGCGTAAATAGAGTAGAAGTGTGGGCGGAGTTTTTTGGGGACCATCCTCGATCCGACCACGAAATTTTCGTAGTGCTCTTTGGCCAGTTGTTCACACGCGACGAATGTGGCCTCTAAGTAGCCGGGGGCACTGGGTTCGATTTCGATACTGGGGGTCGGAAGTACACTAACTAATTTAGCTGACCGGTTCATGTCGGCAGAATTGTAACGCCTTGTTCAAACTGTTTGGCGAGTTACAGTCCCATTATCTGCACTGCAACTTGGCGAGGTTTTGGTTCGTCTAGTTCAACCAAGAATATGCGCTGGAATTCGCCCAGCGTAAGGTTTCCAGCGATGATGGGTAGGATTTCGGATGTGCCTAGAATCATGTGCTGGCAATGTGCGTGACCGTTCGGACATTCATTTGGTCGCATGCTCACTGTCCGCAGCTCAAAATCATTGTGACCGTAGTATGCATCTTTAGGGGCACATCGCTCGAGGAAGTGTTCGATATCCTTAAGTAAGAGCGGTTCGTTTTCATTGATCATCACCGAGAACGTTGTGTGTGTACTGAAGATGGTGATTTGTCCGTTATTAACGCCGGACTCAGCTACCAGTTGTCGAGCGGTATCAGTGAAATCGATTAATTCTGGAGCATCGGTTGATTCAACCTCAACAATCTTGCTGAAAACCTTGTAGGTGGCACCGATCGATAATTCGTTGGGAAACGAGCCGTTCAACACGCTAACTCGACCGGCTTCGGTAGCCGACATCTGACGTGTTTTATCCGAATTCAAACTTACTCCCCCTGAGAATCTAGAACGCAGCGGAGCAACTTGTTAAGAACTCCACTGCGGACGGGTGCTCCACCGGCGTGGATATCTCACCAGCAGGTGACGGCGATACATATGTTACTTCAAAATCCACCGTTGGGCGTTTATTTGAGTGGCAATTTAGTTTCATATTTACCGTACAGGCTTGATCCAATTATTAGAAGGCGTTTCAATTTGTAAATATAGAGGATTTTCTCGTCGAATATGTTATGACGACTGTCATCTATATTTCATCGGTGCCAACTATTTGCGAAGGCGTGGGGGCGCCATCGGCTTTCCCTAATGAGATCACTTTAACCGTCGGATCAGATTGGTGCATGTACCGTTTATTTGTTACTGATTACTAGGGCGAAGGCGATGAATCTATGGCTTTAAGATCTGAGCATGCTTTTATGAATACTGGCATGAACGTTGTGAGTGAGGCTTTGGCCCGGTTTGATGCGAGTTTAAGCCGTCTCAATGACGGAAGGTCTTTTGGGGAATGTAATAAATGTTTGGCGTACGTATCTAGCCCTCGTTGTTTCGGCCCTGCATCAACTCGGTCAATGATTTTTGGTACGTTAACGTCCAGATCATCAAGTACAGCAGACACTGAAATCCAAGGGACATGTTTCTCGGTAGATACGATTGCGATGGCATGCGACTTGGTATCAAAAGCAGTCGCCCCTACTACGTCTCCTAGCCATCGTTTTGTACCGGATGCGGTTGCTAATGCTGAGATTGTGACCATAGGCCCCAGATGATAATCAAGCCCCGCAATTTCGACTGCGGTGTGTGCTGCAAGCATTAATGATCTATTGGACCCGATTGAATCGGTTGCAAGCGGTATTGACCATTCGAAAGGGCTGCCGGCAAGATTAATCACGTTGGTGGCGATGATAAGATCGCCAGATCGCTGTTGCTCTTTGGTAGCCCCGCAAAACCCCACGGAGACGATAGCTTCAGGGCTGAATTTATCTATTGCCCAAGTTGTGGCGCGAGATGCGCGTTCTGAGCCAGAGCCACTTAGCACGATCACTGGATTTTGTTTGGATCTAGAACTGTAGACAGCGAAATCTTCTGGACCGTCGTCTGCGTTGTAATCGAGTAAACGGATGATTCCAGATGCTTCCCTTTGCGACCCTCCCATTATGACGATCATGAAATCGGTGAGGCGGGTGTGTAATTCGCTGAATTCATCGTACTAAGATTCTCTGACGAGGAGGAATTCACCAAGTTCAGTAAATTCTTTTGCTGTTTGTCCAGATAGATTCAGCGACTTTATCATTTGCTTGCAATCCATCCATCTTTCGGCCGCTATTGATTGGCAGTAATCCTGTGTTTTAAGACTTTCCATGATCTCTAGAACTTCATGGATTTCTTTCTCGTTCAAATCATCTTGGGTTTGGAAAATATCTCCGATTCGTGAGGCGCTAGCTCCACGAGCCATATTGAGTGCGTGAATAGCGGGCAGCGCCTTTTTTTTTCGTTTAATATCTGCGCCGACGGGCTTTCCTGTTTCTTTGCCGCCCCATATCCCTAGAACATCGTCTCGAATTTGGAAGATTCTGCCGAGTTCATGACCTATCGCTTTTAGAGCAATAGCTTTTTGACGATCCGGCCCGGTTCTTGGCCCAACAAGTCCACCTAGATAAATCGACGCCTCGATTAACGCGCCGGTTTTTCTTTCGATCATATCCAGATACTGGAGGACACTTACCGATTTCTCGGTTTCAAACGAGATGTCCAGATACTGACCTTCCATCATCTTCAAATACTGCTGAGTAAGTTCGGCCTCAGCTTCAAGCGCAATTGAATCTTCCACGCCTATTGAGCGAAGTTTCCACACGGCCTGATCTGCAATTTTTAACATCGCATTCCCAGAGATGATTGCAGCAGGTTTCCCCCAGACAGCCCATACAGTCGGTCGGTGATGGCGCATGCGATCCATATCCTCAAGATCATCATGGATTAGGGAGAAATTATGAACATATTCGAGCGCTACAGCTATTGGAGTTGCTCTTTCGAGATCTCCACCTACCGCTTCTGCAGCCAACATTGCTAGGGTTGGACGCATGCGCTTTCCGCCGATGGCGCTGGAATCTGTGCCGTCAATCTCTTGCCAGCCCATGTAATACCTGTGGATGTTGTATATGTCAGGATCTAAGCCCGACAGTTCTGTTCGCAAAGCCTCGTCAATTCGAGATTCATAGCGAGAAAAGAACCCTGGGAGTGATGGAGTCAGTTCGACTTTTGTCAATTTGAAGATTTGGGGTCCGATGAGATGAGTTCAGGATCTACTGTTATGGAAGATTTTACGATATCGCTTCACCATTGGCCTTGGTAAAGCTTTCCAAATATTCGAGTTAGACAGAATCTTATTGAAACATATGGTCTCTAAACATATTTCTACACAACACGAATAGCCTTACAATTATCGGCATGAAATCTAATAAACAAGTTATAAGATAATATTCAGTTTAATGAATCAGATATGATATGATTCCAGTCCTGTGCGGATTATTTGTTCTAACTTATGGTTTGCGTGATCGGTATCAAGAGCGTTAATCGCTTTATGGCTCAAAACTATTACGACATACTTGGCATCAGTAAAAATGCTTCCGATAAGGATATTAAATCGGCTTATCGTAGGATGGCACGTAAGTTGCATCCTGATGTGAATCCTGATAATTCAAGCGCGCAAAAGCAGTTCAAAAAAGTCAATGAGGCTTATGAGGTAGTGGGAGATCCGTCTCGGCGTAAGGATTACGATCATTTCGGTGACAACTGGAAGCATGCTGATCAGATTCGTAATGTGAATGCAGGACACTCCTCCAGTGGTGGTATTGGTTTCAACCTTGGGGACTTGTTCGGGACTGAGCGCGGTGCGGGTGGTGGTCATAGGTTTGGCGATATGTTTGGAGGGCCAAGTGCCCATATGCGTGGTCCAGTGCGACACGAAGGAACTATAGAAGTTTCATTGGATGAGGTTTATGCAGGCGTAACTCGGCGAATCTCTATAGAGTCCGGAGGCTCGGGTCATCGAAATCTCGAAGTTCAGGTTCCTAGAGGTGTATTACATGGCCGGAAAATACGGTTGCGGCCAGGCGACGACACCGAAGTAATCTTGACGGTTAATGTTCGATCAGATAGGCGATTCAGTCGAAAAGGAGCAAACCTTTCAATTGATGTTGCAGTGAATTTGCTGGATGCAATATTGGGTGGTGAAGTTGAAGTCCCGACCATGACGGGCCGTGTTGTTTTACAGATACCGACAGGTACTCAGAATGGTCGGTCGTTCAAGATAAAAGGCAAAGGACTTCCGAAGGTAGATTCTGAGCAGTTTGGTGATCTTTACGTAACGATAAATGTGCGTTTGCCTGAATCTCTTTCTGACGAAGAGCAGCTGCTTTATACGCAGTTAAGAGATATTCGTACCACTGCGTCTGGTGATCGGTTCGCCCGGGCAGATGAAGTTAATATAGATGAGGTCGGAGGAGATAGTTTCTCATGAATATGGGGCACAATGATCCGGTCTTCGCTATAGGAATCGTCGCCCAAATGTGCGGAGTGCACCAGCAGACTTTGCGGAATTATGAACGGTGGGAGTTAGTGGTGCCGCAGCGTTCACGAGGGGGCACACGTCTTTATTCGAATCGGGATGTTGAGGTGATTCAAAATATATTGCGATGGAAAGAAGAATTTGGCTTGAATCTTGCAGGCATAGAAGTAATGTCGAAACTTTTGAATCGAATAAACAGGCTTGAAGATCATGTAGGGAATTTGACTGTTGAGATCGTGAAACTACGAGAAGGTCAGATGAGGTTAACAAGTTGATGCACTCTCTAATTCGTTGCCGGATTATTGAGGTTGGAAATCGACTTTCGTAGGATATAAGAGGAAAGAAATGGTACTTAAACAAGACGATTTCACCGAGCAGGCACAAGAGGCGCTGAGCGTTTCTCAACAGCTTGTGGTTCAAATGCGCCACAGTCAGTGGGATGCTGAGCACTTGCTGTCTGGGCTTTTACAAATTGATAATTCCTTATCTGCAAAGATTCTTGAAGTACTTGGTGTTGATGTTGCCGATTTATTACAGGAACTCGAATCCCGGCTGGAGGAATCACCGAAAGTTGGCGGGGCATCAGGTCAAAGTCAGATCTATCCGACGCCTCGGGTGCAAAAAGCGATTGAGATCGCCAAAGGAGAGGCTGATCGCTTAAAGGATGAATTGGTTGGTGCAGACCATCTATTGGTTGCATTGGCAAAGGAATCTAACGGTGACATAGCCGAGATGTTCACCAGCCGGAATATCACCGAGGAGCGCCTTTACCAAGCATTGCTCGAAGTCAGGGGGTCAGCGCGTGTGACTGACCCGCGAGCTGAAAGCAAGTATCAAGCATTGTTGAAATACAGCGTAGATCTTACTGATCTTGCTCGGGAAGGGCGCCTAGACCCAGTGGTTGGCCGGGATATTGAAATTCGCCGAGTTATGCAGACTCTCACGCGACGTACAAAAAATAATCCAGTACTGATCGGCGATGCAGGTGTTGGCAAGACCGCGGTGGCTGAGGGCCTGGCACAGAGGATCGTTGTCGGTGACGTTCCAGAGAGCTTACGGGGACGGCGCGTGATTGCGCTTGAGATGGGATCATTGGTTGCCGGAGCGAAATTTCGAGGGGAATTTGAAGAGCGGCTCAAAGCCGTAATGGACGAGATCCGCCAAGCTTCAGGTGAAATAGTTTTATTTATTGACGAGATTCACACGGTTGTTGGTGCTGGTGCTGGTGCTGGCGACGGCGCTCTTGATGCTTCGAATATGATGAAACCTGCACTTGCTCGTGGTGAGCTTCAGACAATCGGTGCAACTACTCCAAACGAATACCGCCGGTATATTGAAGCTGACTCTGCTCTAGAACGCCGTTTTTCACCGGTTTGGGTGGAAGAGCCAGATATCGATACGGCAATAGAAATGCTGGAGACTTTGAGGCCGCGGTACGAGCAGCATCATGGATTCACCATTGAGCAGTCTGCACTTCAGGCGGCAGTTCAGCTATCGGCACGGTACATATCTGATCGATTATTACCAGATAAAGCAGTTGATCTGATTGATGAAGCTGCTGCGAAAAAACGTATCGAGAATGAGATGTTGCCAACTGAGTTGAATGATATGCAGTTGGAATTACAGAAACTAGATGAAGAAGAAGAGTCTGCTTCGGCCCGCGGTGATTATGAAAAGGCAGCGAATGTCAAGGCAGAGAAGTTACGTTCGATGGAAGATTACGAGCTGGCAAAACGAGAGTGGGACGCGACTCACGAAGTTACTGAGGTTGTAAAAGATGAGGATATCGCTGTGCTTATCGCGGAACGCACCGGTATCCCAGTAACTCAATTGGTTGAGGGTGAAAGTGAGCGTTTACTTAATCTTGAAAAACGATTGCACACCCGGGTGATTGGGCAAGATCAAGCAGTTGAAGTGCTTGCGGACGCGGTTCGTCGAGCAAGAGCGGGGCTTAAAGACCCAAAAAGACCGATAGGAAGTTTTATCTTTCTGGGTCCTACAGGTGTAGGTAAGACGGAGTTGGCGCGAGCACTGGCTGAGTTTATGTTTGATGACGAGGACAACATGGTCCGAGTGGACATGTCAGAATTCCAAGAGCGTCATACCGTATCGAAACTCATTGGAGCGCCTCCTGGATACGTTGGCTATGATGACGCTGGTCATTTGACCGAAGCCGTTCGCCGTCGCCCGTTTTCCGTTGTTTTATTTGACGAAATCGAAAAGGCTCATCCGGACGTTTTCAATACAATGTTGCAGGTTCTTGACGATGGTCGCCTTACCGATAGCCATGGCCGGACAGTAGATTTTCGAAATACGATTATCATAATGACGAGCAATCTTGGCTCGGAAGGTATTGCACAGCAAGCTTTTGGATTTCAAAAGCAGAGCCGTGATGATACGGAAAGTGCTCGACTGCGCACTAATGTGGAAGACTCTTTAAAACAGAAATTTCGCCCTGAGTTCTTGAATCGTCTAGATGAATTCATAGTTTTCGATTCATTGACGCAGGATGACATTAAGTTGATTGTTGATAAGTTCATGGTTGAAGTTTCTGAACGAGTAAGTGACTTGAAGGTTTCACTATCTTTGAGTGAGGAAGCGAAGGTGTGGCTTGCGAAGACCGGGTTTGATCGTATGTACGGTGCACGACCATTAAAGCGGGCAATTCAACGTTATATTGAAAGCCCGTTGTCTAAGCGACTGTTAGCTGGAGAATTTCCTGAAGGCTCGGTGATCTTAGTCCAGGTAACGGATGGGGAAGTGGCCTTCGAAATTGACCGATCTGTAACCGCGCCCACTTCTGAAATGCCTGTTGCGGGTCAGGAGTTACCGGATAAGGAAAAAATTTTCCAATAAGTAGCTTATGCGTCTGAGGGCTGTTGAAATTTAAACTCAATTCTGGTTTAGATTATTTCCGCGTTGGTCACAATTACTTGAATGTTGAACTAATATTTGAAAAAGACATTTACGACTTGTTATTAAAATTCATCTAGCGCGGAATATAGCTTGCTGTAGTCTCAAGATGACTGAACCTATCAAACCTGAAATACCGGACGCCTTAAATGTGGTGCAGCCAGATCGCGAAATGGTCGATCCTGAAAACGGTTTATCGAGGTTTCAAATTTGGCTTTCTAATCGCGGGGATTTATTTTTCCGACTTGGTCTTATTTCGTTTGTGATCGCGTTTGTTATTTTCGGGACAGTACTTTGGATCACGGGCAATTTGAATGTGGAAAATGTCGGTTATGGTGGTCTTTGGATTGTAAGTTTCATAGCCGCAGGATCGATAATACTTCCACTGCCTGGACCTGTGGCCGTCTGTATAGCGGCTGCGCCTGATCTGAGCCTGAATCCGTTGGTGATTGGAGTCGTCTCCGCCTCGGCAGAGGCGCTTGGGGAGATGACGGGATATATCGCAGGTATTTCAGGCCGCTCACTTTTGAAGCGGAACAAATACTATCCTAAAGTGCATTCACTGATTTTGCGGCGGGGTGGTTTATTTTTGATGGCGGGAGCGATAATCCCCAATCCACTTTTTGATGTGATTGGCATCGCTGCGGGAGGGGTTGGATATCCCATCAGGAAATTTATCGCAATTGTTTTTATTGCCAAGGCGATTAAATCTGTAGCGATTGCATACGCTTGCTTTTGGGGTATCGATTGGATTCAAGGATGGCTTGCATGAGCAATCCGTCGAATCGTCTGGGCGTTATCGTTGTGGCGGCGGGTCGAAGCTCACGTATGGGTGGAGTTGATAAGCAACTCTTGCGGTTGGGTGGTATCCCCGTAATTTTGCATTCCCTCAGAGTTTTTGAATCATTTTCCGGCACAGGTTCTATCGTCCTGGTTATGTCGGAGGATAATCTTGAGGCAGGGCGAAACGTTGTTGGTGAAAGTGGCTTATCTAAGATCGTTGATGTTGTAGCTGGCGGAGAACGCAGGCAAGATTCGGTAAAGGTCGGGCTAAGCGTTCTTACCTCTCACTCAAACGGGATCCCCGAATTTGTCGCTGTGCATGATGGCGCAAGACCGTTTATCGATCACGAGTTGATAGAGCGTGGGATGTCTACCGCCGGAACGGTTGGAGCAGGAATTGCAGCAGTTCCGGTTAAGGACACTATCAAAATCGCACCTCATAAGATAGTTACTGACACGCTTGATAGATCCGAACTGTGGTCTATTCAAACACCACAAATATTCAGGTATGACGTGCTTAGCACGGCTCATGACATGGTAAGAGATGGTGTTACAGACGATGCATCAATGGTCGAATCGCTTGGTGGGATAGTTGCCATCTTCAATGGCTCCGATGACAACATAAAAATCACGACACCTGAAGATTTATATTTGGCCAGACTGATTTATGAGCGTCGAGCCGGACAGGGAAATTTCTCAGGTTCGGGTCCTCCAGCATCTGCATTCGGAATTGGTTTTGATGGTCATCGTTTGGTGAGTGGAGGTCCCCTGCGACTTGGGGGCATCGACATTGAATTTAACTATCACCTTGATGGTCATTCTGATGGCGATGTTCTTCTCCACTCCATTGCTAGTGCCATTCTTGGAGCTGCCAATCTTGGCGATTTGGGAGGACAATTTCCTTCTTCAGATGAGCGATATGTTAATTTTGATTCTGCGGAATTTATTGCTGAGTCTGCACGCATGGCACTATTAGCTGGCTGGATGGTCGATCATGTTGATGCTACGATCATTGCCCAGAAACCTAGACTTGCTACTGAGGCCTTAAGCATGGCTGCAAGGATAGGTGAAATAACTGGACTAGAAAATTCCAGCATAAACATAAAAACCACCTCGACTGATTCAGTAGGTGCGATAGGTGATGGCGAGGGTATCGCTGCACAAGCCGTCGCAACTCTGATTCCGGTAAAAGAATGATCCAGTTTTACAATTCTCTTACCCGCACGAAAGAAGAGTTCTTCCCTCTGGGCGAAGAAGTTAAGATTTATGTTTGTGGCGTAACTGTCTATGATGATTCGCATCTTGGCCATGCCCTGAGCAGCATCGTTTTCGATGTGCTTAGTCGATATCTTGAATACCGCGGGTTTAAAGTCCGTAAAGTTCAAAACTTTACGGATGTTGATGACAAGGTTATTAACCGTGCCAGGACAGATGGGATATCAACGGAGGAGGTTACGGAGAAATACATTCGGTCGTTTTTCCGATCTATCGACGGGCTTAATGTGCAACGGGCGACTGTTCATCCTAGGGCGACTGAAGATATGCCTGAAATCATAGAATTGATTAATCGCTTGGTTGATGGCGGGTCGGCATACGCTTCAAATGGCTCTGTTTACTATCGAGTTCGAGATAAAGCTGATTATGGGAAATTGAGTGGCCAGAATATCGATGAAATGCTCGAGGGCTCTAGGCACGAGCTAGAGGATGGCAAAAAAGATCCGGCTGATTTCGCTCTCTGGAAAGCCGTCAAGCCGGACGAACCGCAGTGGAAGAGTCCGTGGGGCCCGGGACGACCTGGTTGGCATATTGAATGCTCAGCAATGGTGTTTAAACACTTAGGTGAGCAAATTGATATTCATGGTGGTGGGTTAGACCTGATTTTCCCACACCATGAAAACGAGATCGCCCAGAGCGAGTCAGCCTCAGGTGCGATTCCTTTCTCAAAGATTTGGATGCATAACGGTTTGCTTCGAACGTCTGGTGCGACAATGAGCAAGTCACTTGGAAATGCTTTCAACGTTAATGCTGCTCTTGAAGAGTACAGCTCAGACGCAATTCGACTTTGGATACTACAGAGTCACTATCGTACGAATCCGCTTCTTGATAAAAAACTTATTGCGACGGCGGAACGATCTATGCGACGAATTCGCCAAACCGTTGATATTGAGCCTAACGACTCGGAGCATTCCGTAGATTTCAGATCTTACGATAGGCGGTTTATTGAAGCGATGGACGATGACTTGAACACACCCAAAGCTCTTGCTGCTGTGTTTGACCTGTGTCGCGAAATAAACCGTGGGCGCGACAATAAAGTGGATGTTTCGGGTGCAGTTGAAACGGTTCGACGACTTACTGGTGTCTTGGGGTTACGTTTGGAAGTGCCTCCCAAAAAAGCTGGCTTGAATGATCAAGAGGTTGAGGCGTTGGTGCAAGCGCGAAAAGATGCTAGAGACGACAAGCGCTGGGATGAGGCAGATACTCTGCGAGATCAACTGGACGCAGCTGGGATCTCCATATCGGATACTGGCGAAGATACTGTTTGGTCTCGAGATTAGGTATTTTTCGAGCAACTCATCAATTAGATGCGAGGCGGCAGATCTAGGTAATTGGGTTCAGAGTGATGATTCCATTAGATCCATCAACTTTCACAATTTGACCGTCCGTAATTGCCTTTGTTGCTTCCTTTGATTGAATAACGCAAGGTATGCCGTACTCTCTGCAAATCAGTGAGGCATGTTGAAAGTTGTCTCCTCCATCTAGTACCAGAGCACCTACTAGGGGGAAGATTGGCACCCAGTCAGGCCCCGTGTTGTCGGTGACTAATATGTCTCCTTTTTTTACGTCGGGTGGCTTAGATGTCCTGGTAATAACTACCCTCGCTCTGCCGGTAAATGAACCAGTTGATGAAGGCTCACCACGAAGTATTTGACCGTCACTACTTAGCCCACGGGACCCTTTTTCAGAGTATTCGTCATCATCTTTTTTATCTGGTTTGACGCCCAGGAATTCTGGTGGCGATAACTTTAAATTTTTCTTAAATGTCTCTTTAGCTCGGACGACAATCGATTTTAGGCACGAGTAGTCTTGGGAATTTACGGCTGTCTCTAATTGGGTGAGTCTTAAGTAGAAAACATCGTCGACGGCATCTATCCATTTGTTGCGCATTAACGCTCTGCCGGTTCGATTGATCGATTCGCGGTATTCGCCGAATGTCCTTTGTTCTATTAGGTAGTTGTGATCTTCCATCATTCTTACGTAATTGGTTGCCTTGAACAGTTCGAATCTGAATTTTTCCCGTAGTGTTTTGTTCCTGCCCATCTTGGTGCGAACTGATTTGATTGCCTTTTTTCGCTTGCGCTTTAGATTCAGAAGTAACCTGATCTGGTCTTCGAGGTCCTGCCGTGCGAATGAGCCGATAGCATCTAGTGGAATCTCAGGCTTCATGTTCCATGTAGGATCTGTAGGTTTCCATGCTGTGCCGTAACCTATGCCGTTACGGCATCCCCAAATTTTCATCATCGATCGGAATCTGACTCGAAACCTAGTTACTTTTGGTCGAGTACCGTTTCCGCGAAGGAATAATGTGTCGTAGTCACGATTTTCAAATATCTCGGTCAACCATGTATCTGACTTAACGAGTTCAGCCAAGCTCATGAGTCTACGAACAAGTCGCGCCGTCATATGGTTAGTTGCCATTGTCAGGGATGATGCATCGAGTGCAGGGCGACCAGTTATTTCTGTGAATAACTTCTCAAGACCGCCTTTTTCTCTGAATCCTCCCCAACTTTGCCAATGGAGATTTGACTGATGCTCAGCTGCAGCCAAGGTAGTGGTTTTAAGATTAGAGATATGGTCCTCTAGGGGGGCACGATTGTTGGGACGTATCCGATCTAGGTTTTCGAGGTTTATTAATAACTGGGGCTCCACCTCTGCGTAGTAAAGCGTTGTGCCTTTTTTCAGAAACTTATTGCCTTTGTTGTGGTGCCTTTGCAGCCGTGATTCTAATTCCTCGGCCTCATAATCTGGTTCGGCGGTGAATATGTATCCGTTGACAACTTTTTTTAGGTTCCGTCTACCCATGTACTGTCCGACTGTTGCAACAGAACGTTTTTCTGCCTCCGCTGAAGCAAGGACATAGTCGATGTGCAGCGGTAGCGCGGGTTGAGTTCCTCGCGCTATCCAGTGACGCTTTCGCTCGTCCGAATTTGCCCATCTGACAGGGAAGTGTGTTGGTTTATCTTCTCCTACTGTTATAGGACGAGACTGTAGTATGTGGACAGTGTCGTTTTTTATAGCGAACTCGATATCTTTGTCGCTTCCTGCGGTAATTTTGATTTCCATCGCAGCGTTGGCCAATGCTGTCAGCGTGGAGTCAGCAACAGCCGGGGTACTTCGTTTTTCTCTTGGAACCCGTACCCGGTTAAGAGTTCCAGCGGTGCGTGACACGAACATCCATTCCTTCTCGATTACGTTTCGTTTCGTGATTTCCAATGAACTTGGATCAAGAATGAAAGAATCTGCTTCAGCTTCACCCGTCACCACACCCTCGCCAAGACCTAACGCTACATTGATGAGAATATGATTGGTTCCATCCCTTGGATCTCGTGTGAACATTACTCCTGCAGCTTCAGCGTCAATCAACTCCATTACGAGTACAGCCATCGAACCATTTTGGTGAGGAATTCCTTGTTGATGGCGATATGAAATAGCTCGTCCTGTGTAATACGAGTTCCATACATCTCGGATCCGTCTGAGAACTGATTCCTCTGTCGAAGCGTCGAGAAATGTGTCGTATATACCAGCAAACGAGGCGTCTTTTAAGTCCTCTGCTGTCGCAGAAGAACGCACCGCCATTACGCTTTCCGTCGACATTAAACGGGACTTGACACTTTCCGTTAGTCCGACAGGTAATCTTTGCGGTGCTAGGATCTCGAAAATAGATTCGGCTGCCTCGAAGGCTGAAGATACGCTGGTTGTTTCGACCTTTGTGAGAATGCTTGTGATTTCACCTGCTATCGGCCTTATGAATTCCTGAAAAGCACTGGCCTTAATAGTGAAACATGGGGGAATTTTTATTTCATGTTTGACTAGTTCTGCAATTGAGGCTGCCTTGCCACCGACCACTGACGGGTCGAGTGATTCTGCAGCGTCGATTTCCACTATGAATTTTGAGATGTCGTCTGAGTGCATAGTGTGGGATGTCACATCAGGGATTAAATTAACCGGGTTGCGTCGATCGTGAAAAGGGCTAAATCTGAAAGTATTGGCTTGATTAGGTTTAAGTTCAGTCTGATTTAGCTGAATCTTACATTGGCGATCGCGACACCGACGAAGATCACTGCGAGCACAATGGTCACCCGGAATAAAAGCTGCTCCACACCGCGACGCGAGCGGAACGTGCTGGACGCTTCCCCGAATAGAGAGGAGCCAGAACCGCGCGCCTGCAGGAGAAGCACAACGATAAGAGCGATCGCAATGATCATCAGTATTAGGCTAAAAACGGTTTCCATAAAATTTCCTACGCGCCTTAGTAAGTCACTAAATCACCTAGATGTGATGTACGGCTAAATGCAACAACTAACCATATTAAGGCCACACCATCGATCCCGCCACAGTTCGGCGGACATCAATGAGGGAATCATGATTGTAATGGTTGTATATATTTGCTTGTATGACCGGACTATTTCTCAGTTAATATTTTTTTGATCATTTCAGTTGCCTGGACTGCGTCAGCCTGACCGCGCGTTGCTTTCATAACTTGCCCAATCAAGAACTTTAGAGATGCCTGTGTCCCACCGAGGTAGTCATTTACTGCTTTTTCATTGTTGGCGATGACTTCATTGATGACCGGGCCGAGCGAGTCTGCACCGGACACCATTCCGAGGCCAAGTAGTTCGATCACTTCTTCGGGTGCTGCACCTTTGATATACATGGCTTCAAAGACTTGTTTTGCAGCGTTGTTGTTTAACTCTCGCTTGCGGAATTTCTCTACAAGTGTCGCCAGGGATTCTGGCGTTACCTTGGTGTCCCGCATATTGGTGATTTCATCGTTGTTCATCAGACGCGCCATTTCCCCGTTCAACCAGTTTGAGGCTTCTTTGGCAAAAGCGTGTTTCACTTTGTCTGGAGATCCGGAGACGCTTTTACAAACTGATTCGAAATAGTCGGCTGTCGAACGGAGGACGGTCAGTAGATTGGCGTCGTATTCGCTAAGACCCCATTCGGCGATAAACCTGTTTTTCCTTGGTATAGGTAGCTCGGGCATCTTGGCTTGGGTATTTGATATCCATTCCTCGTCTATGACCAATGGAGGGATGTCTGGTTCGGGGAAGTAGCGGTAGTCGTTAGCCTCTTCTTTACTGCGTTGAGAAACGGTTATCCCTTTACCGTCATCCCAGCCTCGGGTTTCCTGGATAATGCGCTCCCCAGATTCTACCGCTGCTATCTGGCGTTCGATCTCATACTCAACTGCGCGCACAACTGCCCGTACGCGATTCATGTTTTTTACTTCGACCTTGGTTGTGAGATGTGTTGATCCGGCAGGCCGAACACTGATATTGGCATCACACCTGAAAGACCCTTCTTCCATATTGGCAGTGCCCACCCCCAAATATCGGATGATGTGCTGAAGGCTGTTGATATATGATTCGACCTCTTCTGCGGTGTGCATATCCGGTTCGGTCACTACTTCCATTAATGGTGTTCCGGCACGATTTATGTCTAGTAGGGAGTGAAGCGTGCCTCCAGTTGGACCTTCTACGTGAATGAGTCTTGCAACGTCTTCTTCCATGTGAACTCGGTTGATCCGAACTCTAACTGGAGGGTCGATTGGCAGGTCGATATAGCCTTCGTAACATATTGGCTCGTCCATTTGGGTTATCTGGTACCCCTTCATAAGATCTGGGTAGGTGTAGTTCTTACGGTCGAACTTGGTTATTCTGGCTATGTTGCAATTGATAGCCATACCGATCATCATGGCGTATTCAACCGCTGTTTGGTTTACGACTGGCAGCGTCCCAGGCAATGCCATACTCACTTCATCAACCACCGTATTTGGTTCTGCAGTTTGGTAATCCGCGCTCGAGGTGCCGAACATCTTGCTACGTGTCTTCAGTTGAACATGAGTTTCCAGACCAATTACGGCTTCGTACTTCACAATTGCCCTTTTCGTTTAAAAGATTACTTTTCACTACCTGATACCTGAATATAGCATCGAGTTTGTAGCGGTTCATTGGCATTAAGCGTTTTGAGTGCAGATTATTAGATTAGGATTCAGCTTCTTTCCACCTGAAATCATCGCCGATGAGCTGACGTGGGTGTGATGATAATTTGTTGCAAACAAAGGCATAACTTTTTGCAACTGCACCAGTTTTGTTTCTTAGTTACGAAATTCGTTGACGCCGTGATCAAGGGGATTTAAAATAAAACCTGACTCTTTCGGTATGGAATGGAAATTATCATCCATTTACTTTACACAGTAGAGATTTACTGCTGTGCGATCTGGATGATATTTCTCAGTGGAGTAGCTTATTGACGAACCAGAAAACGATCTCACGCGAGTCAGACCTGTCGGGTCAGGAATATCAGTGGGGATTTGTAACTGATGTGGAAACGGATCTGGCTCCTAAGGGGCTGAGTGAAGATATCGTTCGGCTGATCTCATCTAAGAAGGACGAGCCAGCCTGGTTACTTGAGTGGCGTTTGAAGGCATACCGCCACTGGGTTCAGCTGAGTGAGAGCGAGGGTGAACCGGACTGGGCTATGATCGACTATCCAAGTATCGATTATCAAGATATCTACTACTACGCTGCCCCAAAATCTGCTACTGAAGCTCCTAAAAGTCTTGATGAGGTTGATCCGGAGATGCTGGCCACGTTCGAGAAGTTGGGTATCCCTTTGCAGGAACGCGCCAAACTGGCCGGCGTTGCTGTGGACGCTGTGTTTGACTCTGTGTCGGTTGCGACCACGATGGAAAAACAGCTGGGTGAGTTGGGAATTATTTTTTGCTCATTTAGTGAGGCCGTGAAGAAACATCCGGAACTTGTGAAGAAATACTTGGGATCGGTGGTGCCTTACACAGATAACTTCTTTGCAACTCTCAATGCTGCTGTGTTTAGTGACGGATCTTTCGCGTACATACCGCCTGGCGTGAAATGTCCTATCGAATTGATGACGTACTTCCGTATAAACACTGAGGGCTCAGGACAGTTTGAACGCACGCTGATCGTTGCAGACAAGGGTGCGTATGTGTCGTATTTGGAAGGTTGTACGGCGCCATTCCGCAAATCACACCAACTTCATGCTGCGACCGTAGAGCTAGTTGCTTTGGATGATGCTGAAATTAAGTATTCGACCATACAGAATTGGTTTCCTGGTACTCCTGAGGGTGAGGGCGGAGTTTATAACTTTGTCACAAAACGGGGCCGTGCGGACAAGAATGCCAAGATTTCTTGGACGCAAGTCGAAACCGGATCGGCAATCACATGGAAGTACCCTAGCGTCATATTACGAGGTGACAACTCAGTAGGCGAATTTTTCTCAGTTGCATTGGCGAACAATTATCAACAGGCCGACACTGGCACCAAGATGATTCACATAGGAAAGAATACCAAGTCAACGATCGTATCGAAGGGGATATCTGCCGGGCATGGCAACAACACCTATCGGGGTCAGGTGCAGATTATGCCTGGCGCTGAGAATGCCGTGAATCACACCCAGTGTGACTCTCTCCTCGTTGGGGATCAGTGCGGTGCTCATACGGTTCCTTATATTGAAGTCCGAAATCCCACGGCTCGTCTTGAGCATGAGGCGTCAACCTCAAAGGTCAGTGACGATCAGCTTTTTTACCTGATGGCACGTGGCCTTTCAGAAGAGGAAGCTCACCACATGATTATTACTGGCTGGAGTCGGGACGTGATTCGGGAACTTCCGTTCGAATTCGCTCTTGAGGCAGGACAACTCTTGAAAGTGTCACTCGAAGGCGCTGTTGGTTAATCCTCTGTGCTGATCTCTCGAAAAACACAATCCACTGATCACCTGAAAAACTAGATAAATGCTTGAAATAAAAAACCTCCACGCGTCTGTACTGGATATCGAAAACTCTGAAATTCTTAAAGGGGTGGACCTAAAAGTAAATATGGGCGAGGTTCACGCGATTATGGGCCCCAATGGATCTGGTAAAAGCACCCTTGCGAACGTATTAATGGGTCGCCCAGATTACAAAGTCACAGATGGTGACATCCTTGTCGAAGGAGAGTCGATAGCTGAACTTCGTCCTGATCAGAGAGCTCATTTGGGATTGTTTTTGGCTTTTCAGTACCCCGCTGAAATTCCTGGAGTACGACCGTGGCAATTTCTAAAGGCAGCTCATGATGCGAAGGCAGAAGCGCTCGGTGAAGAAAAGATGTCAGTTCGTAATTTTACAAAGCTTTTCGACGAAAAAGTCCAGGCTGTCGGTATCAATCCTGATCTGGTGAAGCGCTCCCTGAACGAGGGATTCTCTGGGGGAGAGAAAAAGCGGAACGAAATGCTTCAACTCGAGGTGCTTCAACCCAGCATGGCCATTTTGGACGAGACAGATTCTGGTTTGGACGTCGACGCGTTACGGATAGTTGCTGAGGGGGTTAACTCGATGCGGTCCCCTGAACGATCCTTTATCGTGGTAACTCATTACCAGAGACTCCTCAACTACATTACTCCAGACATCGTTCACATTTTGGTGGATGGAAAGATTGTGCAAACTGGAGGACCTGAATTGGCCCTTGTGGTGGAGAAAGACGGGTACAGGGAATATTTGCCAGCGGCTGGAGCAAATGCCTGATCATGACACTTGCTACTTCGCCCGCTGCAGTCGAAAATTTTTCAGTAGCTTACGCAAATGCTGACCACGCAAAGTCACCAGGGTGGTTGTCCGATACCCGTCAGCAGGCATGGTCCATTTTTAGCGAGTTGGGCATCCCTGTTAAGCGACGTGGAAACGAGTTGTGGAAATACACGAATCTTGCACCAGTTGCTGAATCCGATTTCGAGTACGGCGTGTCCGGATCGGTTTCAATTGACCAGATCCGATTGACTTGCCCGTGGGATGACACCTGGAACATTGCTGTGGTCGTCGACGGTAAATTCAATGCTGATCTTTCTGCTTTACATGAAGATGCCGGTCTCAGGGTTGAGAGCCTTTCGGACGCGTTCTCTTCTGGCAGCGGTGATGTCGAGTCTCAATTTGCCAGTCTGGCAGGTCGGGAGCAATACGCATTTACAGCTTTGAACACTGCGTTCGCGAGTGACGGAGCTTACGTTGCTGTTGCTCCCGGAGTAAAGGTAGTCAATCCGATCCAGATTATATTCGTTTCGTCAGATTCTGTGAAAAGCAGGGCATCCTATCCGAGACTTTTGGTTGATGTTGGTTCTGACAGTTCTATTACGTTGATTGAGACTTATGTCAATTTGTCTGATTCAACACAATTATCTGTTCCTGTCACTGAGGTTTTCGCTGCCAGCAGCGCGATGATTCGTCACTATCGGATACAGATGGAAAATGAAAATTCTTTTCACCTTGCGACGACCCGTGTAGCTCAAATGGAGGACTCTACATTTACTTCTACAAGTTTTGCGGTGGGCTCGTCGATCGCACGTAACGATATCCATACGTCCCTTGATGCTCCTGGCGCTAGTTGTTCGCTGCATGGGCTTTATATGACGAGTGGTGAGCAGCAGCAAGACCAGGAGATAAGCACGACCCACGTCAAGCCAAGCTGTACGTCTGATCAGTTCTATAAGGGCATACTTTCCGGTAATTCCCGTGCAGCGTTTAGCGGTAAAGTTGTCGTTAAACGTGATGCGCAGAAATCTGATGCTACTCAGAAAGATCTTAATCTTCTGCTATCACGAGGAGCTCGAATTGATGCTAAGCCATCGTTGGAAATTTATGCGGACGACGTAGTTGCTGCACACGGAGCTACGGCGGGTCACGTAGATCGTGACACACTTTTTTACCTGCACTCTAGAGGCATCGATGAGCGAGCGGCCAAGGCCATATTAATACGGGGTTTTGCCGAGGAGATGATAGACGAGTTCGAGCCTGAAGCACTGAACGCTTTTGTAGAGCGAGTTGCAAGCGAGAGAATCCCTGTACTGCTGGCTGAATCAGACACGATAGGTACTACATGAATGGCAGTGGAAATCTGATCCATACTTTTGACGTCGAAGATATCCGAGCAGATTTTCCGATCTTGGACCGGAAAATCAACGGTAAGGATCTCGTCTATCTCGATAACGCTGCCACTACGCAGAAGCCGCGACAAGTTATCAACGCTCTTACGCACTATTACGAAGAGACAAACGCCAATGTCCATCGTGGAGTTCATACGTTGTCGGTTGAGGCGACCGACGCATATGAACTAGCTCGAGAGAAGGTTAGTGAATTTATAAATGCGCCAAGACCTGAAACCGTTATATGGACTCGTAATACGAGTGAGTCTCTGAACCTGATTGCCGCAACATGGGCAGAGGAGAATGTGACAAAAGGTGACAATATTGTCATTACTGCGATGGAGCACCATTCGAACATTGTTCCCTGGCAGCAATTAGCAATTAAGAAGCAAGCCGAGTTACGTTACATCGCGGCCGGCAGAGACGGGCTGTTGGAAATGTCGAACATCTCGTCGATTATTGATTCGAACACTAAAATTGTTTCAACGACCCATGTTTCCAATGTGCTCGGCACGGTAAATCCCGTCAATGAACTTGCTCGTATGGCACATAAGGTAGGCGCCGTTGTTCTCGTAGATGCTGCTCAGAGCGTTCCACATATGCCCGTCGATGTGCAGGCTATAGACGCTGACTTCTTGTGCTTTTCTGCACACAAGATGCTGGGGCCTACCGGTATCGGTGTTTTGTACGGAAAGTACGATCTTTTGAATGCTATGTCGCCGTACATGTTTGGTGGTGACATGATTTTGGAGGTCACATACGAAGATGCCAAATGGAACGACCTCCCCTATAAATTTGAAGCAGGTACACCTAACATTGCCGACGCTATTGCTACAGGTGCTGCTGTCGATTACTTGAAAAATATCGGGATGGAAAATGTTTGGCGGCACGAACAGGAGTTAACTGCCTATGCCCTGGAGCAGATGTCGTCGCTTGAGAGCCTAAAAATTCTCGGGCCAAAAGATCCCTCGCTACGAGGTGGCGTTATTTCGTTCATACATAATTCGATCCATCCACATGACCTTGGCACGGGATTAGATCAGCTGGGAATAGCGATTCGAACCGGTCACCATTGTGCCATGCCTCTCGTGCGTAGTTATGATGTGGTAGCAGCAGCTCGGGCGAGCTTTTATATCTACAATACCAAGCACGAAATTGATGAACTGGTCAATGGAATCAGTGAAACAGAAGGGTATTTCGTTTCATGATGGGCGGAACATCAGGTCTCGGTGATCTCGACGAACTGTATGAGGCGATCATACTTGATCACTACCGCAACCCGCGCAACTCTGGACCTGTGGATGACCCGGACATTGATCTTGAAGTGAATAACCCATTTTGTGGTGATGAGTTTCATATTCAACTTAAAGTTGATGGTAATTCAGTCTCCCAGGTCGGCATAAATGGTCGCGGATGTGCAATCAGCCAGGCGTCTGCGTCTCTGCTGGCTGAATTGGTCCAAGGGAAGTCATACGCTGATGTTAACGCAGCAGTTCTCTCTGTCCGCAGACTTCTAAAAGGTGAAGAGATCACCGAAGAAGAGCAGGACATTCTTGGTGATATCGAAGCACTGGGTGGCGTCCGTAAATTTCCAGTACGTATCAAGTGTGCGCTGCTAAGTTGGGTAGGCCTGGGCGACGCCCTGGCGGATCATATAAAAAAGTAGCTCAGGGTGATCGTAAATCAGGATTAACTTTCACCCTGGGCTAACCAGACGCGCGTCAGGAAATCACTGTCACCGCGTGGGGTGGTTGGGTTAAAGTTTTCAACATAATCCCACCACATCCAATATGTGCTTCTTTTCTTGATGATGAACCTGTGAGATCCGTCAAGGATCTTCTGCTGTATTTCTAACAACATCTCAGCTCGTTTATCTGGCATGTACTCCCCAGCCTGAGATGTAATGAGCTGATCTATTTCAGGGTTTGAGTACCCCGTTGTATTCCAGGGACCATCCGAGTGGTGAATGGCGAACAGATATCCCGTTGTACTTGAAACTGGGGGAGGTGCGCCGACAGATATGTCGTAGTTGCCATGCCCCCATACATCGTCTCCGAAATTTCTGGTGGAAATTCTTTCCACAACAGTCTGAATACCTGCTGATGTAAGTTTTTCGGCCATGTGGTTGGCCATTTCGATATACCTCGAGCCATATTCGCCGACCTTGAGCGTTAAGCCTTCTGTGGGGACCTCTGCCGCAGAGGACAATACGGCATTCGCTTGTGTCGGGTCGTTAAACCGATTCTGGAAGTCCGTGCTTGGCAGTTGCCAATCAGGGTTCAACAGAGGCAGGCCCAGAGTGATCAGCGGATAATCCTTGGTTTCTGTTGTATCGTCCTGCAGCGGATCGGCGAAAAGCGGATTCCACGCCAGCATTATGGCCTTTCGAACGTCCTGCCTGTCGATAGGTGATCGCGCAGTATTCATCGCTATCTCAATACCAGCGGCAGGATTCGATATTTCGCCCCACTCTATTTCCTCGAACTTTTCCGTTGTTTCGGCGATAAAACTCCAGTCGGCCTGCGCAATATCTAGGATTTTCGACCGCATACCAGCCACACGGGTCGCCTGGCCGGGTATTACTTGTAGATCAAGTCCATCCAGATATGGGGCGTTTCCGTAATAGCCGGGGTTGATTATCAATCGTGTCATATCGGCTTGGGATTCTGTGGTAATCCATGGCCCTGAGCCGATTGTAGGACCACGACGCAGATCGCCATTCGCCTCAACTATCTCAGGGGCGACGATTCGCGAGTGGGAGTCGGCAAGTTTTTCCAAAATTTCAGAATCGGGTGTGACGAGACGGATAACTATGTCGCTTTCGCCAACCGCGGTGAATTCAGCGACGCTTGAAAGAAGAGACGCGTTTGGATAGTCCACGGTAGCTTGACGTTTGAGACTGAACACGATGTCCTGCGCAGTGACGGTGCGTCCATTTACAGGTGGTATGTCCTGCCAATTGATGTCACCTCTAAGCTTGATATTCAAAGTGATCGGAGTTGATAGCTTCCATGAAGAGCACAGATCACAGACGACAACAGGACTGCCTTTGCTTAAATCGAACTTGAACAGCCGTGAATATGATTGGGCTGACCCCCATGTAAGTAGACCGGACGAAACGGTTAGATGCGGATCCATATGGGGCGGCCCTGCCGGTACAGCAAATCTCAACGTTCCTCCTCGTTCCAGGTTTTTGGGAGGTTGGACCTTGAGTGGGGACGCAACGGAGGTGATGGTAGCGAAAGGGATAGGTGTCGGATCAGAAAGTTTTGACTTACTGGTTGGTGCTGGTTGTACCGTGGAGGTTGGATCAGGATATTGGATTGTTTCGGCAACGGTAGGCACGGGTGATGGATCAGGCGTTTTGGCTGTGCATTGGGTCAGAACCAGAGTTGCACAGATTAGAACTGTTAGCAGCGTTAAGTTACGCAATGGCAGCGTTCGCGGAGCGAACAGTTTCAGTGAACGATGAAAAGGTGGCTTATGTCGACCTGTTGGATACATTGTTACTAAAGCATAACTACAACCCAGTGGAGATGGACGATAGTGATAAGTTCACGTTTTGCCGCCTGTTACGAACTGAAGTCAGTCGAGTTGTCGGGTTAGAATTCCCCGGGTAGGTGAGCGAGGACGAATCCATAGGAAGTAAGAATGACCAAACTCAATATCATGGCGTCACGACACTCGGCTTTTTACAGTCCGATGATTTGCACTATAGCGGGGGGATTCCTGGAAAAAGAAGGCCTCTCCGGTGAATACCATGTTGTTGAGGCTGGTGATAGCAGTGGAGGAGCAGTGGCAGAGGGCCGCATGGATGTGGCGCAAGCTGCGGTCTCTGCAAGCTGGGGTCCACTCGACAAAGGTGTACGGCCTACATTCGCTCAATTTGCGCAGATCAACAGGTATGACGGTTTCTTTATTGCAGCCCGTGAACCAGATACGGATTTTTCCTGGAGCAAGCTTTTGAGCGGTAAGTTCCTGTACGTGCATGGTGGGCAGCCTGAGGCTATGCTCCGGTATGGCGCGTTTAAGCAGGGTCTTGACCTGTCGGACGTAGATGATATTCCATCTCCTGGTGGATCTGAGATGATGAATCAATGGAGTAATGGTGAAGGAGACTATTTCCATGAGCAGGGTGCATTTCCTCAGCAGCTTGAGCATGATGGGCAGGGTCATATTGTCGGGTCGGTCGGCGAGGCCGTAGGCCCCGTGGCATTTTCAAGCCTGGTTGGGCGCTGGGATTGGCTTGAGACCGATGATGCAAGGCGCTTTGCGGCTGCGTATAAACAATCACGGGAATGGGTTAACACTGCTGATCCTGCGGAGATTGCCAGGGCCGAGGCCGATTTTTTTCCGGATATGGCGGAGAGTGCGATTGCATCTGCTGTTGGTTTTTATCAGCGTCTCGGAACGTGGTCAGGTGGTATTGCCATCGAGGAGGACCTGTATCAAGCGGCGCTTGATGTGTTCGAGCATTCAAATCTTGTTGGTTCCCGCCATGCATATGGCGACGTGGTAGTGCCGCCGCCTGGTATCTAAGCGTTCTATTGGTTGGATGGGTAGCCGGGCTAAATCAACTGCCTGCGCGTACCACTCCGGTCTGTGCCACCCTAGCGTCGAACGAGGCTTCTGCAATTAATCTTCCCTGGCTGAATACCATAATTTTTCCATTGTACTCACCAGCTGATTGGTAAACGTGGCTTGCCTGTATATGTCTTAATATCAGACCGTCACTGTTCAATGCGACCGGAACCGCCTGGTTGCCGTCACCCCAATTTACCTTAGCCGTCACCTCGTCGTCGATCGTGCAGCACCCATACTCGACTGCCCAGCCTTCCAGTTCGTAATTTTCTCCAACTGTGCCGATGGGTACATCACCGTATTGTATGGTCGTGAAGAAGTCGATCGGTCGCTTCCGGTTTTCACCTTCGCTGATGTCCGGATGTCCTGCAAAAATAGTGAAGTACGGATGGCTTTCACCGGGCGGGTAATCGTAATACGGGTTTTGGCTGTCAGTGTTGAATCTTGATATATGGAATTCGGGGTAAAGAGGCCATGAAGCGCCGGCATCGTTGGTCCAACGATACTGAGAGTTACCTTTCTCCCCGGTCGTCGTTACTTCGGTGTCGTAGCTGATGACTCCTGCGTGCCAGTCATTCAAAACTGGGAACCGCTGGTACCTTCCCAGGATTCCGCATGTACTGCCCTGAGGATTACCGTCATCATCTACCTTGAAGAACGTTTCAACTTCACCCTGGAATGTGAATCCACTGGCAACGAATTGCGTTGGTTTAGTTTCATCACAATCTGTATCGTCCTGAACTGATGTCCAGTCTGGCATGTCAGGAAGATCTCCCTGGGATGAAGAAACATCTGGTATATCACTAACCTTGAAGACCCCGCCAGTCGAATACGCGATCTCCGAACCAGAATCAGAGAGGGCTATAACGTCCCAGGAGTATTTGGAGCCAAGGGCAAGCGGTCTTGTCAGCTTGAATTCGGTTACATTACCCAGGGGGAGCATTTGAAAAACCCCTTCACCGATGGATTCGTTCCACAAATTAAGACTATAAGTAACCGC
>ERZ651768.366-NODE-366-length-34446-cov-4.423405_pt1 | contig 34446 bp, 19 predicted proteins | sample MGYA00514754_ERZ651768 | MGnify/ENA metagenome assembly ERZ651768
GATTAGATGTGTTATATCAGGATAATTAACCGAGTCCCCGTTATACATTCCAAGCATTGAACCTATTTTATTTATATTCCCCCCGCTACCGATAGCTTTAATAGGTCCCAGTGATTTAGTATTCTTATTAATCCACGCATGCATAACCTGCCAATATGATTTTTGCACTTTTCCCTCAAGTAAACGAACAGAGCCAATTGAAAAAGATTTTGAAGTTTGTTTTGTGCCGCAGGCTATAATAGTTAACTCGGTGCTACCACCACCGACATCTATATGTATGTAATTTTTTTTGTTTTTTAAATACTGACTTATATTCCTAGATAAAATTATCCCGGCTTCTTCTTGTCCCGTGATAATCTCTAAATCAATTCCAGAAATTTCCTTAACCCTATGAACCAGATCTATGCCATTCTTCGCGTTACGCATTGCTGCAGTGGCACAGGCCCTATAGCTAATTGGACTATAGGCCTCTATAAGATTTTTAAACCCGAGCAATGTATTCAAAAAACTTTCACAATTGTGTTTACTGATTGTGCCTTTTGTAAACGCGTCATGCCCTAAACGCAGAGGCATCCTAATAAGCGACTCTTTAATGAAAAATGGCTTATTCTTTTTACCCTCAATTACCCGGGTAAAAAGTAGGCGCATTGCATTGCTACCAACATCAATCGCAGCAAAACGAAAACCAGAATCCATTATTCGATATATTCTAGAATATTATACAACAATATATTACGATAAACTTATTTGATATTAACTGCTATGAACTTTGTTTTTTACCGGATAAATATATCCCATCTTTAAAGTCACCATCCCATTTTTTGCCATCCTTATATGATCCGTTAAGAACCAGACTTCCATCCTGTGACCATTCGAACCATTGTCCATCTTTTTTGCCATCCTTATATGGTCCAATATATTTCTTTTGACCATTGTCATACCACCATACCCATTCACCATGTTTTTCACCAATCTTATAATTTCTTTTGTAGTATCTTTGACCGTTGTAATACCAAGACCGCCATTCTCCATTCTTTTTATTATCTTTATAGGATCCCTGTTCTTTCTTTTTACCACTTTTATACCAGGTAGACCATTGGCCATCTTTACGATCTTCAATGTATGCTCCTTCTTCTTTCTTATTGCTATTATCATACCAATAGGTCCATAGGTCTAACTTAACCTCGCCTATAATTAAACCTTCAGATTTCAGTGCACCATTTTCATAATATTTTTCAAAGCGATTAGCCATCCTACCTTTATAATATCTTCCATCATCAAAAATCCCAGACCATTTAACATCATTGTGGAAGGTGCCATTAATTGTTATAGTGCCTTTTTTATCCCACGCGGTCCATTTACCATCTTTTTTATCATTTTGATAATTACCCTCATATTTTTTCTTACCATCATTAAACCACCAAACCCACTTGCCTTCTTTTTTGCCATTATTATATGTTCTCAAATAAAATTTTTGCCCGGTATAGTACCAACCTCTCCACTCACCATCCATTAAATCATTTACATAGTTTCCTGTTTTTTCTTCTTTACCGCTTTTATACCAATAGTTCCATTCACCGTTTTTATTGTTTTTTATATATTGGCCATTACTTTTCTTGGAGGCATTGTTATGATAATAAGTCCAGTCGCCTATTTTTTCATTTTCATCAATAATTAGGCCCTCCGACATAATACTTTTATTTTCATAATAATCTCTATACTCTTCTGCTTTTTTACCGTCTGAGTAATATCCTTCTTTGAAAATGCCGTTCCACTGTTGTCCATTATCATAGATTCCATCAACCAAAATTGATCCATCATTATGGTACTCTTTCCATTCACCAACTTTTATGTCTTCATCATAATATCGTATATATTTTATCTTTCTGTTGTCATACCACCAGATCCACTTGCCATGTTTTAGACCATTCTTAAAGCCACGCTGAAAGAACTTGTTGCCTGCATAATACCAACCTTTCCAAGCGCCTTCTTTAATACCATTATTATATGATCCTATTTTTTCTTTTTGCCCACTTTTATACCAATAATACCATTTCCCATTTTCTATACCATCATTATACAGCCCTGTACTTTTTCTTTTTCCATTATCATGGTAGAATGTCCAACGTCCAATTTTCTTTTCATCAAATAATATGCCTTCTTCTTTGATCATCCCATTTGGATATTCAATTTTTACACCTTTTTTCTCTATACCATTTAAATAAAATGTTTCGGCATATCTTCCTGTCCATTTTTGACCATTATTATACATGATATTTACTGTTATAATCTGATCAGTGTCCCACTCAAGCCATTCACCATTTTTTATACCAGATTTATAGCTGCCCTCTGATTTTTTTATAGAATCATCATACCAATATGTCCAGAGCCCATCCTCTTTACTATTTAGATAACTACCTACATATTTTTTGTTTCCGCTAAAATAATTACCTGTCCACTGACCATCTCTAATACCGTTGACATAGGAACCAGCCTCTTTTAAGATTCCATTTTCATACCAATAGTTCCAGTTTCCTATTTTTACTTTATTTACTAAAACACCAGAAGATTTTATTTTACCATCGGGGTATGCTTCAGAATATTCTTCTCTGTGTAGTCCGCTTATATAGTTCTTATCACCAAATCTACCTTCCCACTTTTGACCATTTTTATATTCTCCGTTAATTATTTCAGCGGCTTCATCATTCCACTCAATCCAACGACCATGTTTTTTATCGTTTAAATAGTTCCCACTATATTTTAGTTTTCCATTTTCAAACCATTCCGACCATTCACCACTTTTTTTATTATTTATTATTGTGCCAATAATCTTTTTTTGACCATTGTTATGGTATTCAACATATTCTTGAGCAATTTTACCATTACTATAATAATTATCTTCAAACTGTCCTTTCCATGGTACATCATTTCTGTAGATACCATTAATTTTTTCTTCGCCATGCTCATCCCACTCAATCCATTTACCATCTCTTTTACCTTCTCTATAGTTACCCGTATATTTTCTGTTTCCACTAATATACCACGCACTCCATGGACCGGTTTTTTCGCTATTGATTAGTACGCCTTCAATCTTTTTCTTTCCACTCTTAAAAAATTCTACAAATAAAGATCCTTTTGCACCATCGATATAGTGTTCATCTCCAAAATAGCCATTCCATTTTTGTCCGGCTTTAAAGATACCATCTGAAATTCTATTTCCATTCTGATTCCATTCAATGTATTCGCCATTCTTACTACCAAGTGCATAGTGTACTATATTTTTTTCTTTACCATCTGAGTACCAGCCCTTTGACTGATCGTTCTCCTTACCATCAATAAAATTAATTTCTTTTTCCTTTGTACCATTATTGTACCAATACTTCCATAATCCTTCCATCATTCCATTAACATAAGAACCTTTAGACCTTAGTATTCCGTTCTCATACCACTCATTCCAGTCACCTTTTTTCTTGCCGGAGGAATACTTTCCTTTTTCACTTTCTTTACCATTTTTATATAAAAACGTCCACATACCATCTCTTTTACCATCTATATATTTACCCTTAACACGCTCTTGACCACTATCATATTTCCCGATCACTTCTCCGGTAAATGGACTGCTGCCTTTTGAATATTTAATGGAAGACTTTTCTGTTAGGGCGTCTTCATCTACAATTTTTGAACACCCAACAAAAAAAATAAAATATAATAAGAACTGTAATTTTCTATTCATCTAATCTGATATGTGGAACAATCATTAGTCATAAGTTATGAACTTTGATTTAATTAATAAACATAACCAAAAAAAATTATTCTATTTTAAAAGTAATTCCGTTATCCTTTAATCGAGAAACAAGTATATCGCCGATTCCTGCAGCAGGAGTTAAAACCCCTGAAACATCTGGAATTGTTTTACGCTCTAGCAGCATACAAAGTGCGGACTCTGTTAACATTCTAGCTGTAGCAGCATATCCAGGGTCTCGATCTCCAGTTACTGTAACACTTATTTTATTGTCAGCTATTGACCCAACTAGTACTACCTTGAAGTGCCCACTTTCCCTATTTTTTTTTGATGGGCCATTACCAGGCGCTGGAAGAAAGAATGTCCTGAGCAACCATAATGATGGACGAAAACTAATAGCCAGTTTCAAACATGCGATACCAATAAGCATGGACAATGATTTAATAAACCCTGAAAATCCCTTAGAAAAAGAATATACCTCACTATATTTAAAATTATCGCCATATAAAAACCCCATTAATGCATTTGAACGCCTTACCACGCGGGTGTTAACACCGGACATAATAAATGGACATGTCCAGAGATTCATATTTTTGTCCCATTTTACAGATCGGAGGCTTGACCCATCTGGGCCGCCTAATAATTGACCATCCGGATTAAGTGCGTATGGATCGCTCAGTAAACCAGACAGATCTGGCCTTGAATTAATATATGATGATATGTTAATCATACTCTCAATCGTTCCGCCGCTAAAACCGCCTCTCATTGATCGAACATAGAGCTTAATCTCATTACACGGTTGTCCAAATTTTTCTATCGATTCTTTTTGCAGTTTTAACGCTCCAATGTCAGAAGGTATTGCATCAAAACCACAGCTGTGGATAATACGGCAATTATTACTTTTTGCCATTGAGTCAAGAGAATCTATAGATTCTCTTATAAAAGGCACCTCACCAGTAAGATCACAATAATCCGTTCCGTTTATTGCACAAGACTCAACCAACATCTTCCCGTATTTAAGATATGGTCCAACAGTACTAATTATAACTCGCGACACAGACGTAATATCATCAAGAGATCTTTTATCATGACTGTCTGCTATAAGTATCGGCAGATTTTTTGCTTCAGCGTCATATTGATCTAAATATCTCTTTAGATTAATAAGCTTATCCTTGTTCCTGCCAGCTATTGCCCAAACGAATTGTTCATTTTTAGCACCATACTCTTGGGCAAGGTATTCAGCAACGAGTTTACCAGTAAAACCAGTAGCGCCCATTAAAACTAAATCATATTTAATTTCTTTCATCTGCTATTGGCTAATCACCATACTAACCAGGGAGACTATATCGATAATACTTAAGATACCATCTGTATTAATATCTGCCACAGATTCACAGCATACGCCGGCAGAATCATTGTATACAATAAGATCTGCTAGAATTAAAACATCAAGAATATCTATAGCCCCTGAGTTATCCATATCGCCTCTCTCCCAGCTACTGCATCCGTCAGTAGGGAGAGCATAGAAAGAATGATATCCAGCTAAGGGAGAAGCCTCAACCCTGCCTGTACTATCAGCTCCTTGAACATAATAATGAATACTCGATGCAAAAGCCTGAACCGGTATATAGCCTATATATTTGTTCGGCTCCTCTGGAATATCAGACTGATACATTAGTGAAGAATCATAAACTGCCATCGACTCCTTGCGCCAAAACACTTTTACAGATTCTTCAATAATACCTGCACCGCTTAGATCATCAATGTCCAACTCCAATTGATACCCAGATAGCTGCAAAGGCGCGATCGTATCTCTAAGAGGTTTGTGAAAAAGTTGTAGCATTTTTAAATCAGGTATTCCCTTAACTCTGCAGTGTAGCGCATCTGTTGATTCCCAGGTCCCAGTGAGTCCAATCACCTCATACCCCGGCATAGCTGTTTCATAAACAGCAAGCGCTTCATCATCCCAAGAACTGTTCATTATTGGCACTAGAACCTTATTATTAACGATTATTGAATTTGTATAGGGTTGGTCATTCGGCGTCCAGACCCTAAATACTTCCCAAGGCTCACCCCAAGTATTTAATGCCTCATAAAAATGGTTTGCTGCTAACTCAACCTCGCTATACTGAGGATGACTGGCTGCAACCTCACGTATTAATACTTTTGTCGGGCTTAAATATTTACCCCAGCAGTCTATGTGCTCTATATACGTGTTATTTGGATCTGCTATAACATGATATGTTTCTATGCCATAATAAAGGTTCATGAGATTATTAAGTTCATCATTGCTCATGATATTTTCTTCATAGACTAAGTTTGATGATGCGGATATACCATAACCATCCGTCATATAATTCCCACCTGCGTGGACTATATCCACAGAATAATATGGTACGTTTAAAGATTGGGATATTTTAAAAGGAGCCTCATTATCATTAGGCCTTGGCCTGTTGTATGTAAAATCTACGATACTCATATTATTCTCACCATCAACAACCCACCAGGGGCCATAGTCTCTTGTCCAATAACTGTCTGTAGGACCAGTGATAAATTCTACATTGTTTGTGTTTACATTTCCGCTACTCATAGAATTAAGCGCGCTGTTTTGCTGAGCAGAGGATACCAAACAATATACAATCAGATCTTCTGAAAGCTCTCTGATAATCTCTACAGAAATACCGAAAGGATATCTGATCAGCACGCCACTCATTCGCTCAAATTCAGCAACATTTCTGACAGGCGCTATTGGCGGGTCCGTATCTCTACCCATTTCATATATAATATGGATATTGTTTTTTTCCTCCTCAGTAAGACCAATCGGTAATTCACCGGACTGATTCGTCTGACCAAAAAGGATACTGGAAACAAAGATATTAGCTAGTATAGTATGGTATTGCACTATCTATAACAGCTCAGATGATAAGATTATATTGTTCCAAAAATTGGAAAATTATAGGCTTATTGTTTTAGCCTATAGGTAGCACCCTCCATCGTTTTAATAAATTTGTCTACCTGACTCTGAGTATGAAAAAGATCTTCCATAGAAACAAAAACATCACTAGGGTAGCCTGCCTCATCATAGTCACGAAGAAAGTTTGACTCAAGCTTTATAACAACATCTCGTATGACCATTGGAGGAATTTCTTTTCCGCGCATAAAATTAATTTGAAGGTTCAACTGGCCTATTGAAGTCATGTGGAAAAGTGGAAGGTTTCCATCATCGCTGTCACACCTAAAGGTCATGGTACCGTGGTCTGTTCCTCTCCCCCAGCTGATATCCGATGCGTGATTCTCTGAAAACTCAATGATTGACTCTCCTATTTTTGCAATCTCTCGATTACAATTTTCACGCATATGCTCTACAAAACTGTCTTTATTCCAGTTGGACATTTACATTTCCCCCATTTTTCTTATATATGAATATGAAAATATGATAGAGGGAATTTACTATTACTTATTTACACAAAAAAGTTTTCAGAATCGGAAAGTTTATTAATTATATATCTTCTTCTTTTAAAGAAACTATTTGTACGCGTATCATATTATCATCTATATCTCTATCTACAAACTTATTCATGGGATCAATGCCAGCCTTTGTTGGTTTTTGATCAACATTAAACGTATAGGTTGTAAGAGAGTCTGCTATGATTACTTTTTCAACATAGATCGGAACCTCATGCTCTATTCCATTTATCTCAGTGTCACCAAGGATTCCCACCTCAAGCCAGTCATTAAGAATCGCAGGGGTCTGTATACCTACGCTATCGGAATACACCTTTTTTGCTTCAACCGTAAAGGTAACGCTATATGTACCATCTTGATTTTTTATTGCACTAGCTTCCTTTGCCTTATTCTCATAGAGAGTTATCTTTTCAAAGGTGTCATGAACCAGGTATTTCAAATTTTCCGGGGTATGATCTTTGATAGTTTTGACAAAAGTACCTATGTTAGCATAGGGTTCAGACTGATACCGAAATCTATCGATAAATTCTCTAAGTGCTTTATTAAATCGATCTCTGCCTATAAAATCTGATAGTGTATACATAATAAGTCCAGCTTTATTATAGTGGATATATTGCTGTCCCTCTGTTTTAACAATGCTTGGCTCGTGCTTACTCTCCATCGCACGCCCCATAAGATATTTATCAAGCTCATACTTTAAAAATTTTCTTAATTGTTTTTCACCTTTTTCTTTAGACAATAATGAAACAGCTGAGTATTCTGATAGGCCTTCACTAAGAAACGCAGACCCTTGAACATTGCCGCCTGATACTTGATGAGGCCACCACTGGTGTCCCATCTCATGAGCCGTCACCCAGAAAGGCATGTCAAGATCTTCAGGGTCTTCTAAATCAACGTCCATCACAAACCCAATAGCCTCAGAAAAAGGAATCATATTAGGAAAAGAAACTGCAAACGCAGAATACCTTGGAAACTCAATAATTCTGCATTGCCTGTACGGATATGGACCATAAAGCTCAGAATAATACTCGATTGATTTTTTCATACTATTCATCATCGTCTCTAGATTATAGTTATGCTTTGGATGGTACAATATTTCTAGATCAATACCATTCCAAAGCTCCTTCATTACAGCATATCGCCCAGAAACAAATGCGAAAAGATTGTGAATTGGCTGGTCCATTTTATAGTGAAAATATCTTCTTCCATTTTCGGTCCACTCGGTCTGCAAATATCCTGGGGTCATCGCTATCTGATCTGGATCTGTGCTCATAATCATCTCATAATCAACCCAGTCAGCATCATCACCAAGAATGCCATTCTTTAGACCTTCTGGGTCATTATAGGATGGCATCGGGTCTTGTTCTTCTTCAAGGCCATATTTTTTTCTGGTCCTCTTCTGTCTTATCTCAAAGTCTGGATCGTAGCCAAATGCGGGTAAAATCTGTGAGCTAAATATGAGTGTGCCATTTTCAACTACTGTCCTATCCACCCCGCCATTGGTAAAACCTTTACGCTTTCGCTCTCCCTTAAACTCTAGTAAAAACTCATCTCCAGGCATTATGGGCGGGTCAAACACAAACATGTCCCAGCCAAAAATGCTATCTCGCTCTGCCAATTCATTTTTGATCGACCAATCATATTTAGTGTATGGGAAATCTGTACTATAGTTTGAGTGGATAGTATCGATCACTGAGCCTGTTTTATTTTTCATTTTATAGGTTCCACTGAACTCTACCCTGGATTCAGTGGGAAAAAGGTGCACCTCACCCTTTACAGAAGTAATCTTTGGAAGAGGTTTATTTTTATACTTTTTATATTTTTTTTCATAATCTGCAGAACGCTTTTCATAATATTTAGGTCGGTGGTATTCATTTAGAATATTTGTGTTATAAAAAATATATGTTCCTGTAATAATAAATAAGGATGTAAAAACCACTAACCCAGAGCCTACATAATTATTCATTCTAATTTTTGCCAATGAGAATCTTGATTTTATACTTAGCGCTGTACCCCTTGACCATAGCAGGTTAGAGATAATTATTAGCAATGCAGCAAAGAATCCCCAGTATAACTTGTAACTAATTAACCTGGCTGTATACGGTACAAAGCCATTCATATCAGAGTATGGTGCCCCCGATCCAGACCCAAAATAATAGAGAGTATGATTGAGACCTAGCTGACCAGCAAAAATTCCAAACATAAAATACAATATCATCAAGAAATGACCTAAGTACTTATGATTGACAAGAACCTGGATCGTAAATGCTAACACACACAAAAGCATATACCTGGTCCAATCAAGGATGAATAGTTTTTTTAAATAGAGTAAAACCTCATAGTCAAAGAATCCACGCCAGGTTTGGATGCCAATACCCACAACCATAAGCACTGCAAGCATAAGTCCAGGCAATATCATAAGGGCGACTAGTTTTGATATCATAGGAATCCAATTAGGGACAGGAAGAGAGTCCATGATCTGGTCAGAACGAAGCTCTCTCTCTTTCCAGATAATCTGCCCAGAGTAAAACGTTATAATGATTAACATAAACAAAGCAAATGATCCGCTTAATACTGCCAAAACTTCGTAAGTCACCGGCAGGGTATTCACTCCATACATTTTCCCTATTGCGGATTGGTTTAGTAATAAAAATCCCGCGGCGGTTCCAACGATTGCTAGAAAATAAGGATCACGAAAGGCGCGCTTAATCTCAATTCTAAGCTGAGTCTTGAACTGTAACCATGTCGTTTTAGGATTAAAACTTGGTTTTATGGCGTCATATCCTATCTCAGACTTTTGCTGTTCATTTGTAGAGGAGTCGACCTCCTCTTTCGGTTTTCTCTTTAAAATCCCGCCCTCATGAGAAAATTTGAACTTCCATAACCCTAGCCCAAAAAATACTGCGCCCACGCTTATCCAGATAATCCGATTAAGAATCAGCCACTTGCCTAAAGGGATAAGCAGATTATCTCGCTCTGTAGGTGTCCAGTATCTTACTAATTCACCGACAGCTTCTCCTCCAAATGGGTCTAGCAGTGCAGCAATCCACCTGGTTTCAATATCGCTAGTTAGATTTGAAGAGGTTAGATAACCAAAAAGTAAAATTACGGATGCTAAATATGTAGGCAGCATCCTTCTTGAGAGTATCGCCAATGAAAATAACATTGCTCCAACTAAAAATATATTGGGTATTATAATAATAAAAATTGGCTGCAGGTAGGCGTCCAAACGAAAAACTCCGATTGCATCCTGATCAAGATATGGCATACAAAAGCCAATCATTAGGCCTAGAGTAATACCTAGTTGGATAAACAAACTTAGCGAGAAAGCACCTGCATAGCGTCCTAAGAAATAGCTTGAAGGTTCAACAGGCTTTGTAAAAAATAATGGGTGCATGTTGGTCTCATAGTCCCTGTACCCTGCATTACCAAATATGGCTGCAAAAATTAGAACTCCAAAAATGCTAAATACTGTCTGAAGCTCAGCTATCAGCAATGGTGAGTTTATACTTGTCCCCTGATTACCTATTACTATACTTGCTCCCGTAAATGCTCCCCCAAGAATATTAGAAATCAAAAAGGCAAGTGCGAAAAAGACCAGAAAATATACCCACACAGAGACTCTTTTAAATCCCTGCTGGAGCTCAAAATATGCAATATGTTTCCACATATCAGCTTCCACTACCTGTGTCTAGATTATTAATTGTAGCAAAATATAAGTCTTCGATCTCAGGAGAGGTCTGATCAAAGCCTTCAATGGGCCGTTTATCATCAAGCAAACGTATCTGCACCTTGCCCATGTAGAGCCTTGACGATATTAGCTGGTAATCTTCTTTGATACTCTTGTATTCCTTTTTCTCAACAAGGCCAGTCCAAACTTGTTTTGTTAAACCTTTGATTAATCCCAGCGGCTCTCCAATTAGTTTTACCTCACCATTCATAATAATCGCCATATGATTACAAAGATCGCTCACGTCTTCTACTATATGCGTGGAAAGTATAACAATAACATTTTCACCAATTTCACTGAGCAAATTGTGAAAACGATTCCTCTCGGTCGGATCCAGTCCAGCAGTTGGCTCATCTACAATAATAAGCTGAGGGTCTCCTAATAAAGCTTGGGCGATACCAAATCTTTGTTTCATGCCTCCAGAAAATGTGCCAAGCTTTCTATTTCTATATTTCCAAAGATTCGTCTGCATCAACAAATTTTTTGTTGACTTCTCTCGCTCACTTTTTTCAGTGATACCCTTCATCACTGCCAAATGGTCAAAAAGTTCTATGGCAGCAACTTTTGGATAGAGACCAAATTCCTGAGGAAGATAGCCCAGTATTTTTCTTAGCGTCTGCTTGTCTCTTGCAACGTTTATATCACCAACAGTAATTGTTCCACTATCTAAATCCTGAAGCCCAGCAATTGTCCTCATTAGGGTTGACTTTCCAGCACCATTCGGGCCTAATAGCCCAAACATTCCGTTACCTATTTCCAGGCTTACATTTTTTAGTGCCTCAACACTATTCGCATATGTTTTTGAAACATTGTCTATGGTTAATTGCATGCTATCTCCGTTTCTTCAATTTTTCTATCATTAATATTTAATAAAATTTTGGTTGCTAACTTATAGAAAGATTGGGAATTCTACGTTTAATATCATTCTGAAAATATAGGAACCACAAAAAAGAGCCTACGATGATTAACAGGACCGCATAAATAGATAATCCGTTTAGGTTATACCAACTATAACCCTGCGCATAGATAATGCTTAGTCCAAGAACCAGTCTACAAACCTCAGCTATCCAAGAATAGCTGCTATTGTCTAGTAAAGAAGTATAAGAAAAAATGCTGACAAATATAAATAGTGCATATAAATAGTTAAATAATGGCTCAGTATTATGAATTATAGTAAACATGTGAAACATGAATACCATCGCAAAAAATAACTGTGCCCAGCAAAAATAAATCAATCCAGATGAGTTTTTTGTATTGTATTTTATCTGCTTACTTGAATCTTTTATTTTCTCTGAGGGATAGCTTTCGGACACGTCTCGAGGCCTCCACCCGGTTGGCATAAACCAGATTTTTATTTTATCTAAACCACTTTCTGTCCGCCATGCGTCCTTAATCAGCTGCCATACATATTTAAAATTAATCAGTATCGGGTTCCATGTGTTTGCCTGGTTTAAGGTTCCATAGACAGGCTTTACGTCATCAAGCTCAGCCTGAAATGTTCCGAACATTTTATCCCATATGATAAGGATCTGCCCATAATTCTTATCGATATAGTCCGGGTTAATGGCATGGTGAACACGGTGATGAGATGGTGTTACAAACACATACTCTAAGGGTCCGAGCTTGTCAATCATTTGTGTGTGATACCAGAGCTGCATAAATAAGTGAATCGGTCCCATTACCGCAAAGATTGATGCTGGTACTCCAAGAAGTGCAGCCGGAATCATAAAAACTGCTGAGAATTTTATTGTGTTTGATATTGACTGACGCAGTGCGCAGGATAAATTAAAATCTTCGCTGCTATGATGAATAATATGCCTGTTCCACAAAACATTAACCCTGTGGTTCATTCGGTGTACACAGTAGCCAGAGAAATCCTTGACCAAGAAAGCGACTACCACCGCCAGCCAGTATGGCTCCAGTTTGTATACTGTAATATGATCAACCAGCCATGAATAGGTAATAATAGCAAAGGTGAACTTAATCGCATCGCGAATTGTATTTGTGATGCCTGAACTAAGACTAGAAATAACATCCGCAGGCCTGTTTATACTTACTCCTTTTGCTTTCGCAACAACCGCCTCTAATACTATCAAAACCATAAAGGTAGGGATCGCATAAAAAAGTGTTTTAATGTAAAAACTCATAGTCTATATACTATATCATATAAAAATATTAGTCTACAAGCTCGTAGTCATCTGGTATTGTAAATCTTTTTTCATCATAGTTTTCCGCATATAGTTCTACAACCTCTGTCCCAAAGTTTACATGAGGATCATCACTATTATCCTTGAACATTCTCACATCACCCTTAATAATTTCTCCAGGTATTGGTACAACATCATACTCATTATAAACACTATCCATCTTTGTTAAACCTAAAATCATTTCATTGTTAGACAAGCCACTGCCATATCTCATCATTGCTACTAAACTATCCGGCGCACCTCTGGACCTTAAAATTTCTCTGTTCAACGAGTCTGCAATACGCAATAATGAGAGCTCATCAACCGCCCACTCATCTATGATAACTTTGAACTCAGATAATTGTAAGGTTGTTGTCCACTTTTTTGTTCTAAAGCCATGAATATCCTCCATCTCATTATGGCCGATGCGTGAAACAGAAATAATTTTATTTTCATCTTTAGATTGACCATCAGAGTCAGAGCTAATGGTGTATTCATATCTTTTAGAATCTTCCTCATCAGAATTTTCATCCGTTTCCGTATCCTCTGAAGGTATCCAGTATTCTTTGTCATTTATATTATAATCCCAAGCCTGCCCTGCTGCATCAATGAGTGTACCTGTTGTGTCTTTAACATCAGAGAAAACGCCTGCCATAAAACTGAAGAAACCTCTTTCTATACTAGTAGTTTGAATAATGTTCCTCTGATTTTTTGCTAGATACGTTGTCTGCAAGTGATGAACCCTACCCACTATAGGAACATCAGCAAAAGATTTCGTAAGCATTTTTACTTGAAGATCCTCTGAAAAACCTAGGGATCTAAAAACCAGAATAAAACTAATGATTAATCTATGTATCATGGGCTATCAACCCATCTAGGTTTAACTACTAGACTGGGATTTTTTTCATCCAAAGATAAAGACTCATAAACGGCCGAATGTATGCGCTGCCCCCAGTCGTAATATTTTGGGTCTTTATTATTCCTGTTTGGGTGCACTGCATTGGTAAGTAAAATAACAATGATTTCATTTTCAGGGTCAATCCAGAGTGATGTACCGGTAAAACCAGTATGCCCAAAACTAGCATCACTCAGATAAATACCTCCAGAAGACTCTCCTGAAGGGCTGTCCCAGCCGAGACACCTTGAACTTTCAGGGATTATATTTACTCTTGTAGTAAAAAGTTCGACCGTATTTTGACTAAAGATTCTTTTCCATCCATAGAGCCCCTTGTTTAACATCATTTGGGAAAATATTGCTAAATCCTTTGCAGTAGAAAACAGTCCTGCATGCCCTGCTATCCCGCCAAGGCTGTGGGCATTCTCATCATGAACATAGCCATGAATTAATTTTCCATTTGGATCTATTTCAGTTGGAACAATTCTATGAATTTTTTCCTTGGGCGGATTAAAAAATGTTGTATTCATACCGAGGGGATCAAAAACTAACGAATCCGTATAGTTTTTTAAGGAAAGACCACTTACTTTTTCTACTAACTCCCCTAACATAATCGCTCCAACGTCAGAGTATATAGTGGTGTCTCCTATCAGTTTAACCGGCTCAGTATTGTAGACACTGTCCAATAGAACTTCTTTAGATTTCTTCATTCGGTAGTACTGTTTAAATGCTGGGAGGCCTGATGAATGGGCAAGTAAATCTTTAACAGTTATTTTAGATTTTTGTTTCTTATACTTTTTCTTTTTTCCCTTAAAATCTGGCAAGTAAGTCACAATCGGCTTATCAATTTTAATCTTGTTTTGATCTACTAGTTTCATAATCGCTGAGGTTGTCGCAACAGCTTTCGTGATAGAGGCCAAGTCAAAAATATCACTTGAACGAATAGGTTTATTACGATCGTATGTGTGAAATCCATGCCCCTGATGATAAAAAATATTTCCACCTTTTGCAGCCAGCAGGACTCCGCCAGGCCAGGCACTGTCTTCAATAGCTGATTCCATTAAACTCTCAAGATAAGAATTGTCAACACCAAGTGTTCCTGGTAAAACTCGTATGATCTGTGTGCCGGGTTTGTATTCTGATAGCAGATCATTTTTTATTTCCATTTCCTTGAAAATGCCTGAGCCTATTTCATAAAGACCTGGGATAGATATGGGAAGACGGCCAGAGATATCTTTCAAACCAAGAAGAGCATCAGCCAACGCGTTTTGCATTAGCGAACTACCTTTATAGGAACAGAGGTAGGTTGAAACCTCAGAAAAATCCTGAAGAAGATATGGTGTGCCCAGGCTTGCCAAAATAATCCGGTCAGACTTTTTCATTAACTCCCTTACGAAATATGTTTCATTATCCGGGAAAAAGATACGGTCCTTCCACTCTTTTGGACTAACAAAGGCATTGATAAGTATCTGACTGTTTTTTGGAATACCTTTTATGATCGCGTCTAGGACAGGCTTCTGATCGGATTCATCTATCTGAATAGACTGAACAAGAAGCTTTTCTTCAATTATCTTAGTCGTGACTGCAGATAGTGAGTGCCTGTATTCCTGATCATAAATATCAATAATATAGAGGGTGTCGTTACCATCTGCGCTTAATGGTAAGAGGTCTTTTTTATCTCGAACAAGGGTTATTGATTCGGATGCAATTCTATCAGCAGCTTCTTTGTTTTCAGAAGTGGAAATATTATTCATCATGAAATCCATACTAATATATGGGCTTAGGTTGAGACCGACTTTGTCTTTTAACTGAAGCATTTTTAGAGCTGAATAATTGATCTGGTCTATTGAAATATCACCATCTAGAACAGCTTTTTCAACTACATCAATAGAACTGGTTAGATCATAATTCTGTATAATAATATTACAACCAGCCTGAATAGCCTTTACAATTGCATAATCATCAGAATAATTTTTTGTGATTCCGCCCATACTCATCGCGTCTGTTATAATTGCACCTTCAAAGCCAAGTCTTCCTCTAAGAATATCCGTAGCCCAGAATTTACTAAGGGTAGCAGGTTCATCCGCCTCTGGCTGATAATCTGGAGCGTGTACATGAGCTAGCATGACAACATCGATCCCAGCTGCGGCCATTACCTGAAAAGGCTTTAGCTCTACTGACCAAAGACGACTTGAATCGCTGGGAATCATGGCCAGCGAGCTGTGGGAGTCTGTCTGCGTATCACCATGCCCTGGAAAATGTTTTGCGGTTGCTATCATTCCATGATCCTGGAGACCTTTTGTATACTCCAGAGAAAACTCACTAACAATATCCGGATCTTCACTAAATGACCTGGTATTAATAATCGGATTCAGAGGATTGTTGTTTACGTCTACAACTGGTGAAAGGTTCCACTGGACTCCTGCAGCTCTAGACTCAAGTGCAACAATTTTTCCAACCTCATAAGCGTTCCTCGGATTCCCGGTTGCGGTGATAGCCATCATCGGCGGGAAATCAGTGCCTGATGGAAATCGCTGCCCAAGGCCTCTTTCAATATCAGCGTCAAATATAATAGGAACCTTTGAGCGTTTTTGGATCTCATTAATGAATGCTATAGAGCTGGAGCCATCGCCAGACCAAAGGTGAATACCTCCAATCCCGTCACCAGAAACAAGTCTGGTTATCTCGTCCCATTTTTCAGGGGTAACATCTTTATACTTCAGATGCATCCGGTAGATCATCATCTGGGCAATCTTTTCTCTGAGAGATAGTTTTTTCAATACTCTCTTAGGCCAATTCTTTGATGAACTAGGCACACTAGCACAGCCGCCAACAAAGACAAACAAAGAAATAAATAACCATAGAAATAATTGCTTTCTACAGTAAGTTGAAATAAATAACGTTTTCATTCAGTATTTAATTTATTCAAATTATTTTTATGTTATGTCAAAAACGCTTGATCAATTAGTTGGGCAACTTATTATCGCCGGTTTCAGAAGCGATAAGGTATCTAATAATTCGAATATTGTCAGATACATAAAAGAATATAATCTTTCTGGAGTTATTCTTTATGATCAAGATATAGAAAAAAATAAGCTAGGATCTAGAAATATTAAATCCCCGGCTCAACTTAAAATGCTTACTGATAATCTTCAATCTATATCAGACAACCCTCTTTTTATATCAATAGACCAAGAAGGCGGAAATGTAAACCGGTTAAACTCATCCTATGGTTTTCCAGAGTTTCCTTCGTGGCAACATATTGGTCTTCTCGATAATGATCTTATTACCAAGCAATTTGCCGAGTCCATGTCTGAGACAATGACTAGTACAGGAATTAATCTAAACTTCGCTCCTGTTTTAGACCTAGACTATGGTGAAAAAACATACATCGGCAAGCTAGAAAGAGCTTTCAGCGGGGATCCTAAATTAGTAATAGAACATTCAAAAATCTTTATAGACACCATGAAAAATGATAATATCATATCATGCGGGAAGCATTTTCCTGGTCAGGGATCCGCTAAAGGTGATACACACAACGGCTTTATTGATATTTCAGAATCTTGGTCTGTTGCTGACCTATTGCCATACACTGAGCTTATCGAGTCTCATCATCTAGACATGATCATGCTCTCTCACGTATTTAACAATAAGTTTGACCCTGAGTTTCCAGCCTCACTGTCACATGAAACAATCACAAACAGCCTGCGCAATGATCTGAATTTTAAGGGTGTGATAATATGTGATGACCCAAGCATGAGAGCAATATCAGATAATTATGATTTTGAGGATATGTTTGTGCTAATGATAAACTCCGGTATCGACCTTCTATGTCTTGGAAACAATCTAAACTATGACCCAGATTTTATACCTAAAGCAGTCAGAGCAATACGTAGTGCGATAGAAAAAAATAGAATCTCCACTGAGCGAATAAATGAGTCTATTGATCGTATAGCTTTACTCAAAAAAAAGTATAATCTTTATGAATAGTTCTCTAGCATTAGGGATCGATGGCGGAGCGACGAAGGTACTTGCCCAGACATGTATTGTTGATCAAAAATCTTCCTTGATAATTCCTCAAAAGTTTCAGTTTGAGTTAAACTATAGTGACTCGTCTAATTTTAACTCTGGTTTTAAGCCTGTAGAGATGAGTAACCAAAAAAAAGAGGCTAAGGAGAATAAATATAGATTGTCAGAAAAAGAGATCAATCAATCTATGTCAATGATCGATACCATTGTAGAAACCATTGTATCCGCTACAAAAGATAATCAAATAACTCAGATTGGGCTGTGTTTCCCTGGAATCAAGACAGAAAAAAGTGATGGCATTGCAATCATGGCAAACGGACCAAGAAGTATCAATATGTTATCTCTTATAAATGAAAAGCTAAAATCAAAGCTTGGCAATTGGTTCTCAATCAACACAATATACGATGACTCCGAATGCTGTCTGATCGGTGAGTGGAAATCAGCTATAGGAAAGCTAAGAGACTGCGAAAATGCAATCTATATAGGAGGCGGTACAGGAATAGCTGATGGAATCATATTAAACAATGAAATAGTAGATATTAAAACCCATAGTGAAGCAAAAAGATCATGGGAAATGATTATGCCAAACGGAGAGTCTGTTGAACAGTGCTTATCTATCGGTAGTATGCTTAACCAGTGGAACGGTGGAAAAGAGAAATCAATTAATGCTATCCTGTCTCTTTTTGACCAGGCTTTATCTGGTGATGTTTTTGCAAAAAATATAATAGAAAAGGCATCTAAAGCATTTTTATTTCTTATAGATAAAAGGACTGAGTTTTTTCATCGCCACAATGCCAGACCAGAGAAGATTGTTATTGGCCAAAGACTAGGAAAAATACTATCAGATAAGAGTAACCCACTTTCAAAACTTATTTTTCAAAATAATTATTATGATACCTCAATTGAAATATCAACAGACAGAAGTACAGCAGCTCTAGGGGCGGCCTACAAGGCATATGATCAACAAAAGTAAGATACCAGAAAAAGAACCAAAAATGTCGATCGGGCTCGTTCTTCCAGAAGACAGACAATTAGATCTAGAAATCAAGATCAATGGTGCGGATTTTGAACTACACTTGGATCAGAGAAAAATAAGCATGGTCCAACATGGACTATCTATCCAGCATACTCCAAAAGGAATATTAGTAAATGATATTCATTGTAGAGTGCTTGACATAAAAAATAAGTCTAGAACTATTTCAAACAATATTTATCTAAAGCCTATAATCGCTGGCAGAGGTTTTCACTGGCAGAAATCAATCTCAATTCAGGTTCTTGGTGACCTACATATAGCTTCTCTTGAGTCATCGCTGTTTGTTGTTAATACTATATACCTTGAGGATTACCTAATGTGTGTAGCAACATCAGAAATGAGCGCTAATTGCCCCAAAGCACTGTTAGAATCGCAGACCATAGCCGCAAGATCATGGGTCCTTGCTGCAACAGAACAAAAACATAAAAACTTAAACCTGGATGCTTGTAACGATGACTGCTGTCAACGCTATCAGGGGATCACAAACTTAAACCAGGAATCAATCAAAACTGCTAACAATACGAAGGGTCTAGTATTGGTTCACGATGAGATGATATGCGACACAAGATACTCAAAAAGCTGTGGAGGGATAACAGAATCAAATAATAATATTTGGGAGAGCAGCCCAAAAGAATATCTTCGCTCCATTTATGATGGTAATTCATCTAAGGCCTGTGATGTATCTAATGACCACACATTTCATCGTTGGCTAAATAACGAAACATCTTCCTACTGCGGTCCAGAATTTATTTCTGAACAAAAGCTTGAAAAATTTTTAGGTAATGTAGATAAAAAAGGTAGCTACTATAGGTGGCAGGTTTCTTATGATAATTATGAGCTAGCAGATATAATATCTACTAAGACCAAGGAAAAATTCAAACAAATAAAAAATCTAGTACCACTAAAAAGAGGATCTTCAGGAAGAATCTTAGCGCTTGAGATAAAAGGAACTTTGGATGATGATACAAATTTTTCCCTGTTTATAGAATCTGAGTACGAAATACGCCGAGCATTACATCCCGAATTTTTATATAGTTCTGCGTTTACTGTTGAATCAAATTCTGATTATGACGATGAAACAATTAGATTTACTTTGAAAGGAGCAGGCTGGGGACACGGAGTTGGACTATGTCAAATAGGTGCTCTTGGAATGGCGCTTGATGGTAAAAAAACACACGAAATCTTAAGACACTATTATAAATCTTCCGAAATGAGAAATATCTATGAATGAGTCTATAACGCTGCACTGGATAGACTGGTTAATTATACTATCCTATATAGCATTTTCCTTAGGAGTAGGTATATATTTTTCAAAAAGAGCCGCCTCTAGCACAGAAGAATATTTTCTTTCTGGTCGATCACTTCCCTGGTGGATAGTAGGAACCTCAATGGTTGCAACAACATTTGCAGCTGACACCCCGTTAGCAATTACAGAGTTTGTTCGTGGCCCTGGCATTTGGCAAAACTGGTTTTGGTGGAACCTCCTCATGGGCTCACTCCTAGGGGTATTTCTTTTTTCAAGGTTATGGCGTAGAGCCGAGGTGCTTACAGACAATGAACTATTAGAAATACGCTACAGCGGAAAACCTGCCGCATTTTTGAGAGCGTTTAAGGCAGGGTATTTTGCAATACTATATAATTTTATTGTCATGGGCTGGGTTATTAATGCCATGGCCTCGGTTGTTTCAGTAATGCTAAATATGGATAAATGGACCGCCGTCTGGATGTGCGTGCTCATTGCTCTGGTTTATGCCATCCTATCAGGGTTTTGGGGTGTGGTAGTCACAGATTTGGTTCAATTTATTATAGCAATGTTTGGCTCCATTATGCTTGCGGTAATCGCTCTGAACCACATTGGTGGAATGGAAACATTATTAGATAAATTATCTCAACTTATGGGTACTGATGTTGTTCATGAGAATACACTAAAATTTATTCCTCCGGTTCCAGATGCCGGTATTACAACCTCAACATTCTGGGAGTCACCATTTTCGAAGTTTATGATATACATAAGCGTAATGTGGTGGTCTCACCATGGTACCGATGGTGGCGGGTATATAATCCAAAGAATGTCCTCAGCAAAAAATGAGAGGCACGCACTCTTGGCCACACTCTGGTTCAATCTTGCTCATTATGCCCTGCGAGTCTGGCCCTGGGTCATTGTTGCGGTAGTATCCATTATTATGTTTCCAATTATACCAGAATCTTATGCTGATCTCGGTACAAAAGCAGGCTATCCATTGGTCATGAACAGTTTACTCGGACCCGGTCTAAAAGGAATCCTGATTGTATCCTTTTTAGCCGCGTTTATGTCAACCATAGACACACATTTAAACTGGGGAGTGTCTTATCTGATCAATGATATTTACAAAAGATTTTACAAGCCTAATGAGTCTGAAACTCATTATGTTTTTGTTGGAAAAATTCTTACTGTAGTATTAATGGTGCTGGCTGCATTCACCGCACTAGAAATGCAAAGCATATCAAAAGCTTGGGAGTTTATTTTTGCTATGGGTGCCGGAATAGGGCTCGTTCTTATACTAAGATGGTTCTGGTGGCGGGTTAATGCTTGGAGTGAAATCACGGCTCTGGCAACCTCTATACTCATTACCATTAGTCTAGAATTTATTGCATTCAGTCAGACCATTTCTAACGGAGAGATATACACATTATTTGATTCTACACCAGTTTTATTTGGCATTACACTCCAGGTGCATCATAAACTAATGATTATTGTACCTTTGGCTATAATATCTTGGATCACGGTAACATTTATCACCAAACCTGAGCCAGTAGAAAGGCTAGAAGAATTCTACAAAAGAGTTCAGCCTGGTGGATGGTGGGGCCCTATAAACGCCAATTTTAATCACACCATGGTACCTGTAACCGAGGGAATTTTTGTTTTATGGATAGCCGGTGTTTTAATGATATATGGGTTCACCTTTGGAATAGGAAATCTAATTTTTAATAATTACAGTGCATCAGTAATACTGTTTGGATGTGCGGGTATTGGATCTTACTTGGTGTGGAATAGAAATCTATCTAAACTCAGTTAACCCGAATGTCAAAACCAAGAAGAATATACTCGATTGATATTTTTAGAGGGATGACGATTGCCCTGATGATTATTGTCAATAATCCAGGTAGCTGGGCACATATCTATGCACCTTTTAGACACGCTAAGTGGCATGGCTGTACACTTACAGATCTGGTTTTTCCTTTCTTCTTATTTATTGTGGGTGCTGCAATGCGCTTTGCTTTTATCAGGTGGCATTCTTACCCCTCCAAAGATTTTATTAAACATGTTTTTTGGAGGATAGTGTCCATATTCTTGGCTGGCTGCTTTATCCATGCCTACCCCTTCATACAACAAGACTGGGACTGGAGCAGTTTTCGAATCATGGGCGTTCTGCAAAGAATCGCACTAGCATACGGTATTGCCGCAATAATAGTAATGTACCTTGATCTTAGGAAGCTGCTTATAGCTGGATCTGGAATGCTGGTATTTTATTGGGGATTACTATGGCTTGGCGGTGGCAGTGACCCCTATGGTTTAGGGAATAATCTCATCCGAAAAATTGATATCCTTATCCTTGGTGAACAGCACCTATATGGCGGTACAGGGATTCAGTTTGACCCTGAGGGTCTGCTTAGTACTATACCTTCAGTTGTTACCGTTTTGATTGGCTACCTGGTTGGCGCGATGCTACACACAACCAAAGATTTTTTAGATAATATCAAGCGTATGTCTATCCTCGGAACAGCGCTCATCATAGGTGGACTCATATGGGGTTTAATATTTCCTATCAACAAACAGCTTTGGACCAGTTCTTATGTTCTTTATACAGGAGGGATTGCAACTTTAGTGTTAGCAATACTCAGCTGGATGGTAGACATAAAAAAGTGGAAAAAACCTTTGTGGGTGTTTGAGGTTTTCGGTACGAACTCTTTACTATTATTCGTTTTGTCAGGAATCTGGGCAAAGACAATTCTGAGAATAAGCTTTACCCTTAATGGTGACACCATATCAGGGTACTCTTATTTATATAGGTCTTTGTTTGTTCCTCTTGCTGGTGATCTTAATGGTTCCTTATTATTTGCTCTCACACATGTTCTCGGATTTTGGCTCATACTATATTGGCTGTACAGAAAAAAAATGTTCATTCATTTATGAAAAATATATGGATCGTTTTTGTATTTGCGCTGGCGACCATCTGTTTAGCACAAGCACAAAGTCAGCCACAATATTTAACAGATAGACCATATGCTGTCGTATTAGGGATAGCTCAAGATGGTGGATATCCCCATGCCGGTTGCGAGAGACTCTGCTGTAAGGAGGCTTGGAGAACAGATAGTTTACGCAAGATGGTCTCTAGCATAGCGATCATCGATCCAAGATCTGGACTTGCCTGGATGTTTGATGCTACTCCAGATTTTGCAGCACAGTATAATATCATAACAAAAGAACATGGGGCACGATTAGCCGGAATTTTTCTCACCCACGCACATATTGGTCACTATACAGGACTGATGCACCTGGGTCGCGAGGTAATGGGAGCAAAAAACATAGTAGTATATGCAATGCCAAGAATGAAAAAATTTTTGGAAAAAAACGGCCCCTGGAACCAGCTTGTTACATTAAAAAATATCCACATATCTACAATCAAAGATAAAAAAGAGGTTTTACTTTCTAGAGATCTGATTGTGGAACCATTCTTGGTACCACACCGAGATGAATTCTCAGAGGCAGTTGGTTACAATATTATGGGCCCGAATGAGTCGCTTATTTACATCCCTGATATTGACAAGTGGGAAAAGTGGGAGCATGATATTCGCTACTGGATAGAGTCAAACAGTTATGCGATTTTGGATGGGACATTCTACTACGATGGTGAAGTCCCAAACAGAAACATGAGTGAGATTCCTCATCCCTTTATAATAGAAAGTATAAATTATTTTGAGGGTTTACTCAATCGTAACCAAAAAAAAATATTTTTCATTCACCTAAATCACACCAACCCAGCGATACATAAGAACTCTGCTGCATCAAAAAACATAATAAAAAATGGTTTTAATACGGCAAGAAGAGGAATGAAATTCTTTTTTTAACTATGCCACTAAAAATTTTCATAATGGGTGCCAGCACTGGAATAGGAAAAGCATTAGCCAAATACTATGCAAACAAAAACGTAATCCTCGGGCTTGCAGCTAGGCGGGTAGAGCTTTTAGAAGAGGTAGCCAGTCAGTGTAGAAAAAGTGATGCCAAAACATATGTGTTTAAGGTCGATGTCACTGATGAAGAGAAATGCTCAAAAGCGGCGAATGAATTTATCAGCCTTACTGGAGGAATTGATATTGTCATAGCAAACTCAGGCATCGGAAGGAATGATGATCTTCTTTCGGGATCAAGCCAAAAGATTAACAAAGTTCTGTCTACTAATGTGCTTGGAGTCACCAACACAATCTTACCTTTTATCCCAGCTATGAAGAGTCAGAAAAATGGTACAATTGTTGGAATAAGTTCGGTCGCAAGTTTTGTGCCTTTACCAGGTAGAGGAGGGTATTCCAGCTCAAAAGTTGCTGTGCGTAGATTGTTCGATTCTTGGAGGCCAACACTCAAGAAATATGGAATAAAAATAATAACTATATGTCCTGGTTTTATTGATACACCCATGACAGAAAGGATAAGGTTTAAACCATTTTTAAAAGATGCAGACAGCGCCGCAATCGCTTTTGCAAGTGCCATAGGGAAAGGAAAAAAAACGTATATCTACCCCTGGCAAATGCGTTGGCTTGTAAGATTAGTGAAATTATTACCCCAGAGTATTATTGATTGGTCCATGGGAAATTATAGAGACAATAATAAATAAGTTTGGGCCTTTAATTGCAAAATTATTTTATGTATAACATCTTTATTGATCTAGTTCCACAGTAGGAAGTTTTCTAACTGTTGAAAAAAGCCAGATAACCGCAATCGTGAATGCTACAATGGTTGATATCATCATTGAATACCATACCCATTCAACAGGCTTACCCATATAAAAAATAAATAAAAATGCTAATGGTGCAGATACGCCAAGCACACGGACAATCGTGATGACTAACACTGGGAGCCCTTTCCCTAGGCCTTGAAGGACTCTACCGGTGGTGATCCCAATAGAGATTAAAGGATAAACAAATGCAAAAAGTTTAAGAAATGTTACCGCTATAGAGATGATAAATTCATCATCAGTGAAAAATCCAACCGCTAAATCAGCAAACAGATATATTAGCACTGAAGATAAAACTGTAATACAAAATGCAGATATTATACCATACTTAATCGTAAACCGTAATATATCATACTCTTTGGCTCCAAAAAACATACCAACAAGGGTAGTCAGTGATGCAGCTATTGAAAAAATAGGTAAGAAGACAAGCATGTCAAGCCTGCCCGCTACTTGATAAGCAGCGACGGTGTCCGCAGAAAAATGGATAAGTATTTTATTAAATACTCCCTGTCCAATTGCCATCACAACCATGGAAAGAGACGCAGGTAATCCAACCTTGACTATATCCCAGATTATATCCGAAGAAAAAGAAAAATCTTTCAGCCTAAATGTTATATAGGAATGTTCTTTAACAAATAGCATGTAGATAAAGACACAGAAAACAATGACCTGACTAATCACTGTTGCCATCGCAGCTCCTGCAACACCTAGACCAAATCCAAGTCCGCCATAATTTTCCAAATCAAATATAAAAATAGGATCTAAAATAATATTTAGCACAGTGCCAAGACCGGCAACCATCATAGGAAGTTTCATGTCTCCTTCGCCAGCAAGTATAGACCTGAAAAAGCCTGAAAATATCATAAACGGCATGCCAAAACACATTACATGCAGATACTCCCATCCGATGGAAAGAATTTCACCTTCTGCTCCGAACAAAGACAAAATTCTTTCACCAAACAATAGTCCTAAAGAAGATAGAAATAAGCTAATTACTACTGCCATAAATATGGCATGCTCTGCACTATTATCAGCCTCCTTTTTATTATTTTGACCTATAAATCTTGCAATAGATGCCGTTACCCCAGTTCCTAAGCCCATAGTAAGACCCAGTACTAAAAAAAATAGGGGCATGTTAAAAGCAATCCCTGCGATAGACTGTCCGCCAAGTCTGCCGATAAAAATCATGTCCACCAGATTGTAAAGAGTCTGAATTCCCATACCAAACATTATAGGGATAGCCAGTGACCAGAGAGCCTTGGAAGGATTATCTAAAAATGTTTTAAGACGAGACTTTGACTCAGAATGTGAATCCATAGAGATATAAACTACTGTTTAATAGCTTATAATTTCTTATACTATTATTATAAAGTTGATCTAATTGATAAGTAGTATTACTAAATATAGTCCTGGTACTCAGGATTATAGATTATACTATCCAGATGTTTGTCAAGGTTTTGTGGAAGTGTAATATTGGTCAGCCCACTGGAAATAGCTTTTTTTGCCACATTAATTGCAATCTTTTTTGATACACTTCTGATATTGGACAAGGAAGGATAAATCTGACCGTTATAAAGTTCCTCATCTGAGACAAGACTGGACAAGCTGTGTGCCGCGGTTAGAAAAAGATCATCAGAAATAATATTAGATCGAGAAAGGACAATTCCAAGGCCGACACCTGGAAAGATATAAGCGTTATTACCCTGTCCTGGTTTAAACGTTTTTCCATCCATCTCTATTGGATCAAAAGGACTACCGCTGGCAAATAAGCATCTTCCTCCTGTCCACTTATACGCCTGATCTGCTGTACACTCAGACACGGAGGTTGGATTGGACAAAGCAAATATAATAGGGCGTTCATTAATATTAGCCATTAGCTCTAGTACTTCTTTAGAAAATGCTTGCCCCTGTCCTGAGATGCCAATTAGTGCTGTGGGCCTGATTGAATCTATGATATCAAAAAAGTTTTTTGAGATAGAGTGATCATGTGCAAAAGGAATTTTATTCTTGCTAAGATTTTCTCTCTCTCTAACGATAAGTCCTCTACTATCAATAAACCAGCAACGACTTCTTGCTTCTTGCTCCGAATAGCCTTCCTTAACAAGTGCACTAGTATACAGATTCGCTATCCCAATTCCTGCTGTTCCGGCTCCATAAAAAACGATTTTTTCTTCGGCCAAATCTCTGTTTGTGATTCTCTGAGTAGAAAGAAGTCCAGCAAGTGTAACAGCAGCGGTGCCCTGTATATCATCGTTAAACATACGATAATTATTTCTATATTTTTCTAATAGTCTGCTGGCATTACGGTTTCCAAAATCTTCAAACTGGATGATAGCATCAGGAAAGGACAAACTGGTTTCTTTCAAAAATTCATCAATAAAATTATTATAATCATTACCTCGAATACGTTTGTCCTTAAGTCCAATATATAGCGGATCATTTTTGAGACTATCATTTTCCGTTCCAACATCAAGCATTATTGGTAAGCACCTTGAAGGATCTATACCAGCGCAGGCGGTGTATAATGAAAGTTTTCCAACTGGTATACCCATACCATTGGCACCAAGATCACCTAGGCCAAGTATTCTTTCGCCGTCGGTAACAACAATAATATCAACCTTTTTATTTGGCCAATTTTTTAACACACTTTTTATGTTTCCCTTATCATTTTTCGAAATATATAGGCCCCTTGGCCTGCGAAAAATATGCCCATATTTTTGACATGCCTCCCCAACTACCGGCGTATATATTATGGGCATCATAGTCTCAATCTCATCAGCAACAGTTTTGTAAAACAGAGTCTCATTGCGATCCTGGAGTGCGATTAAAAAAATATATTTCTCAAGATCATCTTGCTTATTATTAAAATTTTCCATAATTCTTTTCTTCTGCTGATCAATGGTCAATACTGTTGGAGGAAGCAAACCATGTAGATTAAGGGCATCTCTCTCTTTTAGACTAAAAGCGGAACCTTTGTTCAAAAGGGGATCATGTAAAATCTGGGAACCCTTTGGAAGCTCATCAATACGGCGCTTGTAGTCAACCATGTTTAGTTAGGTACCAAGCTTGTTAATGAATCTGGGAACAAAAACTAGAACCGTCTTAATTGGGATCTGTATACGTTAAACGCACTCGTTAATTCAGCAACAAAGTTTTTTGGCAGAGGGGTTACTTGATTGAACCCCAGAATACTATCAAAATGCATCTTTCTATGCTGTAATATTTCTAAAGCAGGCTGCTGCAAAGACACTTTAATGTTTTCTCGGGCACCTTCTTTCCAGTCTACCTTAAACTCATCAAAAATCTGCTGAACCAGAGTAATCTGATCCTTTTGGGACATACCAATTTGATTCAGTCTCATGAAAAATTCTCCCATAGAAACCTGTAGGCCTGATAGATAACCTGCTCTAGGAATATTTTCCCAGTAAGATTTTTCGAGTTCAAGACCAGACTCAATGCAGCCCAATATTTCAATTACCTCGGCCAACATTTCGGACTGTTCTAGTTCTTTATCAGATGAGAATGGTAAAGCCAGAATTGGATCATCTGAAAAAAGTTTAATCCTATTCAGCTGAGTGTCAATAAGTTCATTCGCAAACGATCTCATCCTCTGTGTTACAAGCGTACGATCTTTTTTAGGTAGAGTCATAAAATAGATTGCATCGTGTAGCTTCTCTGTTATCTCCTTTACTAGTTCTTCATCATCTGGCCCTTTGGTCTCCAAAAATGACATCTGTCTTTCCTGCTTATACTTAGACAGTGGGCAAGAATCGATCGATAATAGATTGACAAGTGTAACCTTATGAATCACAAAATTTTCTTCTATTGCTCCTATAACCTTGTCTGGCTCATACTTAGACTTAAGCTCTTTTAGTGTGTATAGCTTTTTCATTTTCTGCTGAAGATAATCATATTATTAACATTATTTAACAAAAACCATCTTATATGTCATTGAATAATCAGAGGCCTCAATCCTATAAAAATATATTCCTGAACTAAGGCTGAACCCGTTTATACCTCTACCCTGCCACTGCACGCTGTGAGTGCCAGCTCTTAGGAAACCATTAACAATCTCATCTACCAGCCGCCCGTTTATATCATAAACAATTAGCCTTACAAAAGAATCGACAGGAAGACCAAATCTAATATTTGTGGTTGGATTAAACGGATTGGGATAGTTTTGCATCAGTGAAAACTCTGTCGGCAGGGAAAGGCTATGAATAATACTTTCACCTCTGCTAATTAGCCTAAAGTCCTCATCAAAGAAGGCATATCTAACCTCAATCTCTGGATCATACTGATCATTTTTATTAATGTTAAAATAAACATTACTTCTTTTATTTTCGGCTAATACATATTCAATAACAGATACACCGTTTTGATTATCATTGTTACTTAGGAGTATTCCATTCTTATTTAACATACTGTTATCCCCAGGAATAATCTTATGATATTGCACATCATAATTAATTATTATTTGTCCGCTTATCGCATCCTCTGGAGGCAGTATGCTAATAGTGTTATCAGTGATTGAGATCGATGAAGGAATATTTACCAGTTGCTGTTGCATGATCTCAGAAACACCGAATGTCTGCAGTGACCATAACCACATCTGAGTAAATGCCATACCATCATCTATTCCAAATATACTATCTTGACTAACCCGAATATTGGGAGGTGTGCCCACAAAAGGCCCAAGATTTTTGGTATAGTCACCTGCATTCCATCCGGCTATAAATATAGTTAGATCTTCTATGTCTACCCTATCATCAGGAGGCATACTAAAGTCAGCAGCAGCCTTCGTAAAAAACCTTCTCTCAATCAGACTATTTCTTTCATTTCCTGAGGTATCTTCTAAGTGGATAATACTTAAATCCAAAGTATCATAGGACATGACCGGTGTATTGAGAAATATTGTTAGCGAGTCAGAGGTTAGACTCGTGTCGTGTATAAAATTTACAGTATCCATTTTAGATAGAAAACTATACTCAAAAGATTCTGGTTTAATTGGCTCAGAAAAATAAACCAGGATTGTGGAATCAGAATAGAGGTCTACATATCCGTCGTGTTCAATACTGGTTGTGTCAATAGTCGGAAAACGTAAGTCATAAACAGCAAGAGTATCACTCGTGCTATCAGGACTCATGGGGTTGAAACCATTATCAAATATTGAGTTATTATCTGCTGCATGTATAAACAAGCTTTCACTGCCGGATGGGACCTCATCAAACTGGATCTTAAAGCGAACAGCCTGCTGCCCACCCTGAAGCATGTCTGGTAATACTAGGCTTTCTACATAACCAGATGAAACACTACCTCCATTTTGGAGGATGCCAACAGCAAAGTCACTGGCCTGAACCGGTAATGTTGCAACAGAGTCCGTGAAAACATCATCGTTTATCAAAGCATCAACAAAACAAACCCTGCGACTTCCATCTGAAGGATTATTTTTTACGGCATTTATCTCTGCCAAATCAATAACCGCTGATTCAGAAATAAAACCAGGAGAAACATTGTCCCGTGCTGTAAACATGATGGTACTGTCCTTTATCACTTGATTTTCTGAAAAATCTTCAAAATCATTTTTTATGGTTACCGAGATAACATGTTCGCTGCCAAAAGGCTGGGTCATAATCACCCAGATGCTATCTGGCGATGGTGCATTCACAATAGTAAAATAATTTTCAAGAGTATCATTGTCAGTCGTATCTATTATAATAAAATTTTCTTTCGCTATATCATCGGTTAGCGGCTGCCCTCCTGAAATTCTTACTGGCTCATTAAAGCTGACAATGATAGTGTCACTGTATGCAATGTTTACGTCTCCATCAGCGATGTTTACATTATAAAATGGATCCAGTTGATCATAAAGTGTAAACGGTCCAATAAATTCTGAACCATCCATATTTACTCCTTCATCATTATAAATTGCGTTAGACGACTCAGGAGATATTATAATACTTTCACTTCCATCAGGGATAAAATCTAGATATATACCAAGCTTAACAATATCAGCGCCAGCGGGGACAGGTAAGATCGGAATACCATTTTCATCTACTATAAGTAAATATAGTGGCATAATTTCGCTGATAACACCATCTGAGTTAGTGAGTTGTACCATGAAATCTTGTGTTATAATACTTAGGCTATTACTCTCATTTGTAAAGACCGGGCCGTTTTCAAAAATTAGGGTTACATAACTGTTTTCAGGGTTTAAACTACTATTTAAACTAAAAACCGGAGCAGCATAAAGAGTATATTCTGTGGTAGACTCATTCGCGCTCATTGAATTTCCAGAACCATCAAATATTTCTCCAGAGACTGCATGTACCATAACCCTCTCTGTTCCATTGGCTGATCCGACAATGCTCAGGTTCACTAAGATTGCATCTTCTCCCCCAGATAACTCTCCGCCAGATATGTCAGACAAGTAGTCTATCGATATTGACTCTGCACCATTTTGATTTCCATAGTCAATAACCAGATTAAAATCAGCAGCAGTTAGAGCACCAACACCGCCAGAATCTGTGTACACACCCTCGCTCATATTAATCCGGACATATCTGTTACCTGATCCTAGAATGTCACTATCAAAACTAGGAGGGTTAACATCATCTACAACATACTGAGCAAGACCAGGAGACACACTATTATTAAATCTATCTGAAAAAACTTCATCAAATAAAAGCTTTACAGACGCTGATTCTGTTAGGATTTGTGATGGATTTAGAGTGAATATAGATGTATCAGCATTGAAACTGGTTTCATAATCAATTACACCGCCACTTATGTATTCGAGGGTAATCATGCTGCTAACATCTTCGGTATTAAGATTATCTGGATCCTCATTATCGGAAATATATTCTTTAATTGTCTCACTAAAAGTAAGAATAAAATCCGTATTTGGAACAATAACAGTATCCGCTGGAGGAGAATATGATACTGTGGGTGATAGCTCATCATAAAGGTTAAGGGTTTTTTGGTTTAGAAATACGGACACATCATTGCCTCTACGGTCATAGATCGGATTTGTACTTGATGGCGACACCGTTATGACCTCCGAGCCAGATGCATCAGCACGGCTTAGAATAATCTCTATCCTCAAACTATCATCTCCACCTTGTAAAGTTTGTCCATTTAGACCAGTTACATTCACTATATCTACATTTTGAACATTATTTAACTCATTTGGGACAATTGAAAGATCAAAATGACGATAAGTAAGACTGCCAACTCCGCCTGTCTCATCAAAACTATTATAGACTGGCTCACTCATTGCAAGCGTGATATATCTATTGGTTGAATCAATCTCAGCACTAACAATTGTAGGAGCTGTTACATCATCCACACGTATAATAGCATCAGTTGTCGTGATTGAGTTGCCGGCTTCATCCGTTATGCTGACACTTTCATTTTCACTAACAATCTTTAGGGATATCTCCTTCCATTCGGTCAGGCCATCATCCGGTTTTATCTCAATCGCGGTTTTATTTTCATTTACTGTTGCGGTATAATCAATACTCTCAGAGTCAGTCCAGTATTCAAGAGTAATGTAGTCTTTTATATTCTCGTTTGTTATTGCCGAGCCATCGCTTCGTTCGAGTGCCTCGGTAGAGGTAATCACAAAACTAGTATCAGGGTGGACAAAGCCAGTATCGTCCGTGCTGCTAATACTTTTTATGTTTATAGTTGGAGATAATTGGTCAAATAAGTTGAAAGTAGTATCTGTTGGCGACAATACATTATCACCCTGGTCAAATAATTGAGATGAGTTTGGTTGAACAGTTATTGACTCTGTACCTGACGGACTAGAGTCAAAGCTTAAGTATAGTCTAACAGCTCCAATGTTATACAGTTCGGCGGTGTTGCCAAAAGCATCTGTTATCTGTTCTATTGTTACTACGCTAGCATTACTGTTTTCACTAGAGGCATCAAGAGTTATACTAAAGTCTGATGGAGAAATATCGCCACTCTGTCCAGTCTCAGACCAAAGATTCTCACTAAAGGTGATACTTACATACTCATTATTTGCTACCAGACTGCTAGACTGAATATCAGGAAACACAATATCTGCGACTGTAAACCTTGATTGCCTCTCGGGCATATCATTAGAGTTAGCATCCACGATCGTGTCTCCCGCTATCTTCACCAAGACTCTACTCAACTGTATTAAAGAAGAGTTAGGATTGACCGTGATCGTGTCTTTGTCATCATTAATCGATGCATCAAAGCTGATTGCATCCCCAAGCACTCCATCATTTTCATAGTTCAAGGAGATAACATCATCTACCGTAGTCGAGCTGATACTTGCGCCCCCTTTAAAACTAACGGAATCGTCAAACGCTATTTTTATGTCAGCATCCGGGACCACGCCAACCGATGTTTCTTCTGGGTCAAAAGCATAACTAACCTGAGGCGGAACCAAATCGTTTAGCAGTAAACCTGAACTCAACTGCGTCCCCATTGCAATTCCTGCAGCATTAAAAACGTTAAATACAGTATCTTGTTTTGCGCGTATCCCTATTGATTCTAATCCTGATGCTGTGTCAATATAAGATACTACAAATCTTATTGTGTCTTCGCCACCCAAGGGCAAAGATTGTCCATCAGCCCGTGTTACTTGAGAAATTGTGGGTCCAAGGTCTTCTCCGGGAAATGTCTCGGCTATAAAGTGTTCGTTGGTAACTCCACCGGAGCCATTATTACTGCTGTAAACACCCTCACTAAATATTACATTGAACGTTTTATTATCCCATGAAAGGTTGTATAAACTATCAATCTCGGGAGCTGAGAGATCATTCAGCTCTATGTATATTTCATCATCATAACTAAATGGGATACCATCACTATTTACTGGATGTGGTGCAAAATTAGTATGTGATGGATCGCCATATTCATCAAAAATATAAAAATTATGACCAACCGGGACAATACGAATTTCTGATCCATTTGTAGGTGGATTAATTAGCGGGAATCGAATTGCGCTGCAACCGAAGTTTGAGCCACTGCCAATTGCCAAAGGTTCTCCAGAAACATCCAATAATGTTCCAATTTGTATATCATTATTATACTCATCAAAAGCCTGAAAATAATTATAACCATCTCCTGACCAGCCGATAGTCCATGGATCAATTCCATTTTCAATTACACAAAAAATTGATGATGAAAATTCGATATCAACAAACTGATTTTGAGGCTGAAGATTATTATAATGAGCAAAATGGGTTACTTCTCCAATTAACATACTAAAGGCACCTGTATTGCCTTCAAAATGACCATCTATAACAATATAATAATCACCTGGCTCATCTAAATATATATCACGGGCTATTGGAAGATGCGCGGGAGTTGAATAGTCATTTGCCTGAGGACACAA
>ERZ651768.367-NODE-367-length-34365-cov-4.434963_pt1 | contig 34365 bp, 32 predicted proteins | sample MGYA00514754_ERZ651768 | MGnify/ENA metagenome assembly ERZ651768
CACCGCGCCACCGGCAGTTTGATCGCGCTGTGTTTCAAGCGCAGTCTAGCGTAAGTTGTCCTACCAACCCTGTCCCCTATCATCTGGATGAATCCAATCGATATAGGGCGATGGAGGCGTGGTAATCGCCAACTCAAAATTCAAAGAACAAAATTGTCGAGGGTGATTAGCATTGCGTTCCCGCCCTAATCTTTTGTGTCGGCCTCGCCCGACAAATCACAATCAATACGCTTCTACCGAATTGATTTGGTCACGGTTGAACCGGCGTATGCCGTGGCTCTCACCGTTGTCGTATTTATACCCCTTAATGTGGTCGGGGTGATGCTCGGTCACGACCACCGTGTATTCGTTGGTCTTGCCGTCCTTGCGCTCGTAATTGATGCGCACCTTCTTCGGTTCTATTTCGTTTAATATATCACTCATAACTTTGTTGTCTTGATCTTCAAAACTAAAAAGTAAAATTTCTTCTCCTTGGTTCCATTGATTATCAGAAAGATAAAATGATGCTATTTCATTATTACTAAAACCAAATGAAGTAATAATAGATTTATGAAATTCCGCCAAGGAATCTTCTTTATTTATTTCAATATCTCTAAAAATATCATCTTCCGTATCATTATCTAGTATAACTCTAAATCTGTAAATCATCTGTTGTTTTATAGTTTACAAATGTATTAAATTTTGTTACTTGCTGAAGCGATGTAGCGTAAATATCATCGAGCTAAGCAGCAAGAATGCACCTATCTGATGTGCAATTCCAAGCCATAAAGGAACTTGTAGTAAGATAGTTAGCACTCCTAGAAGTGATTGAATACCAACTAATATAAGAAGGGAATTTAGTCCATTTAATTGGTGGTTAGAAACTGCTATTTTTTTACCTTTTATGTAAATTATTACTACTGAGATAACTACAATGAATGCTAGAATACGATGAACAAATTGTACTCCACTTCTACCTTCAATAAAGTTTTTATACACGGGAGTTTTTTCAGTTAAAACGGTTTCATGCATGAGTTTTCCTTCACTCATCATAGGCCAATGATTGTGAATAAACCCAGCATCTAGACCAGCCACAAATGCTCCATATATTATTTGAATGAATAGTATTGCTAAACCAATTCTTATTAGGTTTCTATATGTTTTATTTATAGTCTGTTTTATAGGAAAAATTAAGTCTAGGGCGACCCATAATGTAAAGGCAAAAGTTACAAATGCGGTTGTTAAATGTGCAGCTAGCCTATAATGACTTACATCAGGTCTATCAACTAAACCACTTTTTACCATATACCATCCTAAAAATCCTTGAAATCCACCCAAAATTAGTAGTATTATAGTTTTCTTTATTGTGGATTTATTTAATTGTCTAGTTATTAAAAAATATAGAAAAGGAATAATAAAGACTAGTCCTATAGCTCTTCCAATAACTCTATGTAGCCATTCCCAGAAAAAAATACCTTTAAATTCTTTTAAACTTATATTGCTATTTAGTTTTTGATATTCTGGATATTGTTTATAGAGTTCAAATGCTTCTTGCCATTGTTGATCATTAATTGGAGGAATTGCTCCTGAAATTAGTTTGTAGTCTGGGATTGATAGCCCTGAATGAGTTAATCTAGTCATCCCCCCAACAACTACCATAATAAAAATTAAAGCACATCCTGTAAAAAGCCAGTAAATTACCTTTTTATTATCTCTTTTCATTTGCTATGAGACCTAACTTTTTCCCTTCTTCCAGCATAAGCTTGTATGCTGCATTATAATCATTTTTAATATCACCTTCTAGAATAGCTTCCTTAATAGCCTCTTTAATTTTACCTATTGATTTGCAAGGTTTGAGATCAAATGTTTCCATAATTTCCTTACCATTAATAGGTGGCTGGAAATTTCTGATATTATCTCTTTCTTCAACTTCAATAATTTTATTACGTACAATTTTGAAGTTTTGACGATATTTCTTAAATCTTTCTTTATTTTTGGTTGTTATATCTGCCTCACATAGTGTTATAAGATCATCAACACTTTCTCCAGCATCAAATATTAATCGTCTAATAGCGGAATCAGTTACATTTTCTTGTGCAAGAACAATAGGTCTTGAGCTCATTAAAACAATTTTTTGAACATATTTCATTTTGTCATTCAACGGCATTTTTAATCCCTTAAAGATTCTATATACCATCTTACTTCCTTCAAATTCATGCCCATGAAAAGTCCAACCAATTTTAGGTTTAAATTTTTTAGTTGGTACTTTTCCAATATCATGTAAAAGTGCAGCCCATCTTAACCATAGATTGTCTGTTTCTTTACTTATATTATCTACAACTTCCAATGTGTGATAAAAATTATCTTTATGAGTTTGTCCTTCTATTTCATCTATACCCTTTAGAGCAGATATTTCAGGTAAAATAATTTTTAGAAGACCTGTTTTTTCTAATAGAGAAAATCCGTATGAAGGTTTTGGACTTAATAAAATTCTATTTATTTCTTCAACTATTCTCTCTTTTGTAATAATATTTATTCTAGAGTTTAAATTAGATATTACATCTAACAAATCTTTATTTATATTAAAATCTAAATTACTAGCAAATCTTATTGCTCTTAGCATTCTCAGAGGGTCATCATTAAATGTAATCTGCGGATTAAGAGGAGTTATAATCACTTTTGATTTAATATCTTCTAATCCATTGTGTAAATCTATTAGTTTTCCATAATTTTTTTTATTCAAACTTATGGCAAGACTATTTATTGTAAAATCTCTTCTTTTAATATCATCCTCTAATGTGCCTTCAGATACCTGAGGGTTTCTACTATTATGACTATAGGATTCCTTTCTGGCACCAACAAATTCAATTTCATAATTTGAATATTTAAGCATTGCAGTTCCATAGGTTTTAAAAATTTTTACGTTAGAAGTGTTTTTAAGCTCTTTAGATACTAATTTAGCCATCTCTATTCCACTTCCAATAACTACAATATCAATATCTTTAGACTCTCTTTTTAGAAAATAATCTCTAACAAAACCTCCAATAACATAGCAGTCTAAACCTATTTCATCTGCACAATTAGAAATTGTTTTAAAAAGTTTATTATTAATAGCCTCTTCAAATTTCATTTATAATAATATTTTTTTTAACGTAGTTTAGTAATTTCCCCTTTTTTATTAACCTTAATAATTGTAGAAGGAAGATTGCTGATTGATTTGTTAGGTAAATTTACGATATAGTCTACACCTTTTAAAATACGTTCATCTATTTCTTTAAAATTAATTGGATATTTTTTATCGTGCATATTCGCTGAAGTAGAAACAATAGGCTTCTGTATTCTACTAATTAGTCTGCTGCAGAAGTTGTCCTTTACAATTCTAAAAGCAACTGTATTTTCTTTTGAGATAAGCAGTTTAGATATATTCTTTGGATTACTATAAATTATTGTTGTTGGGTTACTAATTTCTTTTAACACATTGTTTATAAACGCAGGTTTTACATGTAAATACTTGTCTAACATTTTAGAATTATTAATTAGACTTAACATAGGCTCTGAAGTATCTCTGTCTTTTAATCTATTAATTCTAAGAATAGCATCGTCATTTGTTGCATCACAACCTATACCCCAAATAGTATCGGTAGGGTATAAAATTATTCCACCACTTTTTAGTACACTAAGTGCATTTTCAACTTCATTTATAATTTTTTCCATCTATTATAAATATATTTATATCAAATATAAAAAATAACCACTTGAATAGGTCTATTGAGTTTAATTCTGAGTATATAGATTATAAAGCTGATATTTTAAGCCTAATTGAAAATTTCAGCTCATCAGATGGTCATAGTATTAAAGATCATAGAAATATTATCAAAAAATTCAAATTAGGAGATTTTGAGGTAAATATCAAATCTTTTGGCGTGCCTCCTATGTTTAATGCATTTATTTACTCTTTTTTTAGATTAACTAAAGCGCATAGATCGTTTGATTATGGCAGGAGATTATTAAAAAAAGGAATTAAAACTCCAACCCCAATTTGTTATTGTGAATATAAAAGTAAGGGTCTCTTAAATAGTAGTTTCTATGTGTCAAAACAACTTAAATTTGATTACCCAATAAGTGAAGTAATTAATAATGTAAATTTCCCTAATAGAGTAAAAATTTTAAATGATTTTGTATTGTTTACTTTTAAACTTCATGAAAATGGAATTAATTTTTTAGACCATTCTCCTGGAAATACTCTAGTAAAGTTTCATAACTCAAGACCAATCTTTTATTTAATTGATTTAAATAGAATGAAATTTGAAAAAATGAATTTTACTAAGAGAATTATGAATTTTAGACGACTTACTAATGACAAAGAAGTATTAAAGATTATTAGTAAAGAGTATGCTAGATTGTCTAATAGAGATTTTGATGAAGTTTTTAATTTAATGGTTAAGTATAGTAATCAATTTCTTAGCAGAAGATCTTTTAGAAAAAAATTAAAAAAAATTTTAGTTAAGTAGCATATTTATTTACTATAAGTTAAGTATTATCTTTGTGCCATGTCAATAATATTAGCAATTGATTATGGAGAAGTAAAATCTGGAATTGCAGTTAGTGATGAATCTCAGGTTTTTGCATTTGGTTTAGCAACTATTACAACTAATAATTTAATAGATTATGTAGAGAATTATAATATTAAAAATAATATTACACAGTTTGTTGTTGGTCAGCCTAAAAGAATGAATGATGAATATTCTGAAGTTGAAAAGTTGATTAGAGAATTTATCAAAAAATTATCATTAAGATTTCCTGACACCCCTATAGATCGTTATGATGAGCGTTTTTCATCAAAAATTGCTTTTCAAACAATGATTGATGCAGGTTTAACTAAAAAAAATAGAAGGAATAAGAATATTGTTGACAAGATTAGTGCAACTATAATTCTTCAAGGATATTTAAAATCTAAAGAGGAGTAATTAATGAATAATTGATATATTGTATTTTAAATAATAACAAATGATTTTACCTGTAATTGGATATGGAAATTCTATTTTAAAAAGAAAATCTAAGGAAATTACTGATTCTTATCCAGGCCTTAAAGAACTAATCAAAAATATGTATGATACAATGTATAATGCTAGCGGTGTTGGTCTAGCTGCTCCACAAATTGGAAAATCAATTAAAATATTTATAATAGATACTTCTCCATTTTTAGATATGGATGATAATAAAATAAAAGACTATGAAGTAAGCAGTGTTAAACAAACATTTATCAATCCAACTATTTTAGATGAAACTGGAGAGTTTTGGTCATTTGAAGAGGGATGTCTAAGTATTCCACATATTAGGGAAGAAGTAAAAAGAAAGTCTTTTATTAAAATTGAATATTATGATGAAAATTTTAATTATAGAAAAGATGACTTTTCAGGTGTTGTTGCTAGGGTAATACAGCATGAATATGACCATATTCAAGGAATATTATTTACTGATAAATTAACTAGTTTTAAAAAGAGGCTATTAAAAAGTAAATTAAATAATATTGAAAAAGGAAATGTTGACATTGATTATTTAATGGACTTTTATAAAAAAAATTAAACTAGAGGGTTGAATCTGTCTACTTATACAAAAGAGTTTTCTTATAATTTAAAATTATCTATACCTGTTATATTAGGTTTATTGGGTCACACATTAGTGGGAATGATAGACAACATAATGGTTGGCAAACTAGATCCAATAAATTTAGCAGCAGTATCACTAGGTAATAGCTATATTTTTATAGCTATGTCAATAGGTATTGGTTTTTCAGCTGCAATTACACCAATAGTTGCTGAAGCACATTCTGAAAGAAATCATAGCAAACTCAAAACATCTTTTATAAATGGATTTCTTTTATGTCTTATGTTGGGATTGGTTTTATATATATTAGTTCTATTACTAAAAGGAACATTAACCCATCTAGATCAACCTGAGGAGGTTGTTGAGCTAGCTTTGCCATACTTGGATATTGTTGCAATATCACTGATACCGCTATTACTTTTTCAGGCCCTAAAACAATTTACAGACGGTCTCTCAAAAACTATATTTCCAATGTATGCAACTGTTTTAGCTAATATAATTAATGTTGTTATAAATTATATTTTAATTTTTGGAATGCTAGGGTTCCCTAAACTTGGAATTATTGGCGCAGCTATTGGAACATTAGTATCAAGGATAATAATGTTTGTGTTTTTATTCTATATGCTAATGAATAAAAGAATTATTTATGAGTATATGTCAGATTTAAAATCATTTTTATATAACAAACTTATGATTAAGAAAATTTTAAATTTAGGCCTTCCAACTTCATTACAGATGTTCTTTGAAGTAGCTGTATTTACAACTGCAATTTGGTTAAGTGGATTGCTCGGTGAGATACCTCAATCAGCAAACCAGATAGTATTAAATATTTCTTCAATGACTTTTATGGTTGCCAGTGGATTGAGTATAAGTGCTGCTATTAGAGCAGGTAATCAGAAGGGCTTAAATAATTATATAGAACTAAAGAGAATCTCATTATCAATATTATTATTAGGAATTTGTTTTGCATTATTTTTTGCATTAGGAATTTATTTTTTAAGAGATTATCTCCCTTATATTTACATTGATATTAGTAATCAGGAAAATTATATTGAGAATATAGCATTAGTAAAAATTGCATCAAAATTATTTATAATTGTTGCTATTTTTCAGCTTTTTGATAGTGCACAAGTAATTATACTAGGAACCTTAAGAGGCATGCAAGATGTAAAAATTCCAACAATAATAGTATTTATTGCTTATTGGGTAGTAGGATTTCCTATAAGTTTTATATTGGGAGATGAGTCATCAATGGCAGAAACAGGTATTTGGATAGGATTACTTTCAGGTCTAACATTTTCTGCTGTATTTTTGTACTTGAGATTTTTATATTTGACAAATAAGATGATTAATAAGATTCATAAATTATGACTTTGGAAGAAATTGATATTCAATTACTAGTTTACTTAAATTCATTAGGATCAGAATTTTGGGATCCGTTATGGATAGTATTAACTAACAAACTCACTTACATTCCTTTATTTATTTTTATTGTTTTTAAAATTTATCAGAGATTTGGGGTGAAACAAATGCTGTTTATCTTATTTTTTATTGCTTTATTAATCTTATTTACTGATCAATTTACTAATTTCTTTAAGGATAGCTTTCAGCGATTAAGACCTTGCAGAGAAGAGTATTTAAACTTACGACAGATTGATATATATTGTGGTAAATATGGCTTCTTCTCAGCTCATGCTTCTAATTCAATTGCTGTTTCATTATTTCTTATTAGAGTAATTAAAGAAAGGTTTAATAGTTTATTCTCAATTATTTTATTTATTTGGGTTTTTATATTTTCCTATAGTAGAATATACCTTGGGTTACATTATCCAATAGATATATTATTTGGTCTGCTTTTTGGCGTTTTTTCCTCAAGTATTTTTTATGCTATTTACTTAAGAATTGATAATTATTTTTTTGACAAAATATAAAGATTTGTTGCAAGCCGATCTCTATATCTATTATTTTCTTCTGTAGTTGTATTAAAATTCAGTTTAATTTTCTTCTTTATTAGTAATTTGTTTTCAATGATATTAATGTTTTTAGCATCAAAATTTTTATTGGAAATTAGCACAAAAATTGAATCATTAATTTTAGATAATTCTAATTTTCTAACTTTTTTATTTAGATTCCATATTAGATCAGCAGTAATCTTGTAATCAGAATATAATTTTAATTCTTTGATATCTTGATGAAATAAATCTGTAGAGGTATAATTGGTATTAGTATTTGAATACATCTGTGGTAGAATAAAATTAATCATGGTAAAAAAGAGAATAATTTTTAAATAAACGGCCTTATCAAACTCTCTTTTATAAAAATTATAAATAAAACTTAATGCTATTATAATTGTGATTGTTGAGAAAAAACTAAATCCATAATTATATATATAAATAGCTGGTATAATTATGCCTGCAATGGATATTAAAATAAAATTTAGGTATATAGGCCAAAGTGATGAGATTGATTTCTGTTTTGAATACTTAATAATATAGTTAATGTAGAACCCAGTATTTAGCGCTAAAGGCATAAGTACAGGTACTATATATCTGGTCTTTTTTTCTGGAATTAATGATAATAAAATAACAGAAATTATAACCCAATAACATGTTAGTAGGTGATTTTTATTTATTGAGATTTTACTATTTATAAATGGTAATATTAAACTAGTTATCGCAGGGATTAACCAAATTCCACTATTAATAAAAAAATCCCAATAGTAGTAGAATGGTTTTAAGTTATAATTGAACCAATTTTTAGTCTCCTGAGAGGTAGTATCTAGTAATGTCTGGTAATCCTGGATATATACATATACATACCATAAACTACCAGAAATAATTGAAACAAATAGAATTTGAATAAGATCACTAATGCTAACATTAATTTTCTTATAAACTAGCAGATATGATAATAAAAAAGGGATTAATAATACATAAATTGAAATGGGGCCTTTGGACATAATAGATAATCCAATTAATAAACCTATAAGTATATTTTGTTTTAGATTAAATTTATTTTCTAATGAGCTGAAAAGAAAGTAGATGGCTAGGAACATAAATCCATGAGCAAAAATATCCCAGGGAGCTTCAAATATGATAGCAATTATATAAATAGAACTTACAGTTATCAATCCATTGATAAGGCTTTCATTTTTGTTGAATTTAATTTTAAGACTAAAAAAATAGCTAGTAATGCCAATAATAAATAGTAATAAAATTGCAGGTATTCTATAGAATATAATTGATTTGGAATTGAACAATAAAACAGAAAGTGCAGTTAGCCAAGTAGGTAATGGGGGTTTCTGATATCTAGGCTCTCCATTTAAAGTTGGAAGAAGCCAGTTATTATCTTCAACCATCTCTTGTGCAGTTTGAAAATTTCTTGCTTCCATAATTCCAACCTCTATTAAATTAAATGTAGAAATTGAATATATTAATAGAATTAAAATAATTATTAAGAAATAATATTTCTTTAAAAAACTCACTGCTTCTTTTTGTTAATATATATAAAATAAATTTTAATCTCCGTAAAAAAACAATATATTACCCTTACTGATTATGAAAAAAATTATTTCAATTATTTTTATTTCTATCTTATTTATTTCTTGTTCTAACCAAGAAGAAAAATCACCAAATATTATTGTTATAATAAGTGACGACCAAGGTTATGCTGATGTTGGTTTTCATGGAAGTAAAGAAATTAGAACTCCTAATATTGATAGAATTGCTAATAATGGAGTGATATTTTCAGATGGATATGTTTCCTATGCGGTATGTTCACCAAGTAGAGCTGGGTTGATAACTGGAAGGTATCAAAATAGATTTGGTTATAGTAGAAATATTTTATTAACCCCTAAAGATTCAACTATGGGACTTCCTCTGTCTGAACAGACACTTCCTGATGTTCTTAAGGAAGCTAATTATAGGACAAAAGCTATTGGAAAATGGCATCTAGGGGCCCATGAATCTTTAGTCCCTCAAAGAAGGGGTTTTGATGAGTTTTATGGTTTTATTATTGGTGGTCATAAATATTTCCCTGAAGACTTAACACTAAATGACTTAACTGAAGCTAGATCTCAGTGGGATGGTTATTTAACTAAAATTTTTGATAATGGCAAGAGGGTTGATATATCTAAATATCTTACTGAAGAATTATCAGATAATGCAGTAAAATTTATTGATGAAAATTCTAAAAATCCATTCTTTTTATACCTTTCTTATAATGCACCTCATACACCCTTACAAGCTACCAAAAAGGATCTAGACAGAAATATGCATATTGATGGAGAGAAGAGAAGAACATATGCAGCAATGGTTACATCACTAGATGATGGTGTTGGCCTAATTCTAGATAAGCTGGTAGAAAAAAATATATCTGATAATACAATAGTTGTTTTCTTTTCAGATAATGGTGGTGTGGAATGGTATAATCACTCAGATAACGGAATTTTAAGAGGTGGGAAAGGTGAATTTTTTGAGGGAGGAATACGTGTGCCATTTGTTATGCAGTGGCCAAATGTAATTCCTGCCGGATTAACTTATGATAAACCAATTATTGCACTAGATATTTTTGCAACTGCGGCATCTGTTGCTAATGCTGAAAAATATATTGATGGAGAGATAGACGGTGTTAACCTAATGCCTTACATCTTAGGGAAGAAAGATGGTTTGCCACATAAATTTCTTTACTGGCAAAACAGGGATAAAGACATTGATGTGATAAGAGGAGAAAGGTATAAATACCTTAGAATGGGTGATGAAGAGTTTATTTTTGATTTAAAGAATGATATTAGTGAGGAAAATAATATAATTGATATTTCACAAGAAATTTATGATGATTATAAGTTCAAATTCAAAGAGTGGGATAAGGAAATGATTGACCCTGTTTTTCTAGATTTAGGTAGTGGAAAACAATACAATAAACTTCATCCAGACAGATGGTATAACTCTAGTTCAAAGAAACAGTAATAGGCCATCCCTTAAATTGTTTTGGATTATTTAATCTGACGTCCTCATATCTTGGCCAACATTCGAAAGTTACATCTTTTCTTTCCTTATTAAACTTTATTATTCCATATCCAGCTCCATTAGAATTGGTATCAGGATTAGCATATGCATGCATCGTAATTTTATTATCAAAGCCATCTTTATACCTTCCTGTCCATGGCAAAATATCATTAGGATTATCACCAATTTCTTCATTTTCTGGCCACCACCATCTACTGTAATAGTTATTTACAATGGCTGGTACAAGAAAAGCCCATGGACCATCTTCATAATCATCAATTCCATGGTGGATTACAGTGGCAATATGTTGATCACCACCGATATGAATAGCATTTGCATCCTTAATAAGCTTTAATGCTTTATTTCTACCACTTTGCGGCCATCCATTTGAATCTAGGTCAGCATGAAGTCTATTCTCTTCACTTCCGTGGAGGTGAGCTCCTCCACAGAAACCAGTCTGAGACAAAACTGCTTTCATTGCTGAATTGTTTTTACCCCATTTACTAAGAAACTTGAGCTGCCTATCACCAAGTAACGTTAACCCGTCCATATCAATTGATTTTGGATCATAATCAGGATTTCTTATGTGATCTGGTCTTGGTCCTTGTTGAGGTATTTTTCCTTTAGGTCCAGACTTAAACTTTCTATCTTCAATGATTGCAAAATCTATTCCTCCAAGTAGAAGGTTTGTATAATATACACCTATTCCTTGCTCGATAGAAGTTTTGTCATAAGGATCTGGAAGGTGATTGGTTTGTGCTCTTTCTACCATCTTTACGTATTCATGGTGATAGTAGTAACCTCCATCATTTCCTGCAGATGATGAAGCAATTTTTCCACTTTCTCCCCACAAATTACCTTGACCAATATCATGATCGTCAGGTATAGTTATACATGGCCTCTCCCTAAAAGTCTCTCTAAATTGCATACCGAATTTCAACCATGCAGCAGTATGTTCTTGGTGGTCATAAGACTGATCTCCAGCAAAAAATAAAATATCAGGGTCAATATGATTTATATTTATGACATAATTTTCTCTATCTCCTCTGTCTTTATTGCTATTACATGAGAATGCAGCCATAACAATTTCATTTTTATTTTTAGGATCTTTTCTAACCATTCCCTCAAAGATGGCATCATCACTATGTCTTAATCTATATTTTATATCTTTTGAATCATCCCAATTTTCTATCCTAAACGTTGTAGCCCATCCTATTTCATTAATTTTTTTTCTTTTTATTTCTTTCCAGCTTTCATGCTGATAAATTTCTAATCTGACCTCTCTACTTTCATCTGGATAAAGCGGAAAAAGTTGTGCAGTAATTTTAAGAGTCTTATTAGATACTGTATAAATACCAAAAGCTACAACCTCATCTCTGTCAACTTTTAAATCAACTATTGGGTTTTCAGAACGATTCCACCAATCGTTTGTTGATAAGGTATCTATATTTGAAAATGGTGATTTAACGGGTTCTTTTTGTTTATTACATCCAAATGCAATAAGTGTTAGTAAACAAAGAGTAATTTCTATATATCTCATTTTATTAAGGTAATAATATTTCTTTAAAAAAATTCACTACTTCTTTCTGTTAATATGTATAAAATAAATATTTCTCGAATACATAAAAATTCCTGCAATATGACTAAAAAATAAAACAGGATCTAATCTAAAAATAGAATATGTAATTATTAAAATAGCCCCTAAAACACTTATAATCCAAAATCCTAGTGGCAAATGGGATACTTTTGAAACTTCTGAAGACATCCACTGATATATGTATCTAAAAGTAAATGTAATTTGTGAAATTATTCCAAGATATAGTAACCATTGCGGTATATCAGGATTATAAAAAAGTGAATCTAAATCAAAAAAATTAGAATTCCATGCCCTTTCTATGCAGATTATAATAGGTAATAATATTAGAATTTGTCTAATAGCTATATTAAAATCTGTCCACTTTTTTTGTAGTTGCAAATTTCTGATATAGATATAATAACCTATGAATTGACCTAGCATGATAGCAAAATCATCTCTGAAATAACCATACATAAAGAAAAGCAGTGAAGCACTTAAGCTTAATATCCAATAAATTGTTGGTGTAATTACTTTCGCTTCTCTTTCAGAGTAAAACCATTGGATAATTACTCTTGCACTAAAAAAAAATTGTGCGGTAAATCCTAATACAATGATCTCAATGGGGATATCAATCATTATTTTCTATTTGGTAATTAATGTACTTTCTTTTCATCCAAATAAATGCAAAACAGTCAGACAATGGTCCTAATATTCTATTAAATAATCCAAATTTTGCTTTTCCTGCTATTCTGGGGAAATGTTGTACAGGAACCTCAATAATTTTACCTTTTTGAAGAAGTATCATTGCTGGCAAAAATCTATGTAATCCCTTAAACATTGGAATTCTTTTTGCAAAATCAGTCTTTATTACTTTTAATGGACACCCTGTGTCTTTTACTCCATCACTAGTAAATATGTTTCTTATACCGTTTGCAATTAGGGATGATATATTTTTTAAATAAGCGTCTTTTCTATTAGATCGATAACCTGTAACAAGATCATAATTATCAACATATTCTAATAAAACATGAAAATCGCTTGGTGATGTTTGTAAATCAGCATCAATATATCCTATATATTCTGAATTGCATAAATCAAACCCAGCTTTCAATGCACTACTAAGTCCACAGTTTCTTACAAAGGAAATAGATTCAAAGCAATTATTATTATTACATAATTTTTCAATAATTTCTTTACTCCCATCTGTAGATCCATCATTTATTATAAGAACTTTTGTTTTAAATTTTGTTGAATTAATAAATTTCATTAATTCACTTTCTAATCTAGACAAATTGTCTTTTTCATTAAATGTGGGGACTATTATTGTAAATGTTGACATATTATATTTTCAATAAAATTTCAGCAGCAGCAAATGGAGTTGTTTTATTTTTATCTAATAGATTATATTGTTTTTCTAATTCTTTTTTAATTTTTTCATTACCAAAGAAATTTGATTGTAATTTATCATTGATAGTTTGCAATAACCAGTACTTATTTTGACTTTTCCGATTTTGATTAAAAAAATTATTTTCATTTGTAACAGAAATGTATTCTAAAATTAATTCCCAAATGGGTTTTATTCCAGAGCTGTTAATTGAACTACAAGTCATTACTTTCGGAGTCCATTTAGATTTCTTTATAGGGTATAATTTTATAGCCATTGCAAATTCTGATTTAGCTTTATTAGAATTTTCAATATTATCCCCATCAGCCTTATTTATTATTATAGCATCTGCCATTTCTATTATTCCTCGTTTAATTCCTTGTAATTCATCTCCAGCTCCAGAGAGTTTAAGTAAAAGAAAGAAATCTACCATTTCGGATACACTAATTTCATTTTGACCAACTCCAACTGTCTCTACCAGAATTATATCATAACCCGCAGCTTCGCATAGAATAATTGATTCTCTAGTTCTTTTTGCTACACCCCCATAATGACTAGAGGTTGGACTAGGTCGAATAAATGCATTTTTATTATTAACCAATGTGCTCATTCTTGTTTTATCTCCCAATATGCTGCCGTGATTAACCGAGCTAGTTGGATCAATAGCTAATACAGCGACCTTATGACCTATACTTGTTAGATGGTCTCCTAATGTTTCGATAAATGTACTTTTTCCAACTCCAGGGACACCAGTTATGCCAATTCTTATTGAATTGGATTTTTCTTTAATACATGAGGATATTATTTTGTTAGAATCAGATTTGTCATTTATGTTATCACTTTCAATTATGGTAATTGCCTTACTAAGTGAAACAATATCGCCATTTACAATTCCACTAATTAGCTCCTGAATATTTAATCGCTTTTTAGGGGTTTCTCCCATGGTTATTTAAATCAATTTTTATGGAGTAGTAGTGGCTTCTGAAATAACCCACTCTCCTTTATTAATTAATGGTTCTGCATGCTTGTACTTCATTTCTTTGTTCTCTCCTGTTGAAACATTTTTTATTGTAATTCGATCATTTCTCCCAATTTTTGGTTTATCTCTTACAATCGTTTCAATTTCATGAACTATATTTCTGCCTGCTGCTTTATTTTGAGAACTTAATTCATCAATATTGGGAATTTCATCTTTGGATGTATTTATTTTAGTGACTTTTCTTGGTCTAGCTTCTTGAATATTTTTTGCATTTTCATTTGAAATTTCAGCTTTGAATAAGAATGATAGGATCTCTTTATTTACATTATCAATTAAACCTTTAAATAATTCAAATGATTCAAATTTATATATTAGAAGAGGGTCCTTTTGCTCATGAACTGCAAGCTGAACAGATTGTTTTAATTCATCCATTTTTCTTAAATGATTCTTCCAAGAGTGATCTAAAATTGCTAATGATATATTTTTTTCAAAATCTGTTACAAGTTGCTGTCCATCAGATGAGTAAGCTTTTTCTAAGTCTGTAACAACTTGTAAGGTTTTTATTCCATCAGTAAATGGAACTACAATTCTTTTAAATCTATCCTTCTGATTCTCATAAACATGTTTTATTACTGGATATGCTAATTTAGCATTTGCCTCAATTTTATTTAAGTAATGATTTAGGATGAGTTTATATATTTTATTTATAACCTTGTCTTCATCCATCGATTCAAATTCATCAGCATTTAGATCAGTACTTATAGAAAAGAACTTTATTAGTTCAAATTCAAAATTTTTGTGATCATTATTTTCTTTATTATTTATAACAATATTTTCACATGTGTCATAAATCATATTAGCAATATCAATTCTTAATCTATCTCCAAATAATGAGTTATGTCTCCTTTTGTAAATTTCTACTCTTTGAACATTCATTACATCATCATACTCTAGTAATCTTTTTCTTATCCCAAAATTATTTTCTTCTACTTTTTTTTGTGCTCTTTCAATTGATTTAGTTATCATAGAGTGTTGAATTACCTCTCCTTCTTCTAACCCCATTCTATCCATCATTTTAGCAATTTTTTCACTTCCAAATAATCGCATTAAGTTGTCTTCTAGAGATACATAAAACTGTGAACCACCTGGATCACCTTGCCTTCCAGATCTTCCCCTTAGTTGTCGATCAACCCTTCTTGAATCATGTCTTTCAGTTCCAACAATTGCTAATCCTCCTAAATCAATAACTTCTTTACTTAGTTTAATATCAGTCCCTCTACCTGCCATATTGGTAGCAATAGTAACTTGACCTGAAATTCCAGCTTCTGCAACAATTTCAGATTCTTTTTTGTGTAGTTTTGCATTTAAAATATTATGAGGCACTTTTCTTATCCCAAGCATTTTACCAAGCAATTCACTAATTTCAACAGATGTTGTACCAATTAATACAGGTCTACCAGCCTTTGAAAGTGTAGTGACTTGCTCAATGACAGCATTATATTTTTCTCTTTTAGTTTTATAAACTAAATCTTCCTTATCATCTCTTATAACGGGCTTGTTAGTAGGAATTTCGATTACATCTAATTTGTAAATGTCCCAAAATTCTCCTGCCTCAGTTACAGCTGTACCTGTCATCCCAGAAAGTTTTTCATACATTCTAAAATAATTTTGTAGTGTTATTGTTGCAAATGTCTGAGTAGCTGCTTCAATTTTTACATTTTCTTTAGCTTCAATTGCTTGATGTAGACCATCACTATATCTTCTTCCATCCATTATCCTGCCTGTTTGCTCATCTACAATCATCACCTTATTATCCATTACGACGTACTGAATGTCTTTTTCAAATAAAGCATATGCCTTAAGTAGTTGATTTATAGAATGAATCCTTTCAGATTTAATATTAAAATCTCTATATAGCTCTTCTTTCAATGCAGCCTCTTTTTTAGGTTTATGACCTTTAGATTCAATTTTGGATATTTCCATTCCAATTTCTGGCATTATGAAAAAATTAGGATCATCTTTTCCTGAAAGAAATTCTATTCCCTTATCAGTAAGTTCTATCTGATTGTTTTTTTCATCAATAACATAATAAAGGGCTTCATCAATTTTTGGCATTTCCCTATTATTATCTTGCATATAAAAGTTTTCAGTCTTTTGGAGTAATTGTTTTACACCTTCTTCACTTAAATATTTAATTAAGGCTTTGTTTTTAGGTATTCCCCTGTATACTCTAAGTAGACTAAAAGCTCCTTCATCTCTATTATTATTTGATATATTATTTTTAGCCTCAGCTAATGTAGCAGTTAATAATTGTCTTTGAACAGATACTATTTTTTCAATTTTAGGTTTTAGCTCATTAAATTCATGCTTATCCCCTTGAGGTACGGCACCTGATATTATTAATGGAGTTCTTGCATCATCTACTAAAACAGAATCAACCTCATCAACAATAACATAATTATGTTTTCTTTGAACTAGATCATCAGGAGAATTAGCCATATTATCCCTCAAATAATCAAATCCAAACTCATTGTTGGTCCCATATGTTATATCAGCATTATATGCATTTTTTCTTTCTTGTGAATTAGGTTTATAATAGTTAATACAATCTATTTTTAAACCATGAAATTCAAAGATAGGAGCCATCCAAGCACTGTCTCTTTTGGCTAAATAATCATTTACAGTTACAATATGAACTCCTCTACCAGATAAAGCATTTAGATATACAGGCAATGTTGCAACTAATGTTTTTCCTTCACCTGTCTGCATTTCAGCTATTTTACCTTGATGCATTGTAATACCACCAATTAATTGAACATCATAGTGAATCATATCCCATGTTATTGGTTTTCCAGCTGCATCCCAAGAATTTTTCCAGACAGCATTATCTTGATTTAATTGCACGTATTCTTTATTGGCTGAAACTTCTCTATCAAAGGCTGTTGCTTTAACTATGATTTCTTTGTTATTAAAAAAACGTTTTGCAGTTTCTTTAACAACTGCAAATGCTTTTGGTAAGATTTTGTTTAAAGTATCTTCAGTTATCTTATAAGATTCTTCTTCACACTGATCTATTTGAGTGTATAATTCTTCTTTTTCATCAAAATCATCTGTTTTATCTACAGCTTCTTTTAGCTCTTTAATCTTGCTTTTTATCTCATTAATTGATAATTCTATTTCAGATTTGAAATTTTGAGTTTGTTTTCTTAATTCATCGTTATTTAGCTTAGAAATCTCACTCTCAAAAGATTTTATTTCTTCAACTATAGGAAGTGTTGATTTTATATCTTTTTTTGTTTTGTCTCCTACAAAGAATTTAAGTATTGAATTAAAAAAACTCATATGTATTATCAGATAGTGATTTTAATTTTCAAAGATACAATTTGTTTGATGAAAAATATTAAAAAAAGCCTCAGTTAAGAGACTTTAAATAAATTCTAATATTCATCTTCATTCCAAAGATAATCTTCATCAGTTGGATAATCTGGCCAAATTTCCTGAATAGATTCATATAGGTCTCCTTCATCTTCAATTGATTGTAAATTCTCTACTACTTCTAATGGCGCACCAGTTCTAATAGAATAATCTATCAATTCGTCTTTTGAAGCTGGCCATGGTGCATCACTTAGGTGAGATACTAGTTCTAACGTCCAATACATGATAAACTATTTTTTGCAAAAATAATTTTTTAGATGAAAAAAGCAAGAAATTCTTAATGTTTTTTTAAATTATTATGTTTCCCAAGGAATCTCTTCAATTTCTAAATCAATTGAAAATTTTCTTGCTATAACAAAAATATAGTCAGATAATCTGTTTAAATAAATTAAGATTTCATCTTGAAAATTGTAAATAGATTTTAATTTTGAGACATTTCTTTCAGCTCTTCTGCAAACGGATCTAGCTATATGACAGTAGGAAACTTTTTGATGACCTCCTGGAATAATAAATTTGTCAATTTTGGGCAATTTTTCAGAAATTATATCAATATTATTTTCTAAAGTAGAGATATCTTCTTCTTGGATCTTTATTCTTTTTGTTTTCAGATATTTTTCCGCTGTTTTTTCATCCTGAAATGCAAGTATTGCTCCAATATTAAAAAGATTTTTTTGTATTTCTATCAAGGAATTTTTTACATGCTTATCATCAGTAAAATCTCTTATTAGGCCTATATATGAATTTAATTCATCAATTGAGCCATATGCATCAACTTGTATATTATGTTTCTCAACATCTTTTCCGCCAATTAATTTTGTTGAACCTCTATCTCCTGATTTTGTATAAATTTTCATACGTTTATCTAATCCTCTTTGAGAAATATTTAATTAGATATAAATATCTTATTAATAATGCTAAAATTAGAGAAATTAAGCTAATATTAAACACTTGAACCCCAACGATCCAATGCAAACACATTAACAATAACATTAGAACATTGATTTTTAGATACGATATAATCCACTTATTTGGGTTTTTCTTAAGTAATTGAAAAAGTAATATTAGATTAAATGGAATTGCCCATAGAAGATTATAGTTCCAAGCAGATGCTATATGGTTACTAAAAAACCATAAGTAAACTAATAGTAAGCCAATTAGGCCTGTAACTAAAAGAATAGTAATGTCTAGGAAGATACTCCTAGTTATTCTTAAGTAGTCCAAAAAAGTAACTACAATAATTATTAACGATAGAATTAGAAACACATACAATGGTGAAAATGAAGTTTCTTTATACTCAGCATATTCTCCAAAGAGAATAGATGTTTCCACGAAATCTCCATTTTTAATATTAGAATTTCCCAGTTTATCAAAATACAGTTTCAAATTATATGGTAAAACCAGCAAGTCTCGATCAGTAATATTTGCATCAATTACTGATCCAAGACAAATGTCAATTCCCAATGCTCCCCATGAATTTGGGGCAAGATGCTGATAATCCAATTGTCTAAATGAACTTGAATTCATATTATCTAAATTAATACCTGCATTTCTAATTTCTTCTTCTAATAATTCATTAAATATATCACCGATTTTAGTTGAGCAATTATCTTTAAAATAATTATACTCATAATCTTTATTTTCTTCTTTAGAATTTGTAATTAGCTTATTTACAAGTACTCTTTTTTTGTATTCTGATAAATTTAATTTCTGTTCTATTATTTGTCTAGACTGATTTACATAACTTCTATAAAAGTTTTCAAACTGGTTTATCCCAAGGCTGTATATAGGTCTTCCTTTTAGGAAGTTCAAATAAAAATTGGGAGCATCAAAGTCATAGACACCATAATTAAAAATTATATCATAATCATTTACTCTATCTACTACTCTAATGCCAGAGTGACCAAAGGCAGAGAAAAAATCATTTCCCGGTCCAGCAGTTATTAGGCTAATTTCATATTGATCTATTTCTTTTACATTTTCTTGTGCATCTATCTCTAGGATAAATACTGATAGTAAGATTAATAGAACTTTTTTTATCATAGTATTATCTAAATAAATTAAGGTCAAATTTCAATGAAAAGATATTAGAATATAAAGCAATACTTTGATTCCCTATATCAGTAAATGCATAATCCATTTCAATACTTTTGTATTTAAAACCAATTCCAAAATTTGGCTGAAAACTAAGTTCTTTTGAATTATCAAATTGTAATTCATTTTGGAAATTACCCATACCTAATCTTAAAAAAACTAAGTCAACATAACCAAGTTCTATACCTATTGCAGGGTTTATGCTAGCAAAATTAGTTGAAATTATATCATTATTTTCTTCAAATTTAAGCATTAGATCTAATGCAGCTAATAAAGTGTAACTATTTTTAATATCCAGTTGTTTTGAAACTCCTAATTGCAATTTTGGAATAGTTATTTCTGTTCCATTGGGCATCTCTTGATTTTGACCTTCAATTGCATTTTGGATATCATCTAATCTATCTTGATTTATAGACCAAGAATTATAAGTAGTTGTAATATCTCTTGCCATCAAGCCAAAGCTCCAATTATTGTTTGTTTTAAACTGTATTCCAAAATCCATTCCAAAACCCCAAGAACTAGAAAAATCACCAATTATTCTTCTAATTATTTTTATATTAACTCCATAGTTTAAGTTCTTAAGCTTTAATCTTCTTGCATAGGAAAATAAGAAAGCATAATCTGCAGTTGAAAATAAGTTAATTCTTTCAAAATTTATATTTCCTTGATCATCTATTAATTGTGTTGTGTCTAATATATCGTCAACTCCAAATCTAATCATAGAAAAGCCTAGCGCAGAATTATCATCAATCGGCGTTGCATATGCAACAAAATTATAAGTAGCTATGTTGGCAAAATAGTTTGAATGCATTAAAGAAATCTGCTTATCTTCTAATTGTAGCAAACCAGCTGGATTCCAATAAGTGGAATTAACATCAGATGTACTAGATACAACAGCATTACTCATGCCAATTGATTGAGCATCTACACCAATATTCAAAAATTCATTAGAATATTTTGAATTATTCTGTGCATTTACTCCTAGAATGGAAAATAATAATAAGAAAACTACCTTCTTCATTATTGATTATATCAATAAAAACTTCTAAATGACTTGCTTATTGTGTTATAATAATATAAAAACAACTAAAATTCATTAACTATTAAATATATTATTTATTAAGTTACTATATTAGTAATGAACTCTCAATTTTGTTTATGAGAATACTTCCTAACATTTTAACACTTTTCAATCTTTTTTTAGGCTGTATTATTACGTTGCTGCTAATTGAGGGAAATCTTCCAATGGAAAGTATTTCGTTTCTTATTGTATTAGCTTTATTTCTTGATTTTATGGATGGATTAATTGCTAGAAAATTTAATTTGGAAAGTAAATTAGGCGCCCAATTAGATTCATTAGCAGATCTGATTTCTTTTGGTTTAGTCCCAGGAATAGTAATGTATAAGCTATTTATGGAAGTTTCATTTGATCCATATCTACCTTTTCTTGGTTTTACTATAACATTGGCTTCTGCTTATAGGCTTGCTATTTTCAACCTATCTCATACAGATTTAAAATATTTTAAAGGTTTGCCAACTCCAGCGAATACTTTGTTCATTTTATCCCTAATGTTAATTATTGAATTACCTAACATAGACTCATTTGTAAAAGAAATTATTTTGAACAATAATTTTTTAATTATTATTACAGCATTAAGTTGTTATTTGCTTAATTCAAGATTTAAGCTAATAAACTTAAAGTTTGTAGATTTTAAATTTAGTGGAGTTAATAAATATAGATATTTGCTTATTGTTTTATCGGCAGTGCTATTTATTTTTCTCAGAGGTGTTCTCTCTATCCCAGTAATTTTAGTAATTTATTATATGGTTTCCTACTTTGCTATAGGTAGAAAAAAAATGAAATCTCATTAAGTTTTTTTCTTTAACTCAAAATTTTTACCTAAATATACTTTTCTAACTGTTTCATCATTAGCTAGTTCTTCAGGTTTACCATCTTTTAGGATATTACCTTCAAACATTAAATATGTTCTGTCAGTGATTGCTAACGTTTCCCTTACATTATGATCTGTAATAAGTATACCAATATTTTTTTTTGTTAGTTCAGTAACAATCTTTTGAATATCTTCAACAGCTAATGGGTCTACACCTGCAAAGGGTTCATCAAGTAGTATAAATAGAGGGTCCGTTGCAAGAGCTCTTGCAATTTCTGTCCTCCTTCTTTCACCGCCTGAAAGAAGATCTCCTCTATTTTTTCTTATATTGGCTAATCCAAACTCATCTAATAAAGATTCCATTTTATTTATTTGTTCTTTCTTTGACAAATTTGTTAGTTGAAGTACACTTAAAATATTATTTTCGACAGTCATTTTTCTAAAAATAGAAGCTTCTTGAGCTAAATACCCAATACCTGATTGAGCTCTTTTATACATTGGAAATTTAGTAATATCTTTTTCGTTTAGATATATTTTTCCTGAGTTAGGTTTAATTAATCCAACAATCATATAAAATGAGGTTGTCTTTCCAGCACCATTAGGGCCAAGAAGCCCTACTATTTCACCTTGTTTTAATTGGAGTGACACATCTTTTACAACTTTCTTTCCAGAATAGGATTTCATTAAATTTTCAGCTCTTAGAATCATCTACTTTGTTTTTTTAAAACTAACCTAGAAATAAATATACTTATTTGATATAAAATCATAACAGGAATTGCAACAATAATTTGACTAGCTATATCAGGCGGGGTAATAATTGCAGCAAAAGTTAAAACAATCAAAAGCGCATATTTTCTATATTTTATTAATGATGTTGGAGTAACTACTCCAATTCTGGATAAGAAAAATATTATTATAGGAAGTTCAAACATAATTCCACATGCTAAACATGCAGATCTTACCAGAGCGATATATGAACTAATATCAATTTCATTCATTATTTGATCTGAAACTTGATAACCACCCAAAAAGTTAATAGAAAGAGGAGCTACAACATAGTATCCAAAAATTACTCCTAGAAAGAATAATAAAGAACAAATAAAAATAAATCCCTTAGACTTACTTTTTTCATTTTCAAGCAAGCCAGGACTAATAAATTTCCATAATTCATACAAGACATAAGGGAATGATATAATAAAGCCTGCAATTATTGAAGTCCATATATGAGCAGAAAACTGTCCACCCATTGTTCTATTTTGAATAATAAATGGGAATTCTGTTCCACAGAAATTAGTTTCTACACCAATAAAAGTAGCGGCTTCGCACAGAAATCTGTAGGTTGGAAATGACATGTTTTTTGGACCAAATATTATGGTGTCAAATATAAAATCCTTCATTACAAAGCAAACTATACCTGTAATAATAATTGCAAAAATTGATCTAAGTATATGCCATCTTAATTCTTCAAGATGCTCTAAAAATGACATGCTATCAACTTGATTGGTGTTCACTATATAATTCCTTCTTTAATTAGACTTTGAATGTGGAGAACTCCAACATATTTGTTTTTTTCAGCGACTATAAGCTGAGATATTTTATTGGTTTTCATTATTAATAACGCTTCTGTTGCAAGCAAATTTTTGTTGATTATTTTTGGGTTTTTACTCATAATTTCATTAGCCTTAACCTTAGAAATATCTTGACTTTTTAATAATTGACGCCTAAGATCTCCATCAGTTATTACGCCAACAATTTTATTTTTATCTAGCACAACTGCAATTCCTAACATTTTATTAGAAATCTCTATAATTACATCTTTCATTAAATCTGAAGCATCTACTTTAGGGAGGGATTTTGTGTCAATTAAGTCTTTGACCTTCAGGAAGAGTCTTTTTCCTAGGGTTCCTCCAGGATGATATTTTGCAAAATCATTTGGAGAAAATCCTCGTAATTTTACTAGGCACACAGCAATTGCATCACCTATGACAAGTTGAGCAGTAGTACTTGTTGTAGGAGCCAGATTGTTAGGGCATGCTTCATTATCGACATAACTGCTAATTACAATGTCTGATTTTTCAGACAAATAACTATTAGTTTCACCTGTAATGGCTATAAGTTTATTATTTGTTTTTTTAATAAAAGGAACTAGAGCTTTTATCTCTGGAGTATTCCCGCTTTTAGAAATACAAATAATGATATCTTCATTTTGTATTAGTCCTAAATCACCATGAATTGCATCTGCAGCATGCATAAAAATTGAAGGGGTTCCTGTAGAGTTAAATGTTGCTACAATTTTTTGAGCAATAATTGCACTTTTACCTATACCGCTTACAATAACTCTACCTTTAGTGTTATTTATTAAGTTTACTGCCTTTTCAAAATCTTTAGTTAATAGTTTATATAGATTTTTGATACTATTAGCTTGATGTTCAATAGTTTCTCTGGCATAATTTAAAATAGATTTTTTTTCTTTCAAAATTTGTTATTTATGTATTCAAAAAATTGTTTCAAAATTTCAAACACAACATATTATACAAAAAAACAAAATTTTTACTAAAGAATTTCTTAAAATTATCATAATATCATATCTTAATAGTAGTATAAAAAACTTATATACTATAGTGATCAAATGAAAATTAATGATAGCCTTATCTATGATTCATTAAAAAAAATTTTTGGTTTTGATGAGTTCAAAGGACTACAAAAAGAAGTAATTAGCAACATTTGTGAGGGTAAAAATACATTTGTCATTATGCCGACAGGTGGTGGTAAGTCTCTATGCTATCAGTTGCCTGCTTTTATAAAAGAAGGTACTACAGTTGTTATTTCTCCACTTATTGCCCTTATGAAAAATCAAATTGATCATATAAGAAGTCTTTCTAATATAAATGGAATAGCTCATGTTTTAAATTCTACTTTAAATAAGGATGAACAAGAAAAAGTGAAGGATGATGTAAATAAAGGGATTACTAAACTCTTATATTTGGCTCCAGAATCTTTTTCAAAGAAATCTAACATTGAATTTCTTAAATCAAACAATATACCTTTATTGGCTATAGATGAAGTTCACTGTATAAGTGAATGGGGTCATGATTTTAGACCAGAATATAGAAATTTAAGGTCATTAGCTGATAAAATTGGTAAGAATATTCCGATTGTTGCTCTTACTGCAACAGCAACTCCTAAGGTTCAATCAGATATATTAAAAAATTTAAACATTTCTGATGCAAAGATTTTTAAGGCATCATTCAATAGATCAAATCTGTTTTATGAAGTGCGTTATAAGAATGATACAGTAAATTCAGATCTTATTAAATTTATTAAAAACAATAATAATAAATCTGGCATTATATACTGTTTAAGTAGAAAAAAAGTTGAAGAAATAACTAATTTATTACAGCTAAATGATATAAAGGCATTGCCTTATCATGCAGGTTTAGATTCCAAGACAAGGTCTAATAATCAAGATTCTTTTTTAAAAGAAGATGTTGATGTGATTGTTGCTACAATTGCCTTTGGAATGGGTATTGATAAACCCAACATAAGATTTGTGATCCATTATGATATTCCAAAAAGTTTAGAAGGATATTATCAGGAAACTGGAAGAGCAGGAAGGGATGGAGGAGAAGGACATTGCTTAGCTTTTTATTCATATAAAGATGTTGAAAAGCTAGAAAAATTTATTACATCAAAACCTAATTCAGAGCAACAATTATCATCACTATTGTTAGAAGAAATGGTTTCTTATTGTGAAACATCTATCTCTAGAAGAAAATATTTACTCAATTATTTTGGAGAAGAATTTGATAATGAAAAAGGTGAAGGCGGGATGTTAGATGACAACATGGTTAATCCAAAGAAAAAAATAGATGCTAAGAATCAAATTGTCTCATTGCTTAATCTTATTAATGAAACTAAACAAATTTATAAGTCCAAGGAATTAACAGACATTCTAATTGGTAATGAAACAGCAATAATTAAATCTCATAAATTAAATGAAAAGGAATTTTTTGGAAATGGTAAAGATTTTGAAAAGCCTTTTTGGATAGGTTTGATTAGGCAGCTTGTTGTGACAGGTTTATTAGAAAGAAATATTGAATCGTATGGTTCTATCTTAATTAAAGAGAAAGGGAAGGAATATCTATCTAATCCAAGAGAATTTATGATTTCTAAGGATCATGAATATAAAAATGATGATAATCTTATAACTCAAACAAAATCAGATTTTTATACTGATCTACAATTAATGTCAATTCTAAAAAAATTAAGAAAACAAATTGCAAACAAGCTTAATCTTCCACCTTATATAATATTTCAGGACCCATCACTTGAAGATATGACATTAAAATATCCAATAACTATTGATGAAATGGCTAACATCCATGGAGTAGGTGAAGGTAAAGCAAACAAATATGGCAAAGAATTTGTTGATGTGATCTCAAAATACATTCAAGAAAACAACATCACTAGGTTTGATGATTTTGTAGTAAAAACGGCTGGATCTAATTCAGCAATAAAACTTTATATAATACAGAGTATTGATAGAAAATTATCTTTTGAGGATATAGCATCTTCTAAAGGCCTTGAAATGAATGAGCTTATTAAAGAGATGGAGTCAATTATTTATTCTGGAACTAAGCTAGATATTTCTTACTGTATTGATGATATATTAGATGAGGATCAACAATCTGAGATTAATGATTATTTCATGGAAGCTGAGAGTGATAATATTGAATTGGCAATAGGTGAGTTTGATGGTGAATATGAAGAGTTTGAATTAAGGATTTATAGAATAAAATTCTTAAGTGAATTTGCAAATTAAGTTTGATTATAACTTAAGAAGACTAATCAATAGTTGTATATTCGATCAAATTTTCAAATTATTATTGTGGAAGAAGGGATATATGCTAATCTTGAAACCTCTAAAGGGTTAATTGTCATCGTTTTGGAATATGAGAAAACCCCTGGTACTGTAGGAAATTTTATTTCATTAGCTGAAGGAAAAATAAAAAACTCTTATAAGGATATTGGTGAACCATATTTTGACGGACTAAGTTTTCATAGGGTAATCAATAATTTTATGATTCAGGGAGGTTGTCCAATTGGAAATGGCACAGGAGATCCTGGATATAAATTTGAAGATGAATTCCATGAAGATCTAAAGCATAATTCTGCAGGAATTTTGTCCATGGCAAATTCTGGCCCAGGAACTAATGGGAGTCAATTTTTTATAACACATCTAGAAACGCCTTGGCTAGACAATAAACATACTGTTTTTGGCAAGGTAATAGATGGAATTTCAGTAGTAAATTTGATTGAACAAGGTGATGAAATTATAAAATTAACAATAAGTAGAGTAGGTGATAAAGCTGAAGGTTTTCATTCTTTAGATTCATTTAACCAGTTTAATAATCAAAAAGAGGAAAGAGAGAAAAAAATGGAATTAGATTTCAATAATAAAATTGATGAGATTTCAAAAGGGTTTAAAATAACTGATTCAGGATTACGCTATAATATGATTTCAAAAAATAATGGAAATAAACCAAAAGTTGGAGACACAGTTAAAGTTCATTACAAGGGTCAATTAATTGATGGAACAGTTTTTGACTCTTCTTATAAACGAAATGAGCCAATTGAGTTTAAACTTGGTATAGGACAAGTTATTAAAGGTTGGGATGAAGGAATAAGTTTATTGAGTGTTGGTGAAAAGGCAAGATTCTTAATTCCAGGAAATTTAGCCTATGGTGAAATGGGTGCTGGAGGAATAATTCCACCTAATGCAGCTCTAATTTTTGATGTAGAGCTAATTGATATTAGCTAACCTTCCACTTTATATTGCAACCAATACTTGGTTTTTGTAATTTCTCGTTTACCTTATTTGTAATTAAGCAATTTAATGCATGACTTAGGTCATTTCCATCACATGGAAGATTATTTCCAGGCCTAGAATCATCTAGTTGCCCCCTGTATACTAACTCTAAATCAGGATTATAAACATAAAAATCAGGCGTACATGCTGCATCATATACTTTTGCTGTTTGTTGAGTTTCATCGTATAGGTAGGGAAAGCAAAAATTATATTCAATTGCATTTTCCTTCATAAGTTCAGGACTATCCTCAGGATAGTTTAAAGCATCATTGCTCGAAATAGCAATGAATTTAATTCCATTCTGTTGATATTTTTTTGCAATTTCAACGACTGTATCATTTACATGTTTTACGTAAGGACAATGATTGCATATAAACATTATAACTGTACCTCTATCACCCTTTAATTCATCTAATGATTTATTTAAATCTGTTGTTACATCTGGTAAATTAAATTTAACAGCTTTAGTTCCTAATGAAACCATGTTTGAAGGAGTTTTTGCCATTTTTTTAGATTAATATTTAATTGTAATTTTACAAAAAAATAAAATATGAAGCCATATAAAGCTAGTTTAATTAATGCCATTACCTTAATTATTTTTGGTGGATGGGGATATCTAGATTCTGAAGGTGCAGCTATAACTGCACTAATCCCTATAGTTATTGGCGTTATAATTCTTTTATTAAATAAAGGACTAAAAAATGAGGATAAAACCATTTCTCATATCGTTGTTTTATTTACAGTTTTAGTTCTTTGCGGATTAGTTATGCCATTAATGAGGAGAATAGGTGAAGATGATATAATGGGAATTACTAGGGTAGCTTTAATGATGGGTACTTCAATTTTAGCTGTATATACATTTGTAAAGAGTTTTATTGCAAATAGATCTAAATAAAATCTATTGATTTGGATAAAGTTACATTTAAAGATTTCTCAAAAATCGATTTTAGGGTAGGTACTATTATTGCTGTAGAAGCCTTTGCTGAAGCAATTAAGCCCTCATATAAATTAAAAATTGACTTTGGGGATCTAGGTATATTAAATTCATCTGCTCAAATTACTCACAGATATTCAGATGGTGATTTACTTAACAAGCAAGTAATAGCAGTTTTAAATTTTCCAAAAAAACAAATAGCAAATTTTATGAGTGAATGTCTAGTGTTAGGCGCTGTAAATGGTAAAGATGTAATATTAATTTCACCAGATGATAAGGTTAAAGATGGATTAAAGATTCATTAAATTAGAATTGATCACTAAAATAAATAGCATTAATCAACAATTTATTAGTTCCATACCAAAATGCTCTGAAGTTTGTGTTATCTGTAATTGAAATAATTTTTCCTTTATTTAAATTACTAACTTTTAAAGGCACGCTTGATTTCAAATTATTAAGATTATTTTCAGATATATAGCCGCTTAATAGAGGCTTCTCAGAATATATTATAGGATTATTATAACTATCCTTATCTGCTTCAATAAATAGTGTGCTATTTCTAAAAAGTGAAATAGAATTATTTTTAAAGCCAAAATTTATAGGATGAGTTCTATCAATATTTGCTTCAAAGATTGCACCTCCAATTGATTGTGATCCAAAATAGTTTCTTTTTTCTTCAAAGGAAATATTTTCTGCTGTACGTTTAGTTTCCTTAAAATTGTATTTTACAAGATCGGTCTTTTCCGCCCATTTTAAGGAATTCTTATAAGCAATAAGTGTCCCTCCATTTTCTATCCATTTTTTTATTTTATCAGAGTTTTTACTATTTAATCCTTTACTACTTGGCATTATAATAGTTGAATAGTCACTTATATCTGCTGAAGATAAATTTCTTACATCAAGTTTTGTTAGTTTAATACTGTATCTAGTATCAAATAAATGCCATATTTCACCGCAGTCATACGCACTAAACCCGTTTCCTACTAATAGGGCTATTTTTTTCTTTGATATTCTTCTAAAATGATTACTTCCTAAATCTATACCATCAGCTAGACCTGTATTAACTCCATGAATAGTTATAGAGTTCTCTTTAGCAAGTTTATTTAAGAAATTATAAGTACTATCAATTTCCTTATTAAATACGGGAATTAGTATTGTCCCGTAATCAAAAGTCTTATTATCTATATTAAATCTTTTTAATGCTACTTTAGCAATCATATCATTGTTTAAAATTTCATTTAAAACTCTAGGTGTATAATATTCATGCCATTCCATTAAGTAAGCATAATTTGTTTTCTTAGTTACTCCTCCTATATTAGTTGAAAATTCTAGATTTTTATTACCTGCCTTGTTCATATCAATATTCATATCATAATCTAGATTAAATGCAAGAGGTAGAGTCCAAGCAGAAACATCATAAAACAAGCTGTCCCTGAATTTAGTTCTTGATTCAAACATAGCATTAATTAATTTTGATTTTTTTTGATTTTTTGGAATTATAAATGCATAATCTTTTTTATAATATTTCCCTTTATGGTTTATATCCTTCTTTAGGTCATAATAATCTATTTCGTGTCTTTTTAAAATTTCAGCTAAATGAATGGTTTTAGCCCTGTCTTTACTGTCTCCAAAGATTATCCCTTTATTTTTTGATTTTGACCCTTCATCTCGGGAATCTTTATAAAAATTATATTGATATTCTAATAAATTTTCTTTTAGATTTAATCCTGCTTTTAATGTAGAAATAGCAGCAGTAAATTGATTTTTAATAGTAAATGGAAAAGTAAGTGTCCCATTCGCGCTTTCTTGAATATGACCCCTTGAGCTAGCCTGCTCGAATAGTATTCCAATACCTCCATTTATATCTGGAAATGTAGATCCCTTCCCGTAATAAAAATCATCAAAACTTTCTTCTGAATAGTATAGTGATCCTATCTCATTTAACTCTTCTACGTGAAAATCAGCTATTTTTTTAGTCAATTCTTGATTTAAGATTGGTGTAAGAGGATGTGTTCTTGAAGGAATTCCAGGCTGGAAGAAGAAAGTTGCATTTGTTCCCATTTCATGATGATCAGTTAATATATTTGGAAGCCATTCATTATAAGTTTTAATTCTTGCCCTAGATTCGGGGAGTTGAACAGGAAGCCAATCTCTATTCATGTCAAACCAATAATGATTAGTTCGACCTCCAGGCCATATTTCGTTATATTCTCTGTCATTAGGATCTGAATTTAAATTGTAGTTTTTGTTTGTATTTGCCCAATATGCAAAACGTTGTAGCCCGTCTGGATTAAATGATGGATCTAAAAGTATTATAGTTTTTTCCAATAAGTCATCTATAAAATTACTTTTAGATGCAGCTAAATAATAGGCTAATAATAAACTAGCATTAGATCCGCTAGGTTCATTACCATGAATAGAAAAGCCTTGATAAACTACTAGTGGTAAATTATTAAAATTATTAATATCATTACTATTGCTTAATGCCTTATGGTTCTTTTTTATTTCTTCAATATTACTATGATTATTTTTAGAGGTAATAGTTAGTAAAATTAGAGGTCTATCCTCATAGGTTAAGCCTCTATTTTGAATCGTAACCCTATCAGAAGATCTAGCAAGCTCTTTCATGTATTGAACAAGCTTGTCATGAGTGATATGCCATTCTCCAACTTGATGACCGATTATACTCTCAGGAGTTGGAATTGATTGATCAAAAGTATTTTCCTGATTAGAAAAATAATAATTTAAATCTGCTGATGAATTTTGTGATTGTAAATTAAAAAAACAACAAATAACAAACAAAAATAAGTACCTCATAAACATGTATTTAGAGTAAGTAATAAATAAAATAATTGAAGTATTGTATTAGATATCTTCAAATTTTACATCAGTAAATTTGCTTGAGTCTTTATCATCTTCATTGTCTGAATTTTCTTCATCTGTTTCGCTGCTTTCTTCAGTCTCATTTTTTGTTTCATCTTCATTCCCTAATTCTTGATCTTCTTCAGTAGTTTCAGTCTCTTCTTCAGTAGTTTCAGTCTCTTCTTCAGTAGTTTCAGTCTCTTCTGATGTAGTTTCTTGCTTTTCTTCTCTTTGGTAATCTTTTTGGTGCCTATCACTAATTACTTCTTCACCTTTCTCTTTAATTATGTAATCAGTCATCTCACTTAAGTTACTAGAGAATTCGCTAAAATCTTCTTTATATAAATAAATTTTATGTTTTTTGAAGTGAAAGGACCCATCATCATTTGTGAATTTTTTACTTTCGGTCAGCGTTAGATAATAGTCTCCTGCTTTAGTAGATCTTACATCAAAAAAATATGTTCTTCTACCCGCTCTCATTGTTTTTGAAAAAATTTCTTCTTCTCTATAATTCATCATCAGTTTTTTATATTAGTATTAGTCTTTAGATTCCAAAAATCCTAAAAAAAAATTAAGAACACAACTTATTCTATACTTTCTTTTTCAATTATCTGCTTGTTATACAGTTGTTTGTAGTATCCTTTTTGATTAATTAGCTGATCATGATTTCCTTCTTGAATTATTCTTCCATTTTCAAGAACAATTATATTATTAGTATTTTTTATTGAAGAAATTCTGTGGCTAACAATTATTGTTGTAATATCCTTAGTATGTCTATTTAAGGACTTTAATATTGATTTTTCAGTTTCAGTATCCATAGCTGAAAGACAATCATCTAGAATTAGTATTTTGGGTTGTTTGATTAACGCCCTTGCTATTGATATTCTCTGTTTTTGTCCACCACTAAGGTTTATTCCTCTTTCACCTAGAATTGTTTTATAGCCTTTCTTAAAACTTAAAATTTCTTTATGAATCTTAGCAGTTTTACAAGCAGCAACTACATCATCATCAGTTGCATTTTTCATACCAAATTTAACATTGTTCATTATTGTATCTGAGAACAAGAATGTGTCTTGCGGGACATAACCTATTTGACTTCTTAAAGACTTTAAGTTTATTTCTTTAATGGGAGTTTTATCAATTAATATCTCGCCACTATCAATATCATATAATCTACAAATGAGATTCATTAGAGTAGATTTTCCTGACCCCGTACTTCCTGTAATACCCAATGTATCAATTGGCTTTATTTTAAAGCTTATTTCATTAGCTGCTATTATTCCTGTTTCTACATATTTATAGTTTACATTATTAAAAATAATTTCACCTTTAATTTTTGATGTGTCATTTGTTATATAATTTTTTATTTCAGATTTTTCTTTCAAAAATTCATTGATTCTTCTTTGAGATGCCTCAGCTTGTTGAATAATGGAGCTTATCCATCCTAATGATGCAACTGGCCAAGTTAACATATTTACGTATATAATAAATTCTGCTATGATCCCAATATTGCTAATTGTCCCATCTAGATACTGCTTACCTCCAATATAAATAACAATTAAATTACTCAGTCCTATTAACAATATCATTAATGGAAAAAAAAGTGCTTGGACCTTTGCTAACTTAATTTGATTTAATTTATTTTCTGATGATAAATCGTCAAATGAATTTGAAGTTTTATCTTCAATTGCATATGATTTTACTATTTGAATACCAGTAAAAATTTCTTGAGAAAATGATGATAGTTTAGATAGAGATTCCTGAACAATTGTGCTCCTTTGGTTTATTAATTTACTTAGCTTGTAAATAGTGACAGAAAGAATTGGAAGAGGACATATTGTATAGAAGGTTAATTCAGGAGATTGTCTATACATATAAAAAATAACAATTATTAATAAGGTTACAGTATTTATTGAATACATCACTGCAGGACCAACATACATTCTTACTCTAGAAACATCTTCACTAATTCTATTCATAAGATCTCCTGTTTGGTTTCTTTTGTAAAAATTTATAGACAGGTTTTGATATTGGTTATATATTTCATTTTTTAAATCAAATTCAACAAATCTAGACACATTAATTATAGTTTGTCTTGTTAAAAATGTAAAAAATCCAGATAAAACAGCAGCTAAAAGAATTAGAAAGATGTTTTGAATAAGCTCGTATTCTACTATTGATTGATCAATTATAATATTTTTCCTGTATTCATCTATGACATTTATTGAATTTCTAATCAATCCTGGAGTAAATAATAATAAGATTCTAGCAATTATTACTATTATCACTCCGAGTATTAGATTTAATCTATATTTATAAAAATATTTATTTAGATGTTTTAATTCTCTCACTTATTCTAAATTCTTTCTAATAAAATTTTAATAGTATCTTGCGTTAAAATTAAATTAAAATTTTTATAATTTCATTTAATTAACAGTTCTTTAAAATGCTAACTAGAAGACATATTCGCTTAAAAATAATGCAAATTATCTATGCATTAAAAATTTCTGATTTCGAATATACAAAAGAGACAGAGAAAAAACTTTTAGAAAGCATAGATTCTACATATGATTTATATCTTATTTTAATTTCATTACTTATCGAAATATTAAAAAAAGCACAAGAAAAATATTTAATTTCTCAAGAAAAGCTCCTATCGGATCAAAATAACATTTATGATAATAAGAAGTTTATAAAGAACCAGTTCTTGAATTTATTAAAATCAGATCGTTTATTTAATCAAGAAATAAA
>ERZ651768.368-NODE-368-length-34344-cov-125.580004_pt1 | contig 34344 bp, 37 predicted proteins | sample MGYA00514754_ERZ651768 | MGnify/ENA metagenome assembly ERZ651768
CCGCTGGAAAGATGCTCAAAATGGGTTCCCCAGGTCCCGGATATCCAAGGCCCAAACTGGGTGTTCCAAACATGTGCGAGAATGAAAAGGAGTACGCCGATGCCGCTGATTCGCTGCAGCCAATACAACAGGTGTGAAAAATATGTGTAAGAAGGTTGTACGGTGGATTCAAAAATCAGGCGAACACCAAGGAAGGCATGAAAGAAGAGCGGAATATAAACAACTATGACTAGGGTCCAAATCGCCAAGGGACTGTCATAGAAACTGTTGACTGCAGTATTGTATGTTTCTGCCCCTGAATGCAGATACAATTGCAAATAGAGATGATACACCAAAAACAGGCCCACCGGCACAACACCCGTCAAACTGTGAATGCGCCGCATTAGAAAATGTGAGTCCATAAATCACCCTTAACTAAAATACATACGTTAAATAAACCGCAGAAAACTCTGCATTTATTTTAGCACGAAAGGCAGAAAATTAGAAAGTGGTTATTTCTGTGACTATCGGATCAGAACGATCTAATGCAATTATGAAAGCGACAGAAAAGTCAGCTTGCGACAGTTTTTGAAATGGACAGTCCAAGGCGCGACTTGTAACGTGCGCCGGTACGTTTGTGCAGGATTCCTTTAGTGACAGCTTTATCGATATTTTTTTGAACTCCGGAATAAGCTTCACGTGCCTGATCCATATTTCCTCCATCCAGAATCAGTCGGAATTTTTTGATGACTGTACGCAGATCTGCCCGCTGAGAACGCTTTTGTGCAGTACGTTTTATTGTTTGTCGAACACGCTTAAGCGCTGACTTGTGATGGGCCATAAGTGTTTTCCTTTTTTCCTAAAAAGCGTTGATAAAATGATCAATGTTCGGCGGTTTTCCATCCGCCAGTTTTACAGCAATCACGTCAAAACGCGGTTGCAGGTACGTTAGATGCTTCCGGCTGAGATAAAGCTCACCCAGTTGGCGCAACTTTCCAATTTTTTTCGCAGTTACCGATAAAGACGGATGCGGTCCACTGCTGCCCCTGCGGGTTTTTACTTCACAAAATATAAGGAACTCCCCGTAAGCTGCAATAATATCAAGTTCACCAAGTCTGGAACGGTGATTCCGTTCAATAATTCGATATCCTTGCTCTTGCAAAAAATTACAGGCAATTTGCTCTCCTGCTGCTCCAGTCAGCTGTCGTGCCTTTGTCACAGCAAATTCAATTGAGCAGTAGACGATCTGTCCAGCTTTGACAGGGATTTGAGCCTGAAAGATCGTCTATGTAAGGGTGACAATCCATATTTCTCAATGGCTGCCCTATGTTGTTTTGTCGGATATCCTTTGTGACCTTCAAAGCCCCATTCCGGATAACGTTTTGCATTTTCGACCATTACTCGGTCCCGTGTCACTTTGGCCAAAATTGAAGCTGCAGCAATGCTTTTGGAACGAGCATCTCCCTTAACTACTGCTTCACCCCGAATTGTAGTTTGCGGGAACCTGTTTCCGTCAACAAGAGCATAATCCGGAGCAGGTTCTATTTCAGTCAGGCAGCGTAACATTCCATGAAGCGTAGCCTGCAAAATATTCAGCCTGTCAATTTCTTCTGCAGAAATTGAGACGATTTTAAATGCCAGAGCCTCAGAACAAATAACGTCAAATAACTGTTCCCGTTTTGTTGAAGAAAGCTTTTTAGAATCGTTCAGCGGATGCTCGGCATTCCAATCTTTTCCTAAAATAACTGCTGCAACCATCACTGGTCCGGCCAGTGGGCCTCGTCCTGCTTCATCTACACCAGCAACTTGCTGAAAACCACGGCCTTGAGCCGCTGTTTCAAGTTCAAGTGTTGGACTGAAGTTATGCTGATGGCCGTGCCGTGATGCGTTCTTTGATCCGGGCTGCTTTTCCACGACGTGCTCTCAGGTAATAAAGTTTTGCCTGGCGCACTTTCCCGACTTTAATGACATCAATACTATCAATCCGGGGAGAGTGCAGCGGAAAAATTCGTTCAACACCATACCCCTGGGTTACTTTTCGTACAGTGAAAGTGGCTTTGTTGTTACGTGCACTGCAGTGCTTGCCAATGATGACACCCTCAAATGCCTGTATGCGTTCTTTGTTTCCTTCAGTAATTCGGTAATTAACCCGGACGCTGGATCCGACTCTTAGTTCCGGCAACCCACTGCGTAATTGTGATTGCTCAATCTTTTCCATTACAGTAGACATTTTTTCTCGTTTGCTAAGGTGAATAATTAGTTGTCTGTATTATTTAATTTTAACTTTTAGTTTTGCATTGAAGCAAGTCCGGACGGCGATTTTTTGTCCGTTCTAAAGCTTGTTCTTCACGCCACTGGGCGATAATTTTATGGTTTCCTGACTTTAATTCTTCCGGAACTTCCATACCCTCAAAACTTGCAGGTCGTGTGTATTGCGGAAATTCCAGCATGGGCTGCGTGAAAGATTCATGTACAGCTGATTCTTGGTTACCAAGAACGTCGGGTACAAGTCGACTGATGGTTTCAATCATTGTCATAGTAATGACCTCACCTCCCATACAGATGAAATCTCCACCTGAAATTTCCTCATCCACCAAACTGCGTAACCGTTCGTCGAATCCTTCGTAACGGCCGCAGATCAGTGTCAAGACTGCTTTTTTCCTACTTAACTCTCTTGCTTTTTCCTGTGAAAAAGGTCGTCCCTGCGGAGTCACTAAAATTGTGTGAGTTTCCCGGCCACTGCTGCGGTGAAACTCTTTTTGCTCCTTAAGTGTCTGAGCAATCGGCTCAATCCGCAAGACCATTCCCGGTCCGCCTCCGTAAGGTGTATCATCTACCTGTAGATGTTTCCCGTGTCCGTGCTTGCGAAAATTGACCAGACTTACATTCAGGTACTGCTTCTCAATTGCCCGTTTAATCAGGCTTTCTTCCAGAAAAGAAGTAAAAATATCCGGGAATAATGTTAAAACTTCAAAGCGTAACATTACTCTCCGGTGCTGTTTCTTCAATCAATCCAGGTAACGGGTCAATTTTCATCCGCCGGGACTCAACATCCAGTTCAAGTACTACATGCGGAACATCCGGAATCATGAAACTGCTTTTACCGTTACGCACCTCATAAACGTTGTTTGCTCCGGTTTCCAGAACATCTGAAATTTCTCCCAAAAAACGTCCGTTTTTATCTTCTACACTGCACCCTATAAGCTGATGCACGAAGACTTCGCTGGATTCCAAAGGCCTTAACTGATCATCCGGCAATAATAAGCGGCAGCTTTTAAGCTTTTCAGCAGCAGTACGGGAATCAATTTCTTCAAAGAGAACGATCCAGCCACTTTTTGTCGGTCGAATCTGCAGAACTTTTAAGCTTTGTAACTGTCTTTCAGATTCTAAAAAGAAAAGCTCTACATTCAGATAATAATCAGGAGTATCTGTAAAGTATTTTACTCTAACTGCTCCTTTGATCCCGTGAGCACCAACAATTGTGGCAACCCAAGTCAGCTCATCATAATCATTAAAAACACTCATCGCGGTACTTATCGAAAAAAACGATTAACCCCGAAAGCTTATCAGACTTTGATTTTTGCCTGCTTCATCAATTTGCTGACTCGTTCCGTCGGTTGTGCACCCACGGAAAGCCAGTGCTTGACTCGCTCTTCATCAATTCCAAAGCGGTTTTCTGAGACCATTGGATTGTAAAATCCAATGTGTTCAAGATAACGACCGTCGCGTTTACAACGTTGATCTGCAACTACAACACGGTAGTAAGGTTTCTTTTTTGTACCACCCCTGGCGAGACGTATTTTAACCATAATAATAAGTTTTCAGTTTTCAGTTTGACCTGCCGGTGCCCTGAATCCAGCACCCGGACCCTTCAATTAGGCATCATATCCTGCATCATGCGCATGGCTTTGCCCGGATTGGAAACTTTTGTGAGTTTTTGCATCATTTTACGCATTTGGATAAATTGCTTAAGCAGTCTATTTATTTCGCTGACGGTTGTGCCGCTGCCTTTTGCGATCCTTATTCTCCGCGAGCCATTCATCAGTTTGTGGTTATTTCTTTCTTTAATAGTCATCGATGAAATGATGGCATCAATATGAATCAGTTTTTTGTCGTCAATATTTGCATCGTTAACAGAAGAAGCATTCATGCCGGGCAGCATTCCAATTACGTCTTTTATTGATCCCATTTTTCGCATCGAACGCAACTGATCTCTAAAATCCTCAAGCGTAAATTCGTTGCGCCTCAGCTTTTTCTGTATCTGCAGGGCTTCACGTTCACTGAAAGAGTCTTCAACCTTTTCGATCAGTGAGAGCATATCGCCCATACCTAAAATTCTGGAAGCAATTCTTTCTGGATGGAATGCTTCCAAATTTTCGAGTTTTTCGCCTACCGCAATAAACTTAATCGGTTTTTGCGTAATGGCCCGGATAGAAAGTGCTGCGCCACCGCGGGCGTCTCCATCCATTTTCGTCAACATCACACCCGTAATGTCAAGCAAATCATTGAAGCCTTTTGCCACACTGACTGCTTCCTGACCTGTCATTGCATCAGCGACAAAAAGAATTTCATGAGGCATGACGGAATCTTTGATCCGACTCAATTCCTCCATCAATTCCTGGTCTATGTGCAACCGTCCTGCAGTGTCGATAAAGACGGCATCGGCTTCTTCCTGCTTTGCAGCCTCGAGTCCATTCTGGACTATATCCAGTGGATTTTGATCTGTACGGGAAGGGTAGCATGAAATTCCCAATGTGTCCGCCAAGACTTGCAGTTGCTGGATAGCAGCCGGTCGGTAGATATCAGCGGGAATTAAATAAGGGCGCTTCCCTTCAGTTTTGTAAAGTCGTGCTAACTTTCCTGCGGATGAGGTTTTACCTGATCCCTGGAGGCCAACCAGCATTGTGACCAATGGAGCAGTTTCCGGTTCGGTTAATCCAGAATTAGCTCCGCCCATCATCTCTGTCAGTTCCTCGTTGACAATTTTAATGAACTGCTGACCCGGAGTAAGACTGCCCTGTACCTCTTCACCAACCGCTCTGGAGTTAACTGAGCGTAAAAAAGCCTTAACAACTCTAAAATTAACATCCGCCTCCAAAAGGGCCATTTTGACCTCATTTAGAGTTTTACTCACATTTTCTTCCGTCAAACGACCCCGTCCACGTACCTTACGTAACGAACCGCTTAATTTGCCTGACAGGGTCTCAAACATAGGCTTTTTGAAAAGTGATTAACACAACATTAGATCAAATTAATGGTATTTTTGTCAAGCTGTTTTGCAGTTTATGCTTGGGGATCAACAAATATACTGTCCGGGCTGGCGCAAGGAATTCCTTTTTTTACTCAACTTTCTGCTTCTATTGCCTGCAAATAAATGATATAAGTTTAGTATATCAAACTGGTAGCAATTTTATTTGTGGCAGTTATATTTGCTTTTTTAGAAGTTTGGATGAGTTGTTTTATTCCCAAAAATCGGTACGGATTTTCTTTTTCTTGTGACGGGGCCGTTTAAGCTTTCGTTCCGATGATTCCGGAGGTGTGTCCGTGGATTGTTTTTCAGGATCCGGATTCTCGGAGGGAGGTTGGTAAGCTGTTTCCAAAAAAGTTGGACCAGTCCCTGCGTTGCGGGTTTCAGACATGGAGAGATCGTAACGTGGAATGACGGTTTGAAATTGTGTGCTGTGTGTCGCAGCAGCAGGAGTGACCTTGTCAAGGTTCCCGTCAACATAAGTGGGATAAAAATTGGTGGTACCTTTCAAGCGCTTCCAGCTCGCCTTGCGGCGTTTATCTTCTTCACTCATGACTTGGATTTCGTTCTGGTGGTATTCTCAGTTTTTACTGAAAGATTGAAATGTTGTTAGTACCCTTATAAACTAATTAGAGCAAAATGCAAACCATCTTCATAATTTTACTTTGTCTATGAATACAAACAGCGCAGGTGCTCCACTTAACCTGGTATTGGCCAGTCCTCGTGGATTTTGTGCCGGAGTAGATCGTGCGATCACTATTGTTGAAAAAGCTTTGGAAATGTATGGTGCTCCGATTTATGTTCAGCATGAAATTGTCCATAACAAGCATGTTGTTCAGCGCCTTCGGAACGAGGGTGCCGTTTTTGTGGAAAATATTGATGAAATCCCTGAAGGTTCACATGCAATTTTTTCTGCTCATGGAGTTTCTCCGGAAGTTCGAAAAAGAGCAGAGAAACGTAAATTACAGGTACTGGATGCGACCTGTCCTCTGGTTACAAAAGTTCATAGAGAAGCTCAGCGCTATGCCCAAAAAGAGCACACCATTATCCTTATAGGACATCATAACCATGTTGAGGTTAAAGGGACTGTTGGAGAAGCTCCCGAACATATTTTTGTAGTTGGAACAGTAGAAGAAGTATCGGATCTGAAGATTCCGGATGAGAAAAAGGTAGGTTATATCACTCAAACCACTTTATCTTTGGATGATACTGCAGAAATTATCACTGCGCTTAAAGAGCGCTTCCCGGAAATAAAGGGTCCGGCTAAAGATGATATTTGTTATGCTACACAAAATCGCCAAAATGCAGTGAAGGCTTTGAGTAAGGAAGTTGATTTGGTACTGGTAGTGGGGGCACAGAACAGCTCAAATTCGGTGCGTTTACTGGAAGTTGCGGAAACAACAGGAGTTAAGGCCCGCCGCATTGAATCTGCAGCAGAATTGGATCCGGAATGGTTGGAAGAGGTCCGGAACGTTGGTATTACTGCAGGAGCATCCGCGCCTGAGGATATCGTGCAGGGCATAGTTGCAGAAATCAGTAAGATGTCATCTTCAAGCAGTGTCCGTGATCTTGAAATAGTTCAAGAGGATGTTACGTTTGCTTTGCCGACTGTGTTAAGAAATGCTTAAATTTGGTGGCCGCTTTTCCCCGAGGTGAAATGCGATTTTTATCTTCCGGATCCATTTCACCAAAAGTCTGCTCATGCTCTGAAGGCTGAAAAATTGCGTCCCAACCAAAATTAAGTGAGCCTCTTGGTTTGACGATTACACCTTTCACTTTTCCTTCAAACAAATACATAGATTTACCATTATTGGTATATCCTAAACAACAAACGGCCTGAGCGGACTTATCTTTAAATTGAGATAAAGCACTTACCATTCCCGCCAAACCAAGGTTCTCTATAAACCACTTGACGAGTGGTCCGGGAAGTTCATTCCATGCTTTAAAATACAGTGATGTGTCTTCAACGATCACTGGAGCATGAATGTGTTCGTATGCCTGCTTCAGTTTATGTTTTACCAGTTCCTGGAGATCAGTAGTTTGGATTTCCTGTAAATCCAGCTCTAATGGAGTTAACCGGTATTCCAATAACTCAGATAACTCACTTAGTTTATTGAGATTTGAGGTTGCAAAGTGGAGATTCAAGAGAAAATTAGGCCAGAGCGGTGTAACGGACGGTTCGTTTGTATTTAAACTGAGAAATGAGTTCTTTGACAGATTTACTGCAAATAATGGATTCTACAAACAAGCATTTAGAGGTGCGAGGTTTGCGTTTTTAATGGTTTTTGCATTTGACAAAGCACGGGGTAGAACACTCCAAACATAAAATTCGGTGGTACGCAGCTTATTCCAGTAAAACTGAGCTTCTTCATTTTCCTCCAGCAATTCTGCCTGAGAAGTTGCTTCAGCAAGCAAGGCTTTCCATTTTTGCTGAGCTGAATCAGCCTGTTTGAGCAGATAAAAACAACACAGTACATCGCCCATCAAATCCAGCATATTGACTGCATAAAGGACATAACCGTCTTTTCCCTGTTCTTCTCCAATTTTTTTCAAACCGGCAATGCTTTCCTGCATCAATGTCCGGTAACTTTCCCATTCTGCAACCCAGCCGGCGAGTTCATCTTCTGGAGCATGATTGTCAAACCAGCTCAATTCCTTTTCAAGAACTTTGAGCAACTGTCCTTTTTTGGCAGAAAATTTTCTGCTAACTAGATCAAGAGCCTGAATTCCATTTGTGCCTTCATAAATCGAGGCGATTTTCTGGTCACGTGCATTTTGCTCAAGCGGAAAATCCTGTGTAAATCCAACACCACCCAAAACCTGAATGCCGATCCGCGCCACGTCAAATCCCTGATCAGTACCGAATGCTTTGCAGACTGGAATATGTAGGTCAAGCAAGTCTTGATATTTTTCGCGTGATTCATCCGGACCATGATGCGCCATGTCCGTGTACCATGCTGTCGTGTACATCAGGGCACGCAGTCCTTCCGTTACGGCTTTCATCTGCATCAGCATTCTGCGCACATCCGGGAACTCAATGATTGCAGCTTTTTCACCAGGATGAATTGCAGATGGTCCCTGAGTACGTTCTTTTGCATATGCCCATGCATTTTGCACAGCTGCACCTGCTCCGGCAAGTCCCTGCAAACCGACGAGTAAGCGGGCTTCATTCATCAGCTGGAACATTTGCGCCATACCGATATTTTCGGCTTTCAGCAAATAGCCGTGACAACTTGCATTATCTCCAAATGAGAGTAAGCAAGTTGGTGATCCGTTGATCCCCATTTTATGTTCAATGCTGATCACCTTCACATCATTCGGTGTTCCATCCATTCGAATTTTAGGAACTATAAAAAGGCTGATGCCTTTAGTTCCTTCAGGGGCATCTGTGGTGCGTGCCAGCAGCAGATGGATGATGTTTTCCGCCATATCATGGTCACCGTTTGTGATAAACTGTTTTGTACCTTTTATCAGGTAGTGTCCAGCTTCCTGTTTTGTTGCACTGGTGGCAGCATCGCCGACTGCACTTCCGGCCTGAGGTTCTGTCAGACACATCGATCCGGACCACTTGCCGCCGAACATTTTTTCGCAAAAGGTGATTTTTTGTTCTTCTGAACCAAAAGTGTAAATCAGGTTTGCCGAACCGGATGTGAGTGATGCGCCGATGGTAAATCCCTGGTTTGCCGCCAATTGGGTTTCTTTAGCAATGATAGAAATCACTTCCGGAAGTCCTTGTCCTCCATATTCGGGAGGCATATTCATGCTCAACCAACCACCCTCGCCAAGTTGTTTCCAGGCATTTGCAAAACCATCTGGAGTTACCACAGAGCCATTTTCTATTCTACAACCCTGGCGGTCTCCATTTTCGTTGAGGGGGCCAAGTACCTGTTCCGAAAAAGTACTGGCCTCGTTGATAATCATTGTAAACATCTCTTCGTCAAATTCAGCAAAGTCCGGAAGTTCACACAATTTTCCGGCTTTCAAAGTTTCGTTAACCACGAATTGAAGCTCTCTGCGGTCGACTTGATATTCGGTGCTGCTCATGATGTTTTTTGAGTTTAAAAGAGGATAGGATCGGTTTTGAGATTCATATTTTGATCTGTCTGATGTTCCGGTTATTGACTGACTAAAAAGGAATCAGTCTATTTTCTGAAATATAATTGAGGCATTTGTACCACCGAAACCAAAGGCATTTGACATTGCAACGCGCATTTCTTTTGACTTTCCGGTATTCGGTGTCACGTCCAAATCACATTCCGGATCCAAATTTTCGATATTGATAGTTGGCGGAATAAAATTATGGTGTAAAGCTTTAATGGAAAAGATTGCTTCAATTGCTGCTGCAGCTCCGAGAAGATGTCCGGTCATGGATTTGGTTGAACTGATAGAAAGTTGCTGGGCGGCTTTTTCTCCCAAGGCCATTTTTATGGCTCTTAGTTCGTTAAGGTCACCGACTGGGGTTGATGTACCGTGAGCATTGACATAGTCAATTTCCTCTGGAGCCAAACCGGAATCTTTGAGGGTCATTTTCATGGCTCGCGCGGGGCCTTCTGATGAGGGAGATGTCACATGGTGTGCGTCTGAACTGAAACCGTATCCTGTTATTTCACAGTAAATACGTGCTCCCCGTGCTTTGGCAAATTCGTAGTCTTCAAGAATTAGCATCCCTGAACCTTCGCCCATGACAAACCCGTCACGGTCTTTGTCGAAAGGCCGGCTTGCTTTCTGTGGATCATCATTTCTGGTACTTAGAGCATGCATTGACGCAAAACCTGCAATACCGAGTGGTGTCACACTTGATTCCGCACCGCCTGAAATTACAACTTTTGCATCACCACGTTCAATAGTTCGGGCTGCAGTGCCAATTGCGTGATTGGAAGATGTACAAGCTGAAACGGTGCAGGCGGTGTAACTTTTGGCTCGAAAAAGAAGTGAGACATATCCCGGTGCCAAATTACTTAAAGTCATCGGGATAAAAAACGGGCTGACACGTTTGGGGCCGCGCTCTTCAATAATTTTGGAGTATCGTTCTATACAGCCCAGTCCACCAATTCCGACGCCCATTGAAACACCTACTTCTTCTTCAAGATCTTCAGTGATCTCCAAGTTTGCGTCAAGCAAAGCTTCCTGTGTGGCACCAATTGAATACTGAATGAACAGATCCATTTTTTTGGCTTCTTTGATCGGAATGATTTCAGGCAGCTGGAAATTTTTTATTTCACCTGCAATCTGACAACGGAATAATTCAGGATCAAAATGAGTGATCCGGTCTATTCCAGATTGTCCATTGGTGCAGGCCTCCCAGGAAGAGGAGACATCATTTCCGAGAGGGGACATGCACCCGAGTCCCGTCACTACAACGCGGTTTCCCATGCTCTTTCAGATTGATTACGTGAAATGATGACAAGCACGATTATTTGTTAACTGTGCCACGTCTTCATTTAAAGTTTTTTATCGTTACTCAGGCTTTGGATTCAGCTATGAAATCCACTGCAGACTGAACGGTGGTAATTTTTTCTGCAGCCTCATCAGGAATATCTACCTCAAACTCCTCCTCTAGAGCCATCACCAGTTCTACAGTATCCAATGAGTCTGCATCTAAATCTTCAATGAAATGTGAACTCATTTTGATTTCTGATTCATCCTTACCTAATTGCTCACTTATGATTTGGATGACCTTAGCTTGTATTTCTTCCATTATATTTTTTGATTAAAGGTTTGAAAAATTAATTAAACGAGGTTTATTTTTTGTCAGATATGAAAAAAAATCAACCCTGTTTTTGCAAGTACTAATGTTTAGTACATTCCTCCATTCACATGCAGAATAGTTCCGGTAATGTACGAAGCCTCTTTTGAGGCCAAAAAAGCAACTGCATTAGCAATATCTTCTGCATCTCCCATCCGGCCCAAAGGAATTTGCTGCAGGATTACTTCCTGCTGACTTTCATTGAGAGCTTGCGTCATTGCTGTATCTATAAATCCCGGGGCAACAGCATTGACTGTAATTCCCCGGACACCAACTTCACGGGCCAGTGACTTGGTAAAACCAACCAGAGCAGATTTAGTTGAACTATAATTGACTTGTCCCGGATTTCCAGTAAAGCCGACCACAGAAGAAATATTAATAATTTTCCCAGTACGCTGCTTTACCATTAGCCGGATCACTGCTTTGGTAACATTGAACACTCCATTGAGATTGACATCAATTACTTTTGACCACTGCTCCGATTTCATGCGCAGAAACAGATTGTCCTGCGTTATTCCTGCATTGTTGACTAAAATATGAATTCCACTCAGTTCATCGGTTATATTTTTAACCATCGCATCAATGGTTTCAATATTTGTTACATCTACCTCAAAAGTCATGCATTTACGGCCCAATGCTTCCACTTCTCCACGCACTTCCGCAACATCCGGACTCATATCCGCCAACACGATATCTGCTCCGGACCCTGCTAATTTTAAGGCAATAGTTTTACCAATACCCCTTCCAGCTCCAGTTATAAGTGCAGTCTGGCCTTCAAAATTCATGGCAGTTTCTGTAGTTTTATTGACAGTTAAACTCTTCTGTTGAGCAGATGTAATTGTTGCAGATTTTCTTTCTGACAAAGATACATCAGCGGATTTTAAAATAAATAATCAGCGTAAATACAAACAGCCAAATTGATTTGAGATGCATGTGCCAAATAACGCGGCTGTTAACTTCCTGAGGATTTAACAGCTTATTCTCTTCAGGAACAGGATCTATTCCAAGTTTATTCTGCAACATTATCCAAACAGAGACAACTTCTTGTTTCTTTTCAGAATAAGTCCACAGGCGTTGAAGATGATGATGGTATGGTGAGCGTAAAAAAAAGCGATATCGCTCAGCAGTAGGCCTGCCTTTCCGCCACACTATGAACCTGAAAAATGTACGTTGAATGATAGAGGAAAGTACTGAAAATACAAAAACTCCACCTACAATCGGTAAAAATAATTCTGCTTTTACAAAAATAAACATAGCTGAAACCATGCTGCCCAATGCAAGTGCCCCCAAGTCGCCCATGTAAATCAATGCTGGCGGAGAATTGTATTTTAGAAAAGCAACACCTGCACTAATGACCAGGGCAGAGAGAACTGCTAATTCCTTGATATCATGTGAAAGACTTGGGATCTTCAGCCTTGCCGCAAATTCTGGGTCTCCTCCTATGTAGGCCACAAGTCCGACAAACATGGCACAAGTCATCAAGGGTACAGTTGCCAGAGAGTCCATGCCGTCTGTCAAGTTAACTGCATTTGCTCCACCAACGATGATGATGGTCATGAATGGAATAAAAAGATATTTTGGCAAGTAAGGATATGCTGTTTTCAGCGGTACGAGTGGTACTGTTAAATGTCCATCAATATCGACAAACAAATATAAACCGGTAACTACCAGCAGTGAAACAGCAAATTGAGCAGTCAGTCGCCATCGTCCGCTAATTCCATCTGCTTTTTCACTAAATGCTTTTCTGGTTTCATGTCCGGACTCAACGCGCCGCTTGTTGATGACTTTTGCTATATCGTCAACTGCTCCGATAATGCCAAACGAAAGCATGATCACCAACAGAGCCAGAACGTATTGATTCAGATTGCACCAGAGTAATGCTCCAAGCAAAATGCCCATAATCAAAACGCCGCCGCCCATGATGGGAGGTGCTCCCGTGTAAGGCTTTATATCAGCAGGAGTTGTGATAAAATCAGAAGTAATTCCTCGTTTCCTGAAAGCCCTGATTACACTCGGCATCACCCACACTATTAAAAAATAGGCAGTCAAAAAAGCCATACCACCGCGAAAAACGACAGACTTAAAAATCTGATATTGCCAAATTGAATGCAGAAGTGCAGCCAGCATTTCAGTCCTAAAATGTCATAAGTTCTTTTTCCTTTGCAGTGACTAACTCATCTACCATGTTAGTATGCTTATCTGTAACTTTCTGGACGTGATCCTGCGCTACTTTTTCTTCGTCCTGTGAAATGAGCTTATCCTTTTCCATTTGTTTCAAGTTGTCATTCCCTTCTCTGCGAACATTGCGTACTGCAATTTTCGAGTCCTCTCCAATTTTTTTGATCTGTTTTACGTAATCCTTTCGTCTCTCTTCAGTGAAAGGTGGAGTAACCGCACGAATGATATTTCCATCATTGGAGATACTGAAACCAAGGTTTGCGGCCTGCAAACTACGCTCAATTTCTTTGATCATAGTTTTTTCCCAGGGACTGATTGCCAACATCTGTGGTTCAGGAGTAGATATGTTTGCCACCTGATTAACAGGAGTTGGATTTCCGTAATATTCAACCTTGACTGCATCTAACATTGCAGGTGAAACACGTCCTGCATGAATACCGCTGAGATCCACTTTAAGACTCTCAATGGTAATATCCATCTTATGATCAACCATTTCTTCAACTTCCTGTGTGTTTTCCATAGTCATGAGCCTCTTTGCTTGATCAGTGTTCCAACGGTTTCTCCACAAACAGCCCTGAGGATTGCGTCAGGTTCCTGGTAGTCCAGGACCAAAATGGGGAGTTGATTATCTCTGCAAAAAGCAATGGCCGTTGCGTCCATCACTTTCAGATGTTTTTTGAGAACTTCGTCGTAATTTAACACATCGTAACGAACCGCATCAGAGTGGAGCTTGGGATCTTTGTCATAAACTCCATCAATTTTTGTTGCTTTTATGACAATTTCGGCACCCACCTCAGAAGCACGTAATACTGCAGCTGTATCTGTAGTAAAAAATGGATTTCCCGTTCCGGCGGCAAAAATCACTACTCGTTTTTTTTCCAAATGCCGGTCAGCTCTGCGTTTGATGTAAGGTTCCGCAATTGCGTTCAGCTCAATGGCTGATAAGACGCGAGTTAAAATACCTCGCTGTTCCAGCATTTCCTGCAGGCAGATACTGTTGATCACTGTAGCCAGCATTCCCATATGATCTCCGGCAACTCGGCCAACATTACCTTCAGCAGATTTGGATCCACGAAAAATGTTTCCTCCTCCAATCACAATCCCAACTTCTACACCAAGGTTGTGAATGGAGATTACACTTTCAGCCAGTGCCCTAATAGTATCATAATCAAACCCGGTACCGCGTTTCCCACCCAGAGTTTCTCCGCTCAGTTTAAGTAGAATACGTTTGTATTTAGGACTCATACAGGTAGTCTAGAACTGGAATTTAGCAAAGCTGTTGAAGTTAATTTTAACTCCAAGTTCCTTTGCAGTATTTTCAACCAATTGACTCACAGAAAGTTGCGGATCTTTGACAAAAGGTTGACTTTCAACACAAATTTCTTTGAGGAATTTTTTTAACCGTCCTTCAATCATTTTTTCAATGATATTTTCAGGTTTTCCGGATTCTCGTGCCTGGGCCGTAAAAACCTCTTTTTCTTTTTCAAGCACCTCTTTTGAAACCTGATCAGCATTTACTGCTTCTGCAGGAAATGCTGCAATGTGCATGGCAATGTCACGGGCCAATGTCTTCAGGCGTTCATCGTCACAAGGTTTGTCCGTTTCCAGTGGTACCGCAACTCCGATCTTGCCATTGCTGTGGATATATCCTCCATGAACACCATTACTTATTTCCATTTTTCTGCAGTCAAGAATCTGCATGTTCTCACCTAATTCAGCAATTTTTTCTGTCAACAAACTTTCAACACTGCCTTCACCTTCGACTAATGTCTGTTGTAAAACATTTTCCCCGCCTTGCTCAGACACTTGATTTGCAAGTTTGCTGATAAAATCCTGAAATATGTCGTTACGTGCTACAAAATCAGTTTCGCAGGCAACTTTTACCAAACCGGCACGTTTCCCATCTGTACTGACTGTAAAGCTTACCGCACCTTCACTGGTTTCCCGTGAAGATTTTTTCAGGGCTTTTGCCTGTCCTTTTTTCCGCAGATAATCTTGTGCTGCTTCCAGATCTCCGTCTGCTTCAACGAGGGCCTTCTTGCAATCCATCATTGCAACTCCGGTGATTTCCCGTAACTCTTTTACTGCTGCTGCTGTAATCGCTGCCATCTTGTTTATACTTCCAATGCTTATTAAGTTTTTATGTGGTTTCCGGACTTACAAGTTGTAAATCCGGAAAGATTATCTGGTAGGTACTGTTTATTTTTTTGTTTCCGATTTTTTAGCCTTAGTCGCTTTTGCTGCGGGAACTTTTTTCCCGGAAGCAGTTTCGGCTTTTTTTGCAGTAGCAGCAGTTTTTTTAGCTGGTGTTTTTTCCACTGCAGATTTGGCTTCGGTAACAACCTCAGCTTTTTTCTCCTTTGCTTTCGCTTCAGACTTTGCTTTCACTTCAGGCTTTGCTTTCACTTCAGGCTTTGCTTTCACTTCAGGCTTTGCTTTCACTTCAGGCTTTGCTTTTTCGGCAGCCACTTTTGTTTCAGCAGACTTTGGTCCCGGAGCAGCTTCGGTCTTCTCCTCTTTTATTTTGGCAGGAGTTTCTTCAGCTTTTTTCTCCTTTGCTTTTGCTTCAGGTTTTTTCTCTTCTTCAGCTTTTGCCTCAGAAACAACATCAGTTTCTTTCTCCTTTGCTTTCGCTGCAGGTTTTGCTTTTTTAGCAGCAGCTTTTTCTTCAGTAATCGATTCTATTCTAGTTTGTTTTCGAGCAGCAAGACCTTCCATGACTGCAGTAGCAATTACGTTTGCATAAAGGGCAACTGCACGTGGGGAATCGTCATTCCCAGGAATAACGAAGTCTATACCGGTAGGATCACAATTTGTATCAGCAATACCAACAACTGGTATTCCCAACTTTTGTGCCTCTTTCAATGCAAGCTGTTCTTTATGACAATCTGTAATGAAAAGCATCGATGGTACACTTTTCATATTCCGCACTCCGCCGAGTGAACGCTCTAACTTCACGCGTTTTCGCTCCATCATCAGAGCTTCTTTTTTGATCACACCCTCGTAACTGCCGTCTTCTCCAGCAACTTCTTCAAAGGTTTTCATTCGTGCGATTGACTGCTTTACAGTACCAAAGTTTGTTAACAAACCTCCCAGCCAGCGAAAATTGATGTAGGGGCACCCACACCGGTCGGCTTCTTCTTTAACGATACGTTGTATTTGGATTTTTGTGCCGACGAATAGTGGTACCCGTCCTTCTTCTGCAGAGGCTTTAACGTATTCGTAAGCTTCTTTGAGCTTGGTCAGTGTCTGACGCAGATCGATGACGTGAACACCGTTTTTTATGCCGTAAATGTACGGCGCCATGTTGGGGTGCCAACGTTTTGTCTGGTGCCCGAAGTGGACTCCAGCTGCTAAAAATTGCTTCATTGAAATGACAGCCATAAAATCTCCTTATGATGGCTTGGTTAAATGTCCGCGGGATGTAATCGGACGAACTGGCTCTGAAGTGAATCATAAAGAATCGGCTCTGTTGTCCTCATCCCCTGACAGACAGATTCCGCTTCTCTTTAATAATATTCTAAATTAAACCTATATTTATAGCTAATCTTCTGGTAGTTTACAAGTTATTTTTCAAGAAAATAGTAGAAGAAGTGATGATTCCGTCTTCAGCTCATCATATCCAGGGCATCAGTTTTTGTTTGCAGCCTTCGCCAAAAGAAATGATGAAAATGGACTCCCTCTGCTTCAGTGCTGCATGGAGTGAACAAGATTATCGGGAAATGCAGGAGCAGCCTACTTTCTCAAATTGGCTGCTGCAAGTTCCAACTGCAGCTCAAGTAGGAATGCTGTCTTTCCAGTCAGTACCTCCGGAACTGCAAATCCTCAGATTAGCAGTTCTGCCGGATTGGAGGAAACAAGGGTTGGCTCAATTTATGTTAGAGCAGTTGGAAATAGTAGCGAAATCAGCTAATCTGGAATCACTCTGGCTCGAAGTCAATTCTGCAAACAAAGCTGCAACTGCATTGTATTACAAACAAGGTTATCAAGAAACAGGCATCCGAAAAAATTATTTTAAAAATCCTTTGGGAGATGCACTTTTACTAAAAAAAATCTTGAAGTATGATGACAAACAAGCCGCTCAATAAACGTAGTGTCAGATAATACTTTAATCAAATAACTATAAATGATGAACCTGTAATAAGTCCATCATAACTCTTATTTAAAAAGATTTCCCTTGAAAGAAGAAGCAATTATTCTCACCAGTGGATTGTTTGATTCTCATAACGCAAAGACTGCATTTGGTCTGATTCGTAATTCAGAACAATATGAAATTCTTGCAGTCATCGATCAAAACTTTGCCGGACAGGATGCAGGAAAACTCGTTGACGGTCAGGTGCTAGACATCCCAATTCATGCAACCATTAATGAATTTTTAAGAGCCAGAAGTTCAAGAAACAAACTGGCTTTGGAAGAAAGCGGACGTGGTGTATACGCAATTATTGGGATTGCAACTCAAGGCGGGGTAATCCCCGAGGGACTTCGTATAGAGTTACTGGAAGCACTGTCCAGTGGTATGCATGTTGTAAACGGTCTGCACCACTATCTGAGCGATGATCCTGAATTAGTACAAAGAGCTGAGAAAAATCAGGCCAAATTGCTTGATATTCGAAAACCCAAAAGTGCAAAGGATCACGCATTTTGGACAGGAAATATCCTGAATGTCCGTGCTCCAAGAATTGCCATGTTTGGAATGGACTGTGCCTTGGGTAAGCGCACTTCCAGTCTTTGGCTCAGAGATGCCTGTCGTAAGCAGGGCATTCGCACCGAAATGATTTACACCGGGCAGACCGGGAAACTGCAAGGTGGACGCTATGGATTTATTCTTGATTCAACCCTCAATGATTTTGTCAGCGGAGAACTGGAAGCGGCAATTTTTCGTTGTGATCAGGAGGAAAATCCTGACTTGATGCTGCTTGAAGGTCAGTCTTCTTTACGCAATCCTTCCGGACCATGCGGTTCTGAATATCTTTGCAGTGCACTGGCCAAAGGTGTGATTTTACAATATGCGCCAAAGCAGAAATATTACCTGACTGATGATGATCGAAAACTTTGGCCGATGCCGCCGATTGAGGAAGAATTGGAACTGATTCGTTTATATGGTTCTCAAACTTTGGCTATAACACTGAACAGTTACGAACTCACTAAAAAAGAACTGGAGTCAGAACAGCAAAAACTGGAAGAGCGTTTGGGCTTACCGGTTGTCTGTCCTATGGAAGAAGGGATGGAGCGACTTGTTCCTGTGGTACAGGAGTTTATTGCATCAGAAGCAGAAAATTAGAATCTACAGAGTGAGCTGTTGACTCATTGAAAGAAGTCTTTCAGTATTTTAAAAGTGTTAAGCTTGATAACTGACAACTGAGCCTATTTACTATTTTTCAGTCAATCTTGGAATTAATTCTGCGAAGTTACAGGGTCGACTGCGGATATCAAGTTGAGTTGCTAGTATTTTGTCCCAACCTGTTCGACAAGCTCCGGAAGAACCCGGCAAACAAAAAATATAAGTTCCGTTGGCAACTCCAGCTGTGACTCTTGACTGGATAGTTGAGGTGGAGATTTCATCATATGATATCCGGCGGAACAATTCACCGAAGCCCTCGATTACTTTGTCAAATAAAGGGAATACTGCTTCAGGAGTGCCGTCACGTCCGGTGAGTCCGGTGCCACCGGTGCTAAGGATAATGTCTACTGCCGGATCAACAATCCAGCGGGACAGTACTGCACGAATCTGATAAATATCATCAGGCACAATGCATTTTTCCGCCAGAATGTGCCCTTCTTCTGTGAGACGTTCAGTAAGTATTTTCCCGGAAGTATCGGTTTCTTCAGTTCGAGAATCAGAAACCACCAGAATTGAGATCCGGAGAGGTAGAAAATCAAGTTGTTTCATGTGCTAAACCTGTAATCGGTTTTTAATTTCAATAATTTTGAAAGACCATAGTGGACGGTTTCATTATTGGATTGTTGTCCATTGTCAGTTTATTAGTGTTAATTGTCAATTTAACTCATGACTGGCATTGTTCGACATTTGTGATAGATTGTCTGCAGTTTTGGAAATAAATACGGAACGGTTCCTAAAACAAGTTATGAGTGAAAACCTGCAGACAGGCAACTGAATGTGCAGTTAAGGAAACAAATTTGAGATGTTTTATCCATGAAATCTGCAAAGATAGCTAGTCTTTTCCGGAAGTTGAGCGACTCAATTCCGAATCCGAAGACGGAGCTTTGCTACCGGAATCCTTTCGAGTTATTGATTTCCGTAATTCTCAGTGCGCAGGCTACAGACGTTTCTGTAAACAAAGTTACTCCGGAATTATTTTCCGCATTTCCTACGCCTGAAGAAATGTTTGAGGCTGGTTCAGAAAAAGTATTTGCGCACATTCGGAGTATTGGACTTGCACCGACAAAGTCAAAAAATATTGCTGCAACTTGTGGACAACTGGTGAAGTTGCACAAAGGGGAGGTTCCGGACAAAAGAGAGGATTTAGAGGCACTTCCGGGAGTGGGACGAAAAACGGCGAATGTGATTTTAAACACTGCATTTGGGGTGCCTGTGATTGCAGTTGATACTCACATCTTTCGGCTTTCAAACCGTACCGGGCTTGCACCAGGAGAAACTGTCATAAAAGTTGAACAAAAATTGATGTCAGTAGTTCCTGCAAAATGGAAAAAAGACGCACATCACTTGTTAATTCTGCATGGACGTTATGTCTGCAGGGCACGAAAACCTGATTGTGAACATTGTGTGATTTCCCAAGAATGCGAACATCCGGATAAAATAGTAACTTAAATCCTTGATCTTAACAAAACCTACACTTAATGATTTGTTAGCCATAGAATGAGCAGTTTTATCTTTATGGAAAATATTGGTGGGATCTTCTTAGTTTTCCTCAATGTTGTCACACCAGTTTTTATTCTTGTTGTTATAGGTTATTTTGTTGGCCCACGTCTAAAAATTGAGGCACGTTCACTTTCAAGAACAGCCTATTTTGTGTTCATTCCGGCATTTGTATTTAATATTATCAGTGAGGCGAAAATTGATTCTGGGTTGGCTTTACAGATGCTCAGCTTTATTCTTGTTGCCCAAATTGCGGTTGCTTTGCTGGGTTTTTTGGTTGGTAAAGCCCTGCGCCAGTCCAGGGAAATTACAGCCGCTTTCGTGCTGATTGCAACGTTTGGCAATGTTGGTAATTTTGGCCTGCCGTTAATTGTGTTTCGGCTGGGAGAGACAGCCCGGACTTATGCCACTGTTTATTTTGTGGCGACTGTCTTTATTTCTTTTGTAATTTGTGTTGGTGTGGCAAGTTGGGCCCGCAGCGGAGGTGTGACAGCTGTCTTTTCTGTTTTTAAAACACCGGCTTTAATAGCCCTGATTCCGGCTCTTGTTTTCAATATTACTGATGTAGAAGTACCAATTTTTCTGTCACGTTTGAGTGGACTCTTGGGGCAGGCAATGATCCCTGTGATGCTGATTACACTTGGGGTTCAAATGGGAGAGATTCCAAAAATAAAGATTAACTTCAACGTTTTTGCTGCAAGTACAGTACGTTTGATAGGAGGTCCTGTTTTGGCGCTGCTCATTGTACCCTATTTTGGGCTGGAAGGTCTGGAACGCAGTACCGGCATTCTTCAGGCAGCAATGCCCGCAGCTGTACTGGCTTCAATCATTGCATTGGAATACAAACTGCTTCCTGAATTTGTTACAACGACGGTACTCTTTTCAACGCTTTACAGCGTTCTAACTTTGACAGTTATTCTGACTTTTATCTGATTCAGAGTGTTATGAATAATTTGTGGTGTGCTGAACAACAAGTAACAGCTGACCTTTTTTCAGAGTTACTGATACAGGATTGCTTATTACAAGGTTTGAGACTCCGGAAGGTGTTTTTCCTGGAAGCAAATCATGACCGTCCAGAGAAAATTCTAATCCGTGTGTGACGACACCTTGAGCACCGCCGAAAAGCGGCAGCAGAGAAAGAATTGTTCCTGGCGGAAGATTCTCTTTCCAGTTGTCAAGAATAAACTCCATGCGTTCCAGCGGAGTCCACAAAATGAGGCGTACATTTGGGGTGTATTTAAATAGAATTTCCAGACTTGAAAGGAACTGATCATTACGACTACCTTCTGCTCCAAGAATGTGTATTTCTGTGCATTCGCGTTTCAAGCAATGTCGAACTGCTTTGTCGGCATCGTTGGTGTCTTGTTCTTTAACATGAAATAGCTTAGAGTTTGGCAATTTCTTCCGGACTTCCGGCTTAATTGAATCAAAATCACCAACCACTGCATCCGGGATCAGATTATAGCAGTACAGCTGATTTGCACCCCCATCGGCTGCTACCCGATAATCTGCTTCTTGCCATAACTGGTGCAACAGCTTTTCCGGAGGCGGATTACCATTGCAGATAATCAAGGCTATTTTTTGGGGCAGGCCCTCTTTTTGTTTATTAATTTCACTCATTGAGAAAATTTATGAAAGAACTCTTAAAAACTTTTCCTGTTGTCACAAAAATTCCAGTAATTTGGGGAGATATGGATTCATTTCAGCACGTAAATAATGTGATCTATTTTCGTTATTTTGAGAGTGCCCGAATCCAGTATTTTGAGACTTTAGGCTGGCTGAAAATAATTGAAAAAATGGGCATTGGTCCAATATTAGGCTCCACTTCCTGCCGCTATCGGATTCCCCTCACTTATCCGGACACTGTATTTGCGGGTGCAAAAATAACAGAATTGCACGAAAAACGTTTCACAATGGAGTATCTGCTCGTCAGTGAGAAGCATGCGGATCCGGTTGCAGAAGGTACTGGAATTGTGGTGTGCTACAACTATCAAAAAAATCAGACAACCCCTATTCCGGAAGTCATTCAACAATCTATTGAAAAACTTGAAGACCGCATTTTTTAGATTAATTAAAAATCGGTGCGGGAGGAATCTTTGGCTGAAGGAGGGAGATAATAAATCAGCTCGGTGGAATGCACTAAACCCAACTCTTTGCGTGCAATCAATTCAATATATTCCGGACTGGTTTTCAGTGCCAAAACTTCTTCTTGCATCAAAGTTTTCTCAACCTTCATCGATTCAAGCTTTTGAAGAAGCATTTGTTCATGCGCTTCCAGTCGGCTGGTGGCTAATATTCCATAACTCCCAATCACTGAGATTATGAGCATAACCACACCAAACCCTGCAATTAAGACCATTGAGAACAACGAGCGCCACTCTTCAGTTTCTTTTGCCATGCCAACAACAGGAGTCTCTTGTACCTTTGGTGGAGAAAACAGTCCGCTAACATACAGAATTCTGTCATGATTCTTAAGCAGTTTTGACTGTTCAACTGGCTTGTTTTGCTGTTTAAGACTATTTTTTGAAGTTGGGTATTGCATTATTGAAAATTAAAAATAATCATCTGCTGGACACAGAAGTTTCGTTGCTCAAAGTAAATCAGGTGGATGCTTGTCTGTCTTAAGTTTTGTCGTAGAGAATGGTGCATTGAGCTTCCAGTTTAGCTCCTTCCTGAATTAATAGTTTTCCGGAAGGAACTTGTACCTCACCTTTAATATTTGCAGTTACATTCACCTCAAGGCGTTCATGGACCAGCAAATCACCATTGATTTTTCCTGCAACCAGTACTATATTACCTTCAATCTTTCCTTTGACTTGTCCAGTTTCCGAAACAACAATCTCCTGGTCGCAAAATACGGATCCATCTACTGTTCCACTCACAACCATTTTCTTTTGTGAGTGGATGGTACCCTCTACATATAGATCCTCACCCAGGAATCCAAGTCCTTTGTTTGCTGCAGTATTTTGGTTCGGCATGTTAATTTTTCAGCTTTGCACTCAATTTCGATAAAGACGCTGGTCCGGATTAAACCTGGAAATTGGAAACAGAGGGTTTGTACGTCGTCCGTTAATAATTATTTCATAGTGTAAATGTGGACCAGTACTGCGTCCAGTGCTTCCTACTAATCCAAGCAAGTCTCCACGTTTAATTTTCTGACCGCGTCTTACCTTTATTTTAGAAAGATGAGCAAAACGTGTTCTGTAGCGAACAGAATTTTTCTTTCCGGGAAAGAAACCTCTTCCATGTTGTAGTTCCACAAGCAGTCCAAATCCTGATTTGCGGTCTGCAATCCGGACAGTGCCATCTGCAGGAGCGTGAACTGGGGAGCCTCTTTTTGCTCTGAAATCAATGCCAGCATGATACCCACGTTTCTTGGTGAACGGATCCTTTCGCATTCCATAACGATCAGATAATGCTCTGCTTCGAAGTGGAATCACGGTCGGAGTATGCCTCCAGAAACTTTGATTTCGTTCAATCAACTGGCTTAAATCCTCCAGTTGGGCAACGGTTTCGTAGTAGTTATCAGAATTATTGTAAAGAAAACTACGCAAACTTCCGGAACTTAACAAAGTTTGCGGTGAGTCGAGTGACAAGCTATCCAAAATTGTAGGACCTCCGCGCCCAGTTTTAGCTTTTACTCGTTTGGTTTTTCCGATTTTGCTGAGTCTTATTCCAGTAGTTTTACTGATCTTTTTTGTTAGCCGGATGACCGTCGCCTGATTAACTTTGAGGAACTCCATATGTTCAGACAAATCCTGTTCTGTTTCAACGAGTTGTCCTCGTAACTGCTGAATGGTGTTTGCCTGTTCTTCAAAACTTCTACGATTTGTAGCAAATTCCTGCAAAGACTGATTAAAGAGCAGAAAATCCTGATATATCTGATCCAGCCACTGCACGGTCTGTTGAGGATTTGTTTGATCCTTGAGTTTTGGAGTACATTGAGCCTCCAATGTCTGGCACATGTAATCATGCAATTCATCCAACTTATGTGTGTTGGAACGGAATAGTGCCAAATGTTTCTTAAACATTACGTCACTGTTATGTGAAGACTGCTTCAATTCTTCAACATAATTTTCAAGAAACGAAATTCTGGACTCCCGGCCGTCATAGAGATCTATCCGCTGCTGAAATGCTATCTGAGTATTTTCCTGCTTTTCAAGTAACTGGGCCTGCTTCAAGATTGTCTGGTGCTGGTCGAAAAATTTCCAACCTAAAGCTCCAGCGCCAACCAATATCAAGGTCAACAAAAAAAACATAAATTTTGCCCCAAAATGATACTGGCTTACTCCAAAGTTACTATCTTTAAGCAGAAGGATTGAAAAGTTTTTCATACACACATTTACATAGAAAATGGCCGAAAATAACTCTTAATAATAACACTATAATAACTTAACTACAACCAATTTGAGAATAGCTTTAAACAGATCTGCCGAATAACATCAGTCTGCCGCGGTTGCCGTAACAGACCAGTTATATTCAAATTCTTCCTGCACCAGCACGATCGGTACTAACATATACAATAGGTTTCAGTTAATCGGCTCTTACGGATAGAGTTTGTTTATTTTACCAAAAAACGCCCCCCAAAGACTTTCCTGCCAAAATCGTGCAAAAGTTATGCATATTTAATCTCACACAGTAGTTATGTTGTGAAAGGCTTTCAGCGACGAGACAGGTTTAGAGTTAGTGCATTGTTTCCGCCAACGTGATTTGGTGTTGCAGCTATGAGGGAGTAACATGAAGTTGTTTGATCAAGGGATTCAATTGCTTTTCCACAAATCTAAGATCTCTGTCCAGAAAGAACTGATTAACATCTTCAATTATTATTATAGCCTAAAGTCTCAAAACTTCTTTCAATACTTAAACATTCAGTAACAGCGGCTGTACTTCTTTCCAGTCAGTCAAACCCTCTTTGGTCAGGCGTTGAGCAGTTTGTTCCATTGTGTGAAAGTAAAGTTCAGGTTCTGGGCGTATCAATTTCCTTCCTGTGTCACCAGCCTGAATCCGGTCCCGTACCAGAGAATTCACCTTCAGAATTTCGTAGACAGGAATGCGGCCGGAGTAGCCCGTACCCCTGCACCTCAAGCAGTTTTTGTCCGAAGTATGAGGATTTGACTTGTTTCCGTTCTGGTGTGAACAGAGGCGGCGCACTAATCTTTGGGAAACGATTACTGTCAGTGTTTCTGCTAATAAATCCGGAGCAATCCCGAGGTTCAACAGACGCTGAATTGCAGTTACAGCATCGCTGCTGTGAAGTGTTGAGAGTACCAAATGTCCCGTAAGCGCAGCTTTGACAGCAATGTTTGCAGTCTCTTCATCTCTTATTTCTCCGATCAACAGAACATCCGGATCCTGACGCAGTGCCGCTCTTAGTGTATCCGCAAAACCCAAACCTTGTTCCGGTTTGACTGAAACCTGGGTGATGCCTTCTATGTGATATTCAACAGGATTTTCGATTGTAAGTATATTCTTTTCTTGTGAATTCAGTGCATTGAGGATTGCATAGAGTGTAGTTGTTTTGCCGCTGCCGGTCGGCCCAACCATTAGTATCAAACCGCTTGGAGCCTGGCTTGCCTGATAAAGCATTTTCAAGTCATTTTTGAAAAAACCGAGTGCTTCCAATTTGTGTTGTACCGGTGTCTGATCCAAAAGCCGCAGCACCAGTTTTTCCCCAAATTGACCCGGCAAAGTGGAAACTCTAACGTCAAAAATGCGATTACTGTTGGAGTTGTATGTGTAGTGTCCGTCTTGAGGACGGCGCCTGACAGCGATGTCCATTCCGGCCAATAATTTAATGCGTGAGAAAATAAGCGGGTGGAAACTCATCGGCATTGGAGCGGCGTCCTGGAGGTAGCCGTCAATCCTGAATCGGACTCTCAGCTGGGTTTTTTCAGGTTCAAGATGAATATCTGATCCTCTTCGGGCAATAGCTTCTTCAAACAAATGATGAATTCTGTCGGTTGCCGAAATATCAGCATCTTCAATCTGCAAATGAGAAGTTTCAAGCAGTGCTTCAATTTGCTGCTGTTGTGCTAAATACCAATAAATCGGTTCGCCGAGATGAAAGGCAACCTGATTCATCTTCAACCAGTTTGACTGAACTGACAACAGGCAGGCACACTTTGATCCCAGACGCATCGGTAAAATGCCGGTGCGTTCATAAAGTTGCTTTGACAAAGGAAGGTTTTCGTAATTTTGGACTTCATCAAGTGTTGTTGAAAGCAGCGGGAGGTTATAACGGTCTGACATTTTCCGGAGAAGGTGAGGTTCTTCCAGCAAATCCATCTGAATCAGACGCCTTATTTTCTCAAGCTCCGGGAGGTTCTTGAAAGTGCTGCTGGTCTGCCCCATCACTTCCGGATCCAAATCTTCTTCCTGCACCAGTTCATCCAACAAGGCCATTGTCATGCTCCATTAAATGCCGGCAGACAAAATGTCTACGTTCCAGTATTTTTGTTTTGAATTTAGATCAGGGTACTAGCATTACCCTATTTTTGTAGCGCAGGTCAATACTTTTTAATCCCGGATGCTGTTTACCCAATACAGGATAAATGTTTTGGAAGGTGCGTAAGCGTTCGCCGAAATCACGACTTCCCATTTGGATCGTCAGCGGAACGGTACGCAAAGGCTCCGGAGAACCAGGTTGAAGCTCAGATGAATTCAGTGGCCAGTTAATTTTCAGGTTTAGCGGATCAGAAATATCTATGTGAATTGGCTGAGAAGACCAGTCAACTATTCTGAATTGACCTTCAAGTTTTATCTGTGTATTTTGCAGTTCAGCTTTTTGAGCTGCAGCCATTGTTTGAAATGTTTCCAGAAATCTTAAACCTCTTTCAAGAACCGGTGAATCTAAACTGGAACCAAGTGTTACGGACGGTACTGTCAGTCCGTTGATCAGCGGCAGGTTTTTATACGGTGAGTCCCGCAGTTCATCAAAGGTTAATAGTTTGAGCAGGCGCTGATTGTTTCCAATGAGGACGTACTTTGTTTTCGATAAGGACGCAGATGAAAAAACGTTCGTCTGTTGTGAAAGCTGAAGCAAAGCAACAGGCTGATGTTCACTTATAATCAGGTGAATTTCGTCCGGAAATTTTCTACGTATGTCGGTTTTTTGTACAATGGGATGTGTCTGAAGACGTGCTGCAACCTGATATGGATTGAGATCGATCAAACGTTGTCCTTGACGCAGGCCGCTTGCAAAAAGCACATCGGCATCTTTCAGCAACAGGTTACCTTTGATATTGACCCTTGAAAGTGGTTGTTGAAAAAACCATTGACCAACCCAAACACTGCCTCCAACCAGCCATAAAATAAAAATCAGTCCACAGAATCCAATAAATTTTTGAATCAGCCAACGCATTTTCATACGCAAAAATGCGGGTTCATTTTCGACAAAATACGGCGGCAGCCAGGAATTGCTGTAACCAGGTTCGGTATTGGGTTTGCGGAGTTTAACGGAAAGACCCGGGATTGGATTGCTGTGATTTTTCCGGACTCTCATTGATGAAGTCCGGAGCTTTCGCACAACAGGGCGTCGATTTGATTGTCGTTTGAGATCCTGCATGGAAAACAAGGCTTTCAGTAAATGTTTGGCAGTATATGGTTTTCAGACAGGATTGAAAACGGATGTTAGCAATCCGTTTACAGTAAACTGCTGAAAGTTATCCGTATACTGAACTCTGCAGGATTTGAACCTCAGGCTCCAAATTAATGGAATGCTTGCTAAAAACTGTTTCCCGGACGGTATCAATCAACGATAAAATATCTGTTGAAGAGGCTTTTCCAAGGTTAACAATAAAATTAGCATGTATTGGACTGATTTGAGCACCACCCCTGATTTTACCTTTCAATCCGGAGGCTTCTATTAAGCGGGCAGCAAAATCTCCAGGAGGATTTTTGAAGACTGAACCACAGCTGGGTTGATTGTAAGGTTGTTTTTCCATCCGGAACTGTTGACATTCAAGCAGTTTTTTTTCTACAGTTTCCGGATCAGATTCCTGGAATTCAAAAACTGCACTGGTAATAATCCGTCCATAATTTCCCATAAGATCAGAATATCGGTAGCGGAATTCCAGGTTTTGTCTGGCTGAGGTATGTAAATTCCCTTCCATGTCCATCCACTCTGCTTCCTGCAAAAAATCTGCAGTTTCTCCACCGTGTGCACCGGCATTCATGGCAACAGCGCCGCCAATCGTTCCGGGAATGCCGATCAAGAATTCCATACCTCCCCATCCCTGAGCCACACAGCGTTGAGCAAATGTCACATCGGCCAGTGCCGCTCCCGCAGTGACTCTATTTTTGCAGGCGGAGGAATTATTTTCTTCGAGAGGAACCCAACTTTTGAACTCTCCGCTTAAATGCAAAATTATTCCGGGCCAGGCAGTATCGGGAATAAACAGGTTGGAACCTTTGCCAAGGATGAACCAGGGAATGCGGTGTTTGCTTATGAAGGGTAGTAAGAGGCTCAGGTCTTCAACATTGACAACGTCAATCAAACACTCTGCAACTCCGCCGATACGCCATGTATTGAAGCGTTTCAGGGATTCTTTTCTGCGTAATCGTGAGGTCAGGGGGGCTTTCTCCAATTCCTCCAACCATTCCGGTTTTTCTTTGTTTGACATTTTTCGACCTTAAATTATTCTGAGGTCATGGACATTTTGGTGCTGTTTTGGCCTGGCCCCTGCTCATAAAGCTCTTCTAATCTGTAATACTTTCGTATTTCCGGATGGAAAACATGGAGGATAATATTTCCATAATCTAAAAGTACCCAGTTCCCTTCACGCTCACCTTCAATGCCTAAAGAAGCCTCCCCTTCCCGCTTCAAATTATGTTCTACATTTTCTGCAATCCCTCTGCAGTGCAACTGCGAACGACCTTCACAAATCAGCAGATAATCCGCCAGACTTGAACGATGCTGTGCATCAATCAAAACAATTTCTTCGGCCTTTGCATCCTCCAGCAGTTCCAGGATCCGCTTTATTAAAGCTCGGTCCGAATCATCAGCAATTGCCTTGTCCAAATTATTTTCATAATTTAATTCATAAGCCACTTTATTATCTGAATTTTTCAAAACAGTATCTTTTTCAGCAACCAAGTTTCTTTTATATGAAAGGATTAAGTGGTAAAAAGTTTGAATGCCACACTTATCTGTCATCCAGACGAAGCTTCATGTGAATGACAAGCTGTTACTACTTTTCCCAAAAGTTTAAATATTTATTTAATAAAAATTTCAATGCAGAAAACATCAGGGACGTGACTTATATTCTCAAAGCCCAAATTTCAAACCTTAAACCTCAAAACAGCGTCCCTGCCATGTTTCTTTTGCAGCCAGAAAATCATCAATAAATTGAGTGGTTTTCATTTTTTCGCGGGTCCATTGCGGTGCGACTAACTCATCCCAGCGCGAAGCAACTGCAGCCAAGCGGTGAACAGCAATTTTTGGAGAAAGATTTTCAAGAAACAATGCAACTTTACGACTATATTCTTCCAGATCAACCGGTTTAAAATGGGATTCACGATACAACTTTTCCAGCGGGGTATTGCGGAGAACATGCAGGTTGTGTAATTTTACTCCGTCAACTTTTTGTTCAGACAGAATTTCTGCAGTTTTGCGAATTTGTGCATCAGTTTCGTCCGGAAGCCCAAACATCAAATGCACACACAAATTAACGTCCGGAAGTGTTTTTAATTTACGGATTGCCTTTAAAGAGGAAGCGCTGTCATGTCCACGTGAAAGAAACCGCAGCTGGGCATCGTCAAAAGTTTGTACACCCAGTTCAACGGACAGATAGTTCTCTCGCGCGATTTCTGAAAATTTCTGCAAAACTCTTTTGGGAAGGCAATCAGGACGGGTTCCCACTACAATTCCGACCACATCCTTTTCCTTCAAAGCCTCCTTGTAAAAGTATTCCAATTCCCTGAAACGTCCAAATGTGTTGGTGTAAGCTTGAAAATAGATCAAAAATTTTTCGGCTCGATAACGCTTCCGGATAGCTTCTCGGTTAATTTGGATTTGTTCGCGGACAGGTTTTTCTCGTTGCTGGTGATAGGCGGCGGATCCCCATTCATCGCAAAAGATGCAGACTGCCGCCCCATTGTGACCTTCTCTGTTTGGACATGATTCTGCGACAGAAATACTCACCTTAAATACTTTTTCGCCAAATCGCTCCAGATAGTGCTGACTAAGCGGACGGTAGCGCTTACCGTGTTCAAACACTCGGAATTGCTGCATGTAATATTTGGCTTTCAAGAAATCTACGGTAACAAACTTGCGTCGATTACCCAGTCTGTGAGCAACTGATGAGCGCGGTTAGTTTCTATTTCTCTTCCATTCAACAAAACCCGTACAGCATGAGTATTTCCCAGTGTCAGCAGATACTGTTTTTTTGCTTCCCACTGCTGAATTTTGTCAGCTTCCAGGCGAACATCTTTAGTTTCTTTTTTATCTACTGCAATACTAATCCAAGTGTCTTCAGAGGCTTCCACCTCAAGAACAAGTGGCTCCACAGTGTTTTGAACCGCTACCGGTTGAATTATTTGTGTATTCTCAGTTTGTTTTTTTTCTACAAGAGTAATCTCCGTTGATACTTCAGGTATTTCAGGAGATGGCTCTGCAGGACTGACAGATTCCTGAATGGCTGGAGTACTTTTCTGTACCGGTTCGATTATAGGTTCAACTTCAACTACCAGGGGTTCTGTTATTGTTTCATTGTCTCCGTTGAAAGAAAAAGGCGTCTGCAAAAAGTAGAAGGAATAGACAAAGAATCCTCCAACAATAAGGACCAAAACTGTCAAAATTATTCCAATTGGCTTTGATTCCCTGTTTTCATAAACCGGCCTAAGCGATTTTAGGTTCAACTGTTCATTTTCATCATCGGATTTCAAAAGCCGGTCTGTTTTGTCAATAATGCCTGTATTTTCCAACCCCAAAAACAGGCAGTATGAGCGGACCAAACCACGTAAAAATACTGGAGGTAGTAGATTGCCCTCACACCCGTCTTCGATAGACTGTAGAGTCTTGACGGGAATATGTAGATGTCCGGAAACGCTTTCTAGTGAAAGATTTCTTGTAATTCGTGCTTCACGAATTTGTTGTCCTAGTAACTGAAGAGACTCTTCTTCCTCTGGAATTATTTCTTCCTCCGGAACAACAACTTCTTCCTCTGAAATTATTTCGTCTTCCAGGGGAATGAACTTTTCTTTCTTTGGACCTGTATTTACGACTTTTTTTCTAGGCATTCGTTATCTCAAAGTAAACTGTATCCAAAACGGGATAAAAAAGCATCGAAGGTCATGGATTTTCTGTAATTGTGCTGATAGAGCAAGTGCATTGCGGTGCTGACAATTTCTTCAGGGTATTTGCGAATGGAAAAGCCGGATGCATCCTCCGCAAGACTTTTAGTTATTATATCATGATATGGAAGAGGATTTGAATTAGAATTTGTCCGCAAATAGGTTTCCACTTCAACACAAATTTGATCATACTGCATGTCAGAAATAATTGACTCACCCAATTGATAGTAAAGGAAAGAATGAACCAGATACTGACGGACTTTTTGTTGACTAAACTCAATCATGTAATATTGATTGTAAATGAAAAGAGCGCAGTCTGCATTTTAAACTTGATAGCATGGGGTAGTTGCAAATCATTTTCTCTTGTTTCAAATTAGAAGATTTTTATTATTTAGCAAGATTTTTCGGGTAATTTCTAACTCAAAACCATTTTAATCTTTAATCTCAACAATAATTATTAAAGTGTTTTTGGGGCAGAATCTCTATGATCTCAGGAAAGAACTTGCATTTCTCATGTTTATTTGGCAAAATTATAGGCTCCAGTAAATGTATTTTACAGAAAAAATTCTGTTAATACATGCATTTTCCAGACTCAAATCATTACCCTAGCAGGAGCAATATATGGCAAGTGACCAGGTAATCCACCTTGAGGATTCCAATTTTGAAGAAGAAACTAAATCGGGCTATGCGCTCATTGATTTTTGGGCAGCATGGTGTGGTCCGTGTGTGTCATTAGCACCATTGATCGATGAGATTGCCGGAGATATGGAAGGCAAACTCAAAGTATGCAAGCTTGATGTCGATAAAAATATGGAGTCAGCAGCACGTTTTGGAGTGCGCGGAATCCCTTACATCGTCCTGCTCAAAGATGGAAAAGAAATAGACAGTGTTACTGGAAACGATCCATCCCGCGTTCGTGCACTGGCAGAACAGGCAAACGCTTCCTAAAAACTCCCGTGCCTTCTGCACAAAACTGGTTGCTTCTGCTGACCTACGAAGGAACCTGCTACCACGGATGGCAGGTTCAGCCAAACTCGCCCACCATTGAAGAAACACTTGAACAGGCTGTCAGGAGCTTGACCGGAGAAACAGTTAAAGTTCATGGTGCAGGGCGGACCGACTCCGGAGTTCATGCCCTCAACTTCACAGCAAATTTTACTGCAATAGCAGAAAACTTCAAAACGGCAGAAAAGTGGCGTGTTGCGCTGAATGCAGTTTTGCCGCCTGATATTGTTGTCAAATACGCACAAACTGTTGCAGCAGATTTTCACGCCAGACACAGTGCAGTCGGTAAACGCTACCGCTACCTGATTTCCAATCTACCCTACAAGCCACCATTTTCCCTGAATCAGAGCTGGTGGGTAAGTCAGGATTTGGATATTGATCTGATGCGCGAGGCCGCAGATTTATTAGTCGGCAAACATGATTTTTCCGCATTTCGCGCAGCAAGTTGTTCGTCACCAAGTTCGGTTAAAGATCTCAGGGTAATAGAGATTTTCGAAGTTCGTTCCCGTCACTCTACTCTACAAATTGAAATGGAAGCCAATTCGTTTTTGCAGCATATGGTACGCATAATTGCCGGAACTCTGGTTGAAGTAGGACGGGGGTATAAAAACGTTGAAGATGTGGCACAAGCCCTGGAAAGCGGTCAGCGAAAGCAGGCCGGAAAAACTGCACCGGGACATGGATTGTATTCATTGAGTGTGATTTATCCTGAAGGCATGATTGAGTGGCCATTGGAAGTGCTCGATAACTAGCAGGAATCTTTATGGAATTCAAGCTTCAATCAGAGTTCAAACCATCCGGAGATCAGCCTCAGGCCATTGAGGCTTTGGTAAATGGTGTAGAAGATAAACATAAGCACCAGGTTTTGCTGGGTATTACCGGTTCCGGAAAAACATTCGCGATGGCCAATGTTGTTCAGACACTGCAGCGCCCAACCCTGGTTATTGCGCATAATAAAACGCTTGCCGCCCAACTATACAACGAATTCCAAACCTTCTTTCCTGAAAATGCAGTCGAGTATTTTGTCAGCTATTATGACTACTACCAGCCGGAAGCTTACGTTCCCAGCCGTGATCTCTATATCGAAAAAGATACTGCACTGAATGACGACCTCGACCGGTTACGTTTGTCGGCAACACGTTCGCTTTTGGAACGTCGGGATGTGCTGATTGTGGCCAGTGTTTCCTGTATTTATGGAATTGGTTCGCCTGAAAAATACGAAAAAATGCTGCTTATTTTTAAGGTTGGGGAACGATTTTCGCGGCAGGTTATTCTGGAAAGACTGGTTGAACTACTCTACACCCGCAACGATATCGATTTTCACAGGGGAACTTTTCGGGTACGCGGAGACGTGATTGATATTTATTTGGCAGAATCAGAGTCTGCAATTCGGGTCGAATTGTTTGGTGACGAAATCGAAAGCCTGGTTCGCTTCGATCCCCTGACCGGCAAAAAGCAGATGTCATATCAGCATTTTGTCATTTATCCTGCCTCGCATTATGTTGCTCCGGCAGAACATATTCCGGAAACATTGAGCTTGATCCGGGAAGAACTGCGCGAACGTCTCGAAGACTTGAATGCCCAAAACAAAATTCTGGAAGCACAGCGTCTTTTGCAGCGCACTGAGTACGATCTTGAAATGATTGAGCAGACTGGCTCATGTTCCGGAATCGAAAATTACAGTCGCATTATTGACCGGAGGGCAGCCGGAACTCCGCCGGCAACATTACTGAATTATTTTCCGGATGATTCGCTGATTTTTGTGGATGAAAGTCACATGACGCTCCCGCAGCTTAGAGCCATGTACAAAGGTGACTTTTCAAGAAAATCGACTCTGGTGGAACACGGGTTCCGCCTGCCGTCTGCAATCGATAACCGTCCTCTCCAGTTTCCTGAATTTTGTCTGTTTCCACAGAGAATGATTTATGTTTCAGCAACTCCGGGAGATTATGAGTTGGAACAAACCGAAGGTCAAGTTGCAGAACTCGTTGTGCGTCCCACCGGTTTGCTTGAACCTATAATCGAAATACGTCCGGTGCTGGGACAAGTCGATGATAT
>ERZ651768.369-NODE-369-length-34339-cov-6.846565_pt1 | contig 34339 bp, 30 predicted proteins | sample MGYA00514754_ERZ651768 | MGnify/ENA metagenome assembly ERZ651768
TGGCTCCGATTGGACTGTAGCCCCATTAAATCCGGTTACCGGCATTTATGCCGCTGTTACCCGCCGGACCCGGGATGAGAAAAATCCCCACGGCTGGTATCCGAACGAAAAAATAAGCGTGGAAGATGCCCTCAGGTCCTATACTATCAACAATGCCTATGCAGCTTTCTGGGAGAACAAAACGGGGACCATCACTGCAGGGAAATATGCTGATTTTGCAGTACACTCGGTTAATTTTTTAACGGCCACGCCGAAAGAGATTTTACATTCTAAAGTACTGCGGACTGTAGTAGCAGGGAAAGATTATATATTTGAAAAATAATCCTCAAATAAGGTTATATACCTGAAAAAGTAGAACATTGCTATGTCTGGGCCAATATTATCCGTCATTATACCCGTTTATAATGAAAAAGCCACCTGCCTGGAGCTGATCGAACGGGTAAAAGCGATTGATATCGATAAACAGATCATCGTGGTCAATGACGGCTCAACCGATGGTTCCCGAGAACTGCTGGAATCCGTTTCAGGTATCCATTTGATTCACCATAAGTTCATCCAGGGCAAAGGTGCCGCTGTACGGACAGCAGTTCCGCACTGCACGGGGAAATATGTTATCCTTCAGGATGGCGACCTGGAATATGATCCTGGCGCCTACCATGCGTTGCTGAAGCCAATTATTACCAAGGAAGCAGATGTGGTCTTTGGCAGCCGCTGGTTGAATCAGGACAAAAAGAGTTCCTACCACACCCGCGGTAATAAAATAATCACCTGGTTCTCAAACCTGGTCAATGGAGAATCGGTCACAGACGTAGCCTCCTGTTATAAAGTACTGCCTCTGGAATATTTCAGGGAGTTAAACCTGAAATCGGAGGGATTCGGCCTGGAAACAGAAATTGCAGCCAAAGTGTTTCGTCGGGGCTATACCGTGGTGGAGGTCGCTGTGAGCTACCAGCGGCGGAAAATAGAGGAGGGGAAAAAACTGCGGCTGATCGATGGGTTGATCTCAGCCTGGAGCTGTTTGCGATTTCGGTTTATTGATTAATAATTTGATAGAAAGATTATTTTGTGAGCCAGAGAAAGAGCATTAAGTTTGCGGGCTTTTTTTCCAAATATTTCAAATCATTATTAAGAGAATATCATGAGTAGAGTATGTGACGTGACCGGCAAAAAGCCCATGTTTGGCAACAATGTAAGTCACGCTCATAATAAAAGCCGCCGCCGGTTCAATATTAACCTGCAGCGCAAGAAATTCTGGCTGCCGAATGAAAAGCGCTACATCACCCTGCGGCTTTCCACCCGGGGTATGCGCATCATTGATAAAAGGGGCATTACACGGGTAGTGAATGAACTGAGGGCCAAAGGTGTAAAGGTCTAGGTTTGTAACTGTAATCATCAAACAAAAAAGCCCCGTTGCCGGGGCTTTTTTGTTTTAACCAAGTTTGATATTTAACCAGTTTCAATCATGCTGTCGGCGGATGAAGGCCGGAACCTGCAGGTCCTGTCCATAAATAACGACAGGTTTTTCCTGTGTATCATCAAACTTCATTACTGGTTTTGGTTTTTCAGGTTCTTCCGGGGTCACTTCTGTATCCTGCTGCACGTACAAGGGCCTATTTTCCCGCTCCTGCAAGGTCCGGGTGTGGAGTGTATCGAAAGAGCGTCCTGATGATTCAGTATTTTTCATTTGCTGCACTGCTTTTGGCATATGGAAGCCGGTAGCGATTACGGTAACCCGAATCTCTTCATGCATATTGGGATCGATCACAGCACCAAAAATGATGTTGGCAGAAGGCCCTGCTTCTTCGAAAATGATGCTTGTTGCTTCGTTTGCTTCCATAAGGGTAAGGTCATTTCCGCCGGTGATATTGACCAATACACCTTGTGCTCCTTTGATACTGGCATCATCAAGCAAGGGGCTGGAAATGGCTTGCTGAGCTGCCAGCACAGCCCGTTCATCACCCGTAGCTATCCCTGTACCCATAATGGCTTCACCCATATTTTTCATTATTGTTTCCACATCGGCAAAATCCAGGTTGATCACACCCTGGACGTTGATCAGATCCGATATTCCCTTTGCCGCCTGGTGCAGAATGGTGTCAGCCATATTAAATGCTTCAGGAAGTGTTGTAGATTTATCGACAATGGACATCAATTTCTGGTTGGGAATGGCAATTACCGTGTCGCAGGCTTTCTTCATATCCGCCAAGCCTTCCAGGGCGCGGTTCATCCGTTTTGGGCCCTCGAAACTGAATGGCAGGGTGATAATACCTACAGTAAGTACACCCTGTTCTCTGGATACCTGAGCCACTACTGGTGCAGCACCTGTTCCCGTTCCGCCGCCCATGCCGGCAGTAATAAAGGCCATATCAGCGCCATCCAAAAGGGTAGAAATCATCTCACGATCCGCTTCAAGGGCTTCTTTGCCCACACTGGAATTAGCACCCGCGCCAAGGCCTTTGGTTAAATTTTTTCCAATCTGCACTTTATGCTCAGATGGGTTATTGTCCAAATCCTGAGCATCCGTGTTGATGGCAATGAAATCAACACCCTGCATTCCGGATGTGATCATACGGGTAACGGCGTTTCCGCCGGCACCGCCAACACCAATTACTTTCAGATTTGCTTTTTGTTCAGATAGACTATCAAACTCAAACAGCATGATTGTTCTCCTTTACTGGTTTGGTTAAAACAGGTCTTCGATGGTATGTCGAATTTTTTGAAATATTCCTTTTATGCCCTTATGCCGGGGCTTTGGAATGCGCACATGATCGTTTGCCATAAATGGCCACAGCAGTAAACCCAGGGCTGTAGCGTAAATGGGGTCTTCAGCCACATCCGTAATTCCCTCGATATTTGCCGGTTTTCCGATACGAACCTTCACATTCAGGTTGTCTTCCGCCAGGGCCATGATATTGCGGAGCTGGGCGCCTCCGCCAGTGAGTACAATGCCATAGGTCAGGGGTTCTTTGATATCCGCCCTTGATATTTCACGGATCACCATTTGAAAAATTTCCTGCATCCGGGCCTCCACATAACTGGAAACTTCCTGCTCCGGTATGGATCGTTTCAACTGGCCTTCCTTTTCGGGAAGATCAATTTCCAGTTTTTCCGAGGACATGGATGATTTTGCAGATGCATATTTGATCTTGATTTCTTCGGCTTCTTTTACGCCAATTTGGAGCATTACAGCAATATCATTGGTCACGCTGGAGGTCCCCAGCGGAATCACGGCAGAATGCCGAATAGCACTGCCATGATAGACGGCAATATTTGTGGTTGATGCTCCGATTTCCACCAGGGTTACACCCAGTTCTATCTCATCTTCTGTCAACACAGATAAACCAGCTGCCAGGGGCTGGAATACAAGTCCCTCTACCATAACGCCCAATTCTTCAACGCAGTTTACCAGATTGTTCATGGCTGTGGTAGCCGCGGTCACCAGATGCACACGTCCTTCCAGTCTCCGTCCAGTCATACCAATGGGATTTTTTATTTCTTCGATGGTGTCCACCAGGTATTCCTGGGGCAGAGTGTGCAGAATATCTCTGTCCACCGGGAGTGAAACAGCCTGGGCCAGATCCAGGACCTGGTAGGTATCCCGTTCATCGATGGGTCGTTCAATCAAAGTTCCCGGGCTGCCATTCCCGCGATTCAGGGCAATGGCGGCCTGGGTGTTTAAACTGCGAATGTGTTCCCCGGTGATGGATAAAATAGCTTTTGTAATTTTTACACTGGCCATGGTTTCCGCTTCAATCATGGATGCTTCCAATTGTTCTATCAAAAGATCGCGGTGAATAATTGACCCTCGTCGAATTCCGGAAGAAGGTACAGAGCCAATCCCAAGTAATTTGATATTTTTTCTATGGTCATTAGTTTGACCAATAACACATGTTATTGTATTGGAACCAATATCCAGACCGGCAATGATATGTTGATCCTGTCCGTTGCTGATGGGACTCATGATCTGCGGTCCTTGGCAATGATCTGATTAATGTATCTCATGTCCAGGTATGAAAAGTCGGTTAATTCCTTGTTGGGTTTCAGATCAATCCTGAATTGTTTTAAAATCTCAATCTTGGTCCATAAATCTTCATTCCCCAATAAGATCTTCGTCGGTTCTTCCGCCAGAATCAATTCGATATCATTGTCCGAAACCAATCTAATCTCGGACAGGTTATCATAAAGAAAGCTGTATTCCCGGCGAAGGTGACTTAACCACTCGATGGATTCCTTTACTTTTACGGACAGCACTTTTTCGCCTGCGGGATATAATTCCGGAGCCGGATTAAAATTGGATAGGGAAGGAACAGGGAAGTCACCCATGTTTTCCATATCCGGCAAGATATAACCCTCTTCATCCAGCATGACCATGGGTTGCGTATTTAATATAGCGATGGGTGTACGCTCCATTATTTCTATCATAATTGTTCCTGGATAACGATGACTCACACGAGCCGCAAGGACATAAGGATGACTTTCCACCAATTCAGTGACACGGGTCAGATTGATTTCATCGATGGATGCGCCTATCAAATCCCCAAAGGTATTTCTGTAGTTTTGCTTATCCAATATAACCGTATTGGAAAAAACAACATTTTTAATGGCCAGTGTATTGTGGTAATCCGACCACCAGAAAGCACTCCAGATCAGGGAAAAAATCGCTGAAAATCCTAATGCAGAAATAATTGCTTTAAACCAAATTATTCGTTTTTTCTTTTTAAGACGCATGCGGATCAAGATCTTTTTGATTGAACCCGATGGTTTTTACTTCCAGATCGAGTTTTATTTTAAATTTTTCGTACACTCTTTTGCGGGCAATTCTTATCAGTTCGGCAATATCCGCTGATTTGGCGTCACCGTGATTCACAAAGAAATTGGCATGATGTGTTGAAATCTCAGCTCCTCCAACTTTCGTTCCCTTCAGCCCTGCCTGGTCAAGTAAATATCCCGCAGCCTGTTCCTTAGGATTTTTAAAAACGCTGCCCGCAGAACGAAACCGCAGCGGTTGCGATGATTTGCGGCCCTTGCTGGCTTTATGGCTTCTTTCCTGTATCTGCCGCGGATCCTCCTGCTCAAGGTCAAAGCGGGCCAAAAGAATAAATTCATCCGTGCTGAATGTGGAAAAACGGTATGCAAAATCAACGTCTCCATGATTCAAGATCTCGATCTGACCGTTCATTTTCATCACATCCACATTCACCAGATTATTGGAGATCTCGCCGCCAAAGGCTCCTGCATTCATGACCAGGGCACCGCCCAGAGTTCCCGGTACCCCAATGAGACTTTCCATGCCGGTCAAATTCCTTTTAATACATTCCTTCACCAGCCGGCCCAGCATGACCCCTGATTCTACTGTGACCCGACCGCCGTCAAATTCAAGGTTGGTCAGGGCTTTGGCCGGAGTGATGACAATGCCGTCAATACCCTGATCGGCAACCAGCAGATTGGATCCGGACCCGATAAAAAATGTTTGGATGCTGTGCTGTGACGCAAACTTGAGAATTTTGGAAAGATCTTTCCTGTCCCTGGGAGTGACAAAAGCTGCTGCAGGACCTCCGATCCCGTAGGTTGTGTGACGGGTCATGGGCTCATCCTCTAATAGTGTACCCCGAACAATTGATCTCAGCTCTGCCATGAATTTCAACCTTTTACCTCGGTTACGTTTTGTTCCAGATGACGGGCGTAAGCCTCACTGTAGCGCCAGATACTTCCAGCACCCAGGGTCAGAACAAGATCATTGGGCTGGACGATTTGATCGAGTTCATTCACAAGGTTGTCCAAGTCAGGGATGAAATAACACTGGTCCATACCTGTATTTTTACATTCATTGTAGATGAGTTCTGCCGTGATTCCGGGAATGGGTTTTTCCCTTGCGGGATAGATGTCGGTTATGAATACCACATCTGCTTTTTTCAAGGCAGCAGCGAATTCGCGGAAAAAGGCTTGCGTTCTGGTAAACAAATGAGGCTGAAACACAGCGATAATCCGCCTGTTCCAGCCACCCTTTGCTGCTTCAAGCGTTGCTTCAACTTCCGTAGGGTGATGAGCATAATCATCTACAACCATAATGTTGTGATAGCATCCCTTAATGTCAAAACGGCGTCGAACACCCTTGTAGGTTTTAATCCCGGTCTGGATCAAAGAAAAAGAAAGGCCCATTTCTAACCCGATTACGACGGCAGCTAAGGAGTTCAGAACATTGTGTTCGCCGGGAACATTGATCTGAATATCTCCCAGGTTTTCCTCCGCACGAAAAACAGAGTATGTAGACTGTGTGGCATCAAATCGCAGGTTTTTCGCGCGGTAGGCCGCATCCCTCGACCGTCCATAGGTGGTCATGGGCCTTTCAATTTTTGGTATTATATCCCTGATCCCAGGGGAATCTGCACAAACTATGACCTCGCCGTAGAAGGGCACAGATTGGCAGAATTGCAGAAAAGCATCCTGGAGGTCAGGCAAATCCTCGTAGCAATCCGTATGCTCGAGTTCAATATTGGTTATCACGCCTATGGTAGGCTTCAGTGCCAGAAAACTGCGATCAAATTCATCGGCTTCAACCACAATAATGTTGCCGTCGCCCAGTTTAGAATTTGTATCCAGGTTTTGCACCAGACCGCCCACCACGAGGGTGGGGTCCATTTTCCCATGGGATAATACAGTACCGATCATGGAAGATGTGGTGGTCTTGCCGTGTGTTCCGCCAACGGCAATACTGGTCTCCTTGACAGAAATAAGCTCACCCAGCATTTCTGCTCGCCTGATAATGGGGATACCTTTTTGACGTGCTTTAATGATTTCCGGATTTTCAGACTGTACAGCGCTGGAGTAGACCAGGACATCGGTTTCGCCCACATTTACAGGATCATGACCAATGTGAACATCAATTCCAAGATTCACTAAACGCTGTACATTGTCAGAATTTTTCATGTCGGAACCAGTGACTGTAAATCCCAGGTTTAACAGTAATTCAGCAATTCCGCTCATGCCGATACCGCCAATGCCTACAAAATGAACCTGGTTTATCTTACGAAATGTCATGCAGCTGCCTGAAATATTTGATCCACGATTTCTTTTGTTGCATTGGGCCGTCCCAGTGTTTTGGAAGCCGCTGCCATTTTTTCCAGTTCCGTCCGGTTATGGATCAGGTTCATGATGGAATGATAGAACTCCTGGGGCTGCAATGATTTCTGGAATAAAATTCGTGCTGCTCCCGCATTGACCAGGGCCTGGGCATTCTTGGTTTGATGGTCCGCGGCGGCAAAAGGAAAAGGTATCAGGATACTAGCTTTTCCGCACACAGTTATTTCGGCCAGTGTCAAAGCGCCACTGCGGCAAATGATCAAGTCAGCTAGGGCATAGGCGCTGTCCATATTGTTAATAAAGGGTGTGATGTGAACATGCTCATCGTTGTAATTCTTATATTTTGGATATTCCAGATCCCCGGTCTGCCATAACACCTGGAGTCCAGATCCGGTAATTTTTTCCACAACTGCATTCATCATTTTATTTAAATAAGCTGATCCCTGGCTCCCGCCGAAAAGAAAAATAGTTCTATTTTCCGGATCTAAATTGAATTCCTTCCCGGCATCTTTTTTTATACCATCGGCAATACCCTGTCGGACTGGATTTCCGGTTAACACTGTTTCTTGATTCAGATATTCGTTCGCCTCCTCGAAGGCGACGCATATGGCTCTCGATCGTTCCGCGAACCAACGGGTCGTGACACCGGGAAAAGAATTCTGCTCTTGGAGCACGATGGGGTAAGGATCATTTTTCCTGGTAGCCATATACAGGGGTAAGGCTGCAGCATAGCCGCCTGTGCCCACAATGATCTGTGGTAGAAAATCCTGAAACAGGGATCGGATCTTGATTATAGAGCGAATGATTCTTCCTGGAAGCAGTATATTGCGCCCCAGGCTCTGCAGGCTGATTCCCCGCTGAAACCCACGAATGGGCAGCAGGGTATGCCACACGTCTTTTACAGGAAATACTTTGGCTTCCAATCCAAAATTGGATCCCACATAATGGATTTTGGCATCCGGCTCCCGGCGGTGTATTTCTTCCCCAATTGCCAAAGCAGGGAAGAGATGGCCGCCTGTACCTCCGCCGGCGATTAAAATATTGCGGCTAACCATTTAAAATGGGGCTCCACCCGCGTTTGCTGCTGCCTACAGATCTCCTTGCTTGGGAAATATTCAAGAGAATGCCGATCAAGGCCATATTTACTACCATTCCGGAACCCCCATAGCTGACCATGGGCATGGGCAGGCCTGTAACCGGAAAAATACCGGTCACTACGGCAGCGTTTACAAATGCATACAGGATAAAATTGAAGGAAATACCAACCGCCAGCAGCACACCGAAATGGTCTGTGCATTCCCGGGCAATTTTCAGGCCGCGTAAAAAGATTAGCAGGAACAGGGTAATTACAGGAACTGTTCCAAGAATAAAACCCAGCTCTTCGCCGATAATTGCAAAAATAAAATCTGTATGAGGAGTAGGCAATAAATGATTTTTTTCAATACTGTTTCCAAGGCCGACGCCAAATACACCGCCATTCCCCAGGCTGATCAGGGATTGCTGAGCCTGGTAGCCCACATCCTCCAATTCTGTGAAACCAAACCAGGAAAGAATACGCTGCCGGCGGTATTCCCTGGACAAAAGAACTGGAATTCCGATGAGCAATCCGGAAGCACCTGCCAGGGATAACTGGGATACTTTTACCCCACCAACAAATAAAATGATAGTGCCCAGGATACCGATCATCGCAGCTGTACTGAAATCAGGCTGGATCACAATCAGTGTCATGATGATAGTCAGTATACCTGCAGCCGGTAAAAACCCTGATTGGAAATCATACAGTTTTTCACGTTTCTTGTCCACATAATTGGCCATGTATATCAGGACTGACATGCGCGCTATATCGGATGTCTGCAGGGAAAAGGGTCCAATGTACAACCACCGTGCCGGTTTGCTCCAGCCCAGTCCTTTTGCAAGGTAGGTTATTTTGGTTACCAACAGCAAAAGAATGGATCCGATAATAAGGTACAGGGCCACATCCTTCAGGCGGCGGTAATCCAGGATTAGAAATGCAAAAAGACAGAATACACCCACCAGCAATCGTTTCAAATGGCCCTGTAGAAAAAGCATATCAGTGCGGCCATTGGAATTGGCAAATGATTCATACCAGCTGGCACTGTAAAGCATTACCGTCCCCAGTACAGTCAAAAGCCCAAAATAGATCAATAACTGACGGTCGTACCTCTGGATCAGGATATCAATCATTTTTTACTCTCCAGGTCATTGATCCAGGTCTTGAATTGCGCACCCCGTGCTTCAAAATTCTCAAATTGATCAAAACTGGCGCATCCCGGAGACAGTAACACTACGTCCCCGGGAACGGCCAGAGATTGGGCAGATGTAACTGCGGATTTAAGATCAGTTACTTGAACCGATCTCACCGCATCCCCTAATGCAGTTACAATCTCCCCGCCGGATTCTCCATAAGAGATGATTAGTCTGACATGACTTGACTCGATATGTGGAAGGAGTAGCCGGAAATCTGCACCTTTATTTTGACCACCAAGGATCAAAATAAGAGGCTGTTCAAAACTTTCCAGTGCCACCATGACCGCATCCAGATTGGTGGCTTTGGAATCATTGATATATTGTACATCATCAATAACGGAGACATATTCCAGGCGGTGTTCAACCCCGGGAAATGACCCCATGATTTTGGCGATGCGCTGATCAGAAATACCCATAAGGTGGGCAGCAGTAGACGCAGCCAGTATATTGGATAAATTATGGCGTCCCGGAAGAATCAAATCCTGCACTGCGATCAAGGGACTCCCGTTGGTACCATAGATACTGTTTGTTTGCAACCGAAAGGTCATATCTGCCCGCACCATACTGAAAGGAGCCATGGTGGCCGGGTGATCCTTTAAAGCCATGGTTAGTAAAGGATCATCCATATTATAAACAATAAGATCCTTCTTGGTCTGGTTTTCCACCATCCTCATTTTCATGGCGATATATTTATCCATGGTACCGTGGCGATTTAAGTGATCAGGTGAAATATTGGTATAGACGGCAATCTTGGGGTGGAAATGGTGGATAAATTCCATTTGAAAACTGGATATCTCCAGGACATAAACCGTTTTGGGCATTGGAGATTTCATTTCTTCCAGCACAGATGAAGAAAAAGGAATCCCAATATTTCCTGCCAGGCTGCCGCGAACATTCTCTGACTGGCACATTTCCACCAACACGTTTACAGTGGTGGTTTTGCCGTTTGAGCCGGTCACGGCAATGATAGGAGATTCAGTAAACCAACTGGCGAATTCTATTTCACCCACGATGGGAATATTTTTTTCCTGGGCCTTGAGTATAATGTCTGCATCTTTTGGCACACCAGGAGAAACAATCCACAGGTCTGCTTCATTAATACGATCTGAATGCACCCCCGTTTCGACACTTATATTCATTTGCATCATTTCATCGGCGCGCATATTGATATCCAGGCTGGTTCCCGGATCACTCACAAATACCCGTGCCCCGGCATAATGGGCAAGTTTTGCCGCGGCACTGCCGCTTAGCCCCAGCCCGATCACGGAGATGGATTTACCCTTGATATCGATGGTGGTTCTATGTTGAATATCCATCACCGGATCTTGAAAGTTGTTAGTGAAAACAAGGCCAATAGCAGTCCAATAATCCAGAAACGAACCACAACCCTGGTTTCTGGCCAGCCCTTTAATTCAAAATGATGATGAATTGGGGCCATGAGAAAAAACCGTTCACCTTCACCTGTCCTGGACCTTGTCCATCGAAACCAGGAAATCTGCAGCATGACAGAGAGTGTTTCCCAAACGAAAACACCGCCAATAATAAAAAGCAGCAATTCTTTTTTTAATAGAATCGCCAGGGTTCCCAGGGCTGCCCCGGCCGATAAGGAGCCAGTATCCCCCATGAATACTTCCGCAGGCGCCGTATTGAACCACAGGTAGCCTATACAGGCACCGGCCATGGCGCTGGCAAAGATGGTTAATTCACCAGCGCCGGGAAGATAAATGATATTCAGGTAATCAGAAAAATCAACGCGGCCGGAGATATAAGAAATTGCGGCAAAAACGGTGAAACAAATGGCCAGCAGCCCCGCGGCCAGGCCATCAAGTCCATCGGTTAAATTCACTGCATTGGATGTGCCCGTAATCACCAGGATTACCATTAGCGGATACAGTATTCCCAGGTCAATTTCTACATTCTTCAGAAAGGGTACGGTGGTCTTGGTATTGAACAACTGGAATTCAGGCGTGCTCAGGATCCAATAACTCACAATGATGCCAAGAAGGATTTGTCCAGCCATTTTATACCGGGCAACGAGCCCTTTTTTCATTTTTTTTACCACTTTCAGGTAATCGTCAATAAATCCAATGAATCCCATCCAGATAACCGCAATCAGGATAATCTGAACGAAAGGGCTGTTCAATTTGGCAAGCAAGAGGGTAGGGAGGAGTACAGCCGAAAGGATGATGACTCCTCCCATTGTAGGTGTGCCCTTCTTCTTCATGTGAGATTCGGGTCCTGTAGGACGAATTTCTTCGCCTATTTGGTGTGTGTGTAGTATGTGGATAATCCAGGGCCCGATGATGAAGCTTAATACCAGAGCTGCGATGGCCGCAGTTGCAGCTCTAAAGGTGATATATTCAAATAGATTGAAAGCGGAAAAAGAATCTTTTAAGGGTGTAAGCAGTTCGTATAGCATCAGTTCAAAAACACCCCTTCGATTATTTTTTCCATTGCCATGCCCCGGGATCCTTTAAATAGGACCTTATCTCCAGTGCGCAATGAATTTTTCAGTGCAGCAATAAGTCCTGCAGGTGTTTCAAAATGTGCAGATTTAATATTGCCATTCAGCACAGAATCTGTGTATTTGGTATCATTGCCAATGGTGAACACCTGGTCTAATTCTATTTCTGTGCATTTATATCCCACTTTCATATGTTGATCTGCAGATGAATCCCCCAGTTCAAACATATCCCCAAATACAAAGATGCGCCGTCCATTGCCGCTGAATGCCTTCAAGTAATCCAATGCTGCCAGGCAGGAAGAAAGATTTGCGTTATAGGTATCATCAATAACAGTAATTGTATCAAACTTTTTCACCTGGCAGCGTCCTTCCGGCGGCGAAAAAGAGTTGATCTGGGAAATAACATTTTCCCAATCAACAGCTAAGGAAACAGCGATGGCAGAGACAGCGATACTATTTTGTACAAAGGACAGATTTCGGGAACCGGTGGGTATCTCGTGGGTGTCTACTGTCAATGTTAATGAGCCGTCCTTTTCATGATGGATATCTGCAGGAAAATCACAATCAGGTGTTAAGCCAAACGTGAGTTTTTCCCCTGAAACAGGAATAGAGGCCACCCGCTCATCCGCCATGTTTACAAATGCAGTTCCGTCCTTCAATGCATTGAATAAAGCACCTTTGGTTTCGGTGATAACATCAATCGTTCCAAATCCAGCCAGGTGTGCCGGGGCAATATTTGTAATCAAACCATGTGTCGGCTGAGCGATGCCACAGAGATATTCGATATCCCCCGACTGGTTCGCGCCCATCTCCAAAATAGAAATGGTGTGGTCATTCTCCAGTTGGAAGAGGGTAAGGGGAAGTCCAACATAAGTGTTGAAATTCCCCTCTGTGGCGTGCACATTATACTTGGTTGAAAGTACATGTACGAGTAATTCTTTGGTGGATGTTTTCCCGTTGGAACCGGTGATTCCAATCACTGGGATCTCAAACTGCCGGCGCCATTCCCGGGCGATTTTTCCAATGGAAAACTGCGGGTTTTCCACTTCTATTTGTTGAAGATTCAATTCTTTGTTTTTTTTTGAAACCAGCGCTGCGGCGGCTCCCTGTTCCATTACTGCAGGCAGGAACCCATGGCCATCTGTCCGTTCGCCAGTCAAAGCGATATACAGGTCACCCTCCTTACACTCTCGACTATCAGTAGCAATACCCGAGATGGGGCGATGGAGACTGGTGCCGGTCACAGTTTCAAAAACAGCGGCGAATCGTTCAGGCTGTTTTATGTCAATTCTCACTGGTAATCCTGAATAATGCTCAGGTCGGAATGAAACACTTTTTCACCCTTGATATCCTGGTATTCTTCCCGCCCTTTCCCCAGGACCACAACCACATCCCCTTTTGTGCTTCGAGAAAGAGCAGTTGTTAATCCTCTGGACCGATCAGTGAATACGGTGTGGCGGTCCGAATGAAATCCGGAAATCACTTCCTTTGTAATCTGATCGGGATCTTCGGTCCTTGGATTGTCGGGTGTTACATAGCAATGAGTGGCATGCAGTTCTGCAACCCTGGCCATTTCCGGCCGTTTGGAAGCGTCTCGATCTCCTCCAGCGCCAAAGACCACAAATATATTGGTATCCTGCTTGGATAATTGTCTGAGAGTGCCCAGAACTTTATCATAAGCGTCGGGTGTATGAGCATAATCAATCAGTGCGGTAGCACCATTTGCGAGAGCAAAAGACTCCATTCTACCTGGAATAGCGGAACAAGCTGCAATTCCTGTTTCTATATCACTATGCCGGATTCCCAGGGCATGGGCACCGGAAACAGCCGCCAGGATATTCTCGGCATTAAATTCCCCTATAAGCTCGGAAACAACTTCATAAGTTTCATTTCCTGCTTTGATTTTTCCGCGAATCCCATTCAAGCCCATTTCCATTTCCTGATAGTGGATAGATGTACCATTTCCTCTGGAATAATTCAGGACCGGTGCATGGGTTTCGCCGGCAAGACGCCTACCATTGGGGTCTGTTTCATTTACAATTGCTGTGGAATTCAGGTGTAGCATTCGAAATAGCTTGGCTTTGGACTGAAAATAAGATTCCATCGTGCCATGATAATCCAAATGCTCCGGTGTCAGGTTAGTGAAGATCGCCATGTTAAAATCCACATTAGACACTCGATATTGATCCAGCGCATGTGAAGAAACTTCCATGATGATGTGTGAGAAATCCGCATCCCTCAAATCTGAAAATATTTTTTGTATGGATATGGTATCCGGTGTGGTTAAGGATTTGACCTGTTCAAAACCCTCAGCGATCAACCCCAGCGTTCCGATCTGGGCAGTTTTCTGCCCGGCGTGGGATAAGATAGAAGCCAGGAGGGAAGCTGTGGTTGTTTTTCCATTGGTGCCGGTAATGCCGATTATCTGTAAATCCCGGGATGGATGCCCGTAGAATTCAGCAGCCACTACAGATGCAGCCCGACGTGGGTTGGCAACTTTTATTTGCGGTACATCCAGTACACCCAGGTCACGTCCATTGGAGAGAATGGCTGCTGCGCCGTTTGCGATAGCATCATGGATATAATCGTGACCATCATGGATTGTGCCTGGAATAGCAATGAATAAATCACCCCGGCAAATATGGGCGGAATTAAACTTCAGCCCGCTTATGGCAATATCCGGAACTGCCTCTGGTTTCATTAGCCCGCGGGTGAGGTCTTTTAGCTGCCTGTTCATTTAAGGTGCACCACACAGGTTTTTCCGCGATGTAGAATTGTACTGGGTCTCGGGCTTTGCCAGACCACTTTTCCACTGCCCTCGATCTTAAATTTTATTCCACTACTGCGCAAAGTGGTCATTGCCTTGCGCATGCTGAATCCACGGACATCCGGCATTTCAACCTGATTATTGTAGCCGGACACCATAGAAAGAACCGGAGGCAGAATGGATACCGGTCTGGCAATGGGCTGGACGTCAGCGAGAATAATATCGTCACGAATGGATTTTTTTAAATTTCTAGTTGGATGTTTTTTTAATCGTGTAGGAGGAACAATGCTATCGTCCAGATTAATGATTCGTTTCATTACCCTTTTAAAAGTAACTGCAGCACCTTCCGAGCCCCAGTGATAGGGTTTATGCGGTTCATCTAAAATAATCAGGCCCAGCAGCTGGGGGTTTTCAGATGGGAACAGACCCACAAAGTTGGAAATGTATTTGTGATCAGAATATTTACCATCGATCACCTTCTTTGCCGTCCCGGTTTTCCCCGCCACATCCCAACCGGCAATTTCTGCATTGTGTCCAGTACCATTTACGACAACAGAGCGCAGCATTTTCTGAACCTGGTCCATCACTCTTCGATTTGCAACACGGCGAATAATGCTTGGCTCTTCTGCGTAAACAACATCTTTATTATCCTTAATGATTTGCCGGATTAATCTGGGGGTCACCATGAAGCCGCCATTTGCTACAGCGCAATAGGCAGTGGCCAGTTGAATTGCGGTTACCCCTACTTCATATCCCATGGCAATTTGCCCCTGTGATACACGGCTCCAATTCTTCACAGGATGAAGTTTCCCTGAAAGTTCGCCGGCCAGACTGATGCGTGTTGTGGTTCCGAATCCCAGGTTCCGAGCCGTTTCGAAAAGAGGAATAGAGCCCACCTGTTCCATGACCTTAACGACACCAATATTACTGGAGTTTTGAATGATTTGCGGAAATGTCATAAACCCATATTTCTCATGATCCTTTATGATAATGTCATAATAGGGAAATTCACCATTTTCACAATTGAATTCTTCGGTGAGGCTGATGGCATTTTCTGACAGTGCAGCAATGGCAGCAACCACCTTAAAAGTGGATCCAGGTTCAAATTGATCCGTAATTGCACGAACACGGTGGTAATCTATCTCTGTTTCAAAATAACGGTTGTTGTTGAATCCAGGTGTGGAAGCTATAGCAAGGATCTCCCCGGTTTGTGGATTCATCACAATGCCCGTTGCAGCCTTGGCATTTGTCTCCTGCTGCCGTCGATCAAGTTCTTCCTCAAGAATGGATTGATACTCCAGGTCTATGGTTAACTGGATGTTATCGCCATCAATGGGTTTTTGATACGGATTACCGCTTTTAGGCTGAAATTCTCCTTTCCAGCCTTTGGTTTTGATGACCCATCCCGGTGTACCGGTTAAATAATTGTTAAAGCCCTTCTCAATACCTGAAATCCCTTGATCATCCACATTGGTATATCCGACCACCTGGGCAGCTACTGAATTATGGGGATAATAGCGGCGGTAGTGCCGCTTAATGTGAAATCCATCATAGGAAATGTTCTCCAGTGTCCCCAGAGTTTCTCTTTGGAGGTTGCGTTCCAGGTAAACGAAATTATCTTTTGAATTCAGTTTTTTCAGGTATTTATCAGCTGGTTTACCTGTTTGTTCACTCAGAGCGTTCGCCAGGCTGGCTTTGTCTGTGACGTCGCCAGGTTTGGCGGACAGGGTATAATGGATAATATTCCGTGTAAAGGGGCGGTTTTTACGATCATAAATGTTGCCTCGATTGGCAATCAGGGTTTGTTTTTTCTGAGCCTGATTTAAAATAACCTCTTGATATTTACTGCCGTTCAGGACTTGTATTTGAAATAATCTCGCGCAGAGGCCTGCCCAGGATAAAATGACAAAGCAGGCAGCTGCAGTGATCCGCGTCCGAAATTTCAAATACGTTTTTGTCATAAGCTTTCTATCAGGTTTTTATTGATAGATATCAATAAAGTTTCCGGTTCCGTGAAAACCATGTTTAATTCTGCCCGAGCCCTTTTGGCGATAACATCCGGCCTGCTGAGAGATTCAATCTCGCTTTTCAGCTCCTGCAGTTCATTGGTTAGTTCGCTGGCTGTTGAATTTTGAATTTCAATCGCCAACAGTGTTTCATCAATTTCTGTATAGACCCATAAATAGATAATCAGAGAGGTAATTACACCTAGGGTAGCTACAAAAAAAATGATACTTTGGATTACATCCCTTGATCTTTTTGACCTTCTTTTCCGGGACATCAGGATGTTCTTTCCGCCACACGAAGTTTTGCACTTTTTGAGCGTCTGTTATTTGCTATTTCTTCGGCTGAGGCGATAAGGGGTTTCGGGGTTAAAATCGTTAAGCGCCCTTCCCGGGCTAAATCTTTAAACCTGTGTTTGACCTGGCGGTCTTCCAAGGAATGAAAACTGATAATTGCTACGCGACCGCCGATAGTTAAATAGTCAATAAAGTTGTTTAAAAAAGTATTTAAATGATCCAGTTCACTATTTACCTTGATCCGGATTGCCTGAAATACTCGCGCCAGTGTTCTATTGCGATGGTTGGGAGGGGTAACCCTGCGAACCGCTTCTACCAGATCTGTTACAGATATTAACGGACGGCATTTTTCTATATTTCTGGCGATGGTTCGTGAACGCCGTTCCTGTCCGTATTCGTAAATGATATTGGCCAGGTCTGGTGAGGGCAGTGTATTTAAAATGTCAGCAGCTGTTTCGGATTGAGATTGATCAAATCTCATATCCAGAGCCGAATCTGATTGGAATGAAAAGCCCCTGGAATCGGAATCCAACTGTAAAGATGAAAGCCCAAGGTCCAGGATGAAGCCGTTCACCCGCTGGACTCCATACCGTTCAAGGATGGATTTGATATTGTGGTACGAACCGTGGTGAAGGGAGACAGATGCAGATGAGGCGGAAAAACGCTGTTTACAATGCGATAAAGCCTCCTCATCCCGATCAATCCCGATATAGCGGCCTTGACTGGAAAGCTGCTGGAGGATAAGCGCTGCATGACCGCCGACCCCGATCGTTCCGTCGAAGTAAACTCCGTCGGGAAAAATATGTAGGGATGACAATACTTCTGCGGCCAACACCGGCACATGAAGCAATGGTCCCTGCAGAGGGGGTTTTGTCATCAAAGTATAATTTTATCCGCGAGGTCATCATAAGCGTCTGGCTCAATTTCCAGGTTTTGCTGATCTACCATTTTTAATGTATTGGGGTTCCAGATCTCAATTTTGTTGATCATCCCAATAATAAGCACATCCTTTTCGAGACCGGCATATTCGGTCAGGGACGGAGTCAGTGTGATCCGTCCCTGCTTATCATATGTGGAAGGGGAAGCATACCGTGCAGTGTCCCGCACGAATGTGCGATGAATATTTTTTACGGAGGATAAATTGCGCAGATTATTTTCAATTTCTTTCCATTGTTCTAAAGGGTAGACCCAAACACAGGGGTCCAGCCCCCGGGTGATGACAAATGTATTTTGGCTGTCTGCAGAAAGGGATTGCCTGAATTTTGCCGGGATATTTACCCGACCCTTGGAATCTAGGGAATATGCGTATTCGCCAATAAATGTATTATCAGTCAATGTCATGTCATAAAAGGGGTAATTACCCACAACTACCCACAATCTTACACACTAACAGAAAAAATGTCAATAATTAATCTGCATATAATAAGGTTTATATAGCTCTGCCCTTCGGATTTGAATCCGATGGGGAGTAGTGGGTGATTATATCGGGTGCTTGGGGTTATTGCAGCGGTCTATACCGCTGAATGACCAAACTGGGAGGATTCGTGGGTTTAATCGTTAGTTTTACAGGGTATTGATGGTCCTGCGTGTCAATTGTGTACCCGTTAATGAAAATTGACAGCCCTTCTGTACGCGTAAAAAGCAATTCCGATCTGTTTTTAAACTTCTCCAGTGTTTGTTCGACTCCGGGCCGCAACCTGTAGTCTGTGGGATTGGCAATGCCATTCTTGAAAGAAAATGCTGTTTCCTTCCTGGGAATCAGTTTGATAGTAAATGGCGAATTGGTGGGCAAAAGTTCCTCGCTGAACTGGTCCTGAAGATATCCTGATACCAGGTCCTCATTGGAAATAATCTGCACCTGGTTTTGCAGCACCGGTCCATTTTCACTGACTACTGCAGAACTTTCCTGATTAAATATTTTCTGGGATATCACGATAACAAAAATAAATATAATAAGCAAGACACCGGCCTTGATAAGATCCTGACGAATTTTTTGACTCGGGTAACTTGGCAGCAGTTGATCCAACCCAGGTGTTTCTATATCTTCAACTGACTCTTCTTTTATGCTTGCCACCGAAGGGATTTGAGATGAAGAGGTTCCCAGAAATGAATCCAGCTGTTCCAGTGCCCGATCTGCATTACCGCCGATTTCATCCGCATAGGCTCTCAAGAATAGTCGCAGATATGGGATGGGCAGAATATCAAAGTCCCCTGCTTCGACTGCACGAAGATAACGGATATTTATTTTGGTTCGATCGTGGATCTGTTCCAGGGAGATTCCTTTCGATTTTCGCAGTTCCTGTAGTTCTATATAAAATGTGGCCATGGCTCTAATGAGGAGTATGAAATTACATGCCGTAATTCTTCTCACAAAAGAATGATTTTTTATTCATCAGACCTGTCGGGAGATTTCCTGAGTCGTTTTTTCTGGCTACGTATTTTTTTATTTTTCAGGCGATTTTTAATTGCCCTTTTGGGCACTTTTGATTTTTTACGAGGTTTAGGACGCTTTGCTGCATCTGTAAACAACGTCACCAGCCGGTCAAAGGTAGTCTTTTTATTCCGAGCCTGGGATCGATAATTTTGCGCTTTAATGATGAGTGTTCCATTTTTGCTCATTTGACGGCCGGCAGCCTTTTTTAAGCGGCAGATGAACCAGTCGGGGTAATGCTGCGGGCTTACGGGGTATTTTAGTACAACGGCTGTTGATACCTTATTGACATGCTGTCCGCCTGGGCCGGAAGAGCGCACTGCTTCATACTGGATTTCTTGGTCGTTGATGCTTATTTGATCGCTAATCTGGGTCACAGCATTTCCAGTTGATTATTGATTTGACGGTATTCTTTATAAAATGCCGCCAGTGGCAGACCCATTACATTAAAATAGCAGCCGTCCACTTTTTTCACCTGCACAGAAAACCAGTCCTGTATACCGTAACTCCCAGCCTTATCAAAAGGGCTATAGTTATCAATATAATAAAATATATCAGAATCACTTAAAGTGTTAAATAAAACTCGGGTTTGTTCATTAATGGTACGGTCAATATTATATTTTCCAGCGGAAAAGTGCATACCAGTGATCACTTTATGCGTACGACCGGAAAGGCATTTCAGCATGCGATAACTGTCTTTTTTATTTTTTGGCTTACCCAGAATTTTATGATCCAGAACTACAATTGTATCTGCGGCAACAACCAGGGATTGGGGGTTGGATTTCGCCACATCCATTGCTTTTTCCTTAGCCCAGTGTTCTGTAAATGCTTCCGGGGACAAATTCAGGCAAAAGTTTTCATGCACCTGACTTGGGCATACTTCAAATTCCAGGCCAATTTGCTCCAGTAGCTGTTTTCTACGAGGGGAGCCGGAAGCCAGTATCAAGGGTATTTTCACAGCGTCACGTTTATTGAAATTTCGCACATCGTCCAATATATGTTTCTGTATTTTTCGCTCCTTTTGCTTTTAAGCGATACAAATAAACGCCATTGGCCAACTGTCCTCCGAAAGCATCATTGCCGTCCCAGTCAATATAATGGTATCCGGGCTGAAGCGTAATTGGATCGAAGGATTTAATACGACGGCCGCCCAGGGAGTATATGTCCAACTCCACTTCGGCACTGGAAGTGATCTCAAAAGCAAATTGGGTCATATTGGAAAATGGGTTGGGATAATTATAGGCATTATAAATCTTTAACTTTGACTCAAATATTCTGGATAACTGTATTTCCTGCTCATTGGGATTGTTGGCATTATCCCAGGCTTTTACCAGGAGGTGCAGGTTCGTGGCGTCATTCAGGGAAGATACATCTATGGTACCGGTAGTAATGCTGTTCTGGTCGTAGTAGAACTGGTGGGTAATGGTTTCCGACAGACCGCTGTTCAAATCTGTTACCTGGATTTCATGCCCGGTTTCGTTGGTTACATTGATGCCGATTGGATCAGACAAACGAATGATCAGCGTCTCTTCCATTGAAAAGTGATCCCCGGATCGGAGAACCAGGCCTGAGGAGGTTTCAAAATTAATGATTGGTCCAATTTCATCGGCAGTGATACCGCCTCCTACCAGGGGAATCTGCTCCAGAACCCCCGCAGCATCCTGCTGATTATCATGAAGGTAGACCATGAGTCGGGCCGGGTCACCAGAGTAGGAAATATCCTGGGGGATACGTACCTGCCCGGAAAATTCCGTGCCCTGGAACGTGAATTGGCCTCGAAACAGCGTAGCGCCCGGCAGTGTATAGGACAAGCTCTCCGGTTCAGAATTGATGGTGTAATCTCTGGTTACACTGCGCGCTGCATCCAGTACGGAAATAAAACCGTAACCTGATCCTGTAGTCAGTTCCTGCTGTCCGGAAAAAGATGCTGTAGCCAGGGTTCGCAGGGTATCCGGCACAATAGAGGTAAGAGATGCTGATGCACTGGGCATGGGCAGGGACATGGCAGGATCCCCGAATAAATGAAAATATTCACTTTCGCTGGTTCCGTCTTTTATGGTTTGCAGGATCACTCCTGCGGGAGCCGGTGAAACGGAATTATTAGCAAACATGGTTTGGAACAGATCCTGGGTATAGCGCTCATTGCCGGTCACAGTAATGGCCCGGGTAGTGGAAATGATCATGGAAGCAGCGTTTAGGGGCTGACGGATCAGTTCTTCGGCGAAGGATTCGGTGAGGGGGTCATCAAAGTGACCGAAGGAACAGGTACCCACGATCCATAGCGGGAGCCTTAACCCAGTATTCATGCTGTTGATATCACCGCGGTCCAGATATAGAAGTCTTTCCTGGGCCAGCTGGTAGGGCGAGCCGTGGCCAATGTAAGAGACAATTGCAGTACCGGTATTCAGTCTGTCAAATAGTGCCTGTGTAGCATCCGGTTTGATCACGCCATAGGCTGAAGCATCACTGACCTCCGGAAATTCCATCATATATAGTTTATCGGTATAGATGGAAGAAGGGATCATTGCCGCCAATTCTTCTGAATTCAAGGTATGGGACTTCCCAGTTGAAACGGATCCGTGACTGGGTTCCGGACGGGCAGCGTCATCGGCAATGAGGGTTACTGTTTGACGCCAGGGTCCGAATTCAGGATTTGTTTCCAAGGCGACAATTTTTTCCACAAAATCATCTACTTCATTGCTATTTCTTGCAGGAAAGCGCCCTAGGGCAATTTCCGGCAAATTACCGTACAAGGCAGCCAGGCGATCATCGGAAGCGTACGACCTTGTACCGGGAACCTGGATGGTGGGTACAACAATGGTGGAATGCCCGGTGATATTGCGATAGTCATAGCCGCCATCGCCCAGAAGTAAGGCGGCAAAAGGGGCAGGGGCCTGCCAGTTCTCCTGGGTCCACTGGATAAAGGTGCGGATAGCCATGGGATCAGGGTTACCAGCGGAAAATTCATCGTAGACAGTCTCCAGGCCGGCGTAGACAGCCGGGGAACGCAATTCCCTGAGCGGCTGCGCGGCAGGTTCAAATTCGGTCGGTCCAATGATAATGTAACCGGCCTGAGTGACTGTATTGCGCAGATTGGTAAACTGGGACGTTGATTCCAGTACCAACTCTGTTACTTCTGGTAAGTTCTCGGAGTCAAAAAACACAAACCTGCCCAGGCCATCAGGGGTGGCGGTCCATTCCGCGTAACCGTTTGGCGAAATTGTAATATTTTCCGGAAGTGACGGATTGGAAATATCCCACAGGCTATGGCCTGCGGACGCTGTTCCAGAAAAAATAAATCTTACATTTTGTCCCAGAACAGGAGAACTGAATTCAAAACCTCCATCAAAGGTCAACTCCCGTCCATACTGCAATTCAAAATAATCCAGGTAAGGTGCCGAATTCCCGTCTGTGGATGAATTAACAAAATGAAAATAATTGGTACCGTTAACTGGGGTAATATCCGCAGATGGATCAGAAATGGTGCGGGTTCCCGTTCCGGACCAGATCGTTGTATTGCCGATCTGGTTGCCACTGACATTCCTGTGGTGAAGGGATATGGCATGACTGGCGATGGTTGTTTCTGAAAGGGAGTGCCCTTTCAGAGTCGCTTTAATCTCAATATCGACACCAGCCTTGGGAAACGGCAAAGATGCAATAACGGCCTGTGAACCGCCGGCAGAAACGGCATTACCCAGCCAAAGGGTGCCGGAAGCAGCTAGGTTAACCAAATCTGTTTCGCTGTGCAGGGAAGCGTTGCCGTAATCGAGAGCAAGATCCACCGTCTCCGGCGGTTCATCAGCGGCTGTACGCCTGCCGCGCAGGGAGGGATCATCAGGAATCAAAAGCCAGGCTTTGTTGGAATTGAAATAAAGGTTTTGGTGCCAGTTGATTTCCTGTCCTTCAATGTCAAACCCTGAGGGGCCGCGTCCATAAAAAATGATTTTATCATCACCATCCAATAGGCCGTCCTCCTCTCCAATGATTTGTATGGCAACCTCAATCAGATTATCTGGAATGACCTGGTTGGGTTCCTGGGTCCTGCTTCGGCCCAGTTCCGAACTCATGTAAAGTTGTAAAGACCTGGGATCCAATTCATTCAGGTTGGAAATAATGGTAGAAAGTTCCACTGCTGATATAGAGGTGATGCCATCTTCAAGCAATTGAAATGATATCCACTGCCCGGGTGGGAGATCAAATGTTCTTTGTATTTTGCGAGGGTCTTTATGAATCCATTTTTTGGCTGTGGTCCAGTTAATGACTCGGTTTTCCAACAGCATTGTTTCTGTTCGGCTGGATTGCCGGTAGGTGCTGCTAGGGGTGTCAAATTTGAGTCGAATTGTGATCATTTGAAAATAGTTACCTGTATTGTCTAATGGATAAATAGTCAGGATTGCTGTCTCGAGGTTCTGGATTTGCTGCTGCTGACTCCAGGCAAAGGATTTATTTTTTTTTACAATTTCCGTCTGAAAAGGTATTTGAGACCTTTGCTCAAATTGGATATCTGTTATGGGAATATCCGCACTGGGTAGACCCACCATCATGCGGGTTGGAAACAGGTCAGATTCTGTTCGGGCACTGATACGCAGTTGAATTACAAGTTCATCCGGCTCCTCTTTTAAGATGGATTTTGTCACTTTCCCAAAAAGCAGACCGGAAAAAAGCAAGGCAAGCGTTAGTGCTCGAATCATAGCTAAAAAATTACGCTGTACGCGGTTGAACTGCATTGGAAAGTATCTGTTTAACTGGGTAAGTTAATCGGTCCGTATTATAACGAAAGCGGATATTTTCTGTTCCCGAAACCCATAGAATGACTTGGAGCATCAAAATTCATGTTTGACCTGGAAATGATCAAAAGCGTCTATTCCCGCATGACCCAGCGGGTCGGAGCCGCCCGGACTGTAGCCAAAGGACCCCTGACCCTGGCGGAGAAGATTCTATATACGCATTTGTATCAGGGACCAGCCAGGGAGGCTTTTAAAAGGGGAGTGTCTTACGTGGAATTTTCCCCCGACCGGGTGGCTATGCAGGATGCGACTGCACAAATGGCCCTGCTGCAGTTCATGATGGCCGGAAAAGCAAAGGCTGCTGTGCCCTCCACCGTCCATTGCGATCACCTGATCCAGGCCAGGGAGCACGCCAATGCAGATTTGCTCCAGGCTAAGGATGTGAATGGTGAAGTCTATGATTTTCTGGAATCGGTCTCCAATAAATACGGCCTCGGATTCTGGAAACCGGGTGCGGGGATTATCCACCAGGTGGTTCTGGAAAATTACGCTTTCCCCGGCGGTATGATGATTGGTACAGACAGCCATACAGTGAATGCCGGCGGGCTGGGTATGGTGGCCATCGGTGTGGGCGGCGCCGATGCGGTGGATGTCATGGCGGGAATGCCCTGGGAATTGATGTTTCCAAAACTGATCGGCGTCAAACTCACAGGCGAGTTGGATGGATGGACTTCTGCCAAGGATGTCATCTTGAAGGTAGCCGGCATCCTGACGGCAAAAGGCGGAACCGGATCGATCGTGGAGTATTTTGGTCCTGGTGCTGATCATCTGTCTTGTACTGGCAAGGGGACCATCTGCAACATGGGTGCAGAGATTGGTGCTACAACCTCCATATTTGCTTATGATGAAAATATGGGTAAATACCTGCGGGCCACCGGACGAACTGCAGTGGCAGAATTGGCAGATGAAATGGCTGATAACCTGCGCTCGGATGCCCAGGTTTACAATAATCCGGACCAATATTACGATGAGCTCATCGAGATTGATCTCAGTGAACTAGAACCGCACTTGAATGGCCCTTTCACCCCGGATCGGGCCACGCCCATTGCAAACATGAAGGCAGCGGCGGAAAAAAACGGCTGGCCTACAAAAGTGGAGGTAGGCCTGATTGGCTCCTGCACCAATTCCTCTTACGAGGATATTTCCCGGGCCGCTTCCATTGCCAAGCAGGCAGTGAAAAAAGGCCTTACTACCAAGGCCAAATTCACCATTACACCGGGCTCGGAGCAGGTTCGATACACCACTGAGCGGGATGGATTTATTCATATTTTTGAACAGCTGGGTGCCAGTGTGTTTGCCAATGCCTGCGGACCCTGCATTGGCCAGTGGGCCCGTAGCGGCGCGGATCAGGAAGAGGAAAATACAATTGTCCACTCCTTTAATCGTAATTTTGCCAAACGGGCGGATGGTAACCCCAACACCCACGCTTTTGTGGGTTCCCCGGAACTGGTAACCGCCCTGGCTATTTCCGGAGACCTGACCTTTGACCCAACGCGGGATTCTCTGGTCAATGAACAGGGTGAAGACGTATACTTAGACGTACCCAATGGCCTTGAACTGCCTGTGAATGGATTTGCTGTGGAAGATTTGGGTTACCAGGAGCCGACAGTGTACAGTGATGATATTGAGATAAAAGTAAATCCAAAATCTGAACGCCTGCAGTTATTGGTGCCTTTTGAACCTTGGGATGGGGAAAATATTGCAGGAATAAAACTGCTTATCAAAGCCAGGGGAAAATGTACCACGGATCATATTTCCATGGCTGGACCCTGGCTGCGTTTCCGCGGTCACTTGGATAATATATCGGAAAATATGCTCACCGGGGCGGTTAATTATTTTAATAATCAGACCAATGCTGTGAAAAATCAGTTAACAGGGGAATACGGCCCCGTACCCGCGGTACAGCGGGCCTATAAAAAAGCAGGTATCCCAACCATCGCCATCGGCGACGAGAATTATGGAGAAGGATCTTCCCGGGAACACGCAGCTATGGAACCCCGGCACCTGGGCGTACGGGTAGTGCTGGTGCGCTCCTTTGCCCGTATCCACGAGACCAACCTGAAAAAACAGGGCATGCTGGCCCTGACTTTCGCAGACAAAGTTGATTATGACAAAATTCAGGAAGATGACACCTTTACTATTGTGGATCTGGATGATTTTTCACCAGGTAAGCAGCTGACGGTAAAGGTCAGCCATACCGATGGCTCTTTTGATGTTATTTTGTGTAATCATACCTATAATGAAACCCAGATTGAATGGTTTAAGGCAGGTTCTGCCCTGAATCTTATCCGGGCACAGCAATAACAATTAACTTTGGTGAATGATTGAAAATATTAGTTTCTGATCCCATTACTGAAGCGGGTCTGGCCATCCTGAAAGATGCCGACCTGGATGTGGTTTATCTGCCGGAAGCAGATCCAGAAGAAAAAAGACGTGCTGCTGAAAACGTCCACGGCTGGATCGTACGCAGCGGCACCAAGGTTTCTGCTGAGGCGATCAACTCAGCAAAACACCTAACGGTGATTGGTCGTGCCGGGGTTGGCATCGACAATATTGACCTTAATGCGGCCACCCGCAAAGGGGTGGTGGTGATGAATACACCGGATGTGAATACCATTTCAGCAGCGGAACATACCATTGCAATGATGCTGACTCTGTCCCGAAATATTCACATGGGGCACGGCGGCCTGGAGAAAGGTGAATGGAACAGGCACCAGCTGGTGGGTACGGAGCTGAAAAATAAAATCCTGGGCGTGGTAGGCCTGGGCAAGATCGGGCGACAGGTACTGGAACGCTGTCAATCTTTTGGCATGCAAATCCTGGGCTACGATCCCTATGTGAGCCAGGACCAATTCAATGAAGATGAAGTGAAAATTGTTGACCTGGATACCTTAACGACAGCGGCGGATTATATTACTGTTCATGTCCCCATAACGGATGCTACAAGGAACCTTTTCAACTATGAGCGCCTTACACAGATGAAAAACACTTCCCGCATCATTAATGTGGCTCGGGGCGGGATCATCAATGAACAGGACCTGGCCAAGGTACTCAAGGAAAATAAAATTGCCGGAGCCGCCATTGATGTGTTTGAATCGGAACCTATTGATGATACCCATCCCCTGGTGGGTTTGCCCAATATTGTTTTAACGCCCCACCTGGGTGCTTCCACCCGGGAAGCAAAAGAGGGCGTCAGCAGGGCAGTGTGTGCCCAGGTCCGGGACTACCTGCTCCATGAAAAACTCGACAACGCTGTGAACATGCGCCTGTCCGATCTGTCCATATTGAAGGAAATACAGCCCTACCTTGATTTATCCGACCTGTTGGGTCAACTGCACGCCCAACTGGCGGATGGCCCCATTCATGATGTTGTCCTGCAGTGTTCCGGTGCCCTGGAGGATACTAGGCCGATTTCACTGGCCTTTTTAAAAGGATTGCTGGAAACACGTGTCCCCGAGCGTATCAATTACATCAATGCCGAAGCCATAGCCAAAGAACTTGGAGTAAACCTTCAGATCAGTTATACAAATACGGAAACCAATTATACGAATCTGATCTCCACAATTGTGAGTGTCAATGGGCAGAAGCAGCGGTTAGACGGCAGTGTATTTGATCAAAGCCGTCCGCGCCTGGTGAATGTAAACGGTTATGATATGGAGGTGATGCCGCAGGGGACCATGCTTTTTATCGAGAACAGGGATATGCCTGGCGTCATCGGCCATGTGGGCTCTTTCCTGGGTACTGAAAATATTAATATTGCTGCCTATTTTCTCAGCCGTACCGATGAGGATGAATTGGCATTTTCCGTGGTACGGGTGGACAGTCAATTATCCGAGACCCAATTGACCGGCCTATCTGAGATTGAGCATATTCAGTCCGTAAAGCAAATCCATGTTGCAAGATGAACAAGTATCTATTTTAGAGATATTTATTGTAATTTCAGCAATCCAAAACCAAACATAATTAGATTCCATACAGTAAAACCATGTCTAAGCTCTGGGAAGATTTAAAAGATAACATGAAAGAATGGAGCAGTTCTGCCGTTGAGAAGGCCGAAGAAATGAGCCGTGTGGCCATGTCCAAGACGGAAGAACTAACCCGCATTTCAAAAATCAAGTTCGAAATACATCAACTGCAGCGGGATGTGGAGCGGGCCTACGAAGAACTGGGGCGCCTGGCCTATACCCATACGAAAAATGACCACATGGCCACCTTTTCCGGTCATACAGAGTTTTTTGAAATTGTAAGCCGGGTGGATGAATTGGGTAAAACTATTAAAGTGAAAGAAAACGAAATCGAGGCGGTGAAAAAGGAATACGGTCTGGATGACCTGGAAATCAGCAGCGACCCAGACCTATCCCACTCGACCAGTGCTGAACCAGTTGCTGCACAAGTTGTCGATGAGACTGTGAAAACAGAAGAAAAAGCATAAAAATACTACTATTTATAAATCCTTTGGCATAAAACCAATTTTACTGTAAAATCCTGTTCTGTAAGGCAAAAAGCGGGCATGAGAAAACCACTACAATCCAATAATTATATTCTGCACCGGGAATCGGACACTGGCGTTCGTCAGTGGCATTTCACCCGTGTACAGGTCCTTTCCCTCTCGATAGTCACTGCAATTGTATTGGCTGGATTTCTATTTATCAGTGGTGATTTTTTAAGTAAATATCTTTACGAAAAGCGGTTGGATGAGTTCAAATCCAACTACAAAACTGTTGCCGCTAACCTGGAAGTGCTCCGCGCCCGTCTGGATCAGATCAACGCGCAAATGGTGGAAATTGAAGAAAAGGATAAGGCGGTACGGACCTACGCCGGCATGCCGGAGATCGATCAGGATATCCGAAAGCTGGGAATTGGAGGCTACAGCCTGGAAAACAAGCTGCTGGCGGATAATCTGGCGCCGGCTGTAATGAAAGAATTAACACTTCTGGAAATGGACCTGGGGAAACTGTCCCGGGAGGTGAATCTGGAATTGGCCAGTTACAGTTCCATTTATGACAAGGTTAAAACCGATATCAGCCGCATTCAGCATATCCCCTCGATTCGTCCCGTAGAGGGAGGGTATTTAAATTCCAGCTACGGCTACCGCAAGGACCCCATCGATGGGGTCCGGCGCTTGCATCAGGGGCAGGATATTACTGTCTCAACCGGAGCGCCGATATATGCGCCAGCGGATGGGGTAGTCAAACGGGCTTATTATGTAGGCGGATTTGGCAATCATATTAAATTAAACCATAGCCATGGTTATAGTACTATTTATGCGCATCTATCCAAATTATACGTTAAGCACGGTCAGAAAGTGAAACGCGGCGATGTGATCGGACTTACTGGCAATACCGGGCGGTCCACTGCTCCGCACCTGCATTATGAGATCCATTATTACGGTACTCCCCAGAATCCCCTGGATTATTTTTTCTCAGACGCTTCCAAATAGCCTCCCTGCAATTCATAGCTATTTTATAAAAGATGTATCTTTCTGGTATGTTAATTGCCAGTTTTTGTATGATATATCTATCCTGGGTAACCCTGGGTTATATCTGGTAAAAAGTAGAATAATGAGATGAGTCGTTTACTGAAAGAGTCGTCTAAACGTATCCTGGTCACCGGCGGCGCGGGTTTTTTAGGCTCCCACCTTTGTGAAAAGCTCCTGGATGAGGGGCATGATGTTATCTGCGCCGATAATTTTTATTCTGCCACTAAACAGAATATCCTGCATTTGCTTGGGCGACCCAACTTCGAGCTGATCCGCCACGACATTACTTTTCCCCTTTATGTGGAGGTGGATGAAATCTACAACCTGGCCTGCCCCGCCTCGCCGGTTCATTACCAGCACGATCCGGTGCAGACCACCAAAACCTGTGTCCATGGCTCCATTAATATGCTGGGCCTGGCCAAACGACTAAAATGCAGGATATTTCAGGCTTCTACCTCCGAAGTCTACGGAGACCCAACGATTCATCCCCAGACCGAAGAATACTGGGGCAATGTGAATCCCACCGGTATCCGTTCCTGCTACGACGAAGGCAAACGCTGTGCGGAAACGCTGTTTTTTGACTACTGGCGTCAGCACAATTTAGAGATCAAGGTGGCCCGTATCTTTAATACTTACGGCCCGCGGATGCTCGTCAATGACGGCCGGGTGGTGAGCAATTTCATTGTGCAGGCATTAAAAGGGGATGATATTACTATTTACGGTGATGGCTCCCAGACCCGTTCCTTTTGTTATTTGGATGATATGGTGGATGCTTTTATGCGCTTCATGAATACTGAACCAGAAATCACTGGCCCCATAAACCTGGGCAATCCCAATGAATTCACTATTCTCGAACTGGCGGAAAAAGTTATTGAATTAACCAATTCATCATCCAAAATCCAACATTTACCTTTACCATCTGATGATCCTAAGCAGCGGCAGCCGGATATTTCCCAAGCCAAAGAAAAATTGAAATGGGAGCCCACTATTGAACTTGGCGCAGGGCTTAAGCATACCGTCCACTATTTTAAAGAAGTGTTAAATGAGATGTAACTTGCAGTTGTTCCTTTCGTAGCTTAATAAATGAATTCTGTGCAGAACAAAACGTATTTTATAGAGACTTATGGCTGCCAGATGAATGTAGCCGATTCTGAACTGGTGGAGGCTTTGCTGAAGCGTGAAGGATATAAACCGGCACCAAAACTTGAAGACGCAGATGCCATTTTTGTCAATACCTGTGCCATCCGCGAGCACGCGGAGGAAAAGGTCCATTCCCAGTTGGGCCGCTACAGGAAAATTAAGCAAAGGAAAAGAGATGTCATTATTGGTGTCCTGGGCTGCATGGCCCAGAGCCTGAAGCACGATCTATTGGAAAACAAACCTTATGTGGATATTATCCTGGGGCCCGATTCTTACCGCAAACTCCCAAATTTATTAAACCGCAGCCAGAGGGATCATTCCAGCCAGGTGGATACAACCCTGTCCCGCTTTGAAGTGTATGATGATCTTTTCCCCAGCCGTCAGGAAGGCATCAATGCCTGGATCTCAATTATGCGCGGCTGTGATAAATTTTGTACATTTTGCATTGTCCCTTTTACCCGGGGGCGGGAGCGCAGCCGCAGTGTGGAAGGCATCGTTGCAGAAGTCAGCCAGGCCGTAGCAGATGGTTTTGTTGAGGTCACCCTCCTGGGGCAGAATGTGAATTCCTACCGCTACAATGATCAGAAATTCCATCATCTTCTGGACGCAGTAGCCCAGATACCGGGATTAAAGCGCATCCGTTATACATCGCCCCATCCCCAGGATGTAACCGCTGATTTGCTGGATACCATGGCCAGGCACGGCAATATCTGCAATTATATTCACCTGCCGCTCCAGGCCGGGAATGACCGCATCCTGAAACGGATGAACCGTACCTACACCCAACAGCATTTTCTGACTCTGGTTCGCAATATTCGTCAATCCCTTCCTGATGCTGGGATTTCCACGGACATTATTGTCGGTTTTCCCGGGGAGACAGAAACAGAGTTCCAGGATACGCTAGCGGTGATGAATGAAGTTAAATTTGATTCTGCGTTTATGTTTAAATATTCATCCCGGCGGGGTACCAAGGCAGCTGAATATGAAGATCAAGTCGCTGAAAAGGAAAAACAGCACCGATTGGAAAAGGTAATCGAATTGCAAAAAGGCCATACCTTGGAGCGCAACCAGGCCCTTATCGGCAGAAACGAAACAGTACTGGTGGAAAAGGTCTCTAAAAAGGCTGCGAATCAGTGGGCCGGCAGAACTGACTCCAATAAATGGGTTATTTTTAACAAAGAAGATGCGCAAATTCGGGATATGGTTACAGTGAAAATCACAAAAACTGCAGGCATCAGCCTGCAGGGACATTTGGTCGCACAGGCAGAGGCAGCCTGAATGAAACTGATTAAAATCTTTGGCTCCATTGTCCTGGTGCTGGGGCTGGTATATTTCCTCACCGAAAATGACTCCCGGGTGGAAGTGGACCTGATCTTTACTGAATACAGGGACGATCCGGCAACGGACGAGGACGAGCGAGCCTCGGTCTCCATGATCATGCTGGGTGCCTTGACGGCAGGAATATTTATCGGCTACCTGGCGGCTGTATTCTCCGTTCTTTCCGCCAAAGCGGATATCCGCAACCTGCAGGCCAAGAACCGCCGCTTAACAGAAGAATTGAATGACCTGCGCAATGTAGCCATCGACGAAGGTATCTATGACACCGAGGGCGGAGACTATTAACCTTGGGTTTTCCTTTCCTGCCGGTCGTACTGGGTCTTATCGCAGCGGCGGCCATCCTGTTTTACCTGTTTTATAAACCGCAGCAAAAGCCCCACACCGATACCCTGTATACCGATGCTTTAAATGCCATGGTCAAGGCAGATAAGGCCACGGCCATCAACCTGTTACGGGATGTGGTCAAGCAGGACTCTGACCATATAAATGCCTATCTACAGTTGGGTAATATTCTCCGGGAGGATAACCCGGAGCAGGCGGCCAAGATTCACCAGTCCCTTACCGTACGTCCCAACCTGTCTGTTGAAATTCAGGTGGACATTCACCAGGCCCTGGCCAGGGATTATGAACAGCTTAAGCGCCTGGAGCCGGCAAAGGGTGAGGCGGAACAGATCCTCAGGCTCAGTAAAAAAAATATATGGGCCCTGCAATTTCTACTCCGTATGGCGGAACGCACCGAAGACTGGGACCGGGCCTCCCAGCTGGCCCGGCAGCTGCAAAGGCTCACCAGCAGCAAGGATGCGCATGAATTGGCCCGATTTGATGTCTATAAAGGCCTGCAGTGTATGAAAGATGGAAAGCGCGGCGAAGCGCTGTCTTATTTTGACAAGGCAGTGAAAACAGCACCTGATTTTGGCTTACCCTATAAATATATGGGCAATATCCATGAACAGTCCCGGGACCTGGTTAAAGCGGTGGACAACTGGGAATTTTACGCCATGAAAGAGCCTCAGCAAGCCTCCACAGTATTTGCCAGGATCGAGGCCGCCCTTTTTGACCTGGGGCGCTACAGCGAGGTGGAAAATTTCTATCGCCGCATCCTGGATAATGACCCGCAAAATTTTGAGGCCATTATCCACTTGGCCAATGTATTGGAAGAAAAAGGGGAGAGCCAGGCAGCCCTGGCCCTGGTGGAAGAAACCATGAAACCTGGTGATCCCGATGTCCGCGGGGCGCTCATGAAACTGAAACTTTCCCTGACGACTTCTACGCCTATGGAACTGGCTCACCAAGTGGATGCTATCCTGGAAACACTATCCGGTGCGGAACATGGCTAAGCTGCTCATAGTCCTGATGCCCGTTCTTACCTTGGCCCAGAATGTGGATATGTATATCTCATTACTTCATGAAGGCAATACGGCAGGGGTAAGAGAGCAGCTGCCGGAACTGGTCTCCAAGTTTCCCAATGACCCGGATGTGATGTATTTAAAGGCGTTGATGACCACAGACGGCATGGCGGCACTGGAGCAGTACAGCAACCTTTTAGATAAATTCCCCGAATCCAGGTACGCTCCCGATGCAGCCATCAAGATTGGTGAATATTTTTATGCCCGAGGACTCTATACCCAGGCCAGCAGCTACCTGAGCGGCGTCCTGACCCAGTATCCTAACTATCCCAATGTACAGCGGGTGATTGATCTTATGGTCAGCAGCTTCCAGGCCACCGGGGAAGAAGATTCCGCCAAGTATTATGTCTATATGTATAAAAGCATGTTTCCCGGGCTGGATGTGTCTGAATACGGCTACCGGGATACAGAACGGCGTACGGAAGCGGCTGCCTTAAACCCCAGGGTGATGGAGCAGAAACATTATGTGGTACAGATCGGTGCCTTTGGCAGCGAGGCCAATGCCCGGCGCCTGAAACTGCAGGTTTCCCAGATCGGCTACAGTGTTATCGTTGCCCCCGTGGAAACGAATGGCCGTAAACTGCACGCTGTGCGCGTAGTGGGGTACTCCTCTAAAAAGGCGGCGGAGCAGGTCGGGAGGGACATAAAGAAAAAATTAGGTATTGATTACCGGGTATTGTATCGGCCGAAGGGCTAACGAGAATAAATTTCGGGCAGTTGGAAATGATAAAAAGAAATATATTTGGGAATGATTGAGTGGCTGGTGCTCTCCGCGGCCTTCAAAGCCGTTGTCCCCGGTATGCCCGGGGAGCTGGGTTCGATTCCCAGGCGTTCCCGCTAGCAAGTAAGTTCTAATTATTATAAAAAACAAATTTCCTT
>ERZ651768.370-NODE-370-length-34281-cov-104.007163_pt1 | contig 34281 bp, 27 predicted proteins | sample MGYA00514754_ERZ651768 | MGnify/ENA metagenome assembly ERZ651768
AGAAATCCTAGCTGGTAAAGGACTTCGTTGGTATAAGTTTTGTCTTTAGTACTGAGATAATTTTCAAAGATCTGAACTGCTTTTTTTTGTTGCTTGGCTTCAATGTAGAGGATCCCTAACTGGTAAAGTACTTCTCCCACATAAGTTTTGTCTTTTGTACTGAGATAATTTTCAAAGATCTGAATAGCCTTTTTTGGCCGTTTTGACTCAATGTAGAGAAATCCTAGCTGGTAAAGGACTTCGTTGGTATAAGTTTTGTCTTTAGTACTGAGATAATTTTCAAAGATCTGAACAGCCTTTTGCTGCTGTTTGGTCCCAATATAGAGAAATCCTAGCTGGTAAAGGACTTCGTTGGTGTAAGTTTTATCTTTGGTACGGAGATACTTTTCGAAGATCTGAATAGCCTTTTGCTGCTGTTTGGTGTTAAAAAACAAATAACCTAAGCGATAATGAACTTCAGCTGCATAAGTTTTGTCTTTTGTGCTTAAATATTTTTGAAAAGCATGAATGGCTTCATTTGGTCTGTGCGGTTGCTGCAACACACCAATCCTGTAATAGGCAAGTGCCTGATACTTATTATCATTCTTATTTAAATATAGTTTGTAGTGCTTAATCAGTATACTTACTGCCTTTGAGTCCAATGATTCAGTTTTTGTTTCTTGTACTGAAACTGCATATGCCATTTCTGCGCGTAAAAAAGCAGAAACAACAGCCAGTTTTGAGTCTGGATGCATTGTTAAAATGCGCGCAAACCATCTTTCAGCTTTTTTGTAGTTTTTCTCTTGCTGAAAGCCTGTGGCTAACTGGTATTTTAGATTCAAAGCCTGTTCAGGTTTGATTGACTTTGAGTTTTTCAAGTATTGACTCCATGCTTCTTCTGCTTTAGTAAAGTCCTTCAGGAACCACCATGACCGTCCCATTAAATGCAAACGTTCCTGCTGCTGCTTCAGATTTAATAATTCAGGTTCTACTTTAACGAAATGAAGTGTGGACTCCTGATAAAAAAGCAGAGCGTCTTTGTTGTTTTTTTTGCGCAGAGACTCAGCCTGGAAAGAAGCTGCATAACCCAGCCAATAAAGTGCTTCATCTCTGTATTTTGTTGTGGGAAAATCAAGCAGCAGCAATTTTAAGGTCCTGATAGAAGCAGTATAATTTCTAGTGAGGGCCAGTGAAATTCCTTTCTGGAGCATTGAATTGTCTAAATAGGTTTTGCTGCTGGGAAAGTTTTTTTTCAGTTCATCATAAGCTTTGATTGCCCCCTGAAGATCGCCTCCCTTTCTTAAGGCTTCTGCCCTAAGGAAAAAAATCTCCTCACGTGCAGCACTATCCTTAAATTCTTCAAGAAAACACTTTGAGGACTCACTTGATGCGGAAAACAACTCATCTTCAAATAATCCTTTTGTCATAGCCAGCTGCTCATCTTCAGTCAGACCGCTGGTTAAGCACTGTGCTGAAGCAGTTCCAGTTACTAAATAAAAAAAGAGGCTTATCAGTAAAGAAAATATGCTCCAGAATCGTAATTTTGGAGTAACTTTTGGGCAGGTTATTTTCACGAATTTAAACGGACAATTAGTTGTTATTTGCGTTTTCAGGTTGTGGATCATTAGCTTTTTAATTTCTACAATGCAGATAATCTAATTATCCAAGCCTTCTAAAATTTTTTTCCAGGACTTCGGATCAGGTTTATGGATTTCCACAGTTTTGAAACGACTGGTTTGACCTCGAATCACTTTCACATTTGTTTTTGCAGTTTTTAATGATTTTGAAATAAATTTCACACATTCCAGATTAGCCTGATTATCGACGGGTGCTGCTGTAATACGAAGACGTATCCGCCCGTTGTGTCGGCCTGCCCACTCGTTTTGTGAAGCACGTGGTTGAAGGAAAATGTGTAGTACCAAAGTGTCACCATTCCAGAAATATGCAGAACTATGAACAGACATCTAGTATTCCGGAATTTTTTCGTTGCTAATTCTGCAAGTATTCGTATCTTAGAATAACAGCATATTATAACGTTATAGTTGAAAAAAACCAATCCAGAAGCCAATGAGGACGAATCACACCACTGTTTATCCAAAAGTTAAAATTTGCGGGCTAACCAGTCCTGAACAGGCTTTGTCCTGTGCAGAATTAGGTGCAGACTGGATTGGACTAAACTGCTGGCCTGGTTCTTCCCGTTACATTTCTCCGGAAGAAGTCCGCAAAATTGTAAGTGTGCTTCCGGAATCGGTGACAACTGTGGGTATTTTTGTCAATGAATCACCGGAATCGCTGGAAAAAATAATGATTGAAACACACCTGGACTTGGCACAATTGCATGGCGATGAGTCTGTTGAATTAACTGCTAAATTAGGTGTACCATTTTATAAAGCATTTCGTGTGTCTGCTGAATTTAAGCTGGAACAGATACAAGAGTTTGGGAGAGAATACTTTTTACTGGATGCCTTCAGCAAAAATCATTACGGAGGTTCCGGACAAAAAATTGACTGGGACCTGGCAAGTACTGCTTCAGGTTTGGGAAAGCTGATTCTGGCAGGAGGGTTGACTCCGGAAAATGTTGCAGAGGCAGTAAAGATTGTACAACCGTGGGGAGTGGATGTTTGCAGCGGTGTAGAAAGCGAACCTGGAATTAAAGATTTGTGGCGAGTTGAAAAATTTATTCGAAACCTTAGAAATTGATTTCTTTAAACACTTAAAATTTACTTGAAGCCATGAATAATTCAACTTTTACAACGCAGGGCGGTATCAAAATAGAAAAGTCGATTACACCGCTGGATGCTGAACATGCACTCGATAAAATATATCAATATATTGACACTAAAAAAGGAGCACTTTTTGTCAGTAATTACGAAGTTCCGGACCGTTATTCCCGCTGGGATTTAGGTTTTGTGCATCCTGCATTGGAACTGATTGCCAGGAAAAGACAGTTTGAAATCAACGCGCTGAATCCGAATGGAACGCGCCTGCTGAAATTGATAGCTCCTGCTTTACAAAATCATCCCCATCTTGAATCACTGGTTTTTGGAACTGATCCGAATCTTCCTGCAGAAAAAATTTCCGGTACTGTGAAACCAAGGCCGGATTTCTTTGCGGAAGAAGAACGGAGTCGCCAGCCAAGCGTGTTTTCTGTTATTCGCAAAATATTTGAACTGTTCCGGAGTGTTGATCCTTATCTTGGATTGTATGGAGCATTTGGTTACGATTTGGTTTATCAATTTGAAAATATTGAAGCTAGACATAAACGGGATCCGGAACAAACTGACTGCCATTTGTTTTTGCCTGTCGAATTGGTGGTTGTCGATCGGCAAAAAGAGGAGGCTTCCAAAATTGAATATCACATTGAAACTCAGGACGGTATGACTGAAAGCTGGTGGAATACTGGCGAGGAATTCCAGGTTGCCGAGGGAAAGGCTGATGGTAAAATAAACTGTGATCACGAAGCAGGTGAGTTTGAACAGAAAGTGGCCAAAATTCAAGAAGGCTGCCGGCGTGGAGATTTTTTTGAAGTCGTACTGTCCCAATCTTTTTCTACTGGTTTTGCAGAACAGCCTTCAACTTTGTTCAAAAGAATTTGTGAACAAAATCCCAGCCCTTACAGTTTTTTGATCAACATGGGTAAAGAGCAACTGGTTGGTGCATCTCCGGAAATGTATGTACGTGTCAAGGAAGAACGTTTTGAAACCAGTCCCATTTCAGGAACAGTACCGGTCGGAGGTGATCCGATGGAAACAGCGGAACGTATAAAAGCACTCATTTCTTCGGAAAAAGAAGAATCAGAACTCACTATGTGTACGGATGTGGATCGTAACGATATGGCCAGAATTTGTGAACCCGGTAGTGTTCATTTAATTGGACGGCGCCTGCTGGAACGTTATTCACGCCTGATTCATACAGTTGATCATTTGGAAGGTGTTTTAAATAAAGACAGAGATGCAGTCGATGCTATTTTGACGCACATGTGGGCCTGTACTGTGACAGGTTCACCAAAACCTGTTGCCATGCAGACAATTGAAAATATGGAAAATTCACCGCGCGGCTGGTACAGCGGCTGTATTGGTTTTTTGTGGTTTAACGGTTTTGTCAGCACCGGAATGACATTGCGTACGGTTCATCTTAAAAACGGCCGAGCTTCAGTGCGTGCCGGTGCAACACTGCTCTATGACTCAGATCCGGCTACAGAAGAACGGGAGACACACATCAAGGCTTCAGCCTTTTTAGGTGCGACTTTGGGCAGTAAACCGGCTGCTGCTGAAGACATTGATTTGCCGCAAACGGGTGGAGAAAAAACGGTTTTATTTGTCGATAATCAAGACAGTTTTGTACACACATTAGCAAGTTATGTCAGGCAAACCGGTGCAAAAGTTATTACTCTCCGCTCCGGATTTCCTTATAAAATGCTGGACGAAATAGCTCCGGATTTACTTTTCATTTCGCCGGGTCCGGGGTTTCCAAGTGAACAAAATGTTCCGGAACTTGTTGGTGAAGCGCTTGCACGTGAAATCCCAATTTTTGGAGTGTGTCTTGGTCACCAGGGGATTGCAGAACATTTTGGTGCAAAATTGTTGACTCTTGAGCATCCGGTTCATGGCAAATCCGCTGAGATTTTTCACAATGCAGAATCGTTTTATTCCGGGCTTCCTAACCCCTTCAGCGCAGGACGCTATCACAGTCTTTATTTGGATTCAGTTTCACTTCCGGATTGTCTGGATGTTACCGCCAAAACAGACGACGGCTTGATAATGGGGCTCCGGCACAAAACACTGCCCGTGGCTTCAGTACAATTTCATCCGGAATCCATTCTGACACTCAAAGACCAGGCAGGATTAAGGATGATAAACAAGGTGATGAGTGAATTGATCGGAGAATCAAGACAGAAAGAAGGCACAAAATAATGCAGGCAATTACACTTGATGAAATCGAAGCTGCCGCCCGTATCGTTTATGCGGAAATGCAGGCGACTCCTCAATATTGCTGGCCGCTGCTTTGTGAACGTTTAGGCACAGAAGTCTGGGTCAAGCACGAAAATCACACACCAATTGGTTCTTTCAAGATACGGGGTGGATTAGTTTATTTCGCCCATCTCGCGAAATCCTCAGAAATGCCAAAGGGAGTTGTCAGTGCGACCCGCGGAAATCATGGGCAGTCTGTTGGTTTTGCTGCTCGGCGCTACGGAATTCCGGCTACAATCGTAGCGCCACATGGAAACAGTGTGGAGAAAAATGCTGCAATGCGTGCTTTTGGTGTGCAGCTGATAGAGCATGGTGAAGATTTTCAGGCAGCCCGTGAATATGCGAAAGATCTGGCACATGAAAAATCACTGCAAATGATACCTTCGTTTGATCCACTATTAGTTACAGGTGTCGCCACCTATAGTTTGGAATTGCTGAGAGCGGTCAAGGATCTTGATGTTGTTTACGTTCCCATTGGATTGGGATCCGGAATCTGTGGAATGCTTGCAGTACGTGATGCATTAGAATTGAATACGGAGATCGTCGGAGTTGTATCAGCACATGCCAATACCTATGCGGAGTCATTCGTTAGCAGAAGTTCCATTGAATCACCGGTGAGTACCAAAATTGCCGACGGAATGGCCTGCCGAGTTCCGGAACAGTCTGCGTTGGAATTGATTTGGAAAGGTGTTGAACGGATCGTTGAGGTCACAGATAACGAAATTGCAGATGCCATGCGGATGTTGTATGAGTGCACTCATAATGTTTGCGAAGGGGCTGGAGCAGCAGCAATTGCGGCAGCACTACAGGAGGCGTCCAAAATTAAAGGCCGCAAAGTGGCGGTAATTGCTTCCGGCGGAAATGTCGATCGAGATGTTTTTGTTTCTGTGCTAAAGGGTGAAACTTTCGTTTCATAAAACTGTAGATTCAGCCAGTAACTTTCAGAGGTTGCAGCGGTACCTGCCTGGAGGAAGGGTAATCTCCGGAGTTCTGGAAAGCACAAAGGTACGGTCATTCTCAAAAAAAATGATGACCTTGCTTTCATTAATAATGAGCCAGGCGGGTGTTGATTTGCTCCAGGATTGATGTGGCGCTTTTGCATCCAGATATGGTAAGCGGCAAAGATAGCGTACCTCCATTGCTTTCTCAGAAGGATATATAAAACGGGAAGGGGCTGAAGATTCACAGCCGGGCAAAAATGTTAGAGAAAGAACAAGCAGTATTAAATATTTTTTCATGATTGTATTTTGTTGAAGCAGAGATTGATCAACACCGAATACAAACATGCATGATAAGAAATATCAGGCCGAGGAAGCTTCTTCTTCCTCAACTTCAGGAAAGTACAAAATGCGCGAACAATTAGGGCAATTTTTGTGGGAATCTGTGTTTGCCATCAGTTCGTTAACAAGCTGGGGCAATAAAACCATGTTACAGCCGCTGCAGCTTTTATCCTCAATGGCACAGATTGGGGTTGAAATTCCACTGTCCTGGCAGCGCTCAAAAAAACGTTTGATTTTTTCTGGAACTTTTTTCAGTAAACGTTTGCGTCTAGGCTCAAGAGTTTCAATCTTTTTTTCTGCTTTTGCCTGTTTTTTCAGCAGACCGGATGTTTCCTGCTTAAATTCTGTATTTGATTCACTGAGCCGGTTGTTAATAGTTTCAATTTCTTTTTCAAGATCTTCTTTTTTCAGATCCAGATCGAGCATCTTGTCTTCCAGCAGACCTAGAATTTTTCGTGCTTCCTCCAGTTGGTTTTTACTGGTTGCAAATTCTTTTTCGTTGCGTATCTTAGGTACTTGACTGTCCAGGCGGGAAATCAATTCTTCCTGAATTTGAAGATTGTTGTTTACATCCTTGCATTCAGAACTCAATAGTTTAAATTCGTCTTTTTTTTGTTTGATTGTTTTTTGATGTTGGTCAACAACTGAACGTGCTGTATCAATTTGTCTTTCTAAATGAGATTTTGCGAAAACATATTTCTGTAAATCACGGTCAGTTTCTGCAAGTTTAATCAATGATTCTATAGTTTGTGGCATGGAAGTTCTGAAAGATAAAGTCACTTGGAAAAATTAATCCTGTAATTGTCTCAGAAAGATTTTGAATCTACAAGTGTAATTTGGTTTTAATTTTTGCATGATCCATGTTGGTCTGTGATTCTACATGGAACCTCTGTTAGCTGTCGTTTCCCATTTAAATCAGTTAAGCACACCTTCATCAAATTATTGTACAATTCATTGTGTTTTGCTGACCTAAACAGCTTTAGAGTAAAATCATTTCAACATAACATGAATCATGTTAACGCAGGTGGGCTGGAGTCCTGTTCTCCTTTGCGGAAGCGCAGCAATTGTTTGCGCAGGTATGAATGACGGTTTGGCGGATAATCAACTTCCCGAGCAGCTTTATGGATAGTTTCAAGGGCTTTAATTCTGTCTCCAGACTGAAAGTAGGCCTCGGCTAATGTATCTAAACTGTCAATTGTAGGATTCAGTTCAACTGATTTCAAGGCTAATTCCATACCTTTCTCAAGATTACGTACCTGCCTGTCTTGAGCAGTTAAATACAGCCAGGCAAGGTTGTTCAGCACCAAGTCATGTTCCGGACGGTGAGCTGCAATTAATTCGTAAAGCTCAATGGTTTTGGCTTCGTTGCCTGTCAATGTATAGACGTTTGCCAGCCGGAAACTGACATCAAATGCTTGCGGATGTTTCTGTAAAAAAAGGCTGTAATGCTGCTTGCTTTTTTCCAGATTCTCCAGCCTCTCGTAGACCCAGCCCAAGCGTGCGTGTATCCAGGCATTGTCCGGAAGTGCTTCTAAAACGACTTCAAAATGACGTGCAGCAAGCTCTCTGTTTCCCAGCATTTCGTGGAAATACCCCCATTGCTCATTTATCCAGGGGGAGAGTTGTTTTGAGGTCATATCCTGCGGATCCATTTTAATTTCTTGCGGAGCTTCTTCGAGCAAATAGTGCATATTTTTCAGTACTTGCCGTGTAAAAGGATCTGTGCGAACAGTAGTAATTTCCTGCCAGGCTTCTTCTGTCCTTTTGCTGGCTAATGCACCCAGGACCGGCAGGAGCATCTTGAAGTCATCGCCGATCCAGCGACGCTGCTGTGCTTCCGGCAGCAAAAGCAAATAAAGATTCCAGGCCCAGAGACTCCCGGGATTTTCATACAAAGCATGAGTAATGTTTTGACGGGCTTCTTCTGTTTTCTTGAGTTTCCATTGCGAAAAACCCAAATGCGTCAGCAGCAAAGAGTTTTTTGGGCGGATTGTTAATAGTTTTTTGAAAATATTTTCTGCCTCTTTCCAGCGTTTCTGCAATTCATACAGCCGCCCCTGAGTTTGCAGTATTCCCGCTGAATCCTGGTACTCTGCAAGATTTTTTTCCAGCAGTTCTTCTGCCTCAGCAAAATGTTCCTGTTTCAACTTCAGCTGAGACAGTTCCAGCAGCGCCCATTCTGAATTCGGCTTAAGTTTGAGAAAATCATTTAGCGCATTTTCTGCTTCATCTTCGCGTTCTGTGTTTAATAAAATTCCAATTTGCTGGACGTGTGCCCATTCAAAATCCGGAGAACTTGAGAGTGCTTTTTTAAACCAGTACAAAGCCTTTTCCGGATGTTTCAAGTTTTTCTCATAAAACCCAAGCTTTGCAAGTGCAGCACTGTTGTCTGGTTTTGCCTCAATAAAACCCAAAATAATTTTTGCTGCCTTTTCAAAAAGTCTATGAGATTCATAATAAGCAAGTAGTTTTTCAATTAGCTCTGTTTCTGCAGGAAATTTTTCCAGTCCACGCAAAAGAACCTCTTCACCTTTTTCAAACAAAAATTCGTTCCAATACAATTGATTCAGACGATTAACTACAACCAGGTCGTCCGGACCTTTTTCCATCAGCCTTTCGTAACGGGTAATTGCTTCCTCATTTTTTCCCAGCATTTCCAGGGCATGTCCTGTCTGCAGAATGGCCCAGTCGTTTTTAGGATCGGATTTTAGACCTTCCTCAAAAGCCTGGAGTGCAGATTCCCATTTTTTTTGAGAGAGATAAACCATACCCAATCGAAAATTAGCCCAGGGATATGGAGATTTTGATTCAAGAGCACGCAGTAAATGTGTCTCCGCCAGCACAAACTTTTCCTGTGTCCAGGCCAGGTTCCCCATATGTGCGTGTACCCAAATGTCGTCCGGAAACAATTTGAGCATGTGTTGAAGAGTCTGGTGCAGGGATTCCGAGATTTCATCAGAGTATTTCTGACTGGTTAGGTCCAGCTCTTTTTCCTGCAAATCCGCATAACGGCGAAGGTAAAGTTTTGATTCCGGAGAAAGCTCAACTGCCCGGAGCATTGCCAGTCTTGCCTGATGAGTTTCACCACGCCTTTCCCATAATGTTGAAATTCTCAGCCAGAGATCGGGATTCCGTCCATTTATTTCGCTGGCGGCAATTAAAGCATCAAGTGCCTGCTCTGACTGATCCGGTACATTTGAGGCAGTCCTCCGGTCTAAAATCACACCAATCAGATAAAGAGCTTCAAACAAATCAGGTTTCAAAGAAAGTGCTTTGCGTGCGTCATTCAAAGCAAGCTGCTGTTTTTCCAGACGCAGGTACAGTTGCGCTCGATCCAGAAAAAGGAGCGGTTCATCCGGATGTTTAGTGATTTGTTCTGTGTAATATTCTTGTGATTCTCTGTAATAACCCAAACCCTGAAACAGACCTCCCTCCATTCGAATGAGCGCAATCGAATCAGGAATATGCTGCTGTCCGGTACGGAGTACTGAAAATGTTTTAGAGTATCGTCCCTGAGTTTTCAGATATTGAGCCAGCCGGACGTAGCCGAGTTCGTGAACAGGATGAATCCGGATAGCATTGCGCAATCGAATTTCCTGTTCATCTGGAGCAGGACTGAAAATTCCCTGACAGCCGGTGACAAACCACAAGATGCCAAAAACAATTATTCTCATTAAGAAAAGTTTTTTCATAACATCAAATATCAGCCTTCAGAATTCAGTCCCTGATATGGTACTTCCCATTTCGGTAGCATTGGTTCCAGTCCAAAATTTAATCCTCCAATTTTTTCAATTGCAACCATCAATAATTCTGAAGTTAACACGCCGTCAGGATAAACCAGTAAAAGAGGGTAATATTCTGTTTTACCAAACTTTTTTTTAATATCAGTATTTAGCTGAAATAGCTGAACTAGGTATGACAATAGTTCCGGATTTTCACCTTGAAGCTGGTTCAGCAATTCATCAAGAGAGAGGCTGTATTCCCGGTTTTCAAACAAATTGTAATATTCTAAACGATCCGCATAACAGCGGATAAAAATGGGTTTGACATATCCGGGTGCACCGACCCATTCAAATTGCAAACGTTTGGGCTCCCTGGGAGAATCTGCCTCTTCAGGAACAACAAGTAAAAAACTAATTGAAAGGAATGCTAAAATTCCCATTGTACTGAGCAGGACACTCAGAAATGGGAAAAGTGTTACTTTAGGAGAATTAGAGGCATACCTCATTGTTTTAAAGGTTGGGAATTTTCGGTTGGCGGTTCATTGTCTTTTTTGTCTTTTTTCTTTAACTCTTCAGGGTTTTCAAGGACATTTACCACTTGATCCGGGTCACTCATTTTGTCTTTTGCTTCAAATAAGGATTCACTGAATTTTTGAATCAAGGGCTGTAATCCATCAACTTGCGCTGCAAATCCTTTTGAATGACGTTCCACGGATTCAAGAACAGGTGAAACCTGTTTGCGCCAATTCTCAGAAAACTCTGCCATCTGTTCCAAATGTTCACTAACTGCGTCATCCAGCATCTCATCTCCAGGACGTACATGTAAATTCGGCAGTAAATCTTCCAGACAGTAATCTTCAACACTGAGAAGCAAATCTTCCTCTCGTTTACGCAAAGATGAAGCAAGCATCATGATCGGAACTACTCCAACCAATGCAATAAATGTAGTGCTGAATGCAACTGATAATCCACTGGTAACTCCTCCCAAAGCCGAGCGCATTTGCGTGTTCAAATCAGTGCCGCCGGTGCTGCGGATAAAATCTGAAAATTCGCCGACTGACTGTCCGATTCCAAAAACGGTACCGATAAACCCAAGAATGGGAATTGCCCAGATAAAAACGTTTAAAAGAGCATATCCGCTTTGCATTCTGTTGTGATCAATGTCTGCCTGATAATTGAGAATTGAAGTTATTTCTTCTTTTTTAGGAATGGCTTTGAGGTGTCTTAATGTGCGGCGTACTCTCCGGAAAATGACGCTGTCCTGAAATTTCTTTACTTTTTGCTCCTGCATAAACTGACTGATTTCCAATATCCTCTCGTCCACATCCCTGACATAAATGCCTTTTGATAAAGAGTCGTGCATGATCTGATTCCTGAAAGCCTCATAGGCCCGGAGTTGTTGACGAAACTGCCGCCACTTGAAAAAAATCAAAAACAGGGACCAAAGCACAAGGGCAACAATAGTTTCTGAGATATGACCTGAAAATAATTGCAGCCAGTATTCACTCCGGATGACAGGAATCGGGAAAACGAGATAGAAAATTCCGGTAAAAAACAGACTTAAAATCAGAGCTTTAATTGCATCTATTGACTCCATGCCCGGCTGTTCTGCCAAATATGCATGGCATTTTTGACAATAGGCCGCTGTGTCAGAATTGGAGCATCCGCATTTTAGACATTTCATCAGTTAACCATTATTATGTATGAGTTTTATTGAATTGAAGCCGCTCCTGCTTGACCACTCGGGTGCATTTACTTACCATGAAGAATAACATATTCATTAAATAGTTACATTTCCAAATATAAAATGTCAAAACTGTACAACATTAAAAACTGGACACGACATAATTTACGTGAGTGGATGGCTGAAAAATCCATAAAACACAGTAAGGTGCAGGAATTCAGGGCAGATCAAATATTTTATTGGCTCTATCAGAAAAAGGCGGAGAGCTTTTCCGAAATGCACAATATTGGCCGGGAAACCCGAAAAATTATGGAAGAGAATTTCTGGATCAGCTCACTCGAAAAGGCTGAAACACAACAATCGCAGGATGGTTCAATTAAATATCGTTTGTTACTGGATGACGGACTCAGCATAGAATCCGTGTTCATGCCGCATACCAGTCATAATACAGTTTGTGTTTCATCTCAGGTAGGATGCGGAATGGGCTGTGATTTCTGCATGACTGGAACTATGGGTTTGGTGAGAAATCTAAAAACGGCAGAAATTATCGACCAAGTATTGACAGTCTGGAAAGATCAGCCCGAGGGGAAAAATATTCGGAATATCGTTTTTATGGGAATGGGCGAGCCCTTTCATAATTACCAAAATCTTCTGCAGGCTCTGGAAATTCTAACGGATGAGCATGGTTTTAATTTTTCACAGCGCCGCATCACAGTTTCTACTTCCGGATTACTCCCGAAAATCCGGCGTTTTGGGAAAGAAAAAATCAAGGCCAATCTGGCAATTTCTTTGAATGGTGTAACTGATGATGTTCGTTCAAAACTGATGCCCGTCAACATTCCATACAATCTGGAAAAGCTCATTAAAGTTTGTCGAGAGTTCCCTTTGGAATCACGGAGACGTATTACATTTGAGTACATTCTGATTCGTGATTTGACAGATTCAATAAAAGATGCAAAGGGATTGATTAGTTTGCTGCACGGTATGAAATTCAAGATAAATTTGATTCCCTTCAACTCTTCTCCGGGCAGCAAATATCAATCACCTTCAGTGGAGCAGTCACGGGATTTCCAAAAGTACCTCCTTGATCACGGTGTTGTAGCTCCTATACGAATTTCCAAAGGACAGGATATTCAGGGTGCATGTGGTCAATTAGTTGTTGGAGTAAAGGCGTGACGTGCAGCTCATTTTTGATGGAGGCGGTACAAAGTGGATTGAAGAATTTAGCAAAGAGCATAAAATGACTCCGCTTCCCCAATCACTGAAAAGTTCAGGAGTAATCGCAGGAGTTTGTGATTATTGCGACACCTCGTTTGGTGGAGAAAAAGATTTGTTGAAAAAGAAAGAGCTGCCTTTGATTGATGAATATAAAGGACATCCAAGCATTGCCAGACTCTTTGCAGATGGCTATCAAACTATTACCCTTTGAAAAAAGTGATTACGTTCTAGTCATAAATCCTTTTTTTGAAAATACAAAAAAGGTTCTATCCAATTTGAAAGATTATTATGTCTACTGAAAGATAAATCATAATACCGACATAAAAAGTCGTAAAACCGTGTCATTTCGAGAGAAACCAGAAATTATGTATTAACTACTACACTAATATCATAAATAATTTTCCTTACTATCTAAATCACAAAATGTGAATTGCATACTTATTGCGGGACCGTCACTTATGACATTCTAACTCATATAATCTTAGAAATAAAAAATGATGAAACAAACAGCAACTCCCGACTTTTTTCAATTAGCTTTTGGCGACGGGACTCCAAAGAAAGCCCTTATGACCGCATTAGTAGTGGGGACTATCCTAACCACCATCAATCATGGTGATGTCATTCTTAGAGGTGAATCCATTAATTATTATAAAATTATGCTTACATATTGTGTCCCTTTCTGTGTAACCACATGGGGCGCAATTCATGGTAAGCGTGTAAAATTATTGTAGATCATCCTTTGAACTGAGATGTAATCTATGTAAATTCTGAATTACATAAAATAGACAAGATTCAATTCTATGCCTGAGAAGAATAAGCAAATCAAAATTTTGTTGCTTATAGCCGTCTTCACCATTGTCGTTGCTTTGTTTTTCGCCTTCGATTTACAAAAGTACCTGACTCTCGAATATCTAAAATCCTCCAAAGCATTTTTCATTTCATCCTACGAGAAAAATCCCATTTTGGTGTTGGGCAGTTATTTTCTATTTTACATAGTCATTACTGCATTTTCACTCCCAGGTGCAGTCTGGATGACTTTGGGAGGTGGGGCTTTTTTCGGATTATTTGCAGGAACAGTGATCGTTTCTTTCGCCAGTTCCATTGGTGCAACTTTAGCCATGTTGATTGCCCGTTTTTTGCTTCGGGACTGGGTTCAGAGTCGTTTTGCCTCGCAGATGGAAACCATTAATTCCGGCATAAACAAAGAAGGAGGTTTTTATTTATTCACTTTGAGGTTGGTGCCGGCGGTTCCCTTTTTAGTTATCAATTTGGGAATGGGCTTGACTTCTCTGCGTGCGCTTACCTTCTACTGGGTAAGTCAATTAGGAATGCTCCCGGGAACCTTGGTTTATATAAACGCAGGTTCGGAGCTCGCAAAAATTGAATCTTTGAGCGACATCCTTTCACCTACCTTGATTGGTTCATTTGCCTTGTTAGGAACATTTCCGTTGCTGGTCAAAAAAATGTTGGCTTTCATTGAAAAAAGGAGAAGAAAAAAATGACTAAATACAATTACAACCGTTAATTTGATTTTGGATCATTTTCCTATCGAATCCATCAGAAAAATTTCCTTCAGTTTTTTTAGTTTTGGTCCCTTGGATAAAGAGTTTATCACGATCGAGGGGGAAGATCTTTTGCTGAATGACATTGAACACCATGTCCTGAAAACAATTTAGGAAGATCCCAAAATCACTATGCCCTGAATTGCGCCAGCATGGGATGTCCAAATCTGCGGCCGCTTGCTTTTACCGTCCTCAACAGCGAGTTGCTTCTGGAACAAGGCGCAAATGAATACATTAATCATCCACGTGGTACAAAAAAGCAGAAAAACCTCGTCTTTCCAAAATTTATGAATGGTATCAGGATGATTTTGGCGGCAATGAAACAGGAGTTTTGATTCATCAACAGAAATATGTAAAAGGGAATTGGGCTAATTCTTTGAATGAAGATGAGCTGGGAATCGAATATCTCTACGATTGGAGACTGAATGAATCAGGACCCTGAAATTACTGGGCAGAGAAATTGACTTCTAAGTCTTAACTCAGTTCCGGGACAAAGCAGATTTTTCCCTCAAGCAATTCTCCTGGAAGCAAGGTCTTTGTTCCATGTCCGAACTCTCCACGGGCTAGCATGTTGAAGGCATCTGTCACATTACTGACCGGTTCTACACAAAAAAAATCTGCATTAGTAGGAGTGTAAATCACCATAAAATCCAAAGGTGCATCTGCAATAATTCTTAAGTTTGCATTCCATTCGGGCCATGAAATCAGGACTTCACGGTTCCAGCCTGTGAAAAGATTATCCAGTGCATTCTGAGTGACACTCAAACCCTGATTCAGCAGTTTGGTTTCTGGAACCGACTCCAGACGCAGAGGCATAGTTTCAGCATCATTGATCCACATTTTTTCTGTTTTTGCAGTTATCGAAGCCTGAGGAGTCCGGACAAAATATGGATGCAGTCCCATACCCACTGGCATTGCAGAGTTTCCGGTATTGTTGATTTGCAGAGTTACAGTCAAGGAAGACTCCTCCAAATCAAAAACCTGACGTGCCAAATAAGAAAAAGGCCACTCATCAGGTAGAAATTGATACTCTATTGTTGCCTTGTTTTCGGATTTTTCTGTTACTGTCCAGAGTACTTTCCAGCCGTGTCCATGAATGCTGTGTACTTCAGGATAAAAATTCAGCGGCAATTTTATTTCCCGCCCCTGAAACTTGAAATGACCGTTACGGATTCGATTGGAAAAAGGAATCAGTGGGAAACTTGCCATTTCCCTTGGGTCGTGCTTGGCAAACCCTGATTGAATCGCTGGACGCAAAAAATTCAAAGTTTGCTCTTCAGTAACCAAACAATAACGAGTGATCGAACCTCCAACTTCTGGTATAATTTCCAGCAAAGCATTTCCGGCACGCAAAGTTAAAATATTATCTTTTGCTTCTTTTTCAAGAGACATTGTCTAACATTCAAAGTTATAAGAATTATGTTGAGCCCCCTACTTAATGCAAAACAGAACGATTATTTAGTACTGGAACCGGCATTCCAAATTTTTATTTTGCGCAGACAGCACTTCGCAGACAGGATAGCATGCATGGGCTGTTAAAGGCAATTTTGATAATATTACTGATAATTGCAACTGTTGTTCTTCCGGCATTCATCTGGAGAAGTATTGACCAGGAATCCTATGAAAACTTTTTACTTCATAGCGTTTCTCCATTATCCCAAAAGAGCCGCAACAATATTTTACAACAACGCTACCAGAATCCAATTCCCTGAATCTGAATTCTTAGCTAAAAAGGATGCTTGCAATAGTTCAGGTTAGGATCTTGAGTTTGTCATATCTGTCAAACATTCCAGGAATTATCTGCTTTATAAATTATTCTGCAACTTCTTGCGAAAAGTGCAATTCGGCTGTATAACAGAAAGCTGTAGCGTTTAACAACAATTACTTTTCCGGCTTTTCTGTGTTCATTGCTCATTACCCCAATCCTTCTTTTCGGTTCTCCATCTATACAGTACTGGCTCTGTGCATTTTCTTTTTGCAAACTCATTCAGCCTGGCCCCGGGATATCCTGCCGCATGCAGTAGTTATGGGACTTAGCGACGGTTCCGCACCTGATGTTTCGGAACAAATCTTGCTTCATAATTTACGGAAAGAATTAGCCCGGACTTATGATTTCAGTGACCAGTCTTCCTTTGAACAAGCCCTTCAAAAACTGAGACAGTCAACCAATAAACAATCTTGTCTGCAACTAAAATGCATCTTGAAGATCCTGAAAAATTTTCCGCAGACAAGCTTGTTTTTGTTGAAAAGTATACCAAGGGAAACTCGGCTTACTCTGGTTCTGATTGGAGAAAACCGGAAGTGGCGTGTAAAGCATGAAGCCTGTTTAGAGTGCAGATTGACTCAGCAAGATATGTTAAAAAGCATCGTGCTTCGGATGGGGAGTTATTCCGTACATCCAACGGCAGTGCTGGATTTAAAACCAGAGCAACCGTCTAAATCATCTTCTCCGGAATATTCATTAAAGAAAGAAGAGCCTGATCAAAAAATTGAAACTGAAGTTACAAATTTAATTCCTGAACCGAAAATCAGCGAAAGTGAAATAGTTCCTGCCAGAAAGGCAATGTTGCCGCTCGAACTGCTAAAATTTAAAATTGCGCAGCGGCGTTACAATCAGTTGATCTGGAAAAATATTAAAAAAGATTTAATGTTCTTTCGACAAAAACACCGTAATCGGTCCAGCAGGAACTTAAAAACACGACTTCGTCTGCAGATTGATCAATTTGGCAAGGTCATTGAACGACGACTGTTAAAAACAAGTGGTTCACAAAAGTTTGATAAAATTATAATGGATTCTGTGGATCAGCTGAAACTGCCTCCGCCAATGGAGCTTTTAATTCGCCATCCACCATATGTAGTAACAATTCTGATTCAGCCTTGAAATTTATTTTAAATGGAAGTTATTTTAACCGAAGATCAAAATTCTGAACTGAAAACTCAGGAAAATAGAGCGCTGGAAGTTAAGCAGCCCGTTCTTGAACCGGGAGAGGCTTTGAATCTGGTTTTTGGTGAATATGCAGCCAACACGCAGCGTGCTTATGCACGGGCCTTCCGGGATTTACAGCAATGGGCAAATATCAGGGAGTTGCAGGAACTGGAAAACTTTGATCCACTGCGGATGCTGGAATACAAGAATCAGTTGAAAGCCTCTGGTAAAAAGCCATCCACAATTAACCAAACCATGAGTGCCCTGCGCAAAGTCTGCAAGGTGCTGACAGAGTTTGGCTATCTAAAACAAAATCCTTTCAAAGCCTCTGTCATTCGGGCAGAAAAAGTTGACTCTGCGGCCAGTAAAGGCGCACTCCAGGTTTCGCAGTTAAATGCTATGATTGAGGCAAATGAAGTTATTCATTATGATGGGCGAATCGCGCCGCTGTTAAGATTTCGCAATGGCCTTGTGTTGAAATTTCTGTATCTAACCGCGGCAAGACGCGGCGAAGCAGCAGATTTGCTTTGGGAAGATATTGTGCAGGATGGTTCCTTTCACGTCGCAGTACTGCGGCATACAAAAAGCGGAAAGGAGCAGCGTATCAAATTGAGAAACGAACTGCATGCAGAATTTGAAGAGTGGCACAAAATGCTTCAGGCTAACAAGATTGCAGCACCAAATGTTTTTCCTTCTCTTGGTTTCCGTACACTTGGTCACAAAATGTCAGGAAAAGGTATCAATGACATTGTCGCCAGACTCGGAAAAGCCGTAGGTTTAACTATATCTGCCCACTATCTTCGGCATACCGCAATCACACTTGCATTGGAGTTGGGTGAACCTCTGCAGAAAGTCCAGTCCTATGCCCGCCATGCCTCCGCCAACACCACAATCCGCTACTTTCACGATCGGCAGCTCCTGGAAAAAAATCCAACTGACAGCCTCCCGCTGATTTAAAAAGACGCTCTCTTCCGGATCATTCTCCTACTGGTCAATCGGAAAAATTGATGGAAGCTGATTTTTATTCCACAAACCCGCCTTTGGTCATTTTTGTCGGATCAAGCGCTTTATCCAGTTCTTCTTCCGAGAGGTCACACATTTCCAGGGCAACTTCTTTAAGTTCACGATTTTCCGCAAAAGCTTTTTTGGCAATTTTTGCTGCCAGATCATATCCGATAAGTGGATTGAGAGTTGTTACCAGAATTGGGTTTTTGCCGACAAGCGCCTTGATGTGATCCTCACGCACCACCAGCCGCGAAACGGAACGGTCCGCGAGATTTCGGGATGCGTTCGACAGCAGGCGGATGGACTCGAGCAGACTGTGCGCCACCATCGGCAGCATCACATTCAACTCAAAATTTCCGGACAAACCGCCGACACTGATCGCAGTATCGTAGCCGATAACCTGTGCGCAGACCATCGCCATTGATTCTTCAATCACCGGATTTACCTTGCCGGGCATAATCGAAGATCCCGGTTGAAGTGCCGCCAGCTGAATTTCTCCGAGCCCGCCGTTTGGTCCGGAATTCATCCAACGCAAATCGTTGACAATTTTCAACAGACTGACTGCCAGAGTTTTTAATAGGGCTCCCATGGCAACCGGTGCGTCCACCGTTGATTGTGCTTCAAAATGATTTTCCGCTTCCCGAAATGACTCACCGGTAAGTTTTGAAATTTCTGCCGCGAATTTGGGTGGAAATTCCGGATCAGTATTAATTCCGGTTCCAACAGCGGTCCCGCCCATCGGCAGTTCCGCCATCTGAAGCAATGCTGATTCTATGCGCTGAATACCGATTTCAATTTGCCGTGCATAACCGCTGAATTCCTGTTCAAATGTCACCGGCATTGCGTCCATGAGGTGTGTCCGGCCGGTTTTGACCACATGCGAATATTCGGCACCTTTTTTCAAAAATGTTTCCCTCAAAAATTTAAGTGCCGGAATCAAAGTGTTTTTGGCCTCAAGAAATCCCGCAATCCTGATGGCAGTCGGAAAAGTGTCATTTGAACTTTGACCAAAATTTATGTGATCATTCGGATGCACCTTGACCGACAAGTCCGGAACCAGTTCCATCGCACGGTGCGCGATCACCTCGTTGGCATTCATATTACTCGACGTCCCGGATCCGGTTTGATAAATGTCGATCGGAAAATGTTCGTCCAGCTTGCCGTCAATCACTTCCTGCGCCGCAAGTTGGATCGCGTGTGCTACATCTTTTGGAATGTTGTCCATTCCAGCATTTACTTTTGCTGCACCCTGTTTGATTACGCCCAGTGCATGTATCAGCGGACGACTGATGCAGATTCCGCTGACTGGAAAGTTTTCAACCGCGCGCTGGGTTTGCGCTCCATAAAGTGCCTCCTGGGGAACCTTGACTTCTCCCATTGAATCTTTTTCAATGCGGTATGCTTTACTCATTTTGTTCCTTTCTTTTAGTTTGTTGTGGTTATTTGTTTTTGTTTATTCATCACGTTGTTTGGTGAAAATATTTTGAAACAAATATACTATTTTTTTGTCAGGATAAAAATGTAATATTCTCTCATTGTAAGCACGCCCCCGGATTCCCGCTCCCCGATCTGGTCGAGGACAAGCTTCGCGGGAATGACAAACAAGTTTGAAATGTAGAACTTTTTACAAGTAGTTCCGTTGCATTGGTTCTAAGCCAATACACCACCGTCCACTGTGAATGTGCTGCCTGTAACGTATGAAGCTGCGTCAGAAACCAGAAAAAGCACCATTCCGGACATCTCACTCGGCTGGGCAATTCTGCCCAGTGGAATTTGCGGTAAAACAGTTTTCATCAGCTCTTCATTTTGTGTGACTGCAGAGGCAAATTTAGTGTCAGTGAGACCGGGAAGCAGCGCATTCACGCGAATATTGTCGCCCCCAAGTTCTTTGGCAAAGGCTTGTGTCATGGAAATCAGGCCTGCTTTTGTAATTGAATAAATGCTTTGCTGATGCATCGGAATACGACCGTTTATCGAAGAAACATTTACGATTGATCCACCTCCGTTTTTCCGCATTAGTTTTGCCGCATGCTGGCACATGAAATATGGTCCCTTCAGGTTCACATCCAGTGTTTTATCCCATGCCGCTTCATCTGCATCCAGGACCGAACCGTAGAAAGGATTGGTTGCCGCATTGTTGATCAAAATGTCCAGTCTGCCGTGGATTTTCTTAATGTTTTGAAAAAGTGATTCTATCTGTGCAAGATCACCATTGTGGCAAACCATGCTGGAAGCCTGATTGCCAGACTTTAGAATTGCTGTTTCAACTTCTTTTAAATTTTCTGCCCTGCGGCTGGTCAGAATGACATTGGCACCAAACTCAGCCAGAATTTGTGCTATGGCTGCCCCAATTCCCCGGCTTGCACCGGAAACTAAGGCAACTTTTTCAGTCAAGTTAAATAATGGTGGAATTTCCATACATGCTCCTTTATTTATGTGTATTCCATATTATCGTTTGTCAACTGAAGACGCAATGCGGTTTCGAAAGAGACAGTAGTCCTCGAAAGCGAGAGATTTAAGTATTATTACCAGAAAGTTATTTTTGACGGTCTCAAAAAAAGTCTGAAATCTAATCTGTCATTTTGACCGTAGGGAGGAATCTTAATGATATTAGTGCGGTTGCTTATACAAGATTTTTCGCTTCGCTCGTAATGACACAGTTACAGGACTTTTTACTACGGCATCATTCATATAAAGACAGTTACGAAAAGCATTGGTTTTTGATTATGATTGCATAGATTTTGCGTTGTCACATTGGTTCATCTCGTATAAGCTATACAAGGAGACGTTTTGACTGATATGATCAAAACTGCATAATTCTTCTTCAGTATTAAATAAAATGGGAAACTGGATCGCTTTAACTATTCTATCACTCGTGGCAATGATTGTCTTTCGAAAGAAGAGACCTTTGGATGAAAAACTGGAACCTCCGTCAAATTTTACAATGTTTTTTCATCCCATACAGGGAGAGGGTGATTTGTTTATAGGTGGTGTTCTTGTTATATATTTTTCTTCAAGAATGTTCCTGGCACTATCTCAAACCATAAGGTCTTTAGTATTTTAGCTTAGACAACCGACGAAAATAACGATCTGCAATTACTGTCAGCTGTGCTGATAATTCTATTTTAACAAAATGATGCGAAATTTGCTGGTTTTTGTATTGACTATTTTTCAGGATAACTATGTCAGAACAGGCACTTTGCTGGGTCTGCTGTCAGGATTTTGGAGCACAGAAATTATAGGCGGGGAGCCGACTACAAATGCTCTAATATACGGCTTCATCGGTTGGGGCGTTGGAGTTTATCTGGGCCATAATCGTTCCGAAAATTCACATTACCCAAAAAAAAAGAAATTCAAAGTCTTTCAGGGTGGACGTTAGTTTTTGTGGTTTGCGAGAACTCACTTTAAGAGCTGTTTCTCTTTAATTTTTCGGTTCGCACAGACTGCGATGCTTTCTCTCTTTGTTTGCTGAAATTTTCTGTCATGGTCAAAACCATGTTCAACAAAACTTTTTTCGGTACAGAACTTCCCATAATTCAGGCTCCAATGGCCGGAGTTCAAGACAGTGCTTTAACAATTGCTGTTTCCAATGCCGGTGGTTTGGGCAGCCTGCCCTGTGCGATGCTTCGACCGGATGCACTTCGTGCAGAATTGAAGTCCATCAAATCCCAAACCAGCAAGCCCTTCAACCTAAATTTTTTTTGTCATACTGCTCCCGAACCAGATCTTGAGCGCGAAGCAAAATGGCGCAAAATTCTGCAGCCCTATTTCAAAGAATATGGTTTGAAAAAGAGTGATATTCCAACAGGATCCGGACGTATTCCATTCAATCAGGAAAGTGCAGATCTGCTGGCAGAATATAACCCTCCGGTAATCAGCTTCCATTTTGGTTTACCTGCAGACAGTTTGCTGGCACAGATTAAAAATCTAGGTGCATATGTTTTGGCCTCTGCAACCAATCTTGAAGAAGCAAAATGGTTGGAAGCAAATGGCACGGACGCGATTATTGCCCAGGGGCTTGAAGCAGGAGGTCATCGCGGCATTTTTTTGAACAATGATCTCTCAACTCAAGTTGCAACGTTTGAGCTTTTAAAACAAATTGTTGGGATTTCCAAATTGCCTGTAATTGCCGCCGGTGGAATCTCAACCGCAAATGATGTTGCTAAAGCACTTTCACTTGGCGCCTCTGCAGTCCAGATCGGCACAGCATATCTGCTCTGTACTGAAACAAAAACCAGTCAAATTCAACGGGCAGCTATAAAAAGCAAAAAAACCCGCAAGACTGTCATCACAAATATTTTTAGCGGCAGACCGGCCCGTGGAATCGAAAACCGGAGCATCCGAGAAATTGGTCCAATCAATGCCGATACACCGGAATTTCCGCTTGCTGCTGCCGCAATTTCTGCTTTACGTACAAAAGCTGAAGCAGTTGGAGTTGACGATTTTACACCACTTTGGTGTGGAGAAAATATCAGCGGCTGCAGTGAAATTCCTGCTGCAGAATTAACACGGTTGCTGGTAACTGAACTTTAAAGTATTTATAGGAGCAGTATGAGTAAATTATTTTTTATTATCTTATTTATTTTTGGACTGAGCTGCCTGACTTCACCCGCAACTTTTGCAGGAAAAGATCTTGAAAAAGCCATCTTTGCCGGAGGGTGTTTCTGGTGTATGGAATCGGATTTTGAAAAGATTTCCGGAATAAAAGATGTCATTTCAGGTTATATCGGTGGAACTACTAAAAATCCAAGCTATCAAAATTATGGAAGAGCTGGTCATATTGAAGCAGTGTTGATTCCTTTTGACCCGTCTGTTATTTCTTATGCAGAACTGCTGGAAATATTTTGGATCAAGATTGATCCTACTGATAAAAATGGACAATTTTGTGACCGAGGTCATGAGTATTCAACTGCAGTTTTTTATCTTTCTACAGAACAAGAACGATTGGCGGAAGAATCAAAATCTCTGCTTGAAAAATCCGGTATTTTGAAAGAGTCCGTTAAAACGCCGATTATTATGGCCGGTGAATTTTATCCTGCAGAGGATTACCATCAGAATTACTACATAAAGAGCAAACTGAAATATCTTTATTACCGTTTTAGATGTGGACGAGATCAGCGGCTTAAAGAATTATGGGACGAAAAAATAAACGAGGTTAAAGCATTCAAAAAAACATCCAATTTTCAAAAACAGGATTTGGAAGAACTCAAAAAAATCCTGACTCCTTTACAGTTTGAAGTTACCCAAAACGATGCTACAGAACCGCCTTTCAGAAATAAATACTGGAATAACAAGAGAGAAGGTATTTATGTTGATGTAGTTTCAGGCGAACCTCTGTTCAGTTCAACAGATAAATACAAATCCGGCACCGGCTGGCCCAGTTTTACAAGACCTATTGAAGGAGCAAGTTTAATCCAAAAAGAAGATAATAGCTGGTTCTCTGTAAGGACTGAACTCAGAAGCAAGAAAGCAGATTCTCATCTGGGACACTTGTTTAATGACGGCCCAAAACCTGACGGATTACGTTATTGCATCAACTCTGCGGCACTTCGCTTTGTTGCAAAAAATAACCTGGAAAAAGAGGGCTATCATACTTATTTGAACTTATTTCAAAATTAAACGATCAGGTCAAAAACTATCTATGTACTATCACCCCTGGATTCCCGCGAAAGCGGGAATCCAGGGAAATAACCTTACACATGAAAATCTCCAAACTTTCACAAAAGATTTTCTCTGAAAAACAAATCTTTCTTTCATCATAAAATAGTCCGCATTTGATAAAATCGTCCCGGATAATAAAGGCGTACGTAAGTCACCAAATTTTCTTTGCTCCAGGTCCGGCGTTGAATAACAAAAAGCGCATCGCGTTCTGCCAGTGAAAGCAATTCCGCTTTTTCCGCATCGGCGTTTGTTGCGGAAAGAATATGTTCTGCATTCGTCCACGGCACATGGTTTACCAGCCATTCGTTTGGATTAACTTCTTCAAATTTTTCCTATTCTGCTTCCGGAATGCTTTTCAAATTTATCCAGCGATCCTCGAATTGGAACGGGGCTTCGTTTGAGTAGTGCAGACAATGCAAGTGAAGAGAGCGGATTTCCTGAGACGTTTCAAGCTTACTCCTGACATTCGCGGGGGGAACAGTCACTTCACGAAGCAGCAAAGCATAGCGATATGTGGCTCCAGTTTCTTCTATTTCAAGACGAATTCGGGGTATTTCAAAATTTGCTGAACGCCCTACGGGCATCACTACGCGGGTTCCAGCTTTGCGGCGGCGTTCAAGGATTCCTTCTTGCGCCAATTCCCGCAAGGCACGATTTACAGTTGCACGGGCACAGCCAAATTCTTTGGCAAGCGCTGCTTCTACGGGAATTAAACCACCCTGTTTCCAGATTCCGGTTTGAATCCATTCCCGCATTTCATTTTTAATGTTTTGATAGACAGGAAGTCTTTCCTTTTTGGTCTTCATTTTTTTATTTTTATTGTATAATTTCTTGAATCACAGAGCGGTATTTTCGTTCAATTTCATCGTGCCGAATGTGTTGTCCATCCGCAACCATTTGCCTTCCCGCGGACCAGACTTCACGTACAAGCGAATCGTCTCCGGAAAAAATCCAGCGATCCAAAATTTCATCCTCCGTACAGCCGCTCAATGTCAAGGCTTCGGCATCAAGCGTCAGCAAATCAGCCCAGTTTCCGGGAACAATACTTCCGGATTTACGGCCCAGAGCTTGAGCGCCTCCGGCCAGAGAATCATCGTAAAGTGCCCTGCCGACAGATCCGGTTTTGCTTGTCATCACGTTACGCTCTTTGCGGACGAGACGCTGACTGTATTCCAGCAACCGTAATTCTTCAGTCAAGGAAATTCGCACATTCGAATCGGAGCCGATGCCGTATTTTCCTCCGGACAAAAGCAATTCGGTTCCATCGAAAACACCGTCACCGAGATTTGCTTCTGTGATTGGACAAAGTCCAACAACCGCTCCGGATTTTGCAAGATTTTGTGTTTCCTCCTGAGTCATGTGTGTGGCATGAATCAAACACCAGCGTGAATCAACCACAACATTTTCGAGTAACCATTCCACCGGACGTGCGCCGAAATGTGTTTGAATTTCCTCAACTTCTTTAAGCTGTTCAGCAATGTGAATATGAACCGTACCGGATGATCTTGCCTCAAGAATTTCCTTCAAGGATTCCGGAGACACCGCCCTTAACGAATGCGGCGCCATGCCGAGCAAGTAATCTTCCGGAGCATTCCTGAGCGAGTCTTGTGTCTGATCCAGAATCCGTAAATATTGTTCAAGATCGTTGCCAAAACGAAGCTGCCCTTCAGCAAGTTTTTTATCGTTCAAACCACCCTGCATGTAAAAAACCGGCAAATGCGTTAAGCCGATTCCAGTTTTCCGGGCGGCGTTGATAATAAGACACGAAGTTTCAGCAATGTTTTCGTAATGCTGTCCGCCGCTCTGATGGTGGACATAATGAAATTCACCGACTGAGGCATAACCGCACTCCAGCATTTCCATAAAAACAAGAGCCGAAATCGTCTCCATCTGTTCCGGAGTCAGGCGTTCCAGAAAACTGTACATCAACTCACGCCAACTCCAAAAGCTGTCCCGCTTTTCCAAACGTTTTTCTGTCAGTCCGGACATCGCCCGTTGGAACGAGTGGCTGTGCAGATTGGACATAGCCGGAAGAAGAATTCGGTTACGTAAATTTTGATCGTCCGGATTCGGTTCAACTCCGGATTCTACACTCTCAATACGTCCAGTTTGATCCAATGTAACCCGTACATTTTTAGCCCAGCCTTCCGGAATGAGGGCAAGTTCCGCAAAAATATTCATCCGCTTTCCATGATTTTGTATTGACATATTAACTGTATGAGCATAATTAAAAGTAGGAAAAAATTAAACCCATAAAAGATGGTTTCTAAAAAAGACTGAAATATTTATGATATTAGCCTGTTAGTATATACTAGATTTCTCATTTCGTTCGAAATGACACAGTTTTAGGACTTTTCCCGTGCCATTTGCCTTTATTTTAATTTTAGCACCTTAGCCTCATTCACCCCATGGGTATTGCCACAGATCTCATACTGCTTGTTGTTACAGCGTTTTTCAGCGGCCTCCTTATGCAGAGACTGGGACAGCCGTTGATTTTGGGATACATTTTAACCGGAATTGCGTTTGGTCCATACACCGGCGGATTCGCGCTGACCAGCGTACACGAAATTGAACTACTGGCGGAAATCGGAGTTGCGCTTTTGCTGTTCGCACTTGGTTTGGAGTTTTCTCTCAAAGACCTCAAACCTGTTAAAAAGATCGCGCTGATCGGAACGCCGATTCAAATTATACTGACTATTGGAATGGGTTACGGCATTGGGCAGTTGATGGGTTGGGATGCTAAGTCCTCCCTTTGGCTCGGCGCGCTGGTTTCTCTGTCAAGCACAATGGTCCTGCTAAAAACTTTGATGAATCAAGGCTGGCTGGGAACGCTTTCCAGCAAGGTCATGGTGGGAATGTTGATCGTACAGGATTTGGCGGTTGTTCCCCTTATCGTGTTGCTCCCGATGTTGAACGATCCCTCACTGGGTTGGATTTCATTGGAAATCGCAATTCTGAAAACAGTTGTTTTTTTGGCGGGAATGATTTTGTTCGGAACACGTTTGCTGCCCTTGATCATGCGCTACATCGCCCATTTAGGGTCACGCGAATTATTTTTGCTCGCTATCACCGCGATTGGTTTGGGCGTGGGATATTTGACGTATCTGGTGGGACTTTCCTTTGCTTTTGGAGCATTTGTCGCCGGAATGGTTTTGAGCGAATCCGATTATGGACATCAGGCATTGAGTGACATTATTCCGGTTCGGGATCTTTTTGGTTTATTATTTTTCGCATCCGTGGGGATGCTTCTCAATCCTGGATTTTTGCTGGATCACTGGAAACAGGTTCTCATGCTTGTTTTGATAGTCAGTCTCGGTAAAGGCATTATTTTCGCGTTGCTGGCCCGGATTTTCAAATACGGAAATGTGGTGCCCTTAGCCGTTGGTTTGGGGCTCTTTCAGGTGGGAGAGTTTTCGTTTGTGCTGGCACAGGTTGGGGTCTCCACAAACTCAATCAGCCATGAAGTCTATTCACTGGTTTTGACCACAGCGATAATAACGATGTTTCTAACACCGATTATTTCCGGGCAAACCGCGCATCTGTATGCACTCAGTAAACGCTGGTTCCAGCATGAGCCGTTGGACACCATCAATTATCCTAAATCCGGATTACGAAATCATGTGATCATAGTGGGAGGCGGTCGGGTTGGTTTTCGGATTGCCCAGGTTCTGAAACGCCTCAGCGTTCCCATGTTAATTATTGAATTGGATCAACTTCGGGTTGAGAGGGCAAAACATGCTGATATTCCAGTTGTTTTTGGAGACGCTGGTCACGAAGTGGTTTTAGAGGCTGCAGAAGCGGCTTCGGCGCGACTGTTAATCATTACTACTCCGGAAATCGTAATTACGCAAACGATTGTTGAACGAGCGCGTAAAGTGAATTCTGAAATTCAGGTAGTGGCTCGTGCACCGGGCGTTGAGTTTTTGGAAGAATTCAAAAAGCTCAATATTTCTGAGGTTGTGATTCCAGAATTTGAGGCTGGACTTGAGATGGCACGCAAGGCCCTGGTGCATTTGCATATTCCCGCCGCCAAAATCCAGCATTACACTGAATCCTTGCGGCAGGATTTGTTTGCCTCTCTCTTCAGTGAAAATGAAGAGGATGAAATCCTGGAGCAGCTCCAGTGGGCAGAACACCAGTTTGACATGCAGTGGATGATGATTAAACCAGGAAGCGTACTGGTTGGTAAAACGATTGGAGAGTCTGAAATTAGGACAATAACGGCTTCCTCAGTCGTTGGTGTCATTCGGGATGATGTCTTGGAACCAAACCCGGATGCAAATTTTCGCTTTCAGGCAAATGACCGTGCAGCTATAATTGGAACAGACAGCTCACGTGAAACTTTTTTCCAATTGACACGACCTCTCAAAAACAGTTAGATTGAAACTAAAAGAAAAACAGTTATTGACAGCAGGATAAATTTTCAGTTTAGTTGTAGAATTGGATACTGTAATTAACATTTGACTATGTTGCAATTTTCACGTTAATTAGACATATAGTTGAAGTATTTTTTGGAAAATAAAAATCATTGGAATGAGTATCATCATTTTATCCAAATGGTGAAACCTTCACAAAATTTCCTTTCAAAGTCCTTTTGGGGATTTAGTATCCAAAAAAACATAGGGTAGAGTGTTAGTTCGTAATTTGATTTATCAATAATCACGAAAATGAACAAACCAATTTTTTTAATCTCGGCCCTTTCTCACTGACCACAATCTAACTCAAGACAGCATGAACATTCCCGCAAACCCTCCATTGCCGATCGGTAACGGTCAACGCGTCTCAGAAGATATACCCAACGACGGTCTGTTGAATCAAATATCTCCGCTGATTCCTGCGGAACTCCAGCATCTAAAAGAAGCACAATCCAAGATGGACGACCTCAGCCGGAACGATTGGGAAAATCTGATGCAATACAGGAAACTTTACAACCGAGAGCAACAAGCCAAGCAGGCACTGGCGATGCTTGCTTTACAAAAGGATGATCCCAGTTACGGCTTTCGGATCAACAACTATCGTCACTGTTTGCAAAGTGCGACGATGGTATATCGGGATGGGGGAGACGACGAGGAGGTTGTAATTGCGCTGTTTCATGACCTTGGTTTCAACGTTTGTCCGGACAACCATGGGGAATTTTCTGCTACCTTACTGGCCAACTATATCTCCGAGCAGAATTACTGGATTCTCCGTAACCATGCTGCCTTTTTAAACTACCACGCTCAGACACACCCTACTGCGGACTGGAACGAGCGTGAGCAATTCCGGGGGCATCCATATTTTGAGTGCACCGCTGAGTGGGTCGCCCGCTACGACCAAACCTCTATTCAATCACAGTATGATACTGCTCCGCTGGATTTTTTTGAGCCGATGGTTTACCGTATCTTCACTCGCCCTTCCAAGGGCATCCAACTCCATCTTGCACCATGAGTTCCTGGATTGAAATGCTGCCGGTTAATAATGCCACTGGCCCACTTAAAGAAGCCTATGAGCAGGCGAAAACCCCTGCTGGGACTGTTGACAATGTGATGCGTGTCCATAGCCAGCGCCCACACACAATGCTAGGTCACCTTACTCTTTACCGCAGTGTGCTGCACCATCCGGATAATACCCTGTCGCTCTGGTTTCTTGAAGCGGTAGGTGTTTATACAAGCTTGCTAAACGAGTGCGAGTACAGTTTCACTCACCACTGTGCGAATTTGCGTCGGCTGCTCAAAGACGACGAACGTGCCGAGACCATCGAGTCTGCTTTACGGTATAAGTCTCCGGAAGAAGCTTTTTCAGGCAAGGAACTGGCATTAATACGCTATACGGGGAAACTGACCTCTACCCCCGGATCGGTGGAAGCCGCCGACATCGAAGCTGCCAAATCATTGGGAGCTTCTGACGGAGAAATTCTTGAGGTTAATCAGGTTTGCGCATACTTCTGCTACTCCAACCGTACCATCAATGGTCTTGGAGTAACCCTCTCAGGAGATTCCGTGGGGTACTATGCGGACTAAGATCCGGGACCTATTTCATAAGTAATTCACGACTTCGGCAGCAACCAAAATTTAATTAGTTTTCATGGCTTACGCACAATCCAAGACAATTGACATTGATAGTATTCCGGTGATCGATACCGGTCCATTGCACTCCGGAAATTCCGAAGCAGTCCAGTCTGTGGTTTCAGGAATCCGCCAAGCTGCAGAGAAAGTAGGATTCTTCTATATCCGCAACCACGGGATTCCAAAAGACGTGATCGAGCAAGCGTACCGTGCTACGCAGGGATTTTTCAGCCGTCCTAAAGAGTGGAAGGATTCAGTCAAAATCAACGCTAACCATCACGGCTACCTCACCGTTGGAGAAGCAAAGATGGAGCAGGCTGAAAGGGTGGACTTCAAAGAGAGTTTCGTGTGGGGTCTAGACCTCCCGGACGAACATTCCTCGGTAACGATGGAAAATCCATTCTTAGGACGCAACCAGTGGCCGGATGAAATGCCGGAATTTAAGCGATCGGTTTATCCTTTTTTTGAAGCGGGTTTGCAGTGTGGACGAGACATGATGCGGGCCTTTGCCCTAGGGATGGAAATACCTGAAGATTCATTTCTGAAGGCGACCAATGAACCTATAGCCCGCAGTTCAATCATTCACTATCCACCGCAACCAGAAGATTTAGGAGTGGAGCAGTTTGGCGTAGCACCACATACTGACTATGGCTGCCTAACACTGTTGTGGCAGGATCAGGTAGGTGGACTTGAAGTACAAACCCGTGAGGGAGAATGGGTAACGGCACATCCGATCGAGAATACGCTTGTGGTCAACGTTGGTGATTTGCTGACGCGCTGGACGAATGAAGGATTTAAATCCACCCCGCACCGCGTAGTCAACCGGAAAGGACAGGAACGCTATTCGATGGTGATCGCATGGGATCCGAATTTTGACACGGTAGTGGATCCGTCTGTGGTCTGCAAAAATGGAACGCAACCCCTGTATCCTCCTGTACGTTGCGGTGATTATGTTTTGTCGCGCTTCGATTCATCTTTCAGTTACCGCCAGTAAGTACCAATGATGCTGCACTCCGGCATCACTCTGTTAAAGGATCAAACGCCCAGGAAATCTTCCTAACAGGATTTCTCAATGAGGGCTATTGGCAGTGAGAGAAAATCTTTGAGGGTGGATGAAGTAAAAAACAACATTTAGGAATAGTCAAACAAGTTGAAATTTGAGGTATGCATCTACATTTAAGTACCTGGCAGGAAGTTGAGTCGTATTTGTTACGTTCGCAGGGCATCCTGATCCCAACCGGCTCAACTGAGCAGCACGGTCCTAATGGCCTGATAGGTACTGATGCGATCTGCCCCACCGCAATCGCCAGTCACGCTGCCTTGCAGGCCGATCTCCTTGTAGGCCCTACCTTGGCACTGGGAACGGCACAGTTCAACCTTAAATTTCCGGGCACCATCTCCCTGCGACCTTCGACACTAATGCGTGTGGTCGAGGATTATGTCCTGTCCCTGGCCAGTCAGGGGTTCCAGCAGTTTTATTTTATCAATGGACATGGGGGCAACCTTGCTACTATCCGCTCCGCATTTCAGGAAATCTACACTCGCTATAGCTTGAAAGTCAACGAGTCTGCAGTACCCCGCTGCCGTTTGCGGAGTTGGTGGCAATATCCGGAAACAAACGCCCTCCGGCAGTCGTTGTATGGTGAGAAAGAAGGTGCACACGCCACCCCCAGCGAGGTGGCGATGGCGCAATACGCTTTTCCGGAACACATCAAGGATGTGAGTCTGGGAACTTGGCATCCCGTATCCCTGGAATATCTGCGCAATCATGCAGAAGATGATCACTTCGAAGCTTCAGATCATCGCCGCCGCCATCCTGATGGTCGGATCGGCTCTGACCCCAGTCTTGCTAATCCAGAAGACGGTCAACGCTTGCTGGAAACAGCTGCCAGAGAACTTCTGGAAGACTATCAGGCGTTCCTCGAAGAGGAGTGACCGCCTCAAAAACAGGGCAGCAGCCCTACCAAATGTCTACTCTGTTTGAAAATATTTTGACAAGAGCTGCTTCGCGAAATATTACTGTTTAAGCCACTTTGCTTTGAGCTGATCAAAGAAGCCGCGCTCTGATTTCAAGATAATCCAGTGGTTGACGTAGTTGATCCACACTTGATCGGCTTGTGGAAGCAATACTGCGAGGGGTGTGGGATTTTTACCACCCTGAACAGGAACGACCATCATTTGCGGATACTGCTCAACTAGCTTGGCTGCTTCAAGGTTACTGGTCATGGAAATGTCGGCACGTCCGGCCAGCACCTCCTGATAATCACGCGCCGGGGCAGAGACCTTGATGATCTTGGACTTGGTGAAAAGCACTTCCGCACGTTTCTCCTGAACCGTACCCAGCGTCACCGCTACAGTCACGTTCGGGTTGTTGAGATCCTCCCAACTGTTGTACTTGCCCTTGTTTTTGTTCAGCATGAGCGGCACGTCCTCAACCGCGAAGTAGGACAACGAGTAACCAGCCACCAGGGCCCGTTTCGGACTCAGCGATGCGCTGGAAGTCATGTCGTACTTGGCAGCAACTACTCCGTTGACGAGCGTCTTCCAAGTCGTAGGCACGAAAACCACCTTCACACCCATATCCGCCGCAAGTGCAGTAGCGATGTCAATGTCAAAACCCTTGCGCTCCTTTGATGTGGGGTCGATCATCGTCATCGGGTTCCAGTCCCCGGTGGTGCCCACACGTAGTTCCCCATTGGCAAGGATTTGTTGTAGCCGGGATTCCGCCATGGCTGATGTCGCCAGCAGCGCCGTTACTACGAGGGCCATTCCGCTTTTCAAGCAAGTTCTAAACATATTAGTCTCCTTATGAGTTTAGAGGAATCGCCTGTCTTCTGACGGAACCATTTCCGCCGTCGGTAATCCTCAGGGACACAAAATCGACACTATGCCAGTTTGAGAATCCGTTGAACATTACAAGCTTGAAGAACAAGACGAATCAGTTACAATATCGTAATAGAAAGCGATCCCAATTACCGCTCTCAATCACGAGCGACGATATTACCCCTCTCTTTTTAAAAGGTCAAATGATAAGTACAGGTTTTGTTAAAAATTTTTCCGAAAAGATTGATAAATATTCATGTTTTCGGAGCGAAAGGCTACTACTCGGCCTGCTGGGACTGGTCTTGGCTCTTGGATTGGGGGGCTGTGCCAACACGGATTACACCTGGGGGTGGTATGTGATTTCTCCGTGGCACCCAATGGGCATCACGAACATCCAGTTTCTCCTCAGCGGGTTGGGCTACACGCTGTTACTGTCGCTTTCCGCGATTGTGCTTTCTATCCTGCTGGGATTGATTGTCACCCTTCCGGCTTTGATGAAGAATACTCTCGCTCGACGCATAAATCGAGTTTACGTGGAAATCTTCCGATCAATCCCGATACTTGTGATGCTGCTCTGGGTGTACTACGGACTGCCCCCGGCGTTCGGAATCAAACTGGACGTATTTTCTGCAGGAATTCTGGGACTTGCTTTATGCGACAGCGCCTTTGAGGCCGAGATATTCCGGGCAGGGATTCAATCAATTGGGAGTGGCCAGCACGATGCCGCGGATTCACTGGGACTGAACTACTGGAAAAAGATGAGACTAATCATTTTACCGCAGGCCATCCGAACGGTCCTTCCTGCCATTGGCAACCAGTTTGTGTACATGCTGAAAATGTCTTCGCTGGTGTCCGTTATCGGCCTGACCGAATTGACTCGCCGAGCCGATGAACTGGTGGTCAGCCAGTACCGTCCATTGGAAATCTACACCTTCCTTGTACTGGAGTATTTTGTGCTGATCATCTGCATCTCATCCGGGATGCGCTGGCTGGAGAATCGACTGCGCTCTGTTGAGATTTAGACACACTTAACTTTATTAGTTTGAGACGTTGATGAAAAAAACTGATTTTGCAGATTTATAGAAACTATTCATGAGTTTTTCCACCCTTTTCCGCAATGCACAAATCGCTACCATGACTCCGGGCAAATCCTATGGTTTGATCGAGAATGGAGCTGTTGTGATTTCAGCTGACAGGATTAAATGGGTCGGTGCGGAAAAAGAATTGCCGGATGAATTTGCGGGACTTCAGGGAAAAAATTTAGAGGGCCGTTTGGTCACGCCTGCACTGATCGATTGTCATACCCATTTGGTTTATGGCGGAAGCCGGGCTACCGAATTTGAGTTGAGATTAAATGGCGCGAGTTACGAAGAAATAGCCCGAAACGGCGGCGGGATTCTCAGCACC
>ERZ651768.371-NODE-371-length-34121-cov-5.566120_pt1 | contig 34121 bp, 30 predicted proteins | sample MGYA00514754_ERZ651768 | MGnify/ENA metagenome assembly ERZ651768
GCTAACAGATACGCGGGAACGCCGACCCTCCAGCCATGGCGTATCTGTAGAAACGCGGCTCCGCTAAATGCGCTGGACGTATGTCCGGACGGCCAAGCATGATCACCACCATTAGGTCGTGGTTTGTCGACCACTCTTTTCAGGACATGCGTGACAGCAAAAGATGTCACCATGGTCATGGCAAACTGCAGGGTTGCCCGTTGATCGTCTTTCCAGATCAGTGTCGAGGCAAGCGCGGCGGCGGGAAGCGCAGTCGCAAGAATATCTCCTGAAAGTTCGACGTTGTCGGTGCTACTACGCTGAGCGGAGAGCTGGCCCGAACAGGCCAGGGTGCCGACGACTACGTACCCCAAGATCCTTCTCATCAGCATTCTACTTGTGGGTCTGAGGCAGGGTTCGCTCCAACACTAACACACGTGACAGCCCCTCCCCGATCAGGCTGCCAAGTGGGCCTTGGCTTTCCGCACTCGCGCCAGCTCTTCCACCATCAGGTCCCGCATTCGCAGGATGAAGTGCTCCGGGTCGGCCTCGGGGTCGTTCCACTCGATGGGGCCCAGGACGCTCAAGTGCCCATCGATATCCTGCATTCCACCCGCGAAATGGACCAGCTTTGCGTGACGCCAGTATCCGTCGGTGACCAGGACATAGACCTTCCAATCCCTCGCCGCAAGAATCCGCTCGAGGGCGCTACTCTGGAACCGGCCGATCTTTCCGTTGCGGGTCCGCGTCCCCTCTGGATACAGGACCAAAGGTGCATCAGTCGTGCGGGCCACCTGACTCAGCTGCTCCAAATACCGTCGGGTCGTCCCGGCCTTCGCCCCCGGGTTTACGACCGGGTACTCGAGTGTGCGGATGGTGTGAGAAACGACAGGGATCCACCTGGCGTACCTGGCCCGTGTCACGATTCTAAGACACGCGCCGTCGACCGAAGCCATGACCATGGGGATATCCAGAAGAGACTGGTGGTTCATGAGAATCAGGATACCAGGCCCGCCGGGAACGCGGCCCGGTCGCGGTATGTCCGCGCCGCCGACCACCCTGAGAATCAGGAATAACGTATGGCACAAGCATCGCTGCCATCTGCCGAGGATGGCTCCCCGTTGGTTGGGCAGTACCCACGTCAACGGATAGACCACCACGCGCTGAAGCAGATCACCGGCTGAAAAGAATACGGCCGCCAAGGAGAGAGCCGCGTAGCCCCTGATTCTCAAGTGGGAGGGTCTCCTGGAGTTTCGGGGTCATCCGGCGGTGGGGTGCACAATATCCTAACCGATTGGACTGCGGTGTGGTACGCCGGGCTGCCATTCCGACCGACGCCACCGAGGATCCATCGCCGAATAGGGGTAATCCGAAAGTGCCTCGCGAGGTGAGGAGCCTTTCGTCAGGATCGAACGGACCGGTATTGTGTAGGATGTGGCGAATTCTACGTCCGGGGCGGAAAGGCCCCGGACAGCCAAACACGGCCTGGTTGGACGACTCGACGCGGATGGCCACGGCCCAGCGACGCATACGATATGCTTGAATACACGCCCGAGGTCGCGCGCGCGACGGCCGATCTTCAGGAACGGGTTAAGGATGTCATACCCCCGGTGGAGTGGCCGGTGTTGGCGCCGCTGATTCATGCGATCAACGAGCTCAAGAAGGCCAAGAACGCGGTTATTCTCGCCCATAACTATCAAACCCCCGACATCTATCACTGTGTTGCCGACTTCGTTGGGGATTCCCTCCAGTTGGCGATAGAGGCGGGGAAGACCGATGCCGACATCATCGTACAGGCCGGCGTCCACTTCATGGCCGAGACTTCGAAGCTGCTCTCTCCGGACAAGACGGTCCTGATTCCGAGTCTCAAGGCCGGGTGCTCGCTGGCTTCCTCGATTACCGGAGAAGACGTGCGCCGGATGAAGCAGAAGTATCCTGGCGTACCGGTCGTGACCTACGTGAATACGTCGGCGGACGTGAAGGCGGAGTCCGACATCTGTTGCACGTCGGCAAACGCGGTCAACGTGGTGGAGGCGATGGGGGTCGATCGTGTCATGCTTCTACCGGACGAATACCTGGCCAAGAACGTCGCGGCGCTCACCGATGTCGAAGTGATCGCCTGGGGTGGACTGTGCGAGGTCCACGAGCGTTTTACCGCCGAGGAGATTGGTAGGTATCGCGAGAGTACACCGGGCCTCGTGGTGCTGGCGCATCCCGAGTGCCACCCGGACGTTCTCGCCGATGTCGACTATGCTGGGTCCACGTCATCCATGATTCGGTACGTGAAGGAAAAGCGCCCGAGCCAGGTTCTGATGGTCACGGAATGTTCGATGAGTGACAACGTGGCGGCCGAGACACCAGACGTCGAGTTCATCCGGCCGTGCAACCTTTGCCCCCACATGAAGAGCATCACGCTCCAGAACATCCTCGAGAGCCTTCAGGAGATGCGCTACGAGGTCACGATTCCGGCTGATGTGGTCAAGGGCGCTCGCCGGGCCGTCCAGCGCATGGTGGACCTGGGCGCTGAGGGTCGCGACTTCGCCGATGGCGTAGAGGCCGAGGTGACTGTTGAAAACCGGGCCTCCCTCGGTCCGGTCGTCGGGGTATCCGGCTAGAGGCCCGATTGGACACGTTATGAGCGGTTTTTCCGATCTCCCCGAAGCACTCATCGAGTCGGTGGTCAGACGTTCCCTGGACGAGGATATCGGGCCCGGGGGAGACGTCACGTCTCGAGCGGTGATTTCGCCGGATGCCACGACTCATGCCCACATCGTTGCCCGGGAGAGAGGCGTTCTTGCCGGTACGCAGCCGGCGGCAGTGACCTTCAGGCTGATCGATCCCAGCGTGGAGCTTCGATTCGAGGTGGCCGAGGGCGCCGCGGTGGAAGCCGGTGAAGTGGTAGCCGTAGTAGAGGGGCCGACTCAATCGATACTCGCCGCTGAACGAACGGCCCTCAACTTCCTCGGCCACCTTTCTGGCGTGGCCACCGCGACCGGAACGCTTGTTGACGCGGTGGCAGGCACCGACGCGAAGATCTGTTGTACGCGCAAGACCACACCCGGGCTACGCTCACTCGAGAAACAGGCGGTCCGCGCGGGAGGTGGGGTGAATCACCGATTCGGGCTCGGCGATGCGATCCTCATCAAGGACAACCACATCGCCGCATCCGGCGGTGTGGCAGCCGCGATCGCTGCGGCCAGGGGGCAGAGTGGACCGGCCACCACCATTGAGCTCGAAGTGGATACGTTGGATCAGCTCGACGAGGCTCTTGAGGCTGGCGTCACGGCGCTCCTGCTGGACAACATGGCGCCGGCGGACTTGCGTCGGGCCGTCGAGTTGACCGGGGGGCGGGCGGCGCTCGAGGCATCCGGCCAGGTAACAGCCGATACGGTCCGCCTCGTCGCGGAGACCGGCGTCGACTACATCTCCAGTGGCTGGATCACCCACTCGGCGCCGTCGCTCGACTTCGGGTTGGACTTCGTATCCCAGGTATGAGGACAATACCCCTCTCGATAACAAGACGTGGTAGGCTGGCCATCCTGTTCTTCCTGGGCGTGACCGTCGTGATCTTGGGCATGTGGCCCCGGGCCACGAAGGCCCAAGTGCGGGATTCGGTCCGCTCGGATACGCTCCAGAGTTTTGCGGACAGCTTCCGACTGGCTGAGATTCGGGTCTTGGCTCCTCGCACGCTTACGGCCACGGGCGGAGTCGGAGCGGTAGAAATCCGTCTCGATTCTCTGGGTTCGGTCCCGATTCCAACTCTGGAAGAGGCGTTACGTGAGATGCCGCTCGTGCTCGTCCGAGAAAACTCTCGTGGCGAAGCGCAGCCGAGTCTGCGGGGCGCCACCGACCGGCAGATTGCCGTCTTGGTGGACGGCGTCCCGCTGACCCTGGGGTGGGACCATCGAACGGACCTCTCGATCATTCCACTGACAGCTGCCCGGTCCATTCATTTGCTAAGAGGACTCTCGTCGGTCCTGTACGGTCCGAATGTTCTGGCCGGAGTCGTGTCGATCGATGTGGCGCGCGGGGTCGAACGTCTGAACATGCCGCCGCCCGCCACCTTTAGTTCGGCGTTGGACAACTACGGGGGTGTGATCCTCGGCGGGACCATTGCTCATCCGATCGAGTCCGGTGGAGGGCAGTGGTTGTTGCAGGGCGGTGCCGGCTTCCGGGACCGGCCCGGCGTTTCGATTCCAAGCGGCGACTCGGGGATTGCGGGGGACCCCGCACTGTTGAGCTCGGACGGGGATCTTCGCCTCAACAGTGACGTCCGGCATGCCGACGCCTTCGTTTCCGCCCGTTATCAGGGCGACGAGGGCGCTTGGATGTCGCTCACGTCCTCGGGGTTCGACGTAGATCGTGGCGTGGCTCCTGAGATTCACGAGTCGGAGCCCAGGTTCTGGCGCTATCCCGATCAGACGCGGGTGATTACCGCGGTCTCGGCGGGCACCGGTCGCAAGGAGACGGCTTGGGGGATGGGAGATCTCGAAGCGAGCGTGGGTTTCGATGTCGGTTCGTTCCGGATAGAACAATTCGATTCCCTGGACTACGAGAGCGTGATCGAGGAGGAGGAGGGCGACGACAGGACGCTTACTCTGCGCGTGCTCGGGGGACACAGCGTTGGCGAGAGAGTGGATGTAAGGGCGGCGCTGACGTACGGAGACATTTCGCACACGGAGCGACTGGCCAGCTCGGGCGAGCGTGACTTTCGGCAGCGTCTGTGGAGCTTGGGTTCGGAGGTCGAGTGGCGGCTCGACGATCTCCCAGGATGGGAAAGCCTGGGGGCGACGCGCCTCAGCGTGGGTGTATCGCTCGACGGAGCGGACACGCCGGAGTCCGGAGGTAACCCCCCCCTTGGGCGGCTGGGAGATTGGGGTGCACGTCTCGGTCTGTCGTCCCTGACGGGTGGAGGCCGTCTGCTACTCCACGGAGGGATTAGCCGTCGCGCTCGTTTTCCTTCGCTCAGGGAGCTGTACTCGGAGGCTTTGGGTCGCTTTCTCGCGAATCCGGATCTCGAGCCGGAGGTTCTGACAGGGCTGGAGCTTGGACTGACCTGGGACCTGCCGGCGGTCGACCTCCAGGTCGTGGGATTCCACCAGAACCTCTCGGACGGCATCGTACGGGTCAGCATGGACACACCCGAGGGGCCCAAGCGACAGCGGGTAAACCGTGACGGCATTCGGACCACGGGTCTGGAAGTCGTGGCCTCGGGAGCGTGGGGAAGGGTGCAGTACACTGGCGATCTTACACTCCAACAGGCCTGGCAGATCGAAGACGGTAGCGATGTTCGCGTCCGGCCCGAATACGAGCCCGTAGCGGTCGGAGGGTTGGATATGGCTATACCCGTCCCCTGGGACCTCAGCCTGTCTGGTGGATATCGGTTCGTGGGAAAACAGTCCTGTCTGAACGCGGAACCGGGCTCGATGGACACGCTGAGCCAGACCCATCGTTTCGATCTCGAACTCCGGCGATTTTTCTCCTTCGAGGGGCGGTCCACTCTTGCGAACGTGGATGCGCTCGTCGGAGTCACGAACCTGACTGACAACGCGATTTTCGATCAATGCGGACTCCCACAGCCGGGACAGACGTTCCGGGTCCAGCTTCGGCTCTTCTGACCCGGGGAGCTGGGCGCTAATTTTCTCCACAGCTTAAATTCGTCCCGACACCGGCCTGACGCATGATTCGAGTCACATTCCTCGGCACCGCCGCCGCGCGACCTACAGTGCGGCGCAATGTGAGTGCGATCGCCCTTCAGAGGGAGGGAGACTCCTTTCTCCTTGATTGTGGCGAGGGCACGCAACGCCAGATGATGCGTTACGGCACGGGTTTCGCCGTGCGGGACGTGTTCGTGACTCATCTCCACGCGGATCACTTCCTCGGCATCACTGGGCTTTTGAGGACGATGGCCCTCCAGGGTCGAACCGACCCGTTACGCATCTTCGGGCCCGACTCGTCTCGAGGTACCCTCGAACAAGTGGTGAGCTTGGGCGTGGACCGGGTGCCTTTTCCGCTCGTGATCGAGGAGCTTAGCCCGGGTGCGTGCGTGGAATACGATGAGTATGAGGTGGTCGCTTTCCCGGCGGATCATCGTACGTCCGCGTTGGGCTACGCCTTCGTGGAGCACGAGCGGCTCGGCCGCTTCGATATCACACGCGCCCGGGCTCTGGGGGTACCCGAGGGACCGCTCTTTGGAAAGTTGCATCAGGGGGAGGCCGTCGACGTCGATGGGCGCCGGGTGGAGCCGGCAGATGTCGTGGGGCCGCCCCGTCCAGGGCGTGTGGTGGTCTACACGGGCGACACGCGCCCATCCGAAGCGACGCTTGAGATAGCAGAAGGTGCTTCCTTGCTGATCCATGAAGCTACTTTCGGAAACGAAGAAGCCGACAGGGCCCAGCAGACGTACCACAGTACCGCTTCGGAAGCGGCGGCACTGGCGGCCAGGGCGGGGGTGCGTAGGCTCTATTTGACACATGTGTCCGCCCGGTATTCCGACGACCCCTCGGCGCTCGAAGCCGAAGCCCGTGAAGAGTTTTCCGGTGCCGTGGTCGCCCGTGACGGCCTCAGCGTGGTAATTCCGCACAACGACGGCGTAGAAGACGAGGCTGACGCGGAGGGCGAGGCTAGCACAGAGATAGAGCCTGGTGAAAAGGCAGGAAAGTTGTGAGCCACGAGTTCGCTTTCGAGCGCGTGGGGATCGTCGGTTTGGGTCTCATGGGAGGATCGCTCGCGCGAGCCTTACGGGTTCTGGCTAACCCGCCGCGGATCGTGGCCTTCAACCGGCATCGAGACGGCGCGGAACGGGCCTTGGCCGAGGGCGAGATCGATGCCGTGGCCGATAGCGCCGAGGAGGCCGCCGGGGGGAAGGATCTGGTGATTTATGCCACGCCTCTGGATGTGGCTCTAGAGATGATGAGAGATCATGCCGCGGGCTGGGGCGATGCGACGGTCACTGATGTGGCTGGGCTCAAGGAGCCCTTGGCGAGAGTGGCCGGCGAACTCGGTTTCGCCGAACAATTCGTCGGGAGCCATCCGATGGCGGGTGGGACCGCCACAGGATACGAGGCTTCATCGGCGGATCTCTTCGCGGGTGAGACCGTGTTCGTTTGTGGCGGAGCGGCCGAAAGTGAGCGAATCGAGGCGGTGGAATCGATGTGGCAGGCGATGGGTGCGAGGGTTCGGCCCATCGACGCTGATGCCCATGACCGGCTCATGGTGTGGGCGAGTCACCTGCCGCAGTTGGTCTCCAACGTGCTGTCGCGCGCCATGGCGGAGGCTGGGCTCCGGGTGGAGGATCTCGGCCCCGGCGGTCGTGATCTGACCCGGCTAGCTGAGAGTTCGCCGGAGATGTGGACCAGTTTGCTGGACGAAGCGAGTGAGGAAAACCTACGGGCGATCGAGAGCATGCAAGACGGCCTGGACTTCTTGCGGACGGCACTGTCTGAACGCTCACTCGACGAAGTCGCTCAATTGATGCGTGCCACGCGGGAGTGGAGGAGAGGGCAATGAGACGCATTCGGGTTCCGGGCGACAAGTCAGTCACCCAACGAGCCCTCGTCTTCGCTTCTCTTGCTTCGGGGGAAAGCCGGCTGCGGGGGCTCCTACCGGGAGAGGATCCCCAGGCGACGGCCGCGGTGCTGCGTGCTCTGGGCGTGGACATCCCTCCGTTCGGCGGGGATGGAGCCGAGGTGCGGATTCAGGGCGTGGGTCTTCGTGGCTTGCAAGCACCGCAAGGCGTTCTGGATTTCGAGAATAGCGGTACAGGCGCGCGCCTCATGCTGGGTGTTCTGGCTGGTCAGCCGATCACCGCGACGGTCACCGGGGATGCGTCCTTGCAGAGTCGTCCAATGCGGCGGGTGACCACGCCACTGTCCAAGATGGGCGCGGTCTTTCGCGAGATGGGTGAGCCGGATCGGCTCCCGCTCGAACTGACGGGCGGTGCCCTCACTTCGCTCGACTATGACTCCCCAGTGGCGAGCGCCCAGATCAAGAGTGCGCTGCTGCTGGCGGGCCTGGTGGGTGGTGCATCCGTTCGATTGTCGGAACCATACCGTTCGCGGGACCATACTGAGCGGATGCTGGGCATGTGCGGCGTTCCGGTCGTCTCCCATCAGGCGGATGATGTCTGGAGGGTAGAATTGAGAGATCCACCCGAGCAGATCGCTCCTCTCGACCTCGAGGTTCCCGGCGATTTCTCGTCGGCGACGTTCTTCCTCGCTTTGGCGATTCTGGGCGGAGTCGAGGGCGGAGTCGAGATCAGTCATGTGGGCATGAATCCGACCCGTCGTGGATTGCTCCAGGTACTCGGGCGTATGGGTGCAAACGTAGGGGCCGACCCTTTCAAGGAGCATGATGCCAGAGAGCCGTCGAGTTCGCTTCGTGGGCTCCCGTCGAAGCTGGTCGGTGCAAACGTTGGGGGAGAGGAAGTGCCTGCCATGATCGACGAGTTCCCTGTGCTCGCCGTCCTGGCTTCCCGGGCCGAAGGAGTGACCCGTATTACCGGGGCCGGCGAACTGCGGCTCAAGGAGTCCGATCGGATTCGGGTACTTGCGGATAACCTACGATCCGTGGGTGTGCAGGCTGAAGAGTTGAGTGATGGCCTTGAAATCGAAGGAAGTGATCATCCTCTCGCGGGCCGAGTTTCGAGTCATCACGACCACCGCATCGCCATGGCGTTCGGTGTGCTCGGGGCTCTCCCGGGCAACCGTATCGAGATCGACGGTGCTGACGTTGCCGACGTGAGCTTTCCGGGCTTCGGGGTCCTTCTCGAGGACCTGACTGCAGCGCGGACCTGACCGTGCCACGTACCCGCCCCCCCGTGATCACACTCGACGGGCCCGCGGGGTCAGGCAAGACCAGCACCGCGCAGGCGGTGGCGAGACGTTTGGGATTTCGGCACCTCGATTCGGGGGCCCTCTATCGGGCGTTGACGTTCGCGCTGCTCAAGGAGGGCGTGCCGGAGCAGGAGTGGGCGACCCTCAAGGCCCAACAGTTGACTGAGTTAAACGTCGAGATAGAAGTGGAGGGCGACGTCGTGAACATCTACCACGATGGTGTGCTTCTCACTTCTGATCTTCGCAGTACCGAAGTCACAGCGTCCGTGTCGGCGGTCGCCGGGTTACCCGCCGTCCGGGATTGGCTGCTCGACGTGCAGCGCAGCGTTGGGGCTCACGGCAACCTCGTGGCCGACGGGAGAGATATGGGCACCGTGGTTTTCCCCGACGCCGACGTAAAAATTTTTCTCGTCGCCAGCCTCGAGGAACGCGCCAGGCGCCGGCTACTCCAGAATCACGGACGCGAGCCGGCCGAGGCCGAAGTCCAGGAGGAGGCCCGCCGCATCGAACAACGGGACAACACCGATTCCAGCCGGAGTCACTCGCCCCTGAGGCGGCCCGAGCATGCCCTGGAGGTGGACACCACGGGGTTGCCCTTCGATGATCAGGTATCCCTCATCATGAGGCAGGTACAGGACTTGACTCCTCTTTAGGCCGAAGTATAGCTTCCCCGCGCTGGCCCCGGCGCCGAGGCCAGTGTCTTGTCTATCCCTCAACCCGGACCGGGGCGCCGCTGTGGTGTCCGGCCAAAAAAGGCACCGGCGAACCGCGCCGGTGAGCGAACCGTGACCGATAACCCAGACCCTCAGTCCTCAGACCCCGCCGCCGAGAGTGAATCCGAAGCCGGCGCAGACCAAGCCACCCCCGATGACCAGGCTTCTGCCTCTTCGACTTCGGCAGCCGTAACCGTGGCCGAGAAACCACCGGGCGGTATCTCTCCCGAGTTGCTGGCGGATCCGTATGGCGAGGAAATTCTCGACATATCCGCGGCGGATTTCGAGACTCTGCTCTCCGATCACGCGGATGTGATGGGAGACTTCAGGGAAGGCGAAATCGTCCACGCGAAGGTGCTCAGGGTTACCGACAGCATGGTCATCCTGGAATTCGGCTTCAAGAGTGAGGGAGCGGTTCCGCTCGACGAGTTCAAGGACCGCGATGGGATCGAGCCGGGCCAGGAGGTAGAGGTTCTTCTCGAGAGCCTCGAGGACGACGACGGAATCGTCGTGCTTTCAAAGAAAAAGGCCGATTTCCTGCGTGTTTGGGAGAAGATCCGGGAAGCTCACGAGGCCGATGAGCCGGTGGAAGGGATGCTGGCGCGCAAGATCAAGGGCGGTGTCACCGTGGACATCATGGGTGTCGACGCATTTCTGCCCGGCTCGCAGATCGCGCTACGCAGGGTACCGAACATCGACGACCTACTCGGACAGACGTTCGAGTTCAAGATCATCAAGCTCAACAAGCGGCGTCGCAACATCGTTGTTTCTCGCCGCGTCATCCTCGAGGGAGAGCGCGAGAGAAAGCGCGAAACTCTGGTCAAGGAGCTCTTGGTCGGGCAAGTCCGGGAAGGTGTCGTCAAGAACATCACCGACTTCGGCGCCTTCATCGACTTGGGCGGACTCGATGGCCTGCTCCACATCACCGACATGTCGTGGGGGCGGGTAGGACATCCCTCCGAGGTCGTGGATATCGGTGCCAATCTCGACCTAAAAGTTCTGGCCATCGATTGGGACCGCGAGCGTATCTCGTTGGGGCTCAAGCAACTTCTGCCCTACCCGTGGACCGACATCGGCAAGAAGTACCCCGTCGGCTCCCGTGTGCGTGGAATGGTTGTGTCGATTACGAACTATGGAGCCTTCATCGAGCTGGAGAAGGGCGTCGAGGGCCTCGTTCATATCTCCGAAATGTCGTGGACGCGTAACATTCGACACCCCTCCAAGCTCGTGAACATTGGCGACGAGATCGAAGCAGTGGTGTTGAAAGTGGATATGCAGGACGAGAAGATCTCTCTCGGAATGAAGCAGATCGAAGAAGATCCGTGGCTTGCACTGCCGGCCAAATACCCGACGGGCACGCAGTTGGACGGAGTGGTCCGGAATCTCACGTCCTTCGGGGCGTTCGTCGAAATCGAATCGGGGATCGATGGGCTCGTACACGTCTCCGATCTGAGTTGGACCCGGCGAGTCGAGCACCCGTCCGAGGTCATCCAGAAGGGTGACGAGGTAAAGGTCCTCGTGCTGGACGTCGATGCAGAGGCAAAGCGGATCTCTCTTGGGGTCAAGCAGTTGGTCGATGACCCGTGGCCCCAGATCGTCGAACGATTTTCTGCCGGTGTCGAGCCTGCCGGCTCAGTCGCTCGCGTGCAGGAAAAGGGTGTGGTCGTAGATCTGGGCGACGACATCGAGGGTTTCGTGCCGACGTCCCATTCGGGAGTCGAGGAAGAAGAAAAGCTTCCCGAGTACTACCGTGCCGGAGAGGTGTTGGAGCTCAAGGTGATCGAGTCGGACGCCGCGAACCGTAGAATCGTGCTCGAGGTGACGACACTTCCCGAGCGCATGGACGTGCCTGAGCCTCCCCCGGTTGAGGAGTCCGAGGAGGGGTCCGATGAGGATTCTGGCGCTGATTCTGAACGGGTGTCCGGAGCTGATGGTCAGCCAGAGGTCGCGGAGGCAAGCGACGAGCCCGATGCGTCGACCGAAGGGGCCGAGGCCTCAGCGGATGCGGCGGATGATGAACCGGAGGTGAGTACCGAAGAAGAAGTCGTTGAGGCCGCAGAAGAGGCTGTTGACGTTGCAGAAGAAGTCGTTGACGACGCAAAAGAAGATACCGATGCTGGTGAAGACGAAGCGGATGCTGGCAAAAAAGACGCCGATGCCGCTGGTGAAGACGAAACCGATGCCGTTGAAGGTGACGCCGACGCCGTTGCCGATGAAGATGAAACCAAGGAAGAGGCCTAGCCCGAAGCCTTCCATGCCTACCTTGCACCCGAGGGCCCGGACGCTTCAAGTGCCCGGGCTTTCGATCATTGCCCTGCTCGCCCTCTTCGCATGCGCCGGGCCGAGGGTGCCGGTCGGGTTTCCTGACGTAGAGGCCGAGCCGGTGGTTGAGCCGGTGGTGGAGCCTGATCCCGGCGAGCCGTCGATCGAGATCGGGCTGTATACCACGGGGCAGGAAGCGGAATTCGCTCTCCTTCTTCCTCAGGCCCAGTCCGCGCTCGACGCTCAGGACTTCGATTTTGCCGAAGCGCGCGCTCTCGAAGTGGAAGCGGAATTCGGCACTGTCCCGGGCAGTGCCTATGCTCTCTGGATCCATGCTCGTGCCGCTGAGGGTCTCGGCAAGCCGGAAGAGGCGCTCGATTTAGTGCGAAGGTTCCGGACCTACCTGACGGAAAAAGACGAGCGACTCCCGGAAATGGCCCTCCTGGAGGGCGACGCACTCCTGACGCTGGGTAGAACCGCGGAGGCTGTGGCGGCCTGGTTGCCCGCTCAGGACGAGCCCGTTTCTGAGGAAAGCTTCTCCCGTGTGGAGGGTCAGGTGCAGGACCTTACCGAAAGCGAACTCGTCGAGCTTGTCGATTCGGGCGAAGGGATCGTCGCTCCGGTTTTGGCCGAATACGCGTTCCGGCAATACACCTCGGGTGTCGAGGGCAGTGCGCGACGCACTGCGGCTCGTGCACTCGATTACGGAGCTAGGGGCAGAGCGGAGCTTCTTGCGCTGGCTGTGCTCTCGGGTGATGTAAGTGAGTTCTTCATAAAAACTCGCCTCGGGGCGATTCTTCCCACGAGCGGCTCACCCAGCCTGAGGCAGTTCGCGGACGGAATCGAGGAGGGGATACGCGTCGCGCTCGAGATGTTCGGCCAGGCCGGGGGAATCCGAGCAGAGACCGAGCTGGTCATTCAAGACAGCGGTGGGGACATCATCGGGGCGAGAATCGCTTTTTCCGGGATGGAAACCTCGGACGTTCTCGGAGTTATCGGACCGCTCCAGGAAGGCGCTCTCGCGGAGGTCGCCGCTCAAGTGCAGGGACCCCTTGCCGTGATCTCGCCGACGTCTCCTGTCGTGCCCGAGGGGTCTACGGGTGTGTATTCACTCAGCAGCGCGGACCCGGGCGCTGCACGGGCGTTGGCGCGATACGCGATTTCCAGCGACCTCTATACGGCCGTAGTCATCTATCCCGAAAGCACAGATGGCGCCTACGAGGCCCGAGCTTTTTCCGAGGCATTCCAGTCCTACGGAGGCTTGCTTCTCGATGAGATCAGCTACCCCACGGGCGCGTTCTTTTTCGAAGAGCAGCTTCGGCGGGCGGAAGCTCTGCTTCCGGACGTGCTTGTTCTACCGCTTCCGGCGAGGGACGTGGAAGTGCTGGCGCCCCAGGTGACCTTCTACGGGCTCGACTCTCTGGAAATCCGGATATTGGGCACGAACGGTTGGAGAGAGGAAGCCATGCTGTCCAGAGTGGACACCCGCTACACGAACGGGGTGGTTACCGCTTCTCCACAGCCTGCAGAGGGGCAGTCTGACGGTTACCTGCGATTCGTGGAATCCTATGAATCGTACTATCAGCGCACGCTTCCCGACCAGGTGCCGGCACTGGGTTATGACGCGGCCGGGCTTCTTCTCGAGGGCATCCGAAGGGGTGCTTCGACTCAAGCAGAATTACTCGAGACACTCGAGACCATGCCTGCTTTTTCGGGTGCTACGGGGCGCCTGTTCGTCGATGACGGCAGGGTCGTCAGAGACCACTTCATGGGCTGTCTCCAAGATGGTCAGGTGCTCAACTTGCCCGACGGAGCACGCGCGGATCCGATCTTGAGCCCGCCCTTGCGAGACCCGGAAACCGATTCGATCCCCGAGGGGGCACTGGATCGTGTTATCGGGTTTCGTTGTCCGGTGACGCTGGTCCCTTCCGTGCCCGCCAGCCGGTAGGGTCGAACACTACTTCTTCGGACACCACATCACAAAGGCGGGGGTCGGCGGATGTCGATGCGCAAGAAGCTCGAACATCTCGAAGAGCTCGGGCGGAAGGCGGAGCTCGGGGGTGGGGAGGCGAAACTCGATGCCCAGCAGGGAAAGGGTAAGCTTCTCGCCCGCCAGCGTGTAGCGCTTCTACTGGACGAGGATTCCTTCGTCGAGATGGATCGGTTCGTCACGCACCGATCCATGGACGAAACGCTTGCAGACAAGAGGATCCTGGGAGACGGGGTCGTTACCGGGTACGGGACGATCCATGGCCGGCTCGTATACGTTTTTTCTCAAGACTTTACCGTTTTCGGCGGTTCGCTCTCCGAGGCTCATGCTGAGAAGATCGTCAAGCTTCAGGACATGGCCCTGAAGAACGGGGCGCCGCTCATCGGATTGACCGATTCCGGCGGTGCACGGATTCAGGAAGGGGTCGCATCGTTGGGGGGTTATGCCGACATCTTCCTTCGCAACACCTTGGCATCAGGTGTGATTCCCCAAATCAGCGTGATTCTCGGTCCTTGTGCCGGCGGAGCCGTGTACTCTCCGGCCATCACGGACTTCGTGTACATGGTTCGAGGCACAAGCTACATGTTCGTCACCGGACCTGGCGTCTTGAAGACCGTCACACACGAAGACATCGATATGGAGGGTTTGGGCGGGGCGGACGTCCACGCCGCGACATCGGGAGTGGCTCACTTCGCGTGTGATGCGGAGCCGCAATGTTTGGCCGCGGTCCGGGACTTGATGGCTTATTTGCCCCAGAACAACACCGAGGTCCCTAAGTCGCGACCTACGAACGATCCACCCGATCGTAAGGACGATAAATTACTGGAGATTGTACCGGACAACTCCAATAAACCCTATGACATGCATGACGTCATAGGGGCGGTAGTAGATGACGGGGAGTTCTACGAAGTTCACGAGGCGTTCGCTCAGAATCTCATCGTTGGTCTTGCTCACCTCGGGGGTCATGCGGTCGGGATCGTTGCCAATCAGCCCGCGGTCCTCGCAGGAGTCTTGGATATCGACTCCTCGGTAAAAGGGGCACGGTTCATACGTTTTTGCGACGCCTTCAACATCCCGTTGATCGTCTTCGAGGATGTCCCAGGGTTCTTGCCGGGTGTTGGCCAGGAGCACGGGGGGATCATCCGCCACGGCGCGAAACTGCTCTACGCTTTCGCCGAGGCCACGGTTCCGAAGATCACCGTCATCATTCGTAAGGCCTATGGAGGCGCCTATGACGTGATGAACTCGAAGCACATCAGGGGAGATGTGAACCTGGCGTGGCCAACCGCGGAGATCGCAGTCATGGGCCCCGAAGGCGCCGTGGAAGTACTGTTCCGGAAGGAACTCAATGCGTCCGAGGATCCGGAGGCCGCCGCGGAAGCTCGCATCGAGGAGTACAGGGCCCAATTCGCACATCCGTACCTTGCCGCCGCCCGCGGCTACGTCGACGACGTCATCGATCCCCGTACGACGCGACCTCGCCTCATCAACGCGCTCGAAATGCTTCGCAACAAGCGTGACGAAAACCCGCGGAAGAAACACGGAAACGTCCCGCTGTAGTGTCCTGATCACCACCCTTGGTGTCCCGCTCGCCACCCTCCGTAGATTCACGAGGTTGCGAAAAGCTGCGTCAAACTCGAAAGTGACCAGATGAGCAATCTCGACGGAAAAGTCGCACTCGTTGCGGGCGGCAGCCGAGGAATCGGAGCGGCCACGGCCCGGCTCTTCGCAGAAGCCGGTGCGCGGGTTGTCATTACGCATCGAGACAGTGCGGACGCCGCCGGCGAGACTCTCGCCTCATTCACGGGTGAAGGTCACAGAATCGTGCGGGCGTCAGCCGTAGACACGGCGGCGCTCACGGCGGCGGCGGCGTCCGTCGTGGACACCGAAGGCCGGTTGGACGTACTCGTCAACAACGCGGCCAAGAGCAAAGTCATACGCCACCACGACCTCGACGCCCTCGACGACGATTTCTTCGACTCGGTCCTCCAAACGAACGTTCGCGGCGCCTTCGCCACGGTGCGGGCCTTCCGGCGACTTCTCGCTGCCGACGGCGGGGGCCTCGTCGTGAACATCTCGTCGCTCGCGGCCAGATCGGCAAACGGGAGCAACATCGCCTACAGCGCGTCCAAAGCCGCGATGGACAACATGACGTTGTCCCTCGCCAGGGCCCTCGCGCCCGAGATTCGGGTGGTCTCGGTTGCGCCCGGACTGGTCGACACGGAGTTCACGCGCGGCTGGGATCCGGCAGTACGTCAGCGGAATATCGACCACACTCCGCTAGGGCGACTCGCCACACCGGAGGACGTGGGCCAAGCGGTGGTCGCGGTTGCGACTGACCTCACTTTTGTTACCGGGATCGTGATTCCGGTGGATGGGGGGCGTCCGCTCGGGAGCTAGCAGCGCGAGATGAGCTTTAGAACCCGGTCTCGTCCGACCCTTCCCGAACTCCCTTCGGATCCGGTCGAGGCGCTGGCGCGTGGCAACCGAGAACAGGGCATCGCGCCCGACGGCTCTAGTTGCGGGCCTAAGTGGAGTCGGGACAGCTACATCCTGTGGGCGATCGAGGCGGCGGCCAGGGATGCGATCGATCCGTGGGAGGAACGGTCTGCGGCGTGAGGCTTTACACCCTCACCCCCCACCCCCAAACTTCACCCTGAACCGCCCAACACCGGGGCCTGTCGGCCCCGTCTTGCTCCCAACCACCCATAGTGGCCGTCCATGTTCGATACCGTGCTTGTGGCCAATCGCGGCGAGATCGCGGTTCGGATCATTCGAGCGTGCCGTGAGATGGGCTTGGTTTCCGTTGCGGTCTACTCGGACGTGGATCGTCTGTCGCCGCACGTTCTGGAGGCCGACAAAGCGGCGCAGATCGGATTGGCACCGGCATCGGAGAGCTACCTCCGTGGAGACCATCTCATCGAAGTGGCTCTTAGCGCGGGGGCGGGCGCCATTCACCCCGGGTATGGATTCCTCGCCGAACGGGCTTCCTTTGCGGCCGACGTAGAGAAGGCCGGTCTCGTTTTCATCGGCCCCTCTCCCGAGTCCATCCAGGCGATGGGCGACAAGACGGAGGCGAGACGCCTCATGGCCGAGGCGGGAGTCCCGATCATTCCGGGTGTTCTCGAGCCGACCTCCAGTCCCGAGGAAGCCGCCGACACCGCACGGGCCTTGGGATTTCCCGTGGTACTCAAGGCGGTTGCGGGGGGTGGCGGGAAAGGGATGCGGGTCGTTTCCGACGCCAAGGACCTACCCGCAGCGTTCGAGGCGGCGTCCCGCGAAGCGGAATCCGCCTTCGGGGACGGGGCGATCTATGTAGAGAAGTACTTGGAGCGCCCTCGGCATATCGAGATCCAGGTCCTCGGCGATCAATCGGGTGCTGTAGTGCACCTGGGTGAGCGGGAATGTTCTATTCAGCGGCGTCACCAGAAACTCATCGAAGAGTCGCCGTCACCCTTGTTGCAGGCGGCGGATCGTGAGGCGATGGGCCTGGCAGCCGTCCAAGCTGCTCGGGCCGTCGATTACCGCGGTCTAGGCACAGTCGAATTCCTCTACGAAAACGGCGCATTCTACTTCTTGGAGATGAATACCAGGCTACAGGTCGAGCACCCGGTAACGGAGCTCGTGACGGGCCTGGATCTGGTGCAGTGGCAGATTCGGGTGGCAGCAGGGGAGCCCTTGGACTTCGGCCAGGAGGACGTGTCGTTTTCGGGGCATGCCATCGAGTGCCGTATCACGAGTGAGGACTCCGATCAGGGTTTTCTTCCAGTCACCGGCTGCATCGACCGCCTTGAAACGCCCTCGGGACCCGGCGTCCGGTGGGACGGCGGAATCCGCGCGGGTTCCGAAATCGGGCTTCATTACGACCCCCTTCTGGGCAAGCTCATCGTGCATGCCGCCTCTCGGACCGATGCCATCGCTCGCATGAAGAGAGCGCTCGGCGAACTCGTCATCCACGGTGTGGACACGAGCGTTCCGTTCCACCTCCGTGTTATGGACGAAAGTGACTTCGTAAAGGGGGATCTCACGATCGCCTACCTCGAGGACCACGCGGAGTTGTTGCGGCCTTCCGATGGCGACGTCCGCTTATTGGCGCTGGCGGCGGCACTACTGGAGCATGGGGGGTGGGGACACGGAGGCGCGACCCCGATCAAGGTACTGGACGGTCGTAAGCTCTCGGCTTGGCAGACCTCCGGTTGGCCATGGCAGACTTAGTAGACGACCGGGCCGAAAGTCCCGCCGCGGCTGGTGAGGCCCCCACCGCGATCGCCACGGAGTCCGTCGAAGCCACGGTGAAGATCCGGGCTTTGTCGTCCGACGGCGCCGGGGTCGGGAATCTGGCCGATGGACGTGTGGTGTTTGTGCAGCGAACCGCTCCGGGCGATGAGGTCCGGGTGCGGATCACGGAGGGAAAACCGCGCTGGGCTAGGGGTCGACTCCGGGAATTGCTCGTTCCGTCTCCGGATAGGGTCGCCCCGGCCTGCCCGTACTACGAAGAGTGTGGGGGCTGCACGTTGCAACATGTCGCCTACGAGCAGCAGCTCCACTGGAAGGGCGATACGGTGAGAGAGGCGTTCAGGCGCATCTCCCACGTGGACATTACGGCGCTTGACGTGGTTCCAAGCCCGAACGAACGAAACTATCGGTCACGCATGACGTTCACGCTGGTGCGCCTACCGGGTGGCCGCGTGGTGGCGGGATTTCATCACCTTGGAGTGCCCCATCGAATCGTCGATGTGGAAGACGGGTGTATCTTACCCGAGCCCGCCGTAGAATCCGCGTGGACCGGCTTACGTAAAGCATGGGGGGACGGTGCCCGTAGGCTGCCATCCGGACGAAATTTACGACTCACACTTCGATCTGTAGATGAAGGTGTGATTCTCGTCGTCGAAGGCGGGCGAGGCCCGGGGCGGCCCGACATTCTTCTCCGGGAAGTCGAAGGGCTCGTCGCCGTCTGGTCGAACACCCGCGACGGTGGTGGAAGGCTTCTGGCTGGGCTCAAACACGTTCACGACACGCGCCTCGGCGAAACCATACGAACTGGCCCGACCACCTTTCTCCAGGTAAACACGGTGGCGAGTGAGGCACTTCACCGATGGGTTATAGAACAGGGAGGGGTCGGGCCTGACGAAAAGGTCGTGGACGCGTATTGCGGCGTGGGCTTGTACGGGTGGGACCTGGCGAAACTGGGCGCTGAGGTCCTCGGCATCGAACGTGACGCGGAAGCGGCCAGGGCGGCGTTGCGTGATTCTCCGGAGGGATTCACGGTAGACGCCGTAGCGGTGGAGGATCGTTTGGCGGAGGCCCTGCCAGCCGACCTCGTGATCCTCAACCCACCCAGGATCGGTGTCGCCGCCAAGGTAACGGAGACGCTGGTGGCCGCGGGCCCGCCGCGCCTGATCTATGTCAGCTGTGATCCCGCGACTTTGGCGAGAGATATCGGGCGCCTGTCGTCGTCCTATGGGGTTGTGGGCGTAAGAGCGTTCGACCTCTTTCCACAGACGGCGCACGTGGAAGTCGTCGTCGTGCTGGAGCGGACCGCTGACGAACTCGGGAGTGGATCCGCAGCCCGGCTCGAGGTCGAACCTGCGGACCGGCTCGAGGATTCACGTGCAGCCCGACCCGAGAATGAATAACCACGTGCGCTATCATGTCACGGTCGGGGCCGTCACCTTGGACGTGGAAATCGATGCTGAGGGGGTTCTGATCGACGGGGACAGGATTTTGGCCACTGGACCTGAGCTAGCGGGCTCGAACGTCTACTCCTTCCTCGTGGACGGTGCATCACATACGGTTCTGGCCGAGCGGGGTGCTTCCGGCGTGTGGGATCTCCAGCTTCGGGGGCAGCGACATCGGGTCGAAGTCATGGATGAGCGCACGAAGGTGATGCGCAACACGAACTCCGCGGCACCGGACCTCCAGGGCCCGTTACCGGTTCGGGCTCCGATGCCGGGACTCGTCGTAAAGGTAGAGGTGCAAGAAGGGGATTTGGTGGAGGCGGGACGCGGACTGCTGGTGGTCGAGGCGATGAAGATGGAAAATTCACTCACTGCCCCGGTCGGAGGCCGCATCGGCGCGATCCACGTCGTCGCGGGCCAAACGGTGGAGAAGGATGAGATCCTGATAGATTTGGTGCCACCCGACCAAGAGTCGGATTGAGCAGGGGGACGGGAGACCGTATGAAGGACGACACCAGCGAGGGGCGCTTTCGTACCGCCAGCGGGATCGAGGTCGATGCGGTGTATGAGGCCACTGCCGGTAAAGCCGAGGAATTCGAGCGGCCGGGCCAATTCCCGTTCACGCGGGGCATCCATCCGAACATGTATCGGGGCCGGCCCTGGACCATGCGGCAATATGCTGGTTTCGGGACCGCGGAGGAAACCAATCAGCGTTACCACTACCTGTTGACCCAGGGAACCACCGGCCTGTCGGTCGCCTTCGACCTGCCCACCCAGATGGGGTACGACTCGGACCATCCGATCGCGCAGGGAGAGGTGGGCCGTGTGGGCGTGGCGATCGACAGCATCGATGACATGCGGACTCTGTTCCACGGGATCGCGCTCGATGAAGTGTCCACGTCGATGACGATCAACTCGACAGCCGCCATTCTCTTCGCTCTGTACCTCTCCGTGGGAGAAGAGCAGGGCGTGGGAAGGGAAGCGCTCGCCGGTACGGTCCAGAACGACGTGCTCAAGGAGTACGTGGCGCGAGGTACCTACATCTATCCGGTGGACCCCAGCCTCAGGCTGGCTGCCGATCTGGTGGCTTTCTGCGCACGGGAGGCACCGCGCTGGAATCCCATCTCGATCTCAGGTTATCACATCCGGGAGGCTGGCTCCACGGCACCACAGGAGGTTGCTTTCACGTTGGCCAACGGACTGGCCTACGTCGAGAGGGTGCTGGCGGCTGGAGTTCCGCTGGAGGATTTCGCTCCTCGGCTCTCCTTCTTTTTCGCGGCGTACAATGACCTCCTCGAAGAAGTCGCCAAATTCAGGGCCGCTCGCCGCCTGTGGGCACGGCTCATGAAGGAGCGCTTCGGCGCTTCGGACCGGTCATGTCAACTACGCCTTCACACACAGACGGGCGGATCGACGCTGACTGCTCAGCAACCACTCAACAACATGGTACGTGTAACCGTCCAGGCGCTGGCTGCTGCGCTTGGGGGGACCCAGTCGTTACACACGAACGGATTCGACGAAGCGCTGGCCCTCCCGACCGAGGGGGCTGCGAAACTCGCCGTTCGCACGCAACAGATCTTGGCCCACGAATCGGGAATCACCAATACGGTGGATCCCCTCGCGGGCAGCTACTACGTGGAAGCACTGACCAGCAAGATCGAAGACGCGGCTAGTACCTATCTCGAGAAGATCGAGGGATTGGGCGGGGCGCCTAAGGCCATCGAGTTCATGCAGGGCGAAATCCATGCATCCGCGTATCGGCACCAGATGGAAATCGAGGCGAACAAACGCCTGGTGGTGGGTGTCAACGCGTTCGAAGAAGAGGAAGAGCCGCCCTCGATCGAGAAGCCCGATTTCTGGGCACTGGAGGTCGCTCAAAAGCTCCGCCTGGATGAGGTCAAAGCAGGCCGAGATGCGGGTAATACTTCGCAAGCCCTCGAAGGAGTCCGGTCCGCAGCGCGATCGACCGAGAATCTGGTACCCCCGATCATCGAAGCGGCGAAAGCCTCCGCGACGCTTGGGGAAATCAGTCAAGTGCTCCGGGAGGAATGGGGGACCCACGACCCATAGTTCACGCCTCCCGCAGCCGTTACATTGCGCTGCTGTCTGGGCCCACACCGCCGGCGTGCGTACTGCGGTTGTGCCCCACCACGGCTGTTGACCGCGGTTGTTGTTCCGGCCACGTGGCAAATTACCGATTGACTCGAATCCAAGATGCCGACGTACGAATATCGTTGTTCGAAAGGGCATGAATTCGACCTGTTTCAGCGCATGTCGGACGAGCCTCGGGCGGCCTGTCCGGAGTGCGGAGAGTTTGCGGAGCGCCTCATGTCCGCTGGGGCGGGCCTGATCTTCAAGGGCGAGGGGTTCTACATCACGGACTACCGAAGCGACGCCTATAAGAAGGCCGCTTCTTCAGACAGGGAAGCAGCGTCCTCCGAAAACAAAGCGTCCGGCGGTGATTCGGGCAGTGACTCTGGCGGAGACTCCGGGGGGAAATCCGGCGAGGGGAAGGGTTCGTCCGACGGCGGCGGTGCCTCTGACGCCGGTTCCTCGGGCGGGAGTTCGAAAGAGTCGAAGGCGGGTTCCTCCGGTTCCGCGGGTTCCTCAGATTCCTCGAGCTCGTCGGATTCCTCGGGCCGATCCAAGACCTCTTCGTCCACCAAGTCGTCCTCATCGGGCTCCTGACGACTCGGTTCGCGCTGGGCTGACCTTCCATGTCAGAAGAAGCCATTCGACAAGCGGTTAACCACGCTCTCAGCGGCATGGGCGTGGAGGATGCCGACGTGCGCTTGGAAGAACCCAAGGACCCGAGCCACGGTGACTTGGCGACGAACGTCGCACTGACCTTGGCAAAAAAGCTGGGTCGATCGCCACGTGTGATCGCCGAAGAGATTGCCGAGGAGATCACCTCCCGCATCAGCTTCCACATCGACACCGAAGATTTCGGCATCGAGTCCGTAAGCGTGGCTGGGCCGGGGTTCTTGAATTTCAAGCTCAGTTTCGGGCAGGTCGCTTCCGGACTCATGGAGATCATCGCCGCGGATGACAACTATGGGCGGTCCGTTGAAGGAGGTGGCGAGTCGCTCATTATCGAATTCGTCTCGGCCAATCCTACGGGGCCCATGCATCTCGGACACGCGCGGCAAGCGGCCCTCGGCGACGCGATTGCGGGACTACTCGATTGGACGGGATGGTCGGTGAGCCGGGAGTTCTATTACAACGATGCCGGAGCTCAGATCGACCGCCTTGCCGAGAGCGTTGTGGCTCGGTATCAGCAGCACTTCGGGCAGGACGCCGAGATTCCCGAAGGGGGGTACCAAGGCGATTACATCCGTGAAATCGCGGCGGACCTGGCGGAAGAGCACGGGGATCGTTTCGTCGAGGACCCTCTGGGCCAAGAAGCGCTGGACGTCATGCGGGAAACGGCGGTGCGCATGCTTCGTGAGGAACAGGACCGGGATCTTTCGGATTTCGGCCTTCATTTCGACGTCTACTTCCTGGAGTCTTCCTTGTATGAGGACGGCCAGGTGGAATCCACGGCGGCTGCCCTCCGAGAGTCGGGAAAGGTCTACGATCTCGATGGGGCAGTATGGCTTCGCACCACCGAGTACGGAGACCAGAAGGATCGCGTCATGATCAAGAGCGATGGATCTCCGACCTACTTTCTTCCAGACGTGGCCTATCACATGGGCAAGTGGGCGCGTGGCTTCCATCAGGCCATCAACGTCCAAGGGGCCGATCACCACGGAACGGTGGCTCGGGTACAGGCGGGGGTACAGGCGCTCGGGCTACCGGAGGGGTACCCGGAATACGTGCTCCATCAGATGGTTCGCGTCGAGCGGGACGGTAAGGAGGTCAAGTTATCGAAGCGGGCGGGGTCGAACATCACCTTTGGGGAGCTCATGACGAAAGTCGGTGTCGACGTCACGCGCTACTTCTTCCAGATGAGGAAACCGGACGGACATCTGGTCTTCGATCTGGACCTCGCCCTGGACCAGTCAGACAAGAATCCCGTTTACAAGGTGCAGTACGCGCACGCTCGCATGTGCAGCATCTTCAAGAAGGCCGGGCTGGAGCGGTCTTCCGTCGGCACAGAAGGGGTCGATCTGTCGGTGTTCACGACCGAGGCCGAGCGAGAACTCATCAAAGCATTGCTGCGGTTTCCGGACCTGGTCAGCAACGCGGCGCGTCTACGGGCTCCCCACTTGATCTGTGACTATTTGGAGCAGACGGCGGGTGCGGTCAATTCATGGTATCATGCCGGGAACCCGAGCCGGAACCCTGAATCGGCGGTGCTGGTGGAGGATGATCGGCTTCGGAATGCACGGCTCGCCTTGGCCCGTTCTGTGCAGACCGTACTTCGAAACGGACTGGCTATCTTGGGCATCCTGGCTCCCGAGCAGATGGCGCGGGCCGACGAGGAGTGAGAGAGGACATTCGATGTCGATCTTAGTGGTAGGAAGTGTGGCTCTCGACTCGGTGGAAACGCCCTTCGGCTCCGCCGACCAGGTGATTGGGGGCTCCGGCGTTTTTTTCTCGGCTGCCGCGAGCCTTCTGGGCCCGGTCCGCCTCGTGGGTGTTGTCGGGGACGACTATCCCATGGAACAACTGGATTTCCTCACCGAACGAGGTGTGGACCTCGCGGGTGTGGAACGTACCGAAGGTGAGAGTTTTTTTTGGGCCGGGCGATATTCGTATGACCTGAACTCGAGGGATACGCTCGAGACCCGCCTCGGCGTGTTCGGTGACTTCGCACCACAGATTCCGGATGAGTATCGGGACTCCCGGTACGTCTTCCTGGGAAATATCGATCCGGTGCTCCAGCTAGACGTCCTGGATCAAATGCGAGAGCCGGCGGCCGTGATCTGCGACACGATGAACTATTGGATCGAAGGGAGTCGCGAGGCGCTCGTCGAGCTCTTGAAGCGTGTCGACATTCTGATGGTCAACGACGCCGAGGCACGGCAGCTTGCGGGAGATCACAATCTTCTGGGTGCGGCCCGCTGGATCCAAGAGCGCGGCCCACGCCTTGTTGTGGTGAAGAAGGGTGAGCATGGGGCGATTCTTTTCGGACCGGATTGGATGTTCTTTGTGCCGGGGTTCCCTTTGGAGGTGATCTTCGATCCGACCGGGGCCGGGGATTCGTTCGCGGGTGGCTTCGTCGGGTATATGGCCTCCGTCGACTCTCAAGAGCCGGATGACCTGCGGCGCGCCATGGTGTATGGATCTGTCATGGGCTCGTTTGCGGTCGAGAGCTTCAGTGTCGATCGGTTCCGCTTGCTCGATGAAAAGGAGATTCTGCACCGGATCATGGAATTCAAGGAAATGACGGCGTTCGAGCATCAGTTGGTGAAATCAGATGGCTGAGCCGGGGGCTTTGGACTATCGATCGGCTGGGGTCGATCTCGATGCTGCCGAGCGCGTGGTGGAGGGCCTCAAGTCGTTGGTGGCTGCCACGAGGGACGAACATACGTTGTCCGCGCTGGGTCAGTTCGGAGGCCTGTACGTGGTGCCGGGAAACGTAGCGAACCCGGTACTCGTCTCGAGTACGGATAGTGTGGGAACCAAGGTCAAGGTGGCCTTCATGTCGGGGCGGCACGAGACGGTTGGCCAAGACCTGGTGAACCATTGCGTCGACGACATCCTCGTCCAGGGAGCACGGCCTCTGTTCTTTCTGGACTATATCGGGTGTGGCGGCATGGATGAGTTGGTCGTGCCACGGATCGTGAGCGGGGTCGCGACGGCGTGCAAGGAAAACGGGTGCGCGCTCCTCGGCGGAGAGACGGCTGAGATGCCCGATCTCTACGACAAGGATGAGTACGATCTGGCTGGATTCATCGTGGGCATTGTCGAGCGCGATAAGGTCCTGGATGGCTCTCGTGTCCGTGCCGGAGACGTCCTGATCGGTCTTGGATCGACCGGTATCCACACGAGTGGATACACGTTGGCGCGGAAGATCGTCTTCGAAGCCATGGGGTTGTCGATCGATGACGACTTTCCCGAGTCCGGACGTTCGGTGGCTGACGTGCTCCTGGACGTTCACCGGAGCTACTTGCCGGCCTTGTCGAATGCTCTCGATGCCGGGCTTGTGCGCGGGCTGGCTCATATCACCGGCGGCGGCATCCCCGGCAACTTGCCTCGTACGCTCGGATCGGACCTCGGGGCGGTGATCGACCTCGCTTCTTGGGAGGTCCCCAACGTGTTCCAGGTTCTGGAGGAGGGCGGAGGGGTAGACCGGGACGAAATGCTGCGTGTGTTCAACATGGGCGTCGGCATGATCGTAGTGGTTGCGCCCGAGGATGTGGACGGCGTCCTCGAAGGCTTGATCCAGTCCGATACTCCAGCATGGGTGATGGGAGACGTGGAGGCCGGGGAGGGCGTGCGATGGGCGTGAGGTCCGTGCTCTGTCGGGTCAGTCTTTGTTTCGTGGTGGTGCGTTTCGGCTCTGCTGGCGCCCAGGATCTCACACCGCTCATTGCAGAATGTGCGTCGGGCGGATCCGCGGAGTTGCTCACCTCCTGCCAGAGCGCCGTTCTGGCGGCGCAGGCCATACGGGGTGGAATCGCCATCTCCGATGCCGCGGGCGCCGAGCTCTCGGGGTCGTCGAGCACCATTGGGCGAAGGCTGGGCAGTACACCCCGCGTGGGCCTCGACCTCCGCTTCCGGGTGGCGCGCTTATCGATGCCAGACATGGTTGGCGGCGGCCCAGGGATTGCGGCCGACAATGACGTCTACGTGTACGGGATCAAGGGCTCGGTGGCGGTGGGAGTTTTCGACGGGTTTTCCTGGATACCGATGGTCGGTGGTATGCTGTCCCTCGATCTTCTCGCGTCCGGGAGCCTCCTGTTTTTAGGGGAGTCGGACGGCTTTTCGGGCCATGAAGCCATCGGGTCGATCGGCGGGCGGCTCGGGGTCTTTCGCGAGTCGTTCAGCCTGCCCGGCCTCACCGTTTCCGCGATGCGGTCGTTTGGGCAGCAGGTGAACTGGGCCGACGATCTGGACGCGACCCGGATTGATACTGATATCTCGACCACTTCAGTACGCGCGGTCGTCGGAAAAGACTTTTTCACTCTCGGGGTGTTCGGGGGCTTCGGATGGAACTGGGACCAAGGTGAAATGCGTGTTCAGGTGCCGGACTCCACGATTCCGCGGGGAGAGGGAATCAGCCAGATGGGGGACCTGACGACCCGCCGCACGGTCTACTTCGTGGGCGTGTCTATCATTCGGCTCGTGTGGACGCTCTCAGTCGAGGGAGCATGGATCAGCGGGTACGACAGACTTACCGGCTATCCGGGCCTCTACGACCCCGGCGCGATCACGCCGTTCGTCAGCGTGGCGGCCCGACTCACGATCTGACGTGTCTCTGAGCGAGTTGGATCGGGAGTGGCTGCTGCACGCAGCCTCCTTGGCGGGGCGGGGGTGGGGCCGGGTGCACCCCAATCCGATGGTCGGGTGTGTACTGACGCGTGATGGGGAGCGCGTGGGAGAGGGATGGCACGAGGAATACGGTGGCCCCCACGCAGAAGTGAACGCGATCCGCTCTGCCGGTGATACCACCCGTGGGGCTACCGCTTATGTGAGCCTGGAGCCGTGTAGCCATCATGGCCAGACGCCCCCGTGTTCAGAGTCACTCTTGAAGGCTGGGGTAGCACGGGTGGTCTTCGGGGCTTCCGAGCCAGGCGACGAAACGGGCGGTGGCGGCGAGCTTCTGGCGCAGGCGGGCGTCGAGGTCGTCGGCCCCGCGACCGACGTCCGCACCTTTCACGAGGTCGATCCCGCGTTCTTTTATACAACGCGCTACCAGCGACCGTATCTGGCTCTGAAACTGGCGGTGAGTTTGGACGGGCGGATCGCCGCCCGGGCGGGCGAGCGGACACCCCTCACTGACGACGACGCAAACAGAGAAGTGCATCGACTCAGAAGCGGGTTCGACGCAGTGTTGGTTGGTGGTGAGACGGCCCGGGTCGATGATCCCCTGCTAACCGTGCGATACGGCTTGGACCCCCGGATTCTTCCTACGCGTATCGTATTGGACCCGAGCGCTGTGCTCTCCCCGGATGCGTCTCTGTTTAGCACCGATTCTGAAGCGCCTGTTCTGATTTTCGCGACCGAAGCTGCTTCTGTCGAGCGGGTCGAGGCACTCAAGGATGTCGGCGCCCAGGTAGAGATCGTGCCGCAGGCGGATGGAAGAGCGGACTTGAAAGAGATGCTCAAGCGCTGTTGGGGTCTCGGTATTCGGTCTGTCTTCTGCGAGGGTGGGGGAAGGTTGGCCACGGCTCTGACACGTGAGGAATTGGTCCAGCGGCTTTATCTTTTCAAGGCACCTTTGACCCTCGGGCCGCAGGGTGTTCTGGGGTTTGGGAGCGGGGACTCGACGCCCGAGGACCTCGGTTGGTCGAGTATCGGTGAGCCGACCCAATTCGGACCCGACCTTCTACTTAAATACGATCGAGAGGCCGATGTATCGAGAGGCTGACGTGATGTATCGAGAGCCTGATGTTTAGTGGGATCGTGGAGGAGGTGGGCACGGTACGGGCCACCAAGGAAATGGATGGTGCCCGCGAGCTGGAGATCGACGCGAAAGTCGTTCTTGCGGATCTCCAGCCGGGCTCGTCGGTCTCTCTGGACGGAGCGTGTCACACGGTGGTCGAGGTTCTTGGTGGGGGCTTCACGGTCAACAGCGTGGGGACCACGCTCTCTCGAACTGTGGCGGCGGAGTACACCGAAGGGAGCCTCGTCAATCTTGAGCGCGCCCTCGCAGTAGGAACCCGCCTGGACGGGCACTTCGTTCAAGGCCACGTCGACGTCGTGGGTGAGCTGATTGCTGTCGAGGACAAGGGGGAGTACCGTCTCCTCGACTTCAGAATCCCCCCCGATGTGGCATTGGCGACGATCCTCCATGGATCGATCGCCCTCAATGGAGTGAGTCTTACGGTCAACGCGATCTCGGACGACCACGTCTGCCAGGTGGCCGTGATCCCCTATACGTGGGAGCATACCAATCTCCGGATGCTTGAACCGGGCGCGCACATGAACGTCGAAGGTGACTTGATCGGGAAGTACGTTCGGCGGATGCTCCCCGACGCTTCCTGAGAGCGTTGGTCCCCCGAAGGCTTCACTGCTGATATAATGTCTGTGTGGCGAAGAACACGTCGCCACGGCCGTACGTCGTGCGTAGTTCAGGAAAGTAGCGGAGGGAGAGTCCGATTATGCCGTTCGACACCATTGAAGAAGCACTCGAGGATATTCGTCAGGGCAAGCTCATCATCGTCGCCGACGACGAGGATCGCGAGAACGAGGGAGACCTGGTTTGTGCCGCGTCGCTCGTGACACCCGAGACGGTGAACTTCATGGCCCAGTTCGGCCGGGGTCTCATCTGTGTCGCGCTGACGCCGGATCGCGCCACGGCGTTGGGCCTTCCCCTCATTACCGAAGAGAACTCGGATCCGCAGGGAACCGCCTTCACGCATACTGTGGACGCCCACCAGCGGTTCGGCGTGACCACGGGTATCAGCGCCCATGATCGGGCCAAGACGATTGAGGTCCTGGTAGACCCTCAGACGGAGCCGGGTGACCTCAGGCGTCCGGGACACATCTTTCCGCTCAAGGCCCGTCCGGGTGGTGTCCTGCGCCGCGTCGGTCAGACGGAGGCTGCGGTAGACCTGGCAAACATGGCCGGGCTCCCCCCCGTCGGGGTGATCTGTGAGATCCTCAATCCCGATGGCACCATGGCGCGTCGCCCCCAACTGGAGGTGTTTGCGAAAGAGCACGGCCTTCGGTTCATCACGGTTTCAGACCTGGTGTCGTACCGCCTGACTAAGGAACGTCTCGTTACACGGGTGGCGGAAGCGAATCTACCGACCGAGTTCGGTCCGTTACGTATCATCGCCTACCAGAGTCCCATCGATGACCGCGAGCATATCGCGCTGGTCAAAGGTGACGTAGAGGCTGGCGCCGGGGGCGCCGGTGAGGGTGACGAGGATGTGCTTGTTCGTATGCACTCGGAGTGTCTGACGGGCGATGTGTTCGGCTCGCTTCGTTGTGATTGCGGTTCGCAGTTGGAGGCTGCGCTCAAGCAGATTTCCGATAGGGGCCGGGGGGTTATCGTCTACTTGAAGCAGGAGGGTAGGGGCATCGGTCTGCACAACAAGATTCGTGCCTATGAACTGCAGGACCAAGGCCATGATACGGTCTCGGCGAACGAGGCCCTGGGGTTCAAGCCGGACCTGCGCGACTACGGGATCGGCGCGCAGATTCTCCTCGATCTTGGGCTCGAGAGGATCTGCCTGCTCACCAACAATCCACGGAAGATCGTCGGGCTCGAGGGATACAATCTCGAGATCACCAGTACGAAACCTCTCCGAGTGGGGCGTGGGGAGCACAACGAGGGTTATCTCGACACGAAGAAATCCAAGTTGGGCCACCTCCTGTAGAGGGCTGTGCAAATCGACATCGGCTCGCATCTTCCGGATCCGGATCCGGCGCCAGGCAGGCGCGTCGGGATCATCGTCGCACGTTTTAACGACAATGTGACGGGAGAAATGCTGGAAGCGTGCCGGAGCACCCTCGAGGAATTCGGCGTCGGGTCGGATGCGGTGGACGTCTACTGGGTGCCGGGTGCATGGGAGCTTCCACAAGCGGCCCGGAGGATCGCGGCCCTGGACCGCCACGACGCGTTCATCGCCCTGGGATGTGTGATTCGGGGAGAGACGCCGCACTTCGACTACGTGGCCGGTGAGGCCTCTTCCGGGCTCGGAGCCGTCGCCCGGGAGATCGATACTCCGCTCCTGTTCGGTGTGCTCACGACCGACACCCCCGATCAGGCCTGGGCTCGTGCTTCGAGGGAAGCGGGCAATAAGGGGCGCGAGGTCGCGCGAAGCGCACTCCACATGATTGGCCTGTACGAGGGCCTGGAAAACTCTTGAAAGGGTCTGGAAAGCTTTTGGGGGAGTACGGGCCCTGAAGGAGTCCTGTGGGTCGCGCGCTAACGCCTCGAAGAAGTCGGGCGGGGTCGCCGAGAGCGCAGCCCGGCGGATCGACCGGACGAGAGCGAGAGCGTGGGCGCTCCAGATTCACTACCAGTGGGACGTGGGAGAGCGGAAGGGTACGGTCGCGGAGGCTCTCGAGGCGGTCGTCGCCATGCGCAGGGTTGCAGAGTCGCGGATGCCCTATCTGCGCCGCCTCATGGCGGAGTTGGACGTTCGAGGGGATGAACTGGACGAACTGCTCGAAGTGGCCCTGGACAATTGGCGTATGGAGCGCTTGGCTCTGCTCGACCGCGGAATTCTCAGGATCGCCGCCGCCGAGTTGATCTGTTTCGATGAAATTCCCCCGAAAGTTTCGATTCAGGAAGCGGTGCGGTTGGCCGAGCGGTATAGTGGTCCCGAATCACCGGGGTTCGTAAATGGCGTCTTGGACGCGTTGTACAAGCGAGTGATCGCCTGATCTCGGAGCTCCGTGTGTGAAGATCCTCGTTCTCAATTGGCTCGATCGGGAGAACCCGCAATCCGGAGGGGCAGAGGTTCATCTCCACGAAATTTTCCGCCGACTCGTGGAATGGGGACATTCCGTCACGCTCCTGTGCTCGGCGTGGCCGGGGTGTGAGCGTCGGGCTACGCTCGACGGTATCGACGTACATCGAGTCGGCGGTCGGTACACGCTTTCTTTGGCTGCCCCCGTATACTTCAGACGCCGACTCCGGACGGAAGGCTTCGACGTCGTGGTGGAGGACCTCAACAAGGTGCCCTTTTTTGCCCCCCTTTGGGGGGTCGGAGCACCAGTGGCCCTGATTGTTCATCACCTTTTCGGTGCTACCGCATTTCAGGAGGCGTCCTTCCCGGTGGCGGCAGCGACTTGGCTGCTCGAGCGGCCGGTGCCCAGAGTCTTCCGGTCCGTTCCGACCGTCGCGGTTTCCGACAGCACCGCGGAGGATCTCGTCAGGCGCGGCCTTCCACGTAGCAGGATCGAGATCATTCACAACGGGGTCGATCTCAAGGTGTTGTTTCCTCTCCCCCCGGAAGAACGATTTCCCGAAGCTACCCTCCTGTTTCTGGGAAGACTCAAACGCTATAAGCGCGTCGACCTCTTGCTTGAGGCCGTGGCCGCACTGGTGCGGCGGGGGATTTCGTGCCGGCTCCTCGTAGCGGGTCGCGGAGACGATCAACTGAGGCTGGAAGCCTTGAGTAAGTCGCTCAATATCTCGGAGCACGTGGATTTCCTGGGTTTCATATCGGACGCGGAGAAGCGGGACCTCCTACAGAAAAGCTGGATCCATCTCCTCACGTCAGCCAATGAGGGTTGGGGCATCTCGAACCTAGAGGCGGCGGCCTGTGGAACGCCGACTATCGCTAGTGATGTTCCGGGTCTTCGAGACTCAGTTGTGGAGGGACAGACCGGATTTCTCGTTCCTCACGGGGACGTGGAGACGCTCAGCCGGCGCATCGAGGACCTGCTCGGAGACGATGAAAAACGTCAGCACCTGGGGGTCGGCGCCCGAAGTTTTGCCGAAGGGTTCGGTTGGGACACCTCGGCGCGTGCCATGGAAGCGTTCCTCTCGGGCACGTTACGTTCCTCTCTAACACACTAGTAGACGCGCCCAGTCCGAGCTAACTTTTCTCAATGCCGAAACTGTCGTGAAGAACCCGAAAAGGAGGCTCCATGGAAGTTCGGATTACATCGCGACATTCGACTCTCTCCGAGTCCCTTCGAGACCGGGCCGAGGAGCTCCTCTCCAAGCTGAACAAGTATGGCGCTCGCATTTCGGTTGTCGAGATGATTTTCGATGAAGGAAAAAACTCCAAGAACATTGAAGGAATTCTGCACATTGATGGACGTGACCCGATCGTGGCGGCCGGGGCCGGGCATGACTTCAACGAAGCTCTTGGCCAAGTGAACGACCGCCTCAAACGTCAGCTACGGAAGCTTCAAGAGCAGGTGACGGACCACCGAGTTCCGTCGCGAGCCGAAGCTCTCTCTCAGGAGTAGTGGTATTTGTCTAAAGATTCGGCGGAGTCGTCGCTGGGGTTGATTCCCGAGATCACTGTCCAGCGCTTGTTCGATGAAAGGCATGAGACGCTCCATCTCGAGGTCCTGAACCCCGACATCGACCTGGATCGGCCTGTCTCGAACCCCGACCTTTCCAGCCCAGGGATCGCGTTGATGGGGTACACTGAGCGGTTTGCGTCGGATCGAATCCAGGTCTTTGGTGAGACCGAGATCGCTTATCTGCGGGGCCTGACTTCGGAGGAGCGACGGGAACGGGTCAAGGGCGTGTTTTCTTTCGGCATTCCGGTCGTGTTTGTCACGAAGGGCCTTGAGCTACCCGATGGACTGCTGGAGGTGGCCGCTGAGTGCTCGATTCCGGTCCTACGCTCCGATCTCAGCACGAAGGACTTTTACCGGCATATCAAGCCCTATCTCGATGCGGTTCTCGCCCCCCGAACCAATGTCCATGGCTCTTTAGCCGACGTATACGGCGTCGGATTGCTCTTCGTCGGCGACAGCGGGGTAGGGAAGAGCGAATGTGTGTTGGACCTTGTGGAGCGAGGGCACCGACTCGTTGCAGATGACCACATCATCGTTTCGAGGAGGGGGCCGGACATTCTTCTTGGCCAGGGGCACCAGCGCCAGGCCCACCATATGGAGATTCGGGGCCTCGGCATCATCGACATTCGCGCGCTCTTTGGGATCCACGCCACCCGCCAGCAGAAGCGCATTGAAGTGATGGTCCGTCTGCAGCGCTGGGACGAAGACACTGCCTATACCCGGACCGGACTTGACACGACCGAGGTCGACCTGCTCGGGATCAAGATTCCCGAAGTCACGATTCCCCTCAATGCAGGAAAGAACATCACGGTGATCTCGGAGGTCGTGGCCATGAACCACCTTCTGAAGTATGCGGGTATAGACTCGGCTGCTGCATTCAATCAGAATTTGCAGGACACCATGCGTCCGGTGCACGAGTACTTTGAGCAGGACTATGAGTGACGTGGAACTGGTGAGAGGCGTTTTGCTCAGTCATGGGAAGTTGGCCGAAGGATTGGTGGATGCGGTCCGGAGGATTACGGACCTCGATGAAGACGTTCTGGTGGCGATGAGCAACGAGGGACAGAATCCGCAAGGACTGGCCGAACAGGTGGATTTGTTGGTGGGGAGTGCGCCGATCGTCGTTTTCACCGATCTCGGCACCGGAAGTTGCGCGCTTACCGCCCAACTGACGTGCAGAGACCAGGATCGCCGGGCCGTGGTGTTCGGCATGAACCTACCGATGCTCCTCGAGTTCGTGTTTCATCGGGAGCTTTCCCTTTCCGAGCTTGTTCCGCGTCTCCTTACCAAGGGTAGAGAAGGCGTCAAGACCGCCGATCCGCCTTCTCGATCACCCTCCTAGATGTCCGTCGTCCTATATCGAATCGACGAACGGCTCATCCATGGACAAGTGGTGATGGGCTGGGGGCCGGAACTCGAGGTGGAGCACTACGTCGTCGTGGACGATGAGTTGGCCGCGAGCGAATGGGAGCAGGATCTATACCGGCTGGGCCTTCCCGAGGTGGCCACCGCGGAGTTCCGGACAGTCGCTGATGCCAGGGCACGCCTCAGCGAACTGGACGCTGCTTCGCCGCGGACGGTGGTGCTCACCCGGACGGTCGCCGCGATGAACGGACTG